>Ga0272447_1000074_pt1 | contig 69491 bp, 56 predicted proteins | sample YNPCB0133_FD_194589 | JGI IMG/M metagenome (GOLD analysis project Ga0272447, IMG submission 194589) | Hot spring microbial mat communities from Yellowstone National Park, WY, United States - YNP-CB-013-3 | ecosystem: Environmental > Aquatic > Thermal springs > Hot (42-90C) > Sediment | place...
GCCTCGCCTCGAGCTCGCGCAAGACTTCTGCGATTGGAACGAGGAGTCCAGTGGCATACTGCGTATCGAGATGGAGCTTGACAGGCTCAGCGGTCATCGTTCCCCCTCGGCGATGGCTGCCGCTCTAAGCTGTCAGAAGCCTCGACAACAGCTCGTGGCCGGATTCTAATCATAGGAGGAGGCAGGAAAGGGGTGCAAGGGGTGAGCGAGCTAGAGCTGGTCGCAGACTACTCCTGCGTGGTCGGGGAAGGTCCACTCTGGCATCCGATCGAGCAGTGTGTGTACTGGATCGATATCGCCGATGGCCGACTCTTCCGTTACGAGCCAGCGACGGGAACACATGCACTCGTCTACGGGCCAGGGGAGCCGATCGGCGGCTTCACTATCCAAGAAGATGGAGCGCTGCTCCTGTTCATGGCGCGCGGCGCGATCCGCCTCTGGCGTCAAGGAGTGGTCGAAACCCTCATCGACGAGCTGCCAGCGGAGCGGCACACGCGGTTCAACGACGTCGTGGCCGATCCCTTGGGAGGTGTCTTCTGTGGTACCATGGCGACACCGGATCGCCCTGGGCGACTCTACCGGATCGATCCGGATGGATCTCTCCGGGTCATCCTCAATCGGGTGGGTATCCCGAACGGGATGGATTTCTCTCCTGACCTTCGCACGTTCTACTTTACCGACTCGACCGATCGCACGATCTATGCTTTCGATTACGACGGTATGACCGGCAGCGTGTCGAACCAGCGAGCGCTCATCGTCATTCCTGAAGGAGAAGGAGTCCCTGACGGTCTCACCGTGGATACCAAAGGGTGTCTCTGGTCAGCGCGCTGGGATGGTGGCGCAGTGTACCGCTATTCTCCAACCGGCGAGCTGCTCAGCCGCTTCTCGCTCCCCGCACGCAAGGTTTCGAGCGTGACGTTCGGGGGAGCGGGATACTCCGATCTGTACATCACGACGGCAGGAGGGGATCGCAAGGAGACAGAGGGATGGGGTGCCGGAGGACTCTTCCGGTTGCGCGCGCCTGTTTTGGGTCGTGCCCCATTTCTGAGTCGGATCACCACAGTACAGTTGTGAAGACGCGCTGTGCGCCTTCGGCCGACTGCTTCTGATCGCCAAAGCTCATCTGTTCCCAGCGCTGTGTTCTAGCCCAAAACTCTTCGTGTAGACTCTTACGAGGAGCGCGTCGAGATCACGAGGTGGAACTGTGCGGATTGTTGATTTCCGCTGTGCAGTCATCGCGGGAAGCCCGGTCGTCCGGATCGTGACAGACGAGGGGATCGACGGCTACGGCCAGGTCGAGTCGACGAAGCCGTATGTAAAACCCCAGCTTCTGCTCTTTCGCGACCACCTTCTCGGCGAGGATCCCACCGATGTCGAGCGAGTCATGCGGAAGATCAGGCGCCTGGGCTCATTCAAGCCGTGGGGAAGCGCCGTCAGCGCGATCGAGATGGCTCTCTGGGACATTACCGGCAAAGCCTACGGGATCCCCGTCTACAAGCTCCTCGGTGGCAAGGTCCGCGATCGCGTCCGTGTCTACAACGGCGGGGTACGCCAGCCACTGCGCGGATACGCTCCCGAGGACTTCGTCGAGCATGTCGCGTTCATGAAGCGTGCCCGCGAGTGCTTCAGTATCGTCAAAGTGGCACTGGGCTACCACGGGCCGATGCTGAACGCGATCCCCGGCGCCCGATATGGCGAGCCGGTGAGCGGTGCCGCTCCCTACCTCAACCGAGGGCCTCTCACCGAACGCGGCCTGCGTCATCTCGTAGCCTGCGTCGAAGCGATGAAGGCGGAACTCGGCGACGAGATCGGGCTCGCACTCGACTGCGGCCCCGGTTGGACCGTTCCGGACGCGATCCGCTTTGCGCGAGCTATCGAGCACTTGAACGTCCTTTGGCTCGAAGACTTGATCACCGGTGACTATACGCCGTACGTCCTTGCTGACCTCTACCGCGAGGTGACAACCCAGACGACCGTGCCGATCCATACCGGTGAGCAGATCTATCTCCGGCAGAACTTCGTCGAGCTCATCGAGCGGCATGCGGTCCGCGTGATCGGCCCGGACCCAGCGGATGTCGGCGGCCTGGCGGAACTCAAGTGGATCGCCGAATATGCCGACCTTCACGGTCTCCTCATCGCACCACACGGGATCTTCAATGGACTTATTGGTCTTGCTGCGCTGGTTCACGTCTGCGCGACCTTGCCGGATAACTTCATCGCCTTCGAGTATCCGGTCGCCAAGCCGGACTGGTGGTATAACATCGTTGTCGGCTTGCCTGATCCGATCGTCGTCGATGGCTGCATCACAGTCTGGGATCGGCCAGGTCTCGGTGTGCACTTCGATACCGAGAAGGCGAGCCGGTATCTCGCTGAGGAAGACCAAGGCTTCTTCGATTGACTCGGCTGTATGGCTGTAAGGGGAGAGTGATGGTCGTCAACTCCACTATTCCCGACATCGAGCGACCGCCGCGCGAGCTGATCGAGGCACTCCAGGCCGACGTCAGTAGCGCAGCGGCAACTGGTGCGCTGTATCGGCTCGGTCTCCGCGACTCCCACCTTCGAGGTCTGGTGAGCCACTCCCCCGGCATGAAGGTCGTCGGGCCAGCACTCACCTTGCAGTTCATGCCGAAGCGCGAGGACGTCTATACGCTCGAGGAGTATGGGGACGTCGAGCGGCAGCTGCATCGCCATGTCCTCTACAAAGCCCAGCCAGGCGATGTCGTCGTGGTCGACGCGCGTGGTCACCTGGGGTCGGGTGTATTCGGTGAGATGATGCTGACGTACTTCAAAGCCAAAGGCGGCGTCGGCGTCGTCGTCGACGGCTGTATCCGCGACTTTCCCCGCGTCAAACAGCTCGGTCTCGGACTCTGGCTGCGCGGCGTCACCCCGAACTTCCACACTCAAACCGATCTCTTTCCTTTTGCAGTCAATGTCCCCATCGCCTGCGGTGAGCGACTGATCTTTCCGGGTGACATCATCATCGCCGATGACGACGGCGCGGTGGTCGTACCGCGCAAGCTCGCCGAAGCCGTCCTGGCCGATGCCCATGAGCACGCCGAGTGGGAGGAGTTCGCCCGGGAACGCCTCGCTGCTGGCGGGGACCTGCGGAAGTACTATCCGCTTTCCGAGGAAGCACGCCGCGAGTACGAGCAGTGGCGCGAGCATCGCTCTTCCTGAAGCGAGGCTGGTCCCTCGCCCCGCTCGCCCGGCTGCGTTACGATAGCCTCGACTGAGCGAGCTGGGAGGGCGAGCATGGAGATCGATCTCCTCATCCGCAACGGGCGCGTGGTGGACGGGACCGGGAATCCCTGGTTTCAGGCCGACGTCGCCGTCCGCGGCGACCGGATCGTCGCCGTCGCGCCACCCGGTCGGATCGAGCCGAGGAACGCGCGCGAAGTGGTCGATGCGAGCGGGTGCGTCGTCTCTCCTGGTTTCATCGACATCCAGAGCCACTCGATCTACCCGCTCATGCGCGATGGTCGCTCGCTCTCCAAGATCGCGCAGGGAGTCACGACCGAGATCATGGGTGAGGGATGGACACCAGCCCCGTTCGGAGGCCGCATCAGCGAACCGATCCCCAGCGCCTACTTCGCTCGTCGCTTACCCGAATGGGAAGAGCGCGCGCGGCAGTGGCGGCGCTTCCGCGATTGGCTCGAAGCGATGCTCGAGCGTGGGGTCTCACCGAACATCGGTTCCTTCCTGGCTGGTGGAACGCTCCGCGAGTACGTCAAGGGCTACGACATGTCACCGGCGAGCCCGGACGAGATCACCGCCATGCGGCGTCTCGTCGCCGAAGCGATGGAAGATGGAGCCTTCGGGGTCGCCTACGCGCTGATCTATCCTCCCGACGCGTATGCCTCCACCGACGAGATCGTGGAAATCTGCCGGGAAGTGGCGCGCTGGGGCGGCCTCTACATCACGCACATCCGTTCCGAGGGTGAGCGACTCTTCGAGGCGCTCGAGGAAGCGATCCAGATCGGCCAGCAGGCTGGCATCCCGGTCGAGATCTACCACCTCAAGGCATCGGGACGCCGCAACTGGTGGAAGTTTCCCAGCGTGCTGGAACGGATCGAGCGCGCTCGACGCGACGGAATCGACGTCACCGCCGACGTCTACCCCTACACCGCAGCGGGAACCGGTCTCGCCTCCGTCTTGCCACCCTGGGTGGCAGCCGGCGGACGCTTCTACGAGAACCTGCGCGACCCCGCCATGCGCGAGCGGATTCGGCGAGAGGTCACCAACCCGTCCGGCGACTGGGAAGCGCTCGGCACCGAGGCCGGCCCGGAGGGGATCATGCCGGTCGGTCTGCACCATCCCAGCCTGCTGCGCTTCGTCGGTAAGCGGCTCTCCGAAATCGCAGCGGAGCGCGGGCAGGACTGGATCGATGCCGCGATCGATCTCCTTTCGATCGAAGGACGGAATATCTTCACGATCTACTTCGTGATGGACGAGACGAACGTGCGGGCAGCGCTCCGGCAGCCTTGGATCAAGGTCGCGACCGATGCCGGTGGACTCGATCCGGCCTGGGCGCGTGCCGAGGGTCCCGTGCATCCGCGCGCCTACGGCACCTACCCCCGCGTCCTGGCCCGCTTCGTGCGGGAACTGCGCGACCTGACACTAGAAGAGGCGATCCGCAAGATGACCTCGGCAGTGGCAGACCGGCTGGGAATCCGCGACCGCGGACAGGTGCGCCCCGGCTTCTTCGCCGACCTCGTCGTTTTCGATCCCGAGTCGGTCGCCGATCGAGCCACGTTCGAGGATCCGCACCAGCTTGCAACCGGAATCCGCTCCGTTTGGGTCAACGGCGTCTGCGTGCTCCGCGACGGTATCCACACCGGAGCCATGCCAGGCCGCATCGTCTCCGGCCCGGCCCGTGCGTAAGGGAGGATCGATGCTCGCGCTCCAGATCGTGGAGAGTGTACCGCGCTATCTCTTGGCCAAGGCGGTCGGTCGCTGGCAACCTGCGGCGTACTGGAACGGCCTCGGGCTTCTCCAGTTACGCGACGTCCCCGAGCCCCGCCTGCCGACACCAGAATGGGTCAGGATCACCACGCGCTACAGTGGGATCTGTGGAAGCGACGTCGGACTGATCACCCTGCACGCCAGCCCGACCACCTCGCCGCTGGTCTCTTTCCCTTTCACGCTCGGCCATGAGGTAACCGGACAGATCAGCGAGCTCGGCTCAGCAGTGGATGGCTTTCGGGTCGGGCAACGCGTCACGGTCAACCCGCTGCTCGCGTGTGCCGCACGCGGTTTTCGGGAACCATGTAGCGAGTGCGCGCGTGGTCTCCCGAACCGCTGTCTCCGCTTCCGCGAAGGCACGATCGCGCCCGGTATCATGATCGGCTTCTGCCGCGACACGGGTGGAGGCTGGAGCGCCAGTTTCGTCGCTCACCGAGCACAGTTGATCCCGATCCCTGACCAGCTGACAGACGAGGAAGCCGTGTTGGCCGAGCCGTTCGGTGTCGCGCTCCATGCAGTGCTCCAAAACCGACCTCCCGACACAGCGACCGTTCTCGTCCTCGGTGCTGGCATCATCGGACTCCTGACGGTCGCCGCACTGCGAGCGATCGGATCGCAAGCCCATATCCTGGTGACGGCAAAGTATCCGTTCCAAGCTCGAGCTGCCGAGCGACTCGGAGCCGATCTCGTTCTTCTGGGGCGGACAGGCCCGGCACTCTATCGCGAGATCGCGCGCCTCACGGGTGCGCGTGTCCTGCGCGCACGTTTCGGTCGCTGGTTGGTCCAGGGTGGGGTCGACCAGGTATTCGACTGTGTGGGTTCCAGTCGGTCCGTCCACGACGCGCTCACGCTCACGCGAGCTGGCGGGCGCGTGGTCCTCGTCGGTCTGGCCAGCGACCCTCGCAACGTGGACTGGACGCCGATCTGGCTGCGCGAGGTCGAGATCCGTGGGTCGATGGCCTATGCGGAGGAAGAACTGGACGGCATCCGTGCCTCGAGCATCGCCCATGGAGTGCGGCTGATGGCCGAGCGTCGCGTCGAGTTGGGCTGGCTCGTCACCCATCGCTTCGCACTCGCCGAGTACCGGGAAGCGCTGGCAACGGTGACTGGCAAAGGGGCGAACGGCGTCATCAAGGCCGTCTTCACCTTTCCCTGCGGCAACCGAGTCTGAGGGGATCACCGCTCGAGCGCAACCGAACCGAGACGACATCCCCAGTAGGTTACGCTCGCTGCGATCAGGCCATCGGGACTTGCGGGATCAGCTTCCCATCGATGCGCTCCAGGATCTCGTCCATGCTCCGCCCGGTGATCGTCACCCCGTGATTCTTGAGGCCGATCACCGCTCGCGTCGGATCAGGCTCCTGGGAGAGCACGTTGGAGACCGCCAGTGCCAGCTCCAGCGTCCCGCACGGGTAATTGATCTCGGTCGAGCGGATACCATCCATCCAGGCATGGACATGGACGATCGCACCGATGTCCGGATGTTGCTGGTAGATCATCCAGTGCTCGATCGCATCGACCGAAACCCGACGCGGTTCGACGTTGGGCGGGACGCTCAACACGATGGCAGGAATAGTGGGATCGAACCCGCTGACCAGCAGGATGTCCCGGCCGATGACCTCGAGCTGCGCCTTGTTCACGCCACTGGCACTCATCCAGAAGCGGTGCCGATCCTTACGGGCGCTCAAGTTGCCGTAGCTCAGCCCGCCGAGGCCGTACAGGCGCTTGACGTGCCGCAAGTCATCCTCGCTCAGGAGTTCGTGAACGGGAAACGGTGCGGGGAGCAGGTTCATCGCTTCCAGACGCTTCCCGGCCCGCGAGATCTGCTCCGTGATCTCGTCACCGTTCCAGAGTTCCGGCTCGAGGTCGGTGCGGAACACGTTGTTGATGACGAGATGCGATGCCGCCAGGGGATGCAAGCGCTCGTAGATCGTCGCGAAAAACTGAGCGTCCTCGCCTTTTTGATAGGGGATACCGTAATGACCGCGCTCCAGGGTGACGAAATGCGCCTCTGGTCCTTCCGGCCCCGGAACCAAGATGAGCACGAGGTTCGCGAGCGCATAGAGCAGGAAGGGATAGCAAGCGCTCAGGACGTCCGCCGGACGCTCCGGGAGCTCGGTAATGCCGACGACGAACGTCGCCTGCGCTTTGCGGCGATAACGGCGCGGCCGATCATGCTGGAAGACGCTGAGCACGAGCCGGATATCGGGAATCGGCTGCTCATGGTAGATGTGACCGTGCCGCTCCAGTTCCTGCCGCAGACCCTCGACAAACCAGCGCAGGCGCGGAGTTGGCGGTTCCCCATAGATGGTAAACGTGCCGCTTTCCGGCTCTTCGGAAAGAAGACGCAATGCCTCGGCGAGCGCCTCGACCTGGTTGTACATCTTTTGCTCTGTCGTCATCGTTCGCGTCGTTCTCCTCGACTGTTCTCGTGTCGGGCCATACCCCATCGCCCGATTGTGGCAGAGGAGTTATCGCGGGGTCAAGCAGAACCGTCGCAGGCGCCACGCGGCACGCGAAGAGACAATGCCTTGGGGGCGACCCACGCCTCGATATCTGTCGTCCCCACCACCTCACCATCCGTTTCGATCCGCACAGGCTCGACACTGCGCACCGTGACGCGACGAGCGGTCCAATGCTCGACGGCTGGATGAGCAAGGTGCGTCCCTCGATAGACCGCCGGAAGCAGGGAACCGAGCAGGGCGAATCGCGAGACGTGACGCAAGGCGAAGACTTCCAGCTTCCCGTCCGTCACCGACGCCATCGGTGCGATCCGCATGCCACCGGCGTGGAAGCGGCCGTTGGCCAGCGCGACCATGAGCGCTGGGCCGCGAAACACTGTCGTGCCCTCGATCTCGATCGCGAGTTCGGCCGGTCGATGACGGAGAATCGTCCGCATCGCGCCGACCAGATACGCGAGGAACCCACCGAGTTGCTTGGTCGATTGGCTCACCCAGGCCGCGGTCTCCGCCCCGAGCCCGATATCCGCCATGTTGACGAAGTAGCGCTGACGGGAGGAGCCATCGCAGGCACGAAAGCGGATCGCGCCGATATCGACGCGGCAGCGCTGCCCGTAGCGCAGGAGATCGACCGCCTGTTCCGGGCGAACGATACCGAAGAGCCGTGGAAAATCGCGCCCCGTCCCGCACGGCACGATGGTGATCGTCACCGGGCCGATCGGTTGTCCCTGCGCATCCACACAGCCATTGACAACCTCGTTCACTGTGCCATCGCCACCGATGACCAGGAGTTCTCGGGCGCCACGTTCGACCAGTTGCCGAGCCAGAGCGATCCCCGCCCCCGGCTCGGTCGTGTGCACTTCCTCCACGCGCAGGCCGAGCAACTCCAGGCGACGACGCACTGCCGGCCAGGCACGAGCCGGACGACCGCTTCCTGCCACCGGATTCACGATGGCATGCACGGTTTCGGTCGGCAGAGTCGTCAGCCCCTGCGCTGTTCTGGTTCGGGTCTCTTCCATCACTGAACGCCCTCATCCACTGTCTTCTGCCATCGTACCGTACAGTGAACGATCTGTGAAGGCGGGAATGCAGGACCTTCCGGTGAGGCAGAAAACCGCCGAAGTTGCCTCCCTGGATTTGACGGATGCCACCGGACATGTTATCCTGCGCGTGAGGATCGGGGAATCGGCGAGTTCGGCATCACGACGAGCGAATCGACGAGCCGCTGAGGGAAGGGAAGCCGGATAGGGACGATGCCGACCAACCCGCCGAGCGAGGAGTATCGTGAGCCGTCCGCCACCCGAGAGGTGCGCTTCGGCTGGACGCCTGAGCTGGACGCCGCACGCGAACCAGCGAATGGGCATCGGAACGGGTACCCCGCGATCGAATCGACCGACGCAGTGCACGAGCGGCTCGCTGCACGGAGCAATGGTGTGTTCGCGGGCAGTGCGAACGGCACTGTCGTCGCCCCACCCAAACCGCCACGACCTCTCCTGCATGCACCGAAACGAACGGAGCAGCGGCTCCAGCGCTGGTGGACGAATCGCACGATCGGACGCTGGTGCCTCCATCTCGCGGTCGTCGTCTGCGTCGCCGCGGTCGCGATCGGCGGAGGATTCTGGCGACGCCCCGTGCCGATCCGTGTCGCAGCTGGAACGGACCAGATCACGGTGATCCAGGACGTCCTGCCCGGCGCGCAGGGCCAACCGGTTGCGAGCGTTCCCGATCTGACGGTGAGCGATCCGCGCATCGGTTATCTGGCGACGGGTGGGCTCGCTGTCAAGCCAGATGTCCTCGTGCTCGATACCTATGTGACGGCAGCGGGAGAAACGATCTACGATGTGGCGCGAGCGACTGGCCGGAGCATCGAGACGCTGCTCTGGGCGAACAATCTCCTCGATCCTGGAGCACCGTTACCGGCTGGGCTGCAGCTCCGCGTTCCACCAGTCGATGGCATGCTGCACCTGGTGCGCGAGGGCGACACGATCGAGGCGATCGCGGCACGCTACGGTGTGCAACCCGACGCGATCACCGGCTACGAGCCCAACGGCGTGCAGCGTGACACCGATCTGGTGCCGAATCGCCTGATCATGGTACCGGGCGGCAAGATGCCCCAACGCGACCGCGTGGTCATGTACACCGTCCAGGAAGGGGATACGCTCTGGAAGATCGCCCAGCGCTTCGGTCTCAAGGTGCAGACGATCACCTGGGCGAACTCCTTGCCTGATCCTGAACTGATCTATCCCGGCCAGCAGCTGGCGATCTTGCCGACCGACGGAGTCATGGTCAAAGTCAAGGAAGGCGACACGATCGAATCCTTGGCCAAGTACTGGGGAGTCGAGCCGGACGCGATCCGCAACTACCCGATGAACGGGATCGGGCCGAACGGCGTCCTGCGCGTCGGCCAGCTCGTGATGATCCCGGGCGGTGAGCCACCACCGCCACCGCCGCCACCATCGCCGCCTCCCGCCCCACGGGCATCGGCGCCGAGCAACCCACCCGCTCAGCGCCAAGCACCCCGTGGCTCCTTCATCTGGCCGACGACCGGGGTCATCACGCAGTACTTCCATGCCCGGCATAACGGGTGGGACATCGCCAACAACATGTACACACCGATCGTGGCGGCTGACAGCGGAACGGTCATTTTCAGCGGGTGGAACAACTACGGGCTCGGGTACGCCGTTGCGATCGATCACGGAAACGGCTTCGTGACCTGGTACGGGCACATGGCCGAACCACCACCAGTGCAAGTCGGACAGTGGGTCAACCAGGGACAGTACATCGGCCCGATGGGGAGCACCGGCTACTCGACCGGCCCTCATGTCCACTTCATCATCATGTACAACGGCGTCTACCAGGACCCGGCGCTCTACCTGGGATGAGGCCGGTGAGAGGAAGGGCACGACCATGATTCGACCACTCAGCGCACTGTTCGGGTTGTTCAGCCGCGACCTCGGTATCGACCTGGGCACGGCGAACACGCTCGTCTACGTGCGCGGCAAGGGTATCGTCATCTCCGAACCATCCGTTGTCGCGGTCGATAAGAAGACGCGGCGGGTACTGGCTGTCGGCGTTGAAGCCAAGGCGATGGTCGGCAAAACACCGGATACGATCGTCGCCGTCCGTCCGCTCAAGGACGGAGTCATCGCCGACTTCGATACCGTGGAGATCATGCTGCACTATTTCATCCGGAAGGTCCACGCGCAGCAACTCCTGACTCCCCATCCACGAGTCGTCATCGGTATCCCTTCCGGCGTCACCGAAGTGGAAAAGCGTGCTGCCAAGGATGCCGCACTCAGTGCCGGCGCTCGGGAGGCGTACACGATCGAGGAGCCGATGGCGGCTGCCATCGGCGCCGGTCTTCCCATCAACGAGCCGGTCGGCAGCATGATCGTCGATATCGGCGGTGGGACGACCGAGGTCGCGGTCATCTCACTGGGTGGCATCGTCGTCAATCGCTCCATCCGCGTGGCAGGAGACGAGATCGACGAGGCGATCGTCCAGTGGGCACGACGTGACCATAACCTGATCATCGGTGAGCGGACCGCCGAGAACGCCAAGATCGCCGCCGGCTCCGCCTACCCGCTCGAGGAAGAACGGCGGGTCGTCTTGCGGGGGCGGGACGTGCTCACTGGCCTGCCCAAAGCGGTCGAAGTGAGTTCGGTCGAGATCCGCGAAGCGATCGCCGGACCAGTCAACCAGATCATCGAGGCGGTCCGCTCCTGCGTCGAAGAGACGCCACCGGAACTCCTGGCTGACATCATGGAGCGAGGGATCGTGCTCGCGGGCGGCGGGGCACTCCTCATGGGCCTGGACAAGCGTCTCCAGGCTGAACTCCGGATCCCGGTCTACCTCGCCGACGACCCGCTGACCTGTGTCGCTCGCGGCACGGGCCGCGTCGCGGAAGCGCTCCACCTCTACCAGCGCGCTCTGCAAGGGACGCAACAACGACGCGTACCGGCTGCTTCGAGCTCGACGACCTGACACGGATGAGGCATGCCGCTCACGCTCAAGCGCACGACGCTCTTCATCGTGATCCTCCTCCTGACCAGCACGGTGCTCGTGGTTCTCGACCGCCAGCAGCGACTGGGCGGGATCACCGCTCCGCTGACCGGCCTGGTCACGGATGTCCAGCGCGGCATCGCACCAGTCTTCGCGTCCCTTCCTGTTCCCGCCACAAGCTCCGAGCGCGAACTCCGTGCGGAAGTCGAGCGCTTGCGCGCGGAGCGAAACGCGCTCCTCGCCGAGGTCGCCCGCCTGCGACAAGCGCAGCAGGAACTCGACCAGCTGCGCGCCCAGTTGCGTTTTCAGCAAGAGCATCCTGGACTCCAGCTCGTCCCGGCACGCATCATCGGATTCGATCCGGAACGACCACAACGGGTCTTCGTCATCGATCGAGGCAGCGAGGCAGGAATCCGCGTCGGTATGGCAGTGCTGGATCCCAACGTCCTCGTGGGCATCGTGACACGGGTCGAGCCTGACCGCTCCCAGGTGACCGCGGTGACCGACCCCTCCATCCAGCTCGGCGCGCAACTCTCGGAATCGGGCGCCGAAGGGATCGTCTATGGCCAGGGCTGGCGAGGAAGCGGTTTGCTGATTCTCCGGCACCTTCCTCCGGACACGCCGTATCGAAACGGCGAACTCGTCGTCACGTCGGGACGCACCGCCGGCATTCCGCCAGGTCTCGTCATCGGTGTGGTGATCGGCGGCTCGCGCCAGGTCGCTGACGACGAGCTGCGCTTGACCGTCCGACCGCTCGTCGATATCCCATCGCTCCGCACAGCCAGCGTGCTGGTGAGCAGTGCGACCCAGTAGACTGGAGGCATGAACGTTTCGACGCTGCTCGCCATCGCAGCCGGTCGGCTGACGGTCCAGGTAACTCGCCGCCTGCGGCTCGGCGGTGGCACGGCGCTTCCGGGATTGCTCGCACTCCGCATCGCGCCGGATTTCCTGACTAAGGCAGGTCGCGCGCTTCCGCAGGGGGCAGTCCTCATCGCGGGAACCAACGGAAAGACGACGACTGCGCGGCTCCTGGCTGGAACACTCGAATCGGCCGGCTTGACGATCGTGCACAACCGGTCGGGGAGCAACCTGCCGCGTGGCATCGCTGCCACGCTCCTGGAAACGATCGACTGGTCAGGCACGGTCCACCGTGACCTAGGCATCTTCGAGGTCGACGAGTTCGCCCTTCCGGAGATCGCCCAGGCGCTGCGTCCTCGCCTGCTCGTCCTGCTCAACCTGTTCCGCGACCAACTCGACCGGTACGGTGAACTGGAAACGATCGTCCGCGTCTGGGAGCGCGCCCTGGACTCGCTTCCACTGGAGACGCTCCTCGTGGTCGATGCCGATGACCCGATCCTCGCTGCGCTGACCGAACGGTTCCCGGATCGGCGCTGGACCTTCGGGCTCGCTGACCCCCGTATCGCCCTGCCTGCCCTGCCGCATGCTGCCGACTGGCGCTCTTGCCCGCGGTGCGGTGCTCCGCTCGCGTACGAGCAGGTTTTTCTCGGCCATCTCGGTGCCTACCGCTGTACGGCTTGTCCGTTCGCTCGTCCCCCACTGACTGTTGCGGGTCGCTGTGTGCGAACGGAGCACGGGCTACTCGCGGTCGAAGCGGTGTCCGACGAGCGGGAACTCGTCCTCCAGAGCCAGCTCACTGGCGTGTACAACGCCTACAACGTGCTGGCCGCGGCCACGGCGAGTCTGGCTTTGGGGCTCGCACCCGAGCAACTCGCCGCGGGGCTCGCGGGAGTGACGGCAGCTTTTGGCCGACAAGAGCGCGTCGAACTCGCGGGACGAACCGTCACCCTGCTGCTCGTCAAGAATCCGACCGGCTTCAACGAGGCGATCCGCCTGATCGCCGGTGCTGCCCAGCCGCAGCCGGTCCTCATCCTGATCAACGATCTGGACGCGGATGGGCGAGACGTTTCCTGGCTCTGGGACGTCGATCTCGAACCTTTGCAGGCACTCGGCGCACCAGTCAGTACCGGAGGCATCCGCAGCGCGGAGATGGCGCTCCGGCTCGCCTACGCTGGGATCGCGCCAGCACACCAGTTCGCTGGCGTCGCGACCGCGCTGGATCGCTGGGTGGAAACGCTTCCACCCGGCAGTGGCGGCTGGGTCCTGGCGACCTACACCGCGCTGCTGGAACTGCGGCGGGAACTCGCCCGACGCGGGCTGGCCCGCGAGTTCTGGCGCCAGTGAGGGAGCGACCGATGCACCTGACGATCGGCTGGCTCTACGCACGGACCATGAACATCTACGGTGATCGCGGGAACATCGTCGCGCTCGTGGAACGCTGCCGTCGGCGCGGCATCGCGGTCGACGTGCTAGAGATCGGTGTGGGCGATCCGCTCGAGCCGGGTCGCTGCGATCTTTTCTTCTGGGGCGGAGGCCAAGACCGCGAACAGATCGCCGCCGCGCGCGACCTCGCTGGGCCCAAAGGCGAAACGCTGCGGGCTGAGATCGAACGCGGAGTTCCACTCCTGGCCGTCTGCGGCGGCTACCAACTCCTCGGACACTTCTATCGGCCGCATGGTGGCCCCGAACTCCCAGGTCTCGGTCTCTTCGATGCCTGGACGATCGCCGGGTCGCGGCGCATGATCGGGAACATCGTCGTGGACTCGGACGAGTTCGGCGAACTGGTCGGCTTCGAGAACCACAGCGGGCAAACGTTCCTCGGGCTTAGCGCTCGCCCGCTCGGCCGCGTCCGCATCGGCTGGGGAAACAACGGGCGAGACGGAAGTGAGGGCTGTCGCTATCGGCACGCGATCGGCACGTATCTCCACGGCCCGCTGCTCCCCAAGAACCCTCGTCTCGCCGATTACCTGATCGCGCGTGCCCTCGAACTGCACGGCTGGTCGGGTGAACTCCCGCCGCTCGACGACACCCTCGCCGATCGCGCCCATGCGGAGGCCGTTCGCCGCGCCGAAGACCAGCGCCGTCGTTTCGCCTGGCATCGTCTCCTCAGGCTGCGCTGATCCCGCTCTCGCCGCCGTCCACCGCGATCCAGAGAACGTCGCACAGCGCTCGGAACCAGGTCAACCAGTTCTGGGCAACCGCGTCGCCTGTTTCGGCTCGGACGCGTTGTCCCGGGAACTCCCGGAGCAGCAGCTCGTACGCGATATTCTGGACGCGCCAGGTGTTGATCGGCTCTCGGATATGCGCCGCCACGCGAGCCAGGCCAGCGAGTGTCTCCATGAGAGCGACGTCCTGGGGGTTCGCGCGCCACTCGGTCGCCAGCGTCTCCATCGCCTCCTGGACGGCATAGGCCAGCCCTGGGTGATCGAGATCGAGCTGCCAGGTTTCAGCTTCTCGGAATAACTGCTCGAGCCGCTCGATCGACGGTCGCGGTTCGGCCAGCGTATGCCGGAGATCGGCGTTGACCGTCACCTCGGCAGCAGTCAGGAAAGCGCGGGGGATGGGAACGCCGAGTTCGCTGAGGAACCGCATCAGCGGCTGGCTGTCCTCGTACAAGTGCCGATAGAGCTCTTCGGCCTCGGCGAGCGTCGCGGTCAAGATGGTGTCGACCAGCTTGCGTTGCTCGTCCTTGAACAAGGACCGGAGCGAGTACTCGGCGCGGCCGAAGGCGCGATCGAGTGCCCGAACCGTCTCTGCCAGATCAGCGCGAGCGAACGGTTCGTTCACCGCAGCGAGGACCTGTCGGTAGCGTTCCGGCGTACCATCCGGTTCGACCCCACCGACCAGGTTGTGCTCACCGAGGTGCAGCGCTGCTGTCACGAAGGCCTGCTGCCGCCCCGTCAAGCTGGAGCGGACGCGGACTCGCGCCACGTAGAGATGCGCTCGCCCCGCGCGTTGAGCGGTTCCCTCCAGGCGCTCTACCTCATAGCAGCCGATGGCAGCTCGCTCCGGATACTCCTCGAAGAGCGCGCTCAAGGCATAGTGCGCTGCCACGTTGGCCAGCTCGACTCGGGCTGGACGCACCAGTCGCTCCCAGACACCGCGGCCATTCTGGTATTGCGGGAGATTGCTGGGAGCCTGTGCCAGCCGCTCGACAAACTCCTGCTCGAGCGGAACCTGAAAGAGTTCCTCGGCGATCTGAAGAGCGCGCGCTGCCGACTGCAAGGCTTGGACTGTCTCCAAGCCGGACAGTTCGTCGAAAAACCAGGCATCGCTGCTGTACATGCGGAGCGCGTGCCGCTGGAGTTCCAAAGCTTCCAGGACGCGAACCTGTTCTTCCGGCTGGAGCGCGCGCACCTGCCAGCGCTCCAAGAAGCGCCGGACGTTGTCCGGGGAGCGGTCGAGCACGACTTCGATGTAATCGTCGCGGGCAGCCCAGGGATCGCGGAGCAGCGCCCCCAGGTGCCGTTCGTACAGCGGCGCGATGGTATCGCGCAGCCAATCGAGCGCAGCCCGCAGCGGCGCGCGCCATTCCTGCGTCCAGCCGGGATGAGCACCGGTCTGGCAGCCACAGTTGCTGCGCCAGCGCTCGATCCCGTGGGCACAGCTCCACGAGGTCTCCTCGACGATCTGCGCTTCCCACGTCGCCGGGTGCGCGGCCAGATAGGCACCGTACGTCACGACTCGCGCATCGCGCTCGGCCCGCAGCGCCGCGATCGCCGCCGCCAGCGCCATGTCACCGAACCGGTGATGGTGACCATAGGTTTCGCCATCGGTCGCGATATGCGCGAGGCGATCGACCGTATCGCTCGCTGCTGCCAACAAGCGGGCCGCCAGCCGCCGCCCGTCCTGGAGCAGGTCACCGAAGGCGACATCGCGAGCGATCGCACCGTCATAGAAAAAGACGACCAACTCACGGCCAGACGGGAGCGTCACGCGGTAGGGTCGTGTCGTTTCCACACGCCCGCCGGACACGTCTTGCCAGCCGGAGAACCCGGGCGGTCGCACTGCAGCCGCCTGGTGCGGTGCCAGGATGGTGAACGTGATGCCTAACTCCGCGACGACTTCCAGGGTCGCGAGGTCGACCGCCGTTTCGGGCAACCAGATCCCTTCCGGACGTCGCCCGAAACGGTACGTGAAGTCTCGGATACCCCAGAGCAGCTCAGTGCGCCGATCGCGCTCGTTCGCCAGGGGCAAGATGACGTGATGATAGGGGTGCGCGATGGCTGGGCCATGCCCACCGAACCGCTGGCGCCCCTGTCGGTCTGCCTCCAAAATCGCCTGGTAGACCTCGGGAGCCGCCTGCTCGAGCCACCAGAGGAGCGTCGGGCCGAAGTCGAAACTGATCCAGGCATAGTTGTTGACGATGCGCGTGATCCGGCCACGCGCATCGAGGATCCGCGACCACGCGTTGGGGCCATAACACTCGGCAGTGATCCGCTCGTTCCAATCGTGATACGGATACGCGCTGTCCTCGAGTTCGACCACCTCCAGCCAGGGATTTTCCCGGGGTGGTTGATAGAAGTGGCCATGAATGCAGACGTACCTCACCGGACGCTCCCCTCGGTCGCACGCTTGAAGATCAGGATCGCGAGCGGCGGCAGGGTGAGGACGAGCGAGTACGGTCGGCCATGCCAGGGAACCGGCACAGTCTCCACACCACCCAGATTGCCCCAGCCACTCCCCCCGTACTCGCGGGCATCGCTGTTGAGCAACTCGCGCCAGAATCCGGGAGCCGGAGCACCGACACGGTAGTTCTGTCGCGGCACGGGGGTGAAATTGCAGACGATCAGCAGGGTGTCCGCTGGGTCGCAGCTCTTCCGCAAGTAAACGAGAACGCTGTTTTCGGCATCGTTACAGTCGATCCACTCGAATCCGTCAGGCCACACATCGCGCTCGTGGAGCGCGGGTTCGCGGCACGCGAGTCGGTTCAGATCAGCGAGCCACCGTTGGACCCCACGATGAGGCGCGTACTCCAGGAGATGCCAGTCGAGACTCGTCTCGTGATCCCACTCCCGCCACTGGGCCAACTCCGCTCCCATGAACAGGAGCTTCTTGCCAGGCTGGGTGTACTGGTAGCCGTAAAGCAGTCGCAGGTTGGCGAATTTCTGCCAATCGTCACCGGGCATCTTGGCGATGAGTGAGCCCTTCCCGTGCACCACCTCGTCGTGCGAGAGGGGAAGCACGAAGTTCTCCGTAAAGGCATAAAGCATACGGAACGTGAGTTCGTGATGGTGGTATTTTCGATAGATCGGGTCGCGGCTGAAGTAGAGCAACGTATCGTGCATCCATCCCATGTCCCATTTCAGCCCGAAGCCCAGCCCACCGAGGTAGGTCGGCCGGGAGACCATCGGCCAGGCAGTCGATTCCTCGGCGATCGTCTGGACATCTGGATAGTACCGGTAAATCTCCTCGTTCAGGCGGCGCAGGAAGGCGATCGCTTCCAGGTTCTCGCGCCCACCGTACTCGTTGGGAATCCACTCCCCCGGGCCGCGCGAGTAATCGAGATAGAGCATGGAGGCCACCGCATCGACGCGCAGCCCGTCAGCGTGGTAGCGGTCCAGCCAAAACATCGCGCTGGACAAGAGGAACGTGCGTACTTCGTTGCGCCCGTAGTTGAAGATCGCGGTGTGCCAGTCCGGATGGAATCCCTTGCGCGGGTCAGCGTGCTCGTAGAGGTGGGTCCCGTCGAAGAAGACGAGCCCGTGCTCGTCAGTGGGAAAGTGGGAGGGGACCCAGTCCAGGATCACCCCGATTCCCTGCTGGTGCAGCGCATCGACGAGCGCCATGAAATCCTGAGGTGTGCCGTAGCGCGCAGTCGGTGCGAAGTAACCGGTGATCTGGTAACCCCAAGAACCGTAGAAGGGATGCTCCATGACCGGCAAGAACTCGACATGCGTGAAACCCATGCGCTGCACGTGCTCCGCGAGCTTGGGAGCGATTTCCCGGTATGTCAGCCAGCGGTTCCCTTCTTCCGGGACCCGCATCCAGGACCCGAGGTGCACCTCGTAGATCTGCATCGGCGCATCCAGGGCATTGGCTCGCCCGCGCCGTCGCATCCAGTCGCCGTCCTGCCACTCGTAGGTGAGATCCCAGACGATCGAGGCAGTACCGGGTGGACATTCATGTCGGAAACCGTAAGGATCCGCCTTGAAAACCTGGTAGCCATGATAGCGAGAAACGAGGTGGTACTTGTAGCGGGCTCCCGGGCCGAGTCCTGGGATGAACCCCTCCCAGATACCGGAAGAGCCCCGAGGACAGAGCGGATGCTTGCCCGGCGTCCAATCGTTGAAGTCGCCCACCACGGAGACGCGCTCGGCATTCGGTGCCCAGACCGCGAAGTAGACTCCTTCCTCGCCATCCAGCACGCAGGGATGAGCGCCCATTTTCTCGTAGGCACGGAGCCATGTCCCTTCGCTGAACAAGTAGACATCGTGCTCCGTCAGCAGCGAGCGATCATGGCACGCCGGGCCTACTGGCCGACCAGTCATCCCCCTCCTCCCTTCCGTGCCGTCTCGACGATGGCGAGCGCACGCGTGACGAACGGATCACGAGTGAAGCTCGCCAAGCCGACGCGGGCCAGGCGCCGCCAGTTCGGCATTTCCAGCCCCGTTCCGGGGCGGTTCTGCGGCTCCCGCTCGAACCAGAGGTCTTCCACGTTGACCACCACGACCGCCGCCGGGCTCTCCGCCAGAAAGTGGAGCACGCCGAGCAAAACCGCTGCTCGGCGATCGCGTTCCGACTCGGGTAGCGAACCACGCTCGGCCAGCCAGCCGAGCACCGCTTCCTGGATACCCGGCCCCCACTCATCCCAGAGCGCGACGAACGGTGGCAGATCATGAGTTACCAGACTCGCTACGACGTCGGGCGCCGGCTCGGTGAACTGACCGTCCCGGCGCTCGAACGGCAGCACGTACATGCGGAGCAAGCCATTGCGCCGCATCGCCTGGCGAACCGCCCGCGGCACCGTGCCCAAGTCTTCCCCGACGACGGCACAACCGGCACGCTGGCTTTCGATCGCCAGGACGGCGTAGAACTCCTCGGCCGGATACCGGACGTAGACCCCTTCGCGCCCGCTCGCTCCGGCCGGCACCCAGTAGAGTCGATGGAAACCCATCACGTGATCGATCCGAAGCAGGCGCGCTGCCCGCAGGTGATGTGCCAGCACCGCTCGCAGGTAGCGATAGCCGTCCTCCCGCATCCGCTCCGGATGCGGCGGCGGGAATCCCCACACTTGCCCCCCAGCGAAGAAGGGATCGGGCGGAGCACCAGCGCTGGCCCCCTGAGCGAAGAGTTCCGGCCAATACCACACATCGAACCCTTCCGGGTGCACGCCGAGCGGGAGATCGAGGTAGAGTCTCTCCTTCCCCACGGCAGCCATCTGCTGGTCCGCCAGCCACTGGGCGACCACATAGATCCACGCGGCCTCATCCAGACCCTGGTCCTGCTCGCGGTACTGGCGAGGCGGGGGCAGGCGCTCACCCTGGTCAATCGCTGCGCGGAATCTGGCGTAGTCCGATACCAGCGGCCGCTGGGCCAGCCACGCTTCCACCTCGCTCCGTGCCCGCTCGTGCCGAGCGACCTCCCGCGCCAGTACGGCCAGCATCTGGAAGCGCTCCCGCCAGGTCGCCCGGTAATCGACGAACCGATTCCCCTGCTCATCCGCAGACACGACCAACGGGCTCGCCCTCACCAGCTCGGGAAAAGGAGACCAGCCTGGATCGACGAAGAACTCGCTCCAGAAGAGACGACTGACCGGTGCATAGGGACTCGGGTCGTAAGGGTGCTCGCCCAGGAAGGTCGGGAGCAGCGGGAGCGTTCCGACGAATTCCCCACCGCGTTCGCGCGTCCAGGCGACGAGTTCGTCGAGTCTCGTGTAGGTCGCGCCGTCACCCGGCTCGTCGCGCCAGAGCGCATAGAGCGGCAGAAAGTTTCCCCAGGTCCGTTCGATTCCGACCGCGCGAGGCAGCGCCACCGTCGGTGGACGGACGATGAGCAGCGTCCGCGCCTCCTGGCCATCCGGACAACGAATCGCCACCTCATGGTAGCCGAGAGGAAATTCGTGCGGCAGGGCGAGTTCCACCCGATATCCAGGCAGCTCGGGGGTACCGGACTGCCCGACCTGGTGCTGCGACCAGCGTCGCTCAGCTGGTAGCAGTTCCAGCACCGCTCCATCTTCGCGCTGGACGACGAGTTCGAAACGCCCTTCCTGGAACGCGGGAAGCACGAGCTGGAGCCGCGGCGTACCGCGGTCGGCTCGCCACACCTGGACCGGCTCGCACCGACGAGCCAGCCGTGCCTGCCGCCACTCCGCGAGCAAGGCTGGTGCCTCCTCCGGCGTGCCGATGGGAAAACCGAGCGCGCGCAGAACAGCGAGCAGGGCCGCATCGCTCGCCACCTGACGCTGTCCAGCGAGATCGCGATACGCCAACTGGATACCCGCCTCGCGCGCCAGCTGGCGCAAGGCCTGGCGCGTCGTCATGCGCTCCCCTCCCGCGCCCGCAGCAGCTCGAGGACACCGCCCAGCGGGATCGCCAGCCAGTCGGGGCGATGGCCGAGCTCGTAGCGGATCTCGTAGATCGCCTTGTCCATGAGGTACGCCTCGAGCAGCGTCCCCAGGTCCTTGGAATCGCTCGGGACGAGTGCCGTCGAGCCCACCACTTCCAGGTAGCCTTGCAGAAAGACCGCCGAGACCCAGCCGTACCAGAAGCGCAGCCAGGCCTCCGCCCGAGCGAGATCGGACAGCAAGCCACGTTGCTGCTGCTCGAGCAGCGTTGCCGAGGCCGCATAGTGGAAGGAGCGGAGCATCCCCGCCACGTCGAGCAACGGCGAGCGCTTCAGTCGCCGCTCGCTGAGCGGGCGCGCTGGCTCTCCCTCGAAATCGATGATGACGAAGTCCCGGCCGGTATAGAGCACCTGCCCGAGGTGATAGTCGCCGTGACAGCGGGTTCGCTGCGCGGGCAAGAGCTTTTGGAGGAGCTTCTGGTAGACCTGCACGATCTCGCGCTCGCGCTGGAGCACCGCATCCGCTTGCTCGCGGGTAGAAACCGGGAGACTCGCGAGCTGCTGGCGCAGCAAAGCGAGCGTCTGCAGCAGGTGGCTGCGCATCGCTTGATAGAGCGAGCGCTGGTAGAGCATGGAGAACGGTTCCGGCGCGAAGGCCGGGTCGTCGGTCACGCTGGCCAGTGCACGGTGCAGCTCCCCCGTCCGCTGGCCGAGCAAGCGCACGGCTTCCACGTAGGTGTCGATGAGCTCGTAGACCATCGTCGGTGGGGTCTGGCCAGCCAGATCGAGGAGCGACTCGACCTCGAGCCGGAGCGAGGGAGGATCCTCGCTGTAGGCCAGGGCCCGCTCGAGGAAACCGGCCAGTTCGTCGAGCGTGTACTGCCAGGCATCCCCTTCGTTCGGCACGTAGCCGAGCACGATCCCCAGCGTCATCGGCTCACCGTGCGCTGGCTGGTACTCCAGGCTTCCGGCCAACGGCGGCACGTGTGGGAAGCCGAGTCGTTCGCTGAGTACGCGCTCCATCTCCAGCTCCGGATTCGGCCCCGGTTCGACCCGCCGATACAACTTGAAGAGCACACGATCCGGAAAGATGACAGTTGTATTGCTCTGCTCGGCGCGACTGAGTACCGGCTCCGGGAGTGGCGCATCGGGTCGAACCAGGCGGCGGAAGGCGGCAGTCGGCTGGCTCGCGATGACGCCGTGCTCGCCGCGGAAGCGGCGCCGACGACCGATCTGCTCGATCAGACTCCGCACGCAGGCCGGCTCCGCCAGGGCATCGACGAGCAGGGCCTCGCTCCCCTCGACCAACGCTCGCGCGATGACCGCATGGGGCGTGCGCTCGACGATCTCACTGGCTCGTTCACCGCGGGCGAGCGCCAGCGGCAAGACGTACTGCTCCGGATCCCCCTCGGTGTACTCGACCGTGACCAGAACCAGGGTCGCTGGTGACTCCCCGGTCACCAGTGGGACCTGCTCGCTGATGCGGACCTGCTTGATCCGCCGTGCCTTTCCAGCGAACCAACGTCGTTTGCGCAGGTAACGCGGCAGGATCTCCTCGAACGCGCGCTGCCCGCTCCCCAGTTCCAGGGTCCCTTCGCTCTCGCGCACCGGGACGAGCGGAAGCTCGCTCGTCGTGATCTCCAACGGTTCCTCACCAGCTCGCGGTCGCTCGAGACTGAACCAATAGAAGCTGTGCGGGCCCAGCATGACGCGATACGGTTCGTCGCCGATCAACGGAAATTCGATGCGCCCGAACAGCTCGACCGGCACCAGCCCCCGATAGGCGGAGAGGTCCAATTCCGCCCACTGGACGAAGCGGGAGAGATTGGCGACAACCAGGATCGTTTCCCGCTCGTACCGACGGACATAGGCCAGGACCTTGCGGTTCTCGACGGGGATGAACTCGAAGGAGCCGCGGCCGAAGGCCTTGAACTGCTTGCGCAGCCCGATCAGACGCTTCATCCACCAAAGGAGCGAATGCGGGTTCGCTTGCTGAGCCGCGACGTTGACCGCTTCGTAGTGATACTCGGCATCGACGATCACCGGGAGATACAGTCGTTGGCGCGGTGCGGTGGAGAAACCAGCATTGCGGTCCGCGCTCCACTGCATGGGGGTACGGACACCGTTGCGGTCGCCCAGGTAGATGTTGTCCCCCATGCCGATCTCGTCACCGTAATAGATGACCGGCGTCCCGGGGAGCGAGAAAAGCAGGCCGTTCATGAGCTCGATCCGTCGCCGGTTGTTGCCGAGCAAAGGGGCCAAGCGGCGACGGATCCCGAGATTGATGCGTGCGACCGGGTCGCGAGCATAGACGCGATACATGTAGTCGCGTTCTTCGTCCGTCACCATCTCGAGCGTCAGCTCGTCGTGGTTGCGCAAGAAGAGCGCCCATTGCGCTGTTTCCGGAATCGGCGGTGTCTGAGAGAGGATGTCGACGATCGGGAAGCGATCTTCCATGCGGATCGCCATGAAGAGGCGCGGCATGAGCGGGAAATGGAAGGCCATGTGACACTCGTCACCGTTGCCGAAGTAGGCGACGGCGTCCTCCGGCCACTGGTTCGCCTCGGCCAGCAGCATCCGGTTCGGGTAACGCTCGTCGATGTAGCGCCGGAGTTCCTTCAGGAACTGGTGGGTTTCCGGTAGATTCTCGCAGTTCGTCCCCTCGCGCTCGTAGAGATAGGGGACAGCATCCAGCCGCATGCCGTCCACGCCGAGCCGCATCCAGAAATCGACGACGCGCAGGATCGCGCGTCGGACCGCCGGATTGTCGTAGTTGAGGTCCGGCTGATGCGCGTAGAAGCGGTGCCAGTAATAGGCCTTGGCGACCGGATCCCATGCCCAGTTGGAGGTTTCGAAATCCTTGAAGATGATGCGAGCTTCCTTGTATTTCTCCGGCGTATCGCTCCAGACGTAGAAGTTACGCCAGACCGAACCCGGCGCGGCACGACGCGCGCGCTGGAACCAGGGGTGCTGGTCCGAGGTGTGGTTCAGCACCAGCTCGGTGATGACCCGGATGCCTCGCCGATGCGCCTCCCGGATGAACTCCTTGACGTCGCGCAAGGTTCCGTAGGACGGGTGGACGTCGGTATAGTCCGCGATATCGTAGCCATCGTCGCGGAGCGGGGACGGATAGAAGGGAAGCAACCAGACTGCCGTGATTCCCAGATCTTCGAGATAGTCGAGTTTCTGCGTGAGCCCAGGAAAATCGCCGATTCCATCACCGTTGCTGTCGAAGAAGGCGCGGACGTGCAGTTCGTAGATGATCGCGTCCTTGTACCAGAGCGGATCGTCGGCGAGTTGGGTCACGGGTGCAGGGCGACGACGTTCAGCCAGCCGGACAGCCATGGACGCACCTCATTGGTAGTACTCGAAGTCCTGTTCCGAGCGCACGCGCCGACGGACGACAAAAATATGCGCCGGCATGACGTGCGGATCGAGCTCGACGTAGTTGCGGGCCCCATGCCAGAGGTACCGCTCGCCGGTCAGCAAGTCGTGCAGCTGGTACGGTGTATCGGCCTCCAGACCGAGCGCCGCCAGGTCGAGCGTGACCCAACCACCATGACGATGGTGCGGGTCGAGATTGACGACCGTGACGATGACGTTTTGCCGATCGGGGCTCGTCTTGGAATAGGCGATCAGCTCGTCGTTGTCCACCGGATGAAAACGCAGCGTCCAGTCCTGCTGGAGTGCGGGGTTCTCGCGCCGGATCCGGTTAACGCGGGCGATGACCGGCGCGATGGAGTGAGGCGAATCGAGCTGCCAATGCCGGATCTCGTACTTCTCCGAGTTCAGGTACTCCTCGCTCCCCGGGGCCAGCGGCGTTGCCTCGCAGAGTTCGTAGGGTGGTCCGTAGATCCCGTAGCTGGCGCCGAGCGTCGCTGCCAGGATGAGCCGGATGAGGAAGGCTGGCCGACCACCGGTCTGCAGGTACTCGGTCAGAATATCCGGTGTGTTGGGCCAGAGATTGGGGCGGAAGAACTCGCGTACCTCGGTCTGGGTCAACTCGGTGAAGTAGGCTTCCAGTTCTGCCTTGGTGTTCCGCCAGGCGAAGTAGGTATAGGACTGGGTGAAGCCGAGCTTGGCCAGGTGATACATGACTTTCGGTCGCGTGAACGCCTCGGAGAGAAAAATCGTCTCCGGATAGTCATGCTTGATCTCAGCGATCAGCCACTCCCAGAAAGCGAACGGCTTGGTGTGCGGGTTGTCGACCCGGAAGATGCGGATCCCCTGCTCGATCCAGAAGCGGACGATCCGCAAGAGTTCGAGCCAGAGTTCTCGCCAGGCCGGCGACTCGAAGTCGAACGGATAGATGTCCTGGTATTTCTTGGGCGGATTCTCGGCATACTGAATCGTTCCGTCCGGTCGACGGCGGAACCATTCCGGATGCTCGCGCACATAGGGATGATCCGGCGAGCACTGAAAGGCGAGATCGAGCGCAACCTCGATCCCGAAGTCACGCCCCCGGGCCACGAAACGCCGGAAATCCTCCAGCGTCCCGAGCTGCGGATGGATCGCATCGTGCCCACCCTCCTCGCTCCCGATCGCCCACGGGCTGCCGGGATCGTCCGGTCCGGCAACCAGACTGTTGTTCTTCCCCTTGCGGTGCGTGCGACCGATCGGGTGGATGGGGGGGAGATAGAGGACATCGAAGCCGAGTTCGGCAATATGGGGGAGCCAGGCCTCGCAGTCGCGGAACGTGCCGTGGCGCCCCGGCTCCGGCGCACAGGAACGCGGGAACAGTTCGTACCAGGTGCTGAAGCGCGCTCGCTCGCGATCGACCATCACGCGCAGCACCCGCGGATACTCGCTGGCGAACACTCGCGGATCGCAGGCGCGAGCCCGCGCAGCGAGCTCCGGATCCAGCGCCAGCTCGACCGCGTCCGGATCGCTGCGCAGCCGTGCAGCGACGACGCGGAAAAACGAAGCGTCCTGGTCAGTCGCCGCGCTGGCGATCGACTCCAGTAGTTCTGCGCCGATCCAGAGATCGACCCGTACGTCCTGCCCCGCCTCGACCCGCTTGCGGAGATCCCGCTGCCAGGTCGCGAAACGATCGATCCAGGCGAGGACGGTATAGTCCCAGAGACCGAGTTCGGTGAGACAGAAACTGGCTCGCCAGCGGTCGTTGCCGAGGAAGGTCATCGGAACCTCGCGCCAGCCGGTCTCCCCTGGCCCGCGGTAGCGCAGCACGGCAGCGAGCTCGTCGTGTCCATCGGCGAAGATGTCCGCCTCCACGATGAACTCGTCACCCACGATCCGCTTGACCGGAAAGCGCCCGCAGTCCAGTTCCGGCACGACGCGAGCGATCGCGACGCGCTGCCGCCCTTCCGCGGGCATCCGCTGGGCTGATTCCATACGCGAGCCCCTCCCTCGGGTGCGCTCCTTCCCTTCCCCGATCTATTCTGCCCGTTGCCAGCACTAAGCGCAGTAGGATCGTACGGGATGAGCAACGCAGCGAGGAGGGTGAGGTATGCGCGTCGCCGTTCTGTCCGATACGCACGGGAACCTGCCAGCGCTCGAGGCAGTCCTCGAGGCCATCGAACAGGACTCGCCCGATCTCGTGGTGATGGCCGGTGATGCGGCCTTCGGCGGCCCCTGGCCAGCCGAATGCATCGATTTCCTCCGCCAGCGCGGTATCCCAGCCGTCCGCGGCAACACCGACGAGTTCCTGGTCGCGGTCGCGACCGGCCGTCCGCCCGCCACGCCGGTGGAGGACCCCCGCCTCGACCATCTGGCCAGTTCCGCCCTCGCTGCTCGGTATGCCTGGTGCGTCGAGCGACTACGCAGCGAGCAGATCGATTATCTCGCCTCGTTGCCGCTCCGCTTCGTCGTCCCCGCACCGACCGGCGCGGCGCTGGTCATCGTCCATGCCACACCGTCCAGCCCGCATCCTGTGGTCCCGCCCGATGCCCCGTCCGAGCGACTGCGCGCGCTGCTCGACGAGAGCGGTGGAGCAGCGCTCGCCTACGGGCACATCCACCAGCAAGCCCGCTGGCAGATCGGTAGCCGGTTGGTCGTCGCGGTGGGCAGTGTCGGCCTCCCCTTCGATGGCGACCAGCGCGCCGCCTACGCGCTCCTGGAGTGGAACGGGACGAGCTGGAGCGCCCGCTTTCAGCGCGTTCCCTATCCGGTCGAGCGGACGATCCAGGCACTGGAGCACAGCGGCATGCCGGGAGCCGAGGCGCAGATCCGCGTCCTCCAGACGGCTCGCCCACCGGGAGCCTGAGGCAGGCGTGGTACGATTGGCGCGAGACCGGCGCAGGGGTGGAGCGCAGTGCAGCAGATCATGATCACGATCTTCCTCTTCGGGGCAGCTGCGCTGGAGGTGCTCGTCCTGCCGCGCGTCACGCCGTTCGGCTTGTTCCCTGATCTCGTTCTGGGAGTCGTCCTGGTCGCCAGCGCCCTGGAAGGGATGCGCGCTGGATTCCTTTGGGCAGCGATGGGGGGGCTGGCGCTCGATCTGCTCGCGGCCAGCCCGCTCGGTGGGCACTTCCTGGCGCTGGTCCCAGCCGTGCTGGCCGGAACAGCCGCACGGCAGAGCATCTACCGGAGCGCCCTCCTCCCGCTCATGGGGATCGTGGGAGGACTCACGCTGGCCTACCGGGCGATCCTGCTCTTCGTCCACTGGCCAGCTCGCTGGGAAGCCTGGCTGGACGCGGGGGTGACCGCCATGCTGGTCGGCATCCTCAACCTGATCGCCGTCCCGCTGGTCTACGGCATCATCCTGCTAGCTGGACGTCTGGGGGTCAGGCGTGCGCACTAGGCCGGCCCGGCGCGGACTCGATCTTCCCGCGCCGAAGTCGATCGCGCCACCAGAAGAACCGGAACCGACGCGCGACGAGCGGATGACGCGCCGGGTGTTCCTGCTGCGCGGCGCGATGGTGCTCGGCTTCGGCGCAGTCCTGGCCAAGCTCGGCATCATGCAGCTGCGCGAGCGCCCACGCTACCAGGCAGCCGCTCAGGGCAGCATGGTGCGCTTCGAACCCTTGCGCGCCCCGCGCGGACTGATCGTCGATCGCAACGGCACCGTGCTCGCCCGGAACCGACGGAGCTGGACCGTCTGGCTGGTCCCCGCCGAACTCCCCGACGACGAGGCAACGTACCGGCAGGTGCGGGACCAGATCGTCGCCGCTCTGGGACTGGACGATGTCCTAGTCGTGCACCGGCCAGCGCTGCCACCCGGCGAGGAGCGGGCGGTTCTCGACGCACTCGGCACGGTGCTCGGTGTGCCCGGAGCTGACCTGGCGGGGCTGGTCTTTTCCGCCCCCAAGGACCGCAAGTACGTCATCGTGCGCGACAAGCTCCGACCGGAAGAAGCCGCAGTCCTGCGCCAGGAAGCCAAGCGCCTCCCGGGGGTGCATGTCCTCAACCGGTTCGATTACCTGGCGCAGTCGGCAGCGGGGAGCGCCGTACCGGTCGTGCTCGCCGACGACATCCCGCGCGAACTCGCACTCACGCTGGCAGCGAACCCGGCTGCTCTCCCTGGGATCCGCGTGAGCGACGACAAGCTCGTCCGCGAGTACCCGGCGGGGCCGGAGTTCGCGCACATCCTGGGCTACGTCGGGCCAATCACCAAGGAAGAATACGACGCAGCGGGCGGCGACAGTCCGGCTAATCCGTATCGTCCCGATGACCGCGTCGGGCGTGGCGGAGTCGAGCAAGCGATGGAACCCGCCCTGCGCGGTCAGCACGGGGGACGCTGGGTGCAGGTCGATGCCCGCAACGTGATCGTCGGAGAACTGGTCGAGCGACGGCGCGAGCCGGTCCCGGGACTCACCGTGGTGCTGACTATCGATTCGACCCTGCAAAAGGCCGTCACCGCGGCGCTGGCCGAAGGGATCCGCGCTGCCGATCGCGCTGCCCGCGAAAAAGGACGCGATCCGGTCGGGTCCGGCGTGGCCATCGTGCTCGATCCGCGCTCGGGCGAGGTCCTGGCACTGGTCTCCCTGCCGACCTATGACAATCAAAAGTTCGTGCATGGCCTGAGCCAGGCAGAATACCAGGCGCTCCTCGACGACCCCTTTCACCCGCTGGTCAACTATGCGATCAGCGGCGAGTTCCCGCCCGGCTCCACCGTCAAGCCGCTTCTCGCCTGCGCGGGGCTGCAGGAAGGGGTCATCACGCTGGCGAGCACCTTCACCTGCCGGGGAGCGATCCGCGTGCCGACTGTCTGGGACGAGGCAGGCGGCAACACCTACGTCTGCTGGCTGGCCAGCGGGCACGGTGAGGTCGACGTCCTCGACGGGATCGCCCAATCCTGCAACGTGTTCTTCTACAACGTCGGGGCGCCCGGCCAAACGCCGGAAGGCGGCAGCGAGCCGCTCCATTACTACATCCCCGGCGACCCGGCCAAGCACTACTTCGTCGGACTGGGGATCGAGCGGATCGAGCAGTACTTGCGCCAGGTGTTCGGCTTCGGGCAACCGACCGGTATCGAGCTCGCCGGCGAAGCCGATGGCCTGGTGCCGAACCCGCGCTGGCTGTTCCAGACGTTGCGGGAGTACTGGTCGGTCGGAGATACTATAAACGTCTCCATCGGCCAGGGACACCTGGCCTGCACGCCGTTGCAGCTGGCCTGTGCCTTGGCTGCCATCGCCAATGGGGGGACCTACTATCGGCCGCGGATCGTCCGCGAACTGCGCGACGCGAGTGGGCAGGTGGTCCGGCGGTTCGAGCCGGAAGCGGCGCGTCAGCTCGCGATCGCGCCCGAGCATCTCGAGACGGTCCGCCGCGGCATGCGCCGCACCGTCACCGATGGGACGGCGAAAGGAAAGTTCGTGCTGACGAGAGACGACATCCCGATCGCCGGCAAGACGGGGACAGCCGAGTACGGCGAGGCGGAGAACGGCCGCTACAAGAAGGCCCACGCCTGGTTCACCGCCTTCGCTCCCTACGACGACCCAGCGGTGCTGGTGCTCGTCCTGATCCGCGATGGGGGAGAGGGCGCGACCTTCGCTGTCCCGGTCGCTGACCGGATCCTGGCGACCTACTTCGGACGGATCAGCCCGGAAACAGGAGCGAGAGGGTAGACGATGCTCGACGACGAACGAGCACGAGCGACGGTCCGCGTGCGTGGAACCCAGGACGGCGTCCGCCTCCTGTTGCCGCGCGCCACCCCCCTCGGGGTGGTGCTCGAGCAGGTCCGCGATCTCCTCGAGTCACGGTCCAGCTTCTTCCGCGGTGCCGCCTTGACGCTCGACTTTTCCGAACGGGAGCCGGTCCTGGACGAGATCGCTGCGCTCCAACAGCTCCTCGATCGCCACGGAATCCGGATCCAGGCGATCGGTGCCGCCACCAGTGACGTGCGCCAGCGGCTGGAGCGCTGGGGATTCCGCACGGAGACCGCCGAACCAGCCCGCCGCTTGCGCCTGATCGAGCCGGACAGCGAACAAACTCCCGATGGGAGCGCGACCTATGTCCGCCGGACGCTCCGCTCCGGCATGTCGGTCGAAGCCGAGGGGCATCTCGTCCTGATCGGGGACGTCAATCCGGGCGCGCTGGTGGTCGCCGGCGGGGACGTCCTGGTCTGGGGCGTGGTGCGCGGGACGGTCCATGCCGGACGACACGGCGACACCGACGCCGTCATCGCGGCGCTCCGCCTGGCGCCGATGCAGCTGCGGATCGCCAATCTGGTGGCCCGCGCACCTGATCGCGGCGGGCAGCTCTTGGATGCGCCAGCCTTGGCACGGGTGGTCGATGGGCAGATCGTGATCGAGCCCTGGCGGATCGAACGACGCTAGCCTGGTAGTGCGCCAGGAGGAGGGGTGCGGTGGAGGAACAGCAGGATCGCAACGGTCGGGTCATCACCATCACCTCGGGCAAGGGTGGAGTCGGCAAGACGACCACGACGGCCAACGTGGGGGCGGCACTGGCCGCCCGCGGCAAAGCGGTCGTGCTGGTCGACGCCGATATCGGGTTGCGCAACCTGGACATCGTGCTGGGACTCGAGAATCGGATCGTCTACGACATCGTCGACGTCGTGGAGGGCCGTTGCCGACTCCGGCAAGCGCTCATCCGCGACAAGCGGCTGACCAACCTGGCGCTCATCCCTGCCGCCCAGACCCGCGACAAGGAGGCCGTCTCGCCGGAGCAGATGCGCACCCTCTGCCAGGAACTGCGCCAGCAGTTCGACTTCGTCCTGATCGACTCGCCGGCGGGAATCGAGCGCGGCTTCCGCAACGCGATCGCTGGCGCCGACGAGGTGCTCGTCGTCACCAATCCGGAAGTCTCCGCTGTCCGCGATGCCGACCGCATCGTCGGGCTGGTCGAGGCAGCCGAGCTCCCGCCCCCGCGGCTGATCGTCAACCGGATCGATCCGGAACTGGTCCGGCGGGGTGACATGCTCTCCGTCGAGGACGTCCTGGAGATCTTGGCCATCCCGCTCATCGGGGTGGTGCCGGCCGACGAGACGATCGTCACGGCGACCAACCGGGGCGAGCCGGTCGCGCTCGATCCCCACTCGCGGGCCGGTCAGGCGTTCCGCGATATCGCCGCGCGCTTGCTCGGCGAGGAGGTGCCGTTCCAGCCGTTGGACACACCGGATGGGGTCTGGCGACGCATGCTGCGTGCGTTCGGCTTCGGTAGCCGCGCCTGAACCAGAGGAGGGAGACTGCATGGGCTGGTTGGACACGCTCTTCGGTCGCAGCACGAGCCGGACGCCGCGCGGCAGCGCGCAGGTCGCCAAGCAACGCCTGGTCGAGGTCCTGGTCTACGACCACGTCAAGCTGACGCCCGATGTCCTCGAGGCGATCCGCCGCGAGATGTGCGAGATCCTCTCCCGTCACCTAGAGATCGAGCCTCAGGGGATCGAGATCACGATCGTGCGTGGCGAAGGCGGTGACCGCCTGGTCGCCAACGTGCCGGTCCGCCGGGCTGGGACGGGGAGTCGCGGCGCCACGCAGTGAGTTCACTGCTATACTTCGAACCTGCTACGCACCGGACGCAGTGCGTTGCGATCGGCCGCACGAGCGAGGGGAGTATCGGGGCATGGTACTCGTACCGGTGATCGGGCTTCATCACGTCGGGATCGTCGTCGCTGACCTGGATGCAGCGATCGAGACCTACCAGAAGCTGGGACTCACCTTCGACGGCATCGCGGACTACCCGCACACCCGGATCGCGCTCTTCCATGGTGGCGAGGGGCACGTCGAGCTGTTCGAGCCCAAGGACCCGGATTCCGATCTCGGACGCTTCCTCCAGCGGCGTGGCGGTCTCCACCACGTGGCCTACGCGGTGCGCGACATCCGCGCGGCCCTGCGCCAGCTCGAGGAGCAGGGCTTCCAGCTCATCCACCGCGAGCCAGTGATCGGCCTGCATGGCTTGCCGGTCGCCTTCATCCACCACGAGTCGTGTCACGGCGTCCTGACCGAGCTGATCGAAATCCCGGAAGAAGGCAGCACGCGTCAGTAACCGGGTCGACGACACGGCAGCGCAGCTGATCCAAGAGAGCCAGCTGCCCGCCCAGTCGCGCCGGTCGGCCAGGCCGTGATGCGGGCAAAACCAGCTCCCAGACCGCCGGCCGAGCGACCGAGGAGCGGGATCGGAGCGGCACCCGCAGGGTCGCGGCAATGGGCGATGCTCCAGCCGTCGCGGGCAGGTCAGCCGGCTCGGAACCGACAGCTCGATCGTCCAGTCAGGAACAGATAGACCGGTCCAGCGAGGGAGCGCTCGCCGGTAGCGAACCGGCTCCGCTTCTCTGCTTTCGATCTCGGCCGCTCGTCCCGCCGAGCGAGCCGGATGCGACCGCTCGCGAGTCGGTTCCGGCGAGCTGGCTGCCTGACGTGCCTGCCGGGAGAGTCGGAAGCGCGACGGGCACGGATGGCGCGACCGGGATCGAACCCGACCCCGGTCACGCGCGTCGGTCAGCGAGGCAAAGCTCAGCGGGTGAAGCGGAACCACGCCTCGTGCGATGTCCCGTCCTTGAGCGTCACGACGAGCTTGGCACACTTCCCTGCCCAGTTACGGTCGGTCTTCCAGACGTAGATGTACTGGTCGGCCACCGGGTCATACTGCAGGCCACTGTTGCCGGCTGTGCTGGCAAACTCATCGATCGGATCGGACGCCCCGTTCGTGCACGGTACCCAGACGACTTTCGGAGTACCGGACAAAATGTCCATCCCCTGGAAGCCAGCGAGCGAGAACTTGAGCGGTACGGCTCGACCGGCATTCACGATATTCCAGACGATATTCGAGCCGGAAGAATTATCGACCGGTCGGAAGAAGCCGCTCCAGCGGTAGATGACCGTTTAGGTGCAGCTCACCTCGGCACTCCCGTTGCCCACCCGATCCTGCACGGAGCCCGCCGGGAGCGTAGCGGTCCAGACCCCGACTTGGCTGGTATCGAGCGCGATTTCACCCGAGTCGTTCCCAGCCACGCCCGACCCGCCGTCCGTCGCCGTCCACGTGGCGACGACGTCTGACGTGTTCTGGAGGATCTGGCCGCTGGGGCAGCTGAGCGTCACCTCCGGCGCCTTGCGGTCGACTTTGAAGGTGTAGGGGCCAGCTGTCGCGCAGTTGCCAGCCTGGTCGCATACCCGCCGGCTGCCGGTGCCGGCGCTACCAGTTTCCCCCGCCTCGGAGCTCCACCGGATTCTCGAGGACGAGGGGACCGAGGCGGATCACCACGCGGTCTCCCGGCTGGAGCGAGAACTCGTCGGGCGGGACGATCCCGGTCCCGGTCATGAGCACGCCGCCCCAAGGGAAGCTGAGTTCCTTCCCCAGCCACCGCACCAGTTCGCCGGGAGCACGCTTCATCCGCTCCGTCGTCGTCTCGCCCTGGACCACCAGCTGGCCCTCCCGCCAGATCTCCAGCGCGATCGCGCACGCGCCGAGCGCTTCCTCCCCCTCGACCACCACGATCCCGGGCCCGAGCGCCCCCGCACCGTCGTACACCTTGGCTTGCGGGAGATAGAGCGGGTTCTCTCCCTCGATGTCGCGCGAGGAGACATCGTTGCCGATGGTATAGCCGAAGGGTTCCAATGTGCGGGTGAAGACGACCGCCAGTTCGGGCTCCGGCACATTCCAGCGACTGTCCCGTCGCACCCGCACCGGCTCTCCGGGTCCCGCCATCCGCCACCCCTGCCCCTTGAAGAAGAGCTCGGGTCGCTCGGCCTCGTAGACCCGCCAGTAGATGTCCTTCACCTGTGCCTCGGCCATGCGGGCATCGCGGCTGCGCAAGTAGGTCACCCCGGCTGCCCAGACCTCCTGCTCGGGATCGAGCGGTGCCAGGAGCGGCCCCTCAGCCGGCTCGCCGAGCGGCAATGCTGCCAGCACCTGGCGTGCCGCGGCCGCCGGCAGCTCGAGGAGCCAGCTCAGCCGGAAACCAGCTGGTAGCCAGCGGCCGTCGAGCGCCCAGCGTGGTCCGGCTGGCGTGCGGTGGCGGGTGAGTTGCATCGCATGCCTCCTCTCTCCTTACCGAGCCCGATTGTCGTCCAGTGCGGGCAGTTCGTCAAGAATGACCCTCCACGGCTGCGGTCTGGCACCGAGCTGTCCGAGCGATTCGAGGATTCCGCGCCGGGGACGAAGCGATATCCTGCTGCACTCTCTGGGAACTCGAGTGGCGAGGCTCTGGAACACGGCGGCCGTGTCTCGGCATCGTCGCACGGACAGTAGAACGCCGCATCAGGAATCCGCAACGACCGCTGACAGCTCCTGTGGTATACCGGGATCGGTGAGGAAGCTGAGGAGTCGGGATGGAGCGGCACGAACCGCCACTTTCCACCCAGCGCCTTTTCCGCATGGTCGTCCTCGACATCGACGGTACGTTGCTCGACCCGAGCGATGTCGTGCGACCGGTCGTGCGGGCAGCCATCGGGGAGTGTCGTCAGCTCGGCGTTCCGGTCGCGCTGGCGACCGGTCGGAGGCTGTGCGCGACCCGTCCGGTACTGGCCGAACTCGGTCTGCCGCTCCCGCTCGTCCTGGTGAACGGCGCGCTGGTCTGGGACGCCGAGCGCGAGGAAGCGCTGGCCGAGCGACCGCTCGCTCGGCAGGCACTGGCTCGCGCGCTGGCCGAGGCCGAGCGCGAGGGGCTGGGGGCGCTCGCCCTCCGCGGGCTGGCCAGTGGGGAGCGGCTCGTCCTGGTCACCGACCCGCTGCCGGCACTCCCCGAGTTCGAGCGAGAGCTGTTGCCGCGCACCGGTGAACTCGACCGGTTGCCCGCCGCGGCCGTTGTGGACCTGCCCGATGTTCTCACCATCGACCTTTTCGGTCCGGAGCGCGCCCTGCGGCGCGCCACGGCCCGCCTGGCCCGCGCCGGTCTTCCCGTCTATCACCATGGCCCGTTCGAGTTGATCCCTGCCTTGCCACGCTGGGTGGCCAACGTGCACGCACCGGGCGTGAGCAAGGCGAGCGGTGTGGAGATCCTGGCTCGTCGGTTCGGTCTCACGCTCGAGGACGTCCTCGCCGTGGGGGACGGCGAGAACGACCTCCCCCTCCTGCGCCGCGCTGGCCTGGGCGTGGCGATGGGGAACGCGCCGGACTACGTGCGGGCTCAGGCCGATGCCGTCGTTCGGGGGCATGACGAGGACGGAGTGGCCGAGGCGCTGGAACGGTTCGTGCTCGAGCCGTGGCGGCGAGCCCGCTCCCTCGCCTAGCCAGCGTCGCGGCCGCCAGCCGAACGGGAAGGGAAGGGTGCAGCCGTGCTCGCAACTCGCTGGTTGCGGCTTCTCCTGGTGTCCACGACACTGCTCTCCGGCCTCGCGCTGCCGGTCCAGCCAGCAGCAGCCGCGCGCGATCCCGCCAGCTGGCCGGAGTTCTTCGGGATCGTCGGGCGCGACCCCTGGTACGAGTTCAACACCGATCCGGAGCGGTATCCGGTCGAACTGAACCGCGCCTTCCTCGAGTCGATGATGGCCGAGATGGCAGCGCTCGGCGCACGCTGGGTGCGGATCGAGTTCCACGCCGAGTACGACCGCGCACCGGGTCCCGGCTGGATCGATTGGGACAAGCACGACTGGTATCTTTGGGACCTCGCGCCCCGCTACGGGATGAAGGTGTTGACGGTCCTCGGTTCGGGGATCCTGGCCGACGTCGACCCCACCTACGCCTTCTCGCGCATCGACGAGCCACCCGACCGCGAAGGGCGCAACCGCTATACCCGGGCCTTCGTCGAGCGCACGGCCGAGATCGTTGGGCGCTACGGCGCGGCGCTCGCCGCGGTCGAGCTTTTGAACGAGCCCAATGCCAATGAGCTCTTGTGGGAGGAGACCGGCGGGCGCGTGCACGCGGTCCGCCCCGAGATCTACGGGCGCCTCGCGGTCGACGTCTACGAGACGGTGAAACAGCGGAGCCCGTCGACGCGCGTCATCGCTGGGAGCCTGCTCTTCGACCGGCATGCCGACGGTGACCGGCACCTGGCGTGGCTGGAGGCCGTTTACCAGAGTCCGGCGGTGCAGGACTATCGCAACCGCACCGGTCGCTATCCCTGGGACGCGCTCTCCCTCCATCCCTACTTCCTGCCAGATGCTGGGAGCGTGCTGCCGGTCGTGCGGGAGCTGCGCGCGCTCCAGCTGGCCTACGGCGATACGACCCCCATCTGGCTGACCGAGGTGGGACTGCCGGCCGATCCCCCGGCCTGGTCACCGGCCGGCGTCCTGCAGCCGACAGCGAGCGAACTCGCGCAGGCCGCGTTCCTGCGCCAGGTCTACACGCTCATCTGGGAACAAGCACCCGAGGTCGAGCGAGTCTTCTGGTTCAAGTTCGAGGATTTCGGCACCAGCCACGGCTATGCCAGCTGGGGGCTGGTTCGCCTGCTCGATTCGGGCATGGTCTATGGCCGCGAGGCCATCCCCTGGCCGCGCAAGCCGGCATTTCTGGTCTACCAGCAGCTGGCCCGTCCCGAAGCGGTGCCGACCAGCCGCGTCCCTCGCCCGGACGACCCGGCAGTGCGCTACTTCCCGGAGACGGGGCACACGCTGCGCGGCCCCTTCCGGCGCTACTGGGAGCAGAATGGTGGGCTGGCCGCCTTCGGCTACCCGCTCACCGAGCCGTTCTGGAGCGGCGGGCGGCTAGTCCAGTTCTTCGAGCGGGCCCGCTTCGAGTACTGGCCGGAGTACCGCGGCACCCCGAGCGAGGTGCAACTCGCCCACCTCGGCCGGTGGGCGCTCGGCGACCGGTCTTTCGCACCGGAACCACCACCGGAGCGGCTCGGTCCGGACGAGCGGTACTTCCCGGAGACAGGGTTCGTCGTGCGCGGTGCCTTTCTGCGATACTGGGAGCGGAACGGCGGGCTCGCCCGTTTCGGGCTGCCGATCAGCCCGGAGTTCCGCGAGGTGAACCCGGCCGACGGGAAGGAATACACCGTGCAGTATTTCGAGCGAGCGCGCTTCGAGTGGGATCCGGAGGCCAGAGGGACGCTCTACGAGGTGCAACTCGGCCTGCTCGGAAAGCAGGCGCTCGCGACGCTGGGGTGGTACCGCTAGCTGCTGGGGAGGATCGCCGCATGAGCGAGGCACTGAAACCGGTACACGCGGAACTGGTGCCGGCTCCACCGGGAAGCGGGCGCTTGCCGTTCGCGCTGCCGGATCCCGGAACCGAGCCGCTCCTGCCTGCACCCCGCACGCTCCGCCTCGAAGCGCTCCAGCATATCGCCATCCGAGTGGCCGATCTGCCAGCGGCGGAGCGGTTCTACCGCGAGTTCTTCGGCATGGAAGTCGTCTGGCGCGTGCGGCGAGCGGGTCAGGGCTGGGAGTATCTGCCAGCCGACTTCGACTGGGGCACTGCTCTGCGGACCGGCATCGTGCCGGAGTATGTCCTGCTCCGCAATGGGCCACTCCAGCTCTTGCTCCAGTTCGCTGGCCGCGGCACGGTCTTCGTCGAGCCCCGGCTCGTGCATCTGAGCCTGCGCGTCGCCCCCGAAACGCTCCTGGAACTCCGCGCCGAAGTGCTGGTCCGCGGGTACGCCGTCGCCGAGAGCGGGGAACACTCGTTCGTCTTCCGCGACCCGTTCGGTCTCACCTGGCACGTGACCGATCTGCCGGCCAGCCAGCCGCCGCACTGAGCCGGAGCACGAAGGAGCCGCCCATGCTCCACCCCTATCAGGAACTGATCGATCTCCTCGCCGAGACACCGCGCCGGTTGACCGCCCTGCTCGAGCAGGCCGGTTCCGATGGAGAAGGCCAGCGTGCGCAGCTGGCGCGTGTCGTGGCGCATCTGGCTGCAGTGGAATCCCTGATGCGGGAGCGGATCCTGCGCATGGTCGCGCAGGACACCCCCTACTTCCGGGCTGTCGATCTGAGCGCGCTGGCGGAAACGACGACCTCGCTGCGCGAGGCGCTCGACAAACTAGGACACGAGCGCGGAGACACCTTGACCACGCTCATGACGCTCTCCCTCAAGGACTGGGAGCGACCGGCTATCCACGAGCGGCTCGGCCAGGTCACGGTCGAAGACCTGGTCGAGCAACTGGTCGAACACGACCGGCTCCATCTCGAGCAGATCGAACGACTCCTCGCCGGTCAGGAGGTGAGTTGGCCACCCGAGCCGAGTTGACTGCCGGGTGCCGCTGCCTCGACGAGCGCCAGCACCTCATCCAGCCGGTCACCGGCCGTGATCGCGCGGACGACCGTCTCGTCCAGAACCGTCTCCCAGGGTGCGAGCGCAGCCGCCAACTCCTCGGCTCGCTCGACGGCGACAGCGGTCGCGAGCGCTGGTACGCCCATCCGCGCGAAGTGCTCGCGGTACCCAGGAAATCGTTCGTAGCGCGCCGCTTCCTCCTGCAGGCGGGGTACGGCAGCGCTGCCCAGGGCGACCCGGACGTAGGCGTAGCGTCGGGGTAACGGTCTGTCAGCTCGCCGCGCTCCCTCGGCGACCCACTGCGTCGAGCGCTGTACATGGTCCGGCGTGAGCCAGTTGAACAGCACGGCATCGGCCACCTCACCGGCCAGGCGGCACATGCGGGGACCGAGCGCCGCGACCACCACTTCGCAGGCGAGCGCTGCCCGCAGCGCGAGCGCGCCGCTCCGCACCCGCTCCAGCGCGCCAGGTCCTGTCCCCGAACCGATCCCCAGCCGGAGCCGGTCGAGCGGCAGGTCCAGCGCGCGCACCCGCTCGACGATCCGCTCCGGTGTCCACCGCGTCAGCGGCAGGACCCCCACGCCGAGCGCGATCCGGCTGGTCACGGCAACGGCAGCGGCCAGCGCCGCTAAGCCGTCGCCGTCCGGCGTATCGTTCACCCAGAAGGTGCGATAGCCGAGCGCCTCGCAGGCGCTGGCTGCACCACGGATGACCTCAGGCGAGACCGCTGCTGCCAATCCGAACCCGCGTGCTCCCACAGTCGTCTCCTCTCGTTCGCGACTCCGGCTCGGCACGTCGCCGCGAAGCGGGCGAGCCCGCCGGACCGGGTCTCCCGTCACAGCATAGCCGCAACCGATCTCTCTGTTGCGCTACAATTCGGGGTTCGTCGAGCGGCAGCCAGTCCTGCCGCGACACACGAGGTTGGGAAAAACAGGATGCGACAGCACGAACCGACCACCCCCGCTCGCATCGTCATCGCTGGAGGCGGCTTCGCCGGAGTGACGGCCGCTCATCAGCTGCGTCACGCCGCTCGCGCCGGCCACGTGGAGGTCGCGGTCGTCTCCCGCGAGAACGCCTTCGTCTTCTACCCACTGATGCCGGAGGTGATCGCTGGGGGCTTGCGCGTGGAAACGATCCTCACCTCGATCCGTCACGTCCTGCCGCACGCCCGCCTGTACGTCGGTGAGTTGACCGGTGTGCATCTCGAGCGGCAGACGGTGACGATCCAGCATGGGCTGTACCAGCACCACCAGCGCCCACTCGAGTTGCCCTACGATCACCTGGTGCTGGCGCTGGGCGGCGTCCCGGCGACCTACGGCATACCTGGTCTGGACGATTACGCCTTCGATGTGCAGCGGCTGAGCAACGCCTTCGCGCTGCGCAACCACTTGATCGACCTCCTCGAGCAGGCCGATATCGAGCCCGATCCGGCCGAGCAACGCCGGCTTCTCACCGTCGTCGTGATCGGAGGTGGACCGACCGGTGTGGAGGTGGCGGCGGAGATCCGCAGTCTCTTCACGCACGCGCTCCCCTATTACCGGGCGATCCAGCCGGATACCGCGCGGATCGTCCTCGTGGAAGCCCTGCCGCGCCTGCTGACCGGCTTCCCGGACGCTGTCGCGCACCGGGCCGCCAGGGAACTCCGGCAGCGTGGGATCGAGGTCCTGCTCGGCCGCAAGGTCATTCAGGTCGAACCAGCTGCTGTGGTCCTCGACGACGGGACGCGCCTCGAGTCGCGCACCATCGTGAGCGCGATCGGTGTGGAACCGAACCCTATCGTCCGCAGCTTCGGCCTCCCCCTCGACCAGCGCGGTCGCATCGTGGTCGACGAGTACCTGCGAGTGACCGGTCATCCGAACGTCTGGGCCATCGGCGACAACGCGGCCGTCATCGATCCGGCGACCGGTCGCCCGTACGCCCCAACGGCCCAGCACGCGGTCCGGCAAGCCAAGCTCTTGGCCCGCAATCTGGTGGCCAGCCTGCGGAGCGAACCGCTCCAGCCGATGCGCTACCGCACGCGCGGCATGATGGTGACGCTGGGCGATCACGATGCCATCGCCTGGCTCGGCCGGGTGACGCTCACCGGTTTCCTCGCCTGGTGGCTCTGGCGCACTTACGCGCTGCTCCAGATCCCGCGCTGGGACCGCCGCATCCGTCTGGCCATGGAGTGGACGCTCGACCTTCTCTTCCCGCCTGAACTGGTCCAGCTCAAGGTGGGACAGCCGACACCAGCGACCCGGCGGCTGGTCGAGGCAGCTCTCCGCCGGCTGCGCGAGGGGCCCTGGCCAGCCGAGACAGCGCCGACGGTCTCGACGACGGCCAGCTCAGCGCGCCGCTCGTGAGCGGAGCACGACCAGCGCGGCCTCGACATCGGGCAGCTGGCGAAGCGGTGCCCGATCGCGGTGCACGATCGTTCCGTCGCGATCGACGATGACGATCGCCCGGGCTGGCACGTCGCGGTAGCCCGCGAGTTCGTCGAGCCTCAGGTCGTAGGCGCGGATCGCCTCGCGGTTCCAGTCGCTGAGGAACGGGAAGCCGATTCCCAGCTCGCGCGCCCAGGCTGCCTGCGCGAAATGGCTGTCACAGCTGACGCCATAGACCTCGGCCCCGAGCGCGCGGATCTCCTCGATCCTGTCCCACAACTGGGACAGCTCGTTCGCTCAGCCACTCGTGAAGGCGAAGTGGAAAAAGGCGAGAACGGCGACCCGCTCAGCGAGGATCTCGGACAACGCTAAGGGATGCCCGAGCGTGCTCGGCAAACGGAACTCGGGAGCCCGTTCACCGACCTGACCAGCCATCGTACCCTCCCTTCCCGAATCAGGGAACTCCGACCTGGCACTCCGATGGTAGGATACGCGAAGCGAGCTGCCGGAATGCTGGAGGGAGCGAGCGAGGCCGTGCGATTGTTCAACTCGGTGACCGGGACGATCGAGCCCTTCGCCCCACTCGACGGACGAACCGTCCGCCTCTACGTTTGCGGCGTGACTCCCTACGATACGACTCACATGGGCCACGCCATGACGTATCTGGTCTTCGACATCTTGAACCGCATCTGCCAGTATCATGGCTGGCGCGTCAAGTACGTTCAGAACATCACCGATATCGACGACGACATCCTGCGCAAGGCACGCCAGGTCGGTGAGCCCTGGGATCGGCTGGGCGACCGTTACATCCGCCAGTTCCAGGAGGACCTGAACGCCCTCAATGTGCTCTTCCCCTCCGTCTTCCCCCGGGCGACCGAGGAGATCCCGCTCATGATCGAGATCATTCAAAAACTCCTCGAGCGCGGGGCAGCCTACATGCGTGACGGTAACGTCTACTTCCGCGTCGCCAGTGACCCTGACTATGGGCACCTCTGTCGCTGTAGCCGCGACGAGATGATCCGCCTTTCGGCCGAGCGGGGCGCCGATCCGCAGGATCCCCGCAAGGAAGACCCGCTCGATTTCCTTCTCTGGCAAGCAGCCCAACCAGGTGAACCGACCTGGGACAGTCCGTGGGGGCCTGGTCGGCCCGGCTGGCACATCGAATGCAGTGCCATGGCCATGAAGTACCTGGGACCGCAGATCGACGTCCACGGCGGCGGCTACGATCTCATCTATCCCCATCACGAGAGCGAGATCGCCCAGTCGGAAAGCTACACCGGTACGAGCCCCTTTGCCCGTTTCTGGGTCCATGTGGCCATGGTCGAGTACGAGGGTGCCAAGATGTCCAAGTCACTCGGCAACCTGGTCCTGGTCCGTGATACATTGCGGCGGCACACTGGAGACGCAATCCGCCTGTATCTCCTCAGCCACCACTACCGGACACCCTTCGCCTACGAGGACGACGGCCCCGCTCGCTTCGAGCCGCTCGTCCAACGGCTGCGCGAGGCGGTCACCGTCCCCGGCGGAAGCGGCAGTCCGCTCGATCTCGCCCTGCTGCGCGACCAGTTGGCTGCCGCCCTCGCCGACGACCTGGATACGCCACGCGCGATTCAGCTGCTGGCCGATGCCGCGGAGCGACTGCTCCGCGCGGCCCGCGAGGGCCAGGCGATCGAGCAGGCCCGGGAGCAACTGCGCGAGATGGGCAGTATCCTGGGGCTCACCGTGACCCGCTGACGCAGGGCCGTCTGGCGCGGCAGCCTCTGAGCACCGAGAACACTGTGCCCACTGACTTGCCCACCTCGGTTCTGCGGAACAGGATCAGCCGCATCGCTGCTCGCGCCAGTTTCCGCTCCGCGTCGCGCGTTGGGAAGCACGCGCACGCTGTGCCACTCGCTGCTCGGCGCGGCCGAGCCAGCGCCCGTGCTCGCCGGCTCGAGGACGCAGCGTCGGTTCTGCCCCGTTAGCCGAGCAGTCGTCTCATAACGTGCGCCCGGCCGATCGGGCGCCCGCCGGAGGCGGATGCCACGTCTGGCTGAGTCGGTGCGCGGACGCACGAGCGGTTTCCCTGGCCGACTCGGTATCATCCGACCGAGCCAGCGGAAGGACGGGCAGGCAGATGCCCGGCAGTGACCAGCACGGAGCAGCCCGAGGATGGCGCGCGCACGCGGTGCGCGCGCTCGGCCGATGCTCCCTGCTGGGTGTTCTCACCCTCGCCCCGGTCGTCTTGGCGCTCGCGCTCTATTTGCCCTCGCTCCGCTTCAGCTTTCTCCTGGACGACAGCTACGATCTTCTGCTGGCGCGGGAGACGCGTTACCAGGATCTCCTGCTCCGCCCGCTCCCCGGCTTCAGTTACTACCGCCCGCTGACCTTCGTCGCCTACAAGCTGGTACATGAACTCGTCGGCGGGCGAGAGCCCTGGCACTATCACGCCCTGGCGGTGCTCCTCCACGCCACGAACGTGCTCCTGCTCGGCCGGCTCGTCCGGCGACTGGCTGGGCGCAGCGCGTCCACGCTCGCGGCGGCACTGTTCGCCAGCTTTCCCTTCGCCTATCAGGCCGTGCAGATCGTCTGCTCGTTGCCGCACCTCCTGGTTACCAGCTGCCTCCTCGGGGCACTCTTGGCCTGGCTCCGCGCAGGCGACGACACCGAGCGGCGGTGGATCTGGTGCGGGCTCGCTCTGCTCCTCGCGCTCGCCGCACCCGGCTTTCACGAGACCGGCGCACTGGCTGGCCTGCTGCTCGCCAGCACGCTGGTGCCCAGGGGGGCTCGGCGCGCCTGGCGCGCTCTCGCTCCATGGCTGGCGAGCGCGCTGGCGGGCAACGGTGCCTACGTCGCGCTCTGGTTCTGGGGTTTCGCCAAGCCTGGCCCGCGTGCCGTGACCTGGTGGGATCGCCTCCAGAACGTCGTCTTCTGGCTGCAAGCGGCTGCCTACCCGGTGACGCGCCAGCTCACGGTCCTCGTCGATGCGGGGTGGTTGACCCGCCACGCCTGGAGCGCCGTCTCCGTCTCCGCGCTCCTCGCGCTCGGCGCTGGGCTCTTCGTCCACGGGTTGGGGGGCCAGGCACGATCGGCTGCAGCGATCCTGGTCCTCGGCTTCCTCCTCTTCGCGCCAGTAGTCTGCTTTCTCCCCTTTGCGGGGTACGTCCAGGACGGACCGCGCCTGCTCTATCCGGTCGCACCGGCTCTCGCGACCTTCTGGGGCATGCTGCCGCGGGCCGGCTGGCGCTGGCCACGCGGCCGACTGGTCGCGGTGGCGCTCAGCGGCCTGCTGGTTGCGCTTGCCCTCCTGCAGGGGGTGACCTTCGTCGCCCGGCGGACCGAGCTGGCCGAGCGGGCGAGCGCAGCGCAGGAAGCGGTCGTTGCCGCTGCACGGGCTGCTCCGTGCTGGCCGCTGGTCGTCGTGAACGGCCCGGCCTGGCTGGCCTTGCACCGGTACGAGTATCCCCTGGGTCACTTCGGCATGAACGCCCAGCCGAGCTATCACGGCTACGATGCGCTCCTCCAGGTTCGCCTGGGCTGGCGAACTCCCGTGCGCTCGCTGGCCGTCGAGCCGGCGACGCACCAGCGCGACTGGACCTTTGGCCCGCACGGCCAGCCGGGAACACTGGCCGAGGTCGCCGCTCTGCGCCTCGCTGGCTGGCGCATCCTGCACCTGGTAGCCAGCGAGCGCGGATTCAGCGCGACCGCTTCGGCACCACTGTAGAGTTGATCGAGCAGAAGCGGCATTGCATCGACGATCCTCGCCCGCTCCACGGCGAATCATGACCTTTGGGCTAGAGAACACGGATGAGAAAGACTCGTTATCATAGCAAGAGAAGACGCTGTCGCCTGGCTGTCGCTGCGCGCCGAGCGCCGAGATGAGGTGGAGACCGTGGCAAAGAGTGCCGATCCGCCTGCCCGCGTATCCTCCGCGACGGAAGCGGTGCTCCCGGAGACAGCTCGGCTCGCGACGCTCGCTCGGGCTATGCTTCTCCTCAACCGGGAGTCCGATGTCCGCCGGGCACTGGCCGAAGCGCTTCCGCTCTTCCACGAGATGTTCGCTGCCGCCGCTGCCTGGGTCACTATGCGCGTCGGGGAGCGCTTCGAACTGGTCGCTGCGACCGGACTTCCGCCCGCTCTGGAGGCTGGTGATCGCCAAGAACTCCGCTGGTCACCGTGCCGCTGCCAGCGGATGGCACTGGCTGGCGAACTGACGGAGACCGCGACCGTGCTCGCCTGCGAGCGCCTGGCTCGCCTGCGCGAACGGCCCGGTGACCACCGGGAGACCGGGGAACTCACCTGGCATCTTTCCATCCCGCTCCGGCTCCCCAGCGGGCAGATTCTCGGCGTTCTCAATTTGGCGTATCGCTCTCTCCCCCACCTCGCTCCCAGCGACAAAGCGGTGCTCGATCTCGTCGGTGAGCTCCTGGCTGCGACGATCGAGCGAACGCAGCTCGCAGCTGAACTCGCCCGGCTTCGCTCGGACGAGCAGGTCCAGGCGACGCACCTGGCACAACAGCTGATCGGGCTGAGTAGCGTCGTCGAGGTCGCCGATGCGCTCTTCGCCGCACTCGAGCCCGTGCTCGAGCCGGATGCCATCAGTTTGCTCACCGTTGATCCTTCCGGACAGTTCCTGGTTCTCCGGGCTGCCCATGGCTGGGCAGTTGACTGGATCGGTCGTTTGTGGCTCCCACTGGAACCGCCGACACACAACGGACCAGCCTGGGCGCTCCATACCGGTCACCCCTTCACCGTCCAACTCGACCAACCCGATTGGCCGTTTCATATTCCAACACCGGTGCAGCAAGCCGGAGTCCGCCTCTCCGCTTTCTTCCCACTCTATGCGAACCGGCAACCGATCGGCGTGATCGTGGCCAATTACTGGACAGTTCGCCCGGTGAGCGAGGAGCAGCTCCGGTTCGCCACCTTGTTGTGCGAGATCGGTGCGGTCGGACTGATGCGCGCGCTGGATCATGAACGCAACGAGCGACTGATCAGCGAGCTGCCGATCGGTGTCTTCCAACTCGATGCTCATGGGCGCATCCTGCAGGCGAACCAGGCACTGGCTACCCTGCTCGGCTGGGAGCGTCCCGATGAACTGGAAGGGCAGCTGCTGATCAAGGCCTTTGCCGATCGGTCGGAAGCCCAGCGCTGGCTGCACCAGTTAGGGGGTGATGGCATCCTGGCCGGTACCGAATTCCGCTGGCGACGTCGGGACGGCAGGCTGATCTGGGTGCGTGTCTCGGCTCGGGCCGACCACTCACCGGCTGGTCAGTCCCTCGTCATCGAGGGAACAGTCGAAGACATCAGCGAGCGCAAGAGTGTCGAGGAGCGCCTGGCATACCTCGCCCGTCATGACACGCTGACCGGTATCGCTAACCGCCACGCGTTGCTCGAGACGCTACAGGAGCGGCTCGCTCGTGCCGTGCGGAGCGGGCGATCCGGTGCCCTCTTGCTCCTCGATCTCGACCACTTCAAAGAGGTGAACGATCGACTCGGTCACGCTGCTGGTGACGCCGTCTTGCGTGTAGTCGCAAACCGGCTCATCGGCACCCTGCGATCCGGCGAACTCGTCGCCCGCGTGGGCGGAGACGAATTCGCTGCTCTTCTGCACCCGGTTACCCGTGAGGGGGCCGAATGCGTCGGCAGGCGGTTGCTCGACGCGATCGGGCAGATCATGGTCCCACTGCCCGATCGGGTGATCCGCCTCCGCGCAAGCTGCGGCATCGCGCTCTTTCCGGAGCATGGGACGACAGTCGAGGAACTGCTCATCGCCGCTGACCGGGCTCTCTACCAGGCCAAATACCGCGGGCGTGACCGTCTCGAGGTCTACGAATCCGCTATCGCGGAACCCGAACAGCCGTGGACAGCGCACCTCTCCACCGTGCAGTCGGCGCTGGCGAACGGGAACCTCTTGCTCTTCGCACAGCCGATCCTGGACCTTCGCCGCGAGCACATCGCCGCCTACGAACTCCTGATTCGTCTTCGGGAAGGTGAGCGAGTGCTCGAACCCGGCATGTTCTTCCCTGTCGCGGAAGGTCTCGGGATCGTGCCCCAGTTCGATCTGTGGGTACTCGAGCGTGCGTGCGAGCTGAATCTCACGAGTCGCGGCCGCATTCATCTCAATGTGTCGGCTCGAACATTGCGCGAAGCGCGTCATTTTGCTGTGCTGCGCGACCTGCTCGAACGCTGCCCGTTCGCCCCGAGACAACTCGTCCTCGAGGTAACCGAGACAACAGCATTGATCGACTTCGTCCAAGCGCACGAGCACCTCCAAAGGTTGCGCGAGCGCGGTTGTCGCATCGCGCTGGACGACTTCGGGGTCGGCTATTCGTCCCTCTACCAATTGCGTAGCTTGCCGATCGACTTCATCAAGATCGATGGCATGTTCATCGTCGATCTCGCGGAGAACCCCGTGAACCAGAGCATCGTGCGCGCCATCGTCGCGCTCGCCCGCGCTGTGGGGGCGGAAACGATCGCCGAGTGGGTCGAGAGCGCGGAAACGCTGGCGCTCCTCCGCGAACTCGGAGTGGATCACGCACAAGGGTTCGCGATCGGTCGACCGGAACCACTCGCGCTCCCTTGACCTCCTCCGTACACTCAGCCTCGAGCTGTGCTCGAGCGGACGAGAGGAGAACCAGATGACGGGCGAGGTTCCGGTCGCGCTGGTAAGCGGGGGGACTGGGCAAGTCGGATCGGTGGTGGTCCGTTTCTTCGCCGAGCGAGGTGCGCGTCTCCTCGTGCCCTATCGCACGAGCGCACACTGGGAGCAACTCCAAGATTCGCTCGGCCCGCTGGCCGGCCTCGTCGACGGGCTCGCCGTCGACCTCGCCGATCCCGAGGGAGGCAAACGGGCGGTGGCTGCTGCGCTCGAACGGTTCGGTCGTCTGGACTGGGTGCTGTGCCTGGCCGGTGGCTTCCGGCCCGGTCGTCTCGCCGAGACGGGGCAGGAGGTCTGGCAGGAGCTGCTGGCGCTCAATCTGTGGCCGACCGTCTCCGTGCTGCGGGCGGCGCTCCCGCACCTCCTCGCACAGGGTTCCGGGCGGATCGTCACCGTCGGTGCCCGAGCCGCGCTCGATCCTGGTCCCGGTGCCGTCGCCTATGCAGCGGTCAAGCAGGCTGTCGTGACGTTGACGCTGGCGATCGCGCGCGAGTGCCGCGGCACCGGCGTCACGGCGAACTGCATCGCCCCGGCGACGATCGACACGCCCGCCAACCGCGCCGCCATGCCCACCGCCGACTTCACCAAGTGGGTCAAGCCGGAACAGGTGGCAGCGTTGCTCTGGTATCTCTGCTCACAGGAAGGAGCTGCCCTGAATGGTGCGGTCATCCCGCTGGCCGGGGGGCAATGAGCGCGGCATCATCCCCAGGCATGGGTCGGCATATCGACGCGCGGCGTCCCATCCCAGGTGGCACCGTAGAGGTGCCAACGGAAGGCCTCCTGGAGCGCACGCAATGTGCCGGTGATCGCTTCCGGGATCGGTTGCCCCTCAGGGGTGAACCAGGTGTCAACCGGCTCCGGCGGGAGGAGCCGCTGGGCGTGTGTCGGCACTTCCGGGTGCGGTGCGCCGTCCCACGAGATACCGTAGAGGTGCCAACGGAAGGCTTCCACCAGCGCGCGGAGCGTGGTCACGGTGACCTCCCGGTCGAAGCCGTCGGCGTTCACCAGGACCGGCACCGGTTCGGGCGGGCGGACCGCCTGGGCATGGGTCGGCATCGCGCCACGATGGTCGCGTCCGTCCCAACTCGTCCCGTAAAGGTGCCAGCGGAAGGCCTCGACCAAAGCGCGCACGGTCGCGTTGACTGCTTCGGCCTTGGGACGCCCCTGGCTGTCGAACCACAGCGTATCGCCGAGATCCCAGCTCACCACGATATCCCATATCGTGCGCAGCTCGCGTCCGCTGGTATCGCGGGCAACCGCCTCGATGGTGTAGTTCCCCGGATCCAGCCAGGCATCCAGCGACACGGTCGGCTGGTTACTGCGCGCCTCATAGGACGCCACGCGGACGGCCAACTCGCGCAGCGGCCGTTCCGACTCGACCTGGACACTCACGCGCACCCTGCCAGGAAGGACCGTCGCGTAGCGTGCCGGTTCCACCGCGACGAAGCGCATCCCGATGCCGGGCGATGGTGGAGCTGGGCGTGGTTCTGGTCCACCCGGCGGCGCCGGGGGCCGCGATGCCCCGAGCTGACAACCAGCGTCGGCACAAAAGCGCTCGACGAAGCGCACGACATCTGGTGTCACCCGGCGAGCGATATTGGCCACGAACGATTCAGCCACAGCGATACCGAAGACACTCTGGGTGTCCTCGCGCAAGAGCGGGCCACCGCTCACTCCCTCGACCCAATCCGCGTCGGTCAGGAAAAAGTCGTCACCTTGCACGAGGAGCCGCCCGACTGGCGCGAACCAGAGCGTGCCGAACGGCTTGTCGCTCGGGTAGCCAGCTGTCGTCACCGGCCAGGAGCGGTTCTCCAACTCGCTATCGGCTACGACAGCGAGCGGCAGGCTCCCGGCCTGCAGGCCCAGCGGCCGATCGAGCAGGACGACTCCGAAGTCGTACGTCATGTCCGGGCTCGTCCCGCCCTCCACCCATCCGCGCGGCACCGACGCGTCCGTCGCGGACGCGGTTCCGAACGGGGTCACCAGTTGCCCTCTCTGGCGATCCGCTCCGGGGACGACAGCGAGACGGGCGACCCACCCACCCGTTTCGGCGAGATAGAGGCAATGCGCGGCCGTGAGGACAACTGCCGGTCCGATCAGCGTCCCGGAGCAGGAAAACAGCCTCCGGTCAGCCGTTTCACCGACGAGGAGGACGATCGCTGAGGCCGGGAAGCTCGTAGTCGGCGTGACGCGAACCCGATCATCCGGCGGGAAGATGCGCTGGTAGCGAGCGCGTTCGGCAGCCTGAGCGAGCAGAGCTGGCTGGGCAGCCGCGAAGCCAGCTGGTGGGCGGACCAGCGCCTCCGGATCAGTCGCTGCGTCGGTCGGGACGAGGACGCCGTTCAGGCTCGCCCCGATGAGTGCGACCAGGAGCGCTACGACCCAGCGCGGCATGGCTCCCCTTCCTTTCCGGCACGGCGCGATTCGCCCACTCTCCATGTCGGCAAGTAAAGCCGAGGGCGAAAAGGGGCCCGTCGACACCCTGTCGTCTCCTCGGCGTCGCTCGAACGGGAGACTTGTCCTGCCAAGCATCGCCGTTCTCGTTGGCTCTAGGGAGCGCTCGGCGCACCGAAGACCGGTCGAGCGAGGGGTCAGCGACCTGGCAAAACGACGATCCGGAGCTGCCCGATGAGAGCCCTGACTGCCCTGGGCGCCGCGAACTCGCTCCCCAGCCCGCGCACCGAGGATAGCGCGGAGGAGCCAGTTGACACGAGGCGGTCGACCAGCACGCACGTCCAGGATGAGCGGGTTCGCGTCGCCCCCGCTTCCCACCCCACACTGAGCAGCTCAGCGACAGGGAACTCGGAACCCCGGAACACGTCGGAGGCGAGCCAGTGTCCAACGCAAGAACGCCGTCTCGGGAGTACGCGCTCTCTCAGCGGCTCGCTGACCCGACGTCTCGTCCCGCACATTCCGACGGAACTCGCCGATTCTCCGCCCGATCGCCGATCCCAGCTCAGAAAGCTTGCCAGGTCCAAAGTCGATCAGGACGATGAGCAAACTGCTGCAAAACCGCCAGGATCGCCGCAAACCGTCGATCATGTCGGCACCGCTACTCGTGCCGCATTGCGGTTCAGCGGTACGTCTGTCTCGCCGCTCCAGCACGCTCTGTCACGACGTTCCCCCATCGTGCGCTCAGGAATCCGCCAAAGCACCGGATCGAGTGCGAGTCGGATACCGCTAGCGTGTTCGTCTGCGGTACCGTTGCCAGTGGATCGCTGGACGATCGGCTCGCTCTCGGTCGTTCTCTGCACCGCGAGCACGAGGTGAGATCTGCTGCAGGAGAGTCGGGCGAGCATCCTGCTGGATCGTTGAGGTCGGCGAGCGGACCGAGTAAAGGACGGAGGAAGGGGACAAGAACGATGACCGAGGAGCGGGACGATCGGCACGCGCTGGTGATCGTGGCTCATCCGGACGACATGGAGATCGGCTGTGGTGGAACAGTCGCGCGCTGGGTGGAAGAGGGCTGGATCGTCCGGCTCGTCGTGGTGACCGATGGTGGAGCGGGCGGGCCAGACGACGCGACCGACGTGAGCCCAGAAGCCCGCCGGCGCATCAGCGAGCAGCGCAAGGCGGAACAGCGCGAGGCAGCCAGGATCCTCGAGTTGGCGAGCGTCGACTTCCTCGACTATCCGGATGGCCAGCTGGAGCCGACCCTGGAACTCCGCCGGGATCTGGTGCGCCTGATCCGCCGTTACCGGCCACAGGTGCTGGTCATTCCCTCACCGGAGCGCAACTGGTCTCCCGCCTACCAGGTCGGGCGCTATCACCCCGATCATCTGGCGGTCGGACAAGCCGCCTTGCTAGCTGCCTACCCGGCAGCGGGGAACGCCTGGGACTTTCCCGAACTCCTGCGCGAGGGGCTCGCTCCACACCACGTCCAGGAGATCTGGGTGATCAACGCACCGGTCTTGAACCATGCGGTCGACATCACGACGACGCTCGAGCGCAAGCTCGCCGCGCTCCGTGCGCACCGCAGCCAGTTCGGAGACCGGCTGGCCCTCGTCGAGCGTTGGCTGCGCCAAGCCGCCATGGAGCGCGGCGTGCGCCACGGCATGCACTATGCGGAGGAGTTTCACCGCATCCGCGTCCGCGAGCCCTTCCCCTTCCGGCGGTGAGCGAACGACGGGCGCCGGCGAGCCAGGTGGCGACGAGCGCGCACTGGTCCCACCTGAGGCACCAAGCACCGACCCTCCGGGGCTGGAGCCTTCCGGGTCGGAACACCTGCCGCCGAGCGCGTCCCGGCCGGCACCGTTTCCTGGACTCACCGCGGACACCGTTCGAGCCAAGCGATCCCGTCGTGTGCCTGCCTCTGAGAGGAGCGCGCGGGACGAGCAGTCAGGGAGAGCGCACCGAGGATGGTCCACGACATGTAGCCCAACGGAAGCAGGCTGATCGGAGCACAAAGCGACAACCTGAACCGACTGCACGCGCGAACCTGGGTGAGCGCCTCGCTCCGACGTCGGCGGCTCGGACGAGGGAGCACAGTGCGAGCGATGAAGAACACTGTATGGGGGAGCATGACACCCGCGCATCCATGATAACGAACGAGTTGTCCCTGTCCGCGCCGAATCTCGAGCTGCTGTATCCGAGAACGAGCACGTCGTTTTAGGGTCAGTCAGTATACGGTGGCTCTCGCGTTCATTGGCCGTTCATTGGCTCAGGAGAACGACGCGCTCGAAGGCGTATGAGCGAGAACTTCTGAAGCCGTGCCCTCATGTCCGCTCGAGCACGGCGCGACCCGACGATGGCGACCAGCCGATCCGACGCCAGAAGCCCGAGGTTGCCCCGGCAAAAGAGCGTCGGTGGCCGGTCGTTCTTCGCCCCTTCGCGGAGCCGGGGTGGGTACCGCGGGTCTTCGGGAACGAGTTCTTTCCAGTCGGCCATCCCGCTCACCGCAACGCCCCTGTCCGCCGCACGAGTACGTATCTCAGAAAAGTATCCAGTCGCTCCACGGGTCCCCCTCCACATCGTCCCTGTCCGGCGAACGAGGGCGTGTTCTCCACGCACCGCCCGCGCCTTCCGGATAGGTGCGTGTCAGCGTCACCACCAGCACATACACCCCAGCCACACCACCCTCTTCGCGGAGTACCCGCGTGGCCGCCGCAAGTGTGGTGCCCGACTGGCAGATGTCGTCGAACAGCAGCACCCACCGGCCGCGGTAGCGCTCCGGATCGGTCACCGTAAAGACCCCAGCGACTTCCTGTTCCCGCTCGGCCAGCGAGTCGATGCTCTTCAGCATCGGCATCGGCCGCTGCTTTACTAGATACCCCTCGGCGAGCGCTAGCCCCGTCCGCTCGGCGAGCGCACGCGCCAGCTCGCGGACAGGTTGGAGAGGACGATCCTCGTTGGACGGGGGAACAGGACAGATCGCGGCCAACCACAGCCGGACGACCCTCGTGTCGAGAAAGTCAGCCAGGGCTACGACCAACGGCGCCACCTGACTGGCATTCGACTGGTACTGCAACTGGTAGAGCCGCTCCGCGACTGGGGTACGGTGCACGCCGCCTTGCTGCGCTGGCTCGGTATGCCAGTCGAGCGCTCAACCAGAGCGCTATGGCCCCTCGGCAAGCGAGCGTTCACCCATCGACGACTCACGCGTCACCTCGAACTCGAGTAGCGAGTGCATAGCCGTTCCGGTTCCTTTCCGCAAGAGGCCAGGGTGCGTCCAGTAGGGACCGGTGCGCGAGCAACCACGCGTGCGACACGCTGGCGCCGAAACCGACGGGGACGGGGCCGCGCCGCTCCCTGGCGATCAGGCGAGTGCGATTCGGCGGCGACTCCGGTCGACGACTTCTCTACAGCGCGCACTCATGCGACACTGGCGAGCGGTGCCGCAACCGGAGGCGAGGAGGCGGCATCAGCGCTGACGGCTGGGAGGAGGGTAGTAACGATGTCCAGGGATCTGATCGGACACCTGACCGAAGCGCTCCGGTTCCGCTGCATCGGCCCTCATCGGGGCGGGCGAGTCGTGGCGGTGGCCGGGCACCCCGAGGACCCGATGGTCTTTTATTTCGGTGCCTGTGCCGGAGGCGTCTGGAAGACCGAGGACGGGGGGACGACCTGGTGGAACGTCTCGGATGGCTTCTTCCAGACGGCTGCGGTCGGTGCCATCGCGATCGCGCCGTCCGATCCGAACGTGCTCTACGTCGGGACCGGTGAAGCCTGCATCCGCGGCAATGTCTCGCACGGGGACGGCGTCTACAAGTCGACCGACGACGGACGCACCTGGGTCAACGTCGGCTTGCGCGATACCCGGCATATCGCCAAGATCCGCGTCCATCCACACGATCCTGACCTCGTCTACGTGGCGGCGCTCGGCCACGCCTTCGGCCCGAACGAGGAGCGCGGCGTCTTCCGCAGCCGCGACGGTGGGCGAACCTGGGAGCGCGTCCTGTATCGGGACGCCGAGACCGGGGCCATCGACCTGGTCATGGATCCGCACAATCCGCGCATCCTCTACGCAGCGCTCTGGCAGGCACGCCGCTGGCCTTGGAAGCTGGTGAGCGGCGGCCCCGGCTCCGGCATCTTCCGCTCTACCGACGGTGGAGAGACGTGGGAAGAGTTGACCCGTAAGCCCGGACTCCCCAAAGGGATCATCGGGCGCGTGGGACTGGCTGTCTCCGCCAAGCCGGGACGGCTCTGGGCCCTCGTCGAGGCCGAGGACGGGGCGCTCTTCCGCTCCGAGGACTACGGCGAGACCTGGGAGCGAGTGAGCGACAAGGGTGACCTCCGCTGGCGCGCCTGGTACTTCCATCATCTCTGCGCCGATCCGGTCGATCCCGACACGCTCTGGGTGCTCGATCTCAAGCTCTGGAAGTCGATCGACGGTGGGAAGACCTTCAATGAGGTTCCGACACCGCACGGTGACCACCATGATCACTGGATCGATCCCAAGAATCCACTGCGCATGATCAACGGTAACGACGGGGGCGCCTGCGTCAGTTTCGACGGCGGTCGCACCTGGTCGACCCAGTTCAACCAGCCGACGGCCCAGCTCTACCATGTGACCGTCGACAACCGCTTCCCCTACTGCGTCTATGGTTCCCAGCAGGACAATACGGCGATCGCCTTGCCCAGCCGCTCAGTCAACGGAGCCATCACCACCTGCGAATGGGAAGAACCGGGAGGCGGTGAGAGCGGGCACATCGCGGTCAAGCCGGACGACCCCGCCATCGTGATCGGTGGAGCGATCGGGAGCGGCGAGGGGAATGGGAGGTTGATCCGCTACAACCGGCGGACCGGCGAGCAGCGCAACATCACGGTCTGGCCCTACGAGACGAGCATGGCGGAGGGAGCGGAATCGCTCCGCTACCGCTTCCAGTGGACCTTCCCGATCCTCTTCTCGCCGCACGATCCCAACACGCTCTATGTCTGCTCGCAGGTCGTGCACCGCTCGCGCGATCTCGGCTACACCTGGGAAGTGATCAGCCCTGACCTCACGCGGAACGATCCGGAGAAACTCGCGCCATCTGGTGGACCGATCACGCGCGACAACACCGGGGCCGAGGTCTACTGCACGATCTTCGCCTTCGTCGAATCGCCCCATCAGCCTGGTGTCTTCTGGGCTGGCACCGATGATGGCCTCGTGCACGTCTCTCGTGACGGCGGCGTGACCTGGGAGAACGTCACCCCACCGGAGCTTCCCGAGTGGGCCACAGTCGCGTCGCTCGAGGTCTCGCCACACGATCCGGAGACGGTCTACCTGGCTGCTCACCGCTACCGGCTCGATGATCCAGCCCCCTACCTCTTCGTCACGCGCGACGGCGGCAAGACCTGGCACTCGCTGCGCGGTGATCTTCCGGAGGAGACGATCTGCCGCGTGCTCCGCGTCGATCCAGCCAAGCCGGGGCTCTTGTACCTCGGTACCGAGACCGGGCTCTGGATCTCGCTCGACGACGGCCAGCACTGGCACCGCTGGCAGGGGAACCTTCCGATCTGCCCCATCTACGATCTCGTCGTAAAGGACGATGATCTGGTCGTCGCGACGCACGGTCGGAGCTTCTGGATCCTGGACGATGTGACGCCGCTGCGCCAATTCGATCCGGCCCGTCTGGACGGACCGGCCTCTCTCTTCGCTCCGCGTCCGACCATCCGCTTCAAGACCTATCCCGGATACGGCAGCGAAGTACCCAACACTGTGAGCTACCGCTGGGCCGGACCGATCGTCTATGCGGCCTGGGTCACCGAACAACCGACCGGTGTCAAGGAGGCGCGACCGCTCGACGCTGGTCAGAACCCGCCGGACGGCGCGATCATCACCTACTACCTCTCTGAAGAACCAGCCGAGGTGACGCTGAGCATCCTGGATGCGGATGGCCGCGAGCTGCGGCGCTTTTCCAGCGAGAAGCCGGTCGATCCACTACCCGATGTGCCGGACGAGAAGAAGCCATCCCTTCCTCCGCGCCTCGCCAAGACTCCTGGCTTCCACCGCTTCGTTTGGGACCTCCGCATCGAAGGTGCCCGTCGGGCCATCGGCGACAAACCCTACGAGGGGTACCTGGTCGGCCCGCGCGTGGTGCCCGGCACCTACCAGGTTCGCCTGACCGTGGGCGACCGGAACTGGACACAACCGCTCGAGATCCGGCCCGATCCGCGCCTCTCGGTCACCCGCGAGGACCTCGTCCGGCAGTACGAGCTGCTCGTGCGTATCCGCGACAAGGTCTCGGAAGCACACGATGCCATCAACCGCCTGCGCGATACCCGGCGCCAGCTCCTGGAGTGGCGTGACCGCTTGGAAGCGAGCGGCGCTGCGGCCGATCTCGTGGACGACGTGCGGCGCATGATCGAGCGCCTCGGGGCGCTCGTCGATGAACTCTTGGAACCGCGCATGGACGACCCGCGCCAGTTCCCGCCGCGCGCTCCGGCTCGGCTGGCGATCTTGCAGAGCTTCGTCGATAGCGCGGACGATCGCCCGACAGCAGGTGAGGAGGAGGTGTATCGCCTGCTCGCCGCCGAGATCGATGCTGTTCTGACACGCGTTCAGAAGGTCTTCGACGAAGAACTCCCAGCGCTCAGCCAGCGGCTCCTCCAGGCTGGGGCGAACCCGATCGTGCCACGCAGCGTGCTCGCCCGGCCGTAGCGAGACGGCACGTGACGGCCAGACGCCGCGCCGGAAGGTGTTCCGGCGCGGCGTCTCCGCACGAGCGCTCGCCGAGGCGATCAGCCGAGCGGCAGACGCAACCGGTTTCCACCGAGTACGTGAAAATGCAGGTGGAAGACGCTCTGGCCAGCATCCGGGCCGACATTCGTCACCACCCGGTAGCCGCTCCGGTCGAGCCCGTGCTCGCGCGCGACCTTGGCAGCGACTTGCAGGCAGCGTCCGAGCAAGAGCGGATCGCTCTCCTCCGCTTCGGCCAGTGACCGGATATGCTGGTTGGGGACGACGAGGAGGTGAATCCGCGCCTGGGGATGGATATCCCAAAAGACGGTCACCGACTCGTCCTGATGGACGAGGCGCGCTGGCTGGCGACCAGCGACGATCTCGCAGAAGATACAGAAATCAGCCATTCCCTTCCCTCCTCGGTTCGTGAGGTCGATATGCCAGAGCTACCGGAAGTCGAAACCATCCGCCGCACCCTGGCGCCCGTTCTCATCGGCGCGCTGGTCATCGGCGCGCTCCGCGGCGAGCACCCCGAGGATATTCTGCTCGATCCTTGGCCAGTCTTCGCCCGCCGCGTGCGCCGGCATCGCATCGTCGCACTCGAACGGCGCGGGAAGTTTCTCGCTGCTCGCTTCGAGGACGGTGACCGGCTCGTGATCCATCTCGGCATGACGGGGGAACTCCGACTCAGCCACCCCGCTACCGCCCCAGGCAAGCATTGTCACCTGGCACTGGTCCTGCGCTCGCTGCGACCCTTGCCCCCATCGCTCGTCGATCGGCGGCAACGGTTCCTGCTTCGCTATCTGGACATCCGGCGGTTCGGGCGCATCGCTCTCCTCGATCAGGCAGGCTGGGAAACCTTCACCTCGCGACTCGGCCCCGAGCCGCTCGATCCGACCCTCGACCCACGCGCGCTCTGGTCACGCCTGCGCGAGCGTCGGACAGCGATCAAGGCAGCACTGCTCGATCAAGCGCTCCTGGCCGGAATCGGGAACATCTACGCGGACGAGGCCTTGTACCAGGCGCGCCTCCATCCAGCACGGCGCTGCGAGACGCTCTCCCTGGACGAGGTCGAGCGGCTGCTGGTGGCGCTGCGCACTGTCCTGTCGGCAGCGATCGAGAACGCCGGAACCACCATCCGCGATTACCGCGACGGTCAAGGACGAGCCGGCTCCTTCCAGTCCCGGCTCCAGGTATACGGCAAGCCGGCTGGGACGCCATGCCCGCGCTGCGGAACCGGACTCGCGCGGATCCGGATCGCTGGCCGGAGCAGCGTGTTCTGCCCACGCTGTCAGCTGCTCGAATGAAATCCAGCGCTGTCACGCTCACACCGAGTCCAGCCGGTTCAGCCGACCGGCGGATCGGGCAGCGAGTCAGCGTCCGGCTCGAGGACCGGGCACTGCTCGTCGGCAGGCAGGAGTTCCGGATGCTTGAGCCCGCTGCCGGTCAGGAAGAGCACCACTTCGGCATCGGGCGCGAGCCACCCGTTGGTCCTGAGCTGCCGAACCGCCGCGACGGTCGCCCCGGCCTCCGGCGAGACGAGCACGCCCTCGTCGGTCGCCAGGATCCGCGTCCCCTCGAGAAGTTCCTGATCGCTCACCGCTACCGCTGTGCCACCGCTTGCCCGTACAGCTGCGAGAACGAGCTCGTCCCCGATGGTCGCTGGGACACGGAGGCCGGGCGCGATCGTCTGCGCTCCTTCCCACGGTCGTGCCCGGGTGGCGCCCTCGTGAAAGGCCCGCACGAGTGGTGCGCACCCCTCTGGCTGGACGATGACGAAACGCGCACGTGAACCAGCGAGCAACCCGAGCGCCGCGAGTTCGGCGAAGGCCTTCTCCATACCGACGATGCCGGTTCCCCCACCGGTCGGATACATGATGACGTCGGGAAGGCGCCAACCGAGCTGTTCGACGAGTTCGAACCCCATCGTTTTCTTGCCCTCGGCACGGTAGGGCTCGCGGAGCGTCGAGAGATCGGCCCAGCCGCGTTCGGCGGCGAAGCGACGCGCGAGGCGCCCGCAATCGGTGATGAGGCCACGCACGCGGTAGACCCGAGCACCGTAGGCCAGGCATTCCCGGACGATGCTCGGCGGCGTATCCATCGGGAGAAAGACGAAAGCAGGAATGCCGGCGCGCGCTGCATAGGCGCTGAGCGCGGCAGCAGCGTTCCCGGCCGATGGTAAGGCGACCGCGCGAGCACCGAGTTCGATCGCCCGACTCACCGCGACGGCCAGACCGCGAGACTTGAAGCTCCCGGTGGGGTTCCGACTCTCGTCCTTCAGCCAAAGCCGCCGCAACCCCAACGTACGAGCGAGCCGCGGCGCGGGAAGGAGCGGTGTGCCACCCTCGCCCAGCGTGAGCCGGAAGCGGGGATCGCACACCGGCAGGAGTTCCGCATAGCGCCAGAGTGTCCAGGGGCGAGCAGCCAGCTCGGCAGGACGAAAAGTCCGGCAGGCTCGCTCCAGATCGTAGCGAGCAGCCAAGACGTGACCGCAATCCGGGCACGTTCCATGCCATTCGTCAGCCGAGACGGTGCGCTGGCACCCGGTACAGACGAGATGCGTGAGCGTGCTCTCGAGCATCGAGGAAGCCTCCCTTCGCCCGCATTCTAGCGGTCAGGATGGGGCAGAGGCTGCGTCGAGTCGTTCGGTGCCCTTGACATGGACAAGCTCAATGCGTTATGTTCCAGTGGTTGGCGTTCTGTGCTGGTTCGCTGCTCCATCAGCGACCTGTTCTTCGAAAGCACGACGACGCTCAGGGATGGGAGGTGGAGAGGATGCGGATCGCGCAGATCGCGCCCCTGTACGAGGCAGTCCCACCCAAGTTGTATGGCGGAACCGAGCGAGTCGTCTTTGCATTGGTCGAAGAGCTCGTCCGGCGTGGGCACGACGTGACGCTCTTCGCGACAGCAGACTCACAGACGAGTGCTCGGCTGATCCCGATGGCTCCCTCCGGCTTGCGCCTGGCGGGGGGCGAGAGATCCGATCGCGCTACACGTTGCTATGCTCGAAGAGGTGTACGCGCACGCTGACGAGTTCGACATCATTCATTCCCACGTCGATTATTTGACGTTCCCCTTCGCTCGCACCGTCACGACACCGACGGTGACCACCCTGCACGGTCGGTTGGACATGCCGGAAACGCGGCGTGTGCTCAGTCGCTTCACCGATCAGCGCTTGATCAGTATCAGCCGGAGTCAACGAGCACCCTTGGCTGACTTGCCACTCCGCTGGGTCGGTACGGTCTACAATGGCGTCCGTTTGGAAAACTTTCCCTTCCGACCGGAACCGCAGGATCCCCCGTACCTCGCCTTCGTGGGCCGGATCTCACCAGAGAAGCGCCCCGACTGGGCGATCGAGGTGGCACGACGGTTGGGACTCCCGCTCAAGATCGGAGCCAAGATCGACCCTGCGGACCGCGACTGGGCCGAAGCGCACTTCCTGCCCCTGCTCGGCACCCCTGGTGTCGAGTACCTGGGAGAGGTCGACGAGCGACAGAAGGCCGAACTCTTGGGCGGTGCGCTCGCTCTCCTCTTCCCGATCGATTGGCCTGAACCCTTCGGCCTGGTTCTCGCCGAAGCGATGGCCTGTGGCACCCCGGTCGTGGCCTTCCCGGGTGGCGCCGTGGAAGAGATCGTCGTCGATGGCGTGACCGGGTACATCTGCCGCAGCAAGACGCTCGACGAGATGGTCGAGAAGGTCCGGCAGATCGAGCGGATCGATCGCTCAGCTTGCCGCCGACACGTCGAGCAGCACTTCTCCAGCATCGCGATGACCGACGCCTATGAGGCGATCTATCAGGAGATCCTGCTCGAGCAGGCGGTGACAGCGCTTCGCGGAGACAGGCGATTCGTTCTCGCCGTTCCCGGGGAGGAACGGATCGGGACGAGCCTCCCGGAGCGAGCAGGGCGATTGGCCGCCAACGGCTTCACGACTCCCGTTCCGCTGGAGCGGTGAGGAGTGCTCGCACGACGGCACGGTAGGCCTCGGTATCGGGTTCGGGCAGCGCCCGCAGGAAGACATGCGTCACCCCGAGCGCTGCGAGACGAGCCAAGCGAGGCCGGAGATCCCGCGCCGGCCCGATGAGACAGAGCTGAGCGACGAGTTCCGTCGGAACCAGCTGGCGGACGAGAGCTGGATCGACCGAGCGCCGGATATCGTGCCACGGGCGTCCCGCGCGCAGGAGGTCGTCGATCCGCAGGAGGCGGCGCAGCTCAACGATGAGGCGCTCGACATCGAAGCCCGGCACGATGACCTGCTGGGCCATACCGGGAAGCGTGCAGAGCAACGCGAAGGGGAGCTTGCGTTCCTCGAGCACCGGCTCCGGATCGTCCGTCATCACGAGGTTCGCGCGGAGGAAAACCGGAAACGAGGCCGGATCGCGCCCGGCTGCCGCGAGATCAGCGTGCAGCGCCGGGAGCAGCTGGGCCAGAAAGTGTTCGCTCGCGAAGTCCGCGATCAGGATGCCATCGGCTGATCGGACGGCGAGCTGGCGAGCCTGTCGACCGAGCGCCGCGAGATAGATGGGGAGATGCTCCTGGAGCGGGGCGATGCTGAGGGGCCAATCGCGGACACGGAACCGCGTTCCTTCTAGCGACGCCCGATACGGCGGCTGCCACCACTGCCGGAGCAGCGCGATCGCCTCCCGCATCGTCGCGAGCGGCGCATCAGCCGGAATGCCGAGACCATACGCGTAGAACTCCGGCTGCCCACGACCGAGACCGAGAAAGGCCCGCCCACCGCTCAGCCGGTCCAGCGTCGCGACAGCCATTGCGATCTGCACGGGATGGCGGAGAAGCGCGCTCGTCACGCCCGTACCCAGGTGGATCCGCTCGCTGCGTCCCGCTGCAGCACTGGCAACCGCGATCGCATCCCACCCATCAGGGTCCTCGCTCAGCCAGACCGAGTGGAGACCCGCGCGATCCGCCGCGGCGATCGTCTCGAGCGTCCAGTTCACCGCAGCGCGCGGATCCTGTGCCCGTGCCCAGCGGTGGGGCGAGAGATCGAGACAGAACTCCATGGTTCGCGCTCCGTGCGGTGATCGACCCTGATATCGACAGACCAGCGAGCGAGGCAGGAACCAAACCGGCTCCACTCGGCCAGCCGGCAATCGCGGTGTCCGCCCGCGTGGACACCCTGCCCCGTCGGCAAGGACTGTACCATGCGACAGGCCAGTGCGCCGCGCATCGCCCATCCGCCCTGGCTCGCTGAGGCCAGTCGCATGATGGAGCGCGCACACGATTCCGCCGGTGGCATCTCCGTCGGAGCGATGCAAGGGCCACTCCTCGCACCACGAGAGCCACGGCGTGAGGCGACTCGCGTCCGTTCACGTCGTCCCGCGCGCTCGGCGATCTCGCTCGCGCCTCCGATGCCGGACAGAGCCGAGAGCCCGGGCGACGCGGCCTGCACGACGACGGTAGGGCAGCGCGAGGAGGCAGCGAGAGGCAAAACCAAAAGAAAAGGCCCCGACGATCCTCGGTTCGGGTTTCCTACTCCCCTTGCGAGTTTCAGATTCCCGGCCTCGAATCGTCGGGGCCTAGTGACAGGATACCCATCGCGCACCCTCGAGCAAGGGGAAAGCGTTACAAAAACGCAACAGTTTTGTGCGGCGATGCGCCTCCGCTTCAGGAGCGGAGACGCCGGAACAGCCAGAGCGCACCAGCCACAGCCCCAACCAGCGGTGCCGCGGCCAGGAGTCCTAAGCTGAGCTGGGTGAGTCCGATCGCTCCACCGGAGAACAGCACGATTGAGAGCTGGAGGACCAGACCAACGACGATGACCAGCAGCGCGATCGCGAGCCCGCGACCCTTCGGGCGCTGCGACAAGCTGCTCGCCGGTTGATCCCTCCGCCCTCTCCGGCTCATCGGCTCGTTCGCTTCTCACGCCGTCGCACTGCTCGCCTGTGCCGCGAGGTAGGCGGCGAGCTTTTCGCGGGCCCGGGCCAGTCGCTCCAGCGAGCGCTCCGCGCCGAGCACGCGCAAGGTCTCGAAGAGTCCTGGCGAGACCGTGCGCCCCGTCACCGCGACCCGGATGGGCATGAAGAGCTGCCCCGTCTTGAGTCCGAGTTCCTCGGCGAGGCCCCGCAAGCGCTGCTCGAGATCGGTCTCGTCAGCAAAGTTGGCCTGGCGCAACGCCTCGATGACCCGGTCCAGCGCCTGAAGCACGCTTTCCGGCTCCACCTTGCGCTGCAGCAAGAGCTCGGGGTCGTAGTCTTCGACGTCGGCGAAGAAGAAGCGCGTCAGATCCGGTACTTCGCTGAGCAGCTTGGCCCGATCCTTGACCAGCGCGACGACTTCCCGGACATAGGCGAAAGCAGGGCTCGCCGGATCGTCTGCTTCCGGCCCGACCAGCCCAGCATCGCGCAAGAAGGGGACACAGCGTCGCGCGAACTCGTCGACCGAAAGGACATGATTGATGTAGTACTGGTTCATCCAGAGCAGCTTCTCGAAATTGAAGCGGGCTGGGTGCGGATTGACTTCCTCCAGCCGGAAGAGCTGGATCAGCTCCTCGCGGGAAAAGATCTCGCGCTCGGCATCGTACGCCCAACCGAGCAGTGCCAGGTAATTGATCATCGCCTCGGGGAGATAGCCGAGGCGCTTGAACTCCAGCACTCCCGTCGCGCCATGTCGCTTGGACAGTTTTCCCTTTCCATCCGGACTCAGGATGAGCGGAAGGTGACAGAGCACTGGCATCTTCCAGCCGAAAGCGCGATAGAGCTGCGCGTGAAGCGGTGCGGACGGGATCCACTCCTCCGCACGGAGAATGTGGGAGATCTCCATGAAATGGTCGTCGACCACATTGGCGAGATGGTACGTCGGGAAACCATCCGACTTGAGAAGGACGAGATCCTGGAGCAACCGATTCTCGTAGGTGATCTCGCCACGCAAAAGATCGACGATCGTCGTGACGCCCTCGAGGGGCATCTTGAAGCGGATCACTGCTGGCTCACCGCGGGCCAGTCGTGCTTCCACCTCTTCCGGTGGAAGGAAACGGCAGTGCCGATCGTAGCCCGGCGGCTCGCCGCGCGCCCGCTGTTCCTGGCGAACACGCTCCAAGCGCTCCGGCGTACAGAAGCAGTAATACGCGTGGCCGCGCTCGACCAGCCAGCGAGCATGCTCTCGATAGAGGGGAAGACGCTGGCTTTGGATGTAGGGACCGTACGGTCCCCCGATATCCGGGCCCTCGTCCCATTCCAGTCCGAGCCACTTCAACCCCTCGATGATGCCGGCGATGCTTTGACCGACCAAGCGCGCCTGGTCGGTATCTTCGATGCGCAGGATGAAGGCGCCACCGTGCTGGCGAGCGAAGAGCCAGTTGAACAGCGCGGTCCGCGCACCACCGACGTGGAGGTCACCAGTCGGGCTCGGCGCGAAGCGAACCCGTACGCGTGCGGTCGTCATCGTCCATCTCCTCGCTTTCGAGCGCCGCCTCGTTGCGCTCGAAAACAAGTATGCTGGACTCGGCACGAGCGCGTGCAGGGAGTGGATGCATGAGCCGAGACGACCGTGGTGTTCTTTTCGATCTGGACGGTGTCCTCATCGACAGCGAGCAGGCGCATTTCGAGGCCACGCGCCAGGCGTTCCGTCACCTGCGCCTTCCCGAACTCACCGAAGACCTCTACCGCAGTCAGATGATCGGCCGACCTGACCGAGAAGCGATCGCGGCGGCGATGCACGCGCTCGGCATCCCCGCCAGCTGGCTCGAACCGGTTCTGGAAGCCAAAGCAGGCTTCTATCAGGAACTATTGGCCGCAGGTCGCGTCGACCTCTTGGTCGATGGGATCGCCGCAGTACACGCCGCGCTCGAGGCTGGTTATCCGGTCGCTCTCGTCACCGGAGCGCTGGCTGTCGAGGCGCACTGGGCACTGCGCGCCGCTGGCCTGATGGGCCGGATCACGACGGTCGTCACGGCAGAGGACGTCCGCGCCGGGAAACCGGACCCAGAGCCGTATCGCACCGCCTGCAGCCGGCTCGGGGTCGCGCCCGGACGGAGCGTCGCTGTCGAGGACTCGCCAGCTGGAGTCGCAGCGGGGCGAGCAGCTGGCTTGCGCGTCCTGGCCGTCGCCCGTCAGCCCTTCCCCGAACTCGCCGCAGCCGATCGGGTCGTCACCGAGCTCTCCTGGGAAGCGATCGCTGACCTGTTGGCGCGCTCACGCTAGCTCGCCAACTCTGCCAGTTTGCGAGCCAGCGCGATGTCGCGCTCGGTAATTCCCCCTGCTTCGTGGGTGGTGAGCAGCAACTGCACGCGGTTGTACCGAATCGTGATATCCGGGTGATGGCGCGCTTCCTCAGCGAGTTCGGCCACGCGGTTCACGAAAGCCATGGCTTCCCGGAAGCTCTTGAACACGTAGGTGCGAACGAGCGCATCCCCCTGGCGTTCCCAACCAGGGATCTCCTGGAGAAGCGACGCGATCGTGGCGTCGTCGAGCCGTGCCATGGAAGACCTCCTCGTCGTCCAGCAGTCCGTCGGATCGATTGTAACGATCCAGCCGGATCGAGGCCTGCAGAGAATACAAAGAACTATCCTCATTCTATCCAGAGACTGTTCATAGTCATTCTGCCCTCGATTCTTCCACTCGAACACGACCGTGCACGGACTCGCAAAGAACGGCGAGCATCTAATTCATAGTTGGTTCTCAGATTTGACACCGGCTGCACGCACTCGTATACTCCCGGCTCGTGCGCTGTGGGACCAGAGGCGTCCCCAGCTATCTGCCGATCGCATCTTGCAATCGGCATGAACGAGATGGAAAAGGGAGGGAATGGATGCGAGTAGTGCCGAAACAGCTGCTCATACTGGTCATTTTCGTGTTCTTCGCCTCGGCCACGCCAGTTGCCGCGGCACCGACACGGAGCGACGATCCCACGACAGCGATCCCAGCCGTCGCCGCACTCTGGGTTCAGTTGGACGGATTCGCTCGCTATCAGGGGAACGGTCCCAGCTGGACGCTCGGTCCCGCCATCCGGGCTATCGCGACCGAGCCGTATCAGGAAGCGCCCGGTGGCGCTCGCCTCGTCTACTACTTCGACAAGGCCCGCGTCGAGGTGAACGACCCGGCCTCTGCCGATGACGGGCAGCTCACGCTCGGCTTATTGGTGCGCGACATGATTTCCGGCTCGCTCCAGGTCGGAGACCAGCGCTTCGTCCCAGTCGCACCCGCCGACATCCCGCTCGCGGGAGACGTGACCCCGAACGACATCGCTCCTACCTACACATCGCTCCGAGCAGTTGCCACGCTCGGCGACGCGGCCGCAGAGCACCGCGCGCCTGACCGCTCCGGTCAGCTGGTGACCGCTGCCCTCCGACGCGATGGCCGGGTCGTGCCCGACGCTGTGCCGGAGTCATCGGTCCGCATCGCCGTCTACGAGTCCACCAGTGGGCACAACATCCCGAGCGTCTTTTGGGAGGCGCTGCAGCACCTGCCCTTGCTGTGGCTGGCACTGACCGGCTATCCGCTCACCGAGCCGTATTGGGTGCAGACACGCGTCGCCGGTGCCGAGCGACTCGTCCTCGTGCAGGCGTTCGAGCGACGCGTGTTGACCTACGACCCCGCCAATCCCCCCGGCTGGCAAGTCGAATGGGGCAACGTCGGACTCCACTACTGGCTCTGGCGAGGGCTCGCCGATTCCCCGGACCCGGAAGTCCAAGCACTCGCCAGTGGCATGCCCTTCGGCGAAGTGCTGGTTTCGGCCGCTCGCGCCGCACGAGTCGACCCGTATCTCCTGGTCGCTCTGGCCACCGTGCTCACCCAAAACGATCCGCTCGCAGCGAACTCACGAGGGCTCGACCTGCTGCTCGTCCCGCGCGAGCGACTGACCGGCGAACCATACCCGCTCGATCCGAGCGTCAACGCGCGCCGGGCTGCTCCGTTGCTGGCCCAGGCGATCGCCCAAGCCGGCCTCGAAGGCGGCCTGGCCCACTATCTCGCCGCCTCCGGCAGCAATACGCGCCCGGAAGAAGTCCTGCGCACCGCCGACTATCTCCGTCAGCGTTTTCCGCCCGGTGCTCCCTTGCCGAGTGGCCCAGCTCTGACCGAAATCGGGCGCGGACATGCTGCCTTCTATGACCCGAGTTACGATGTCGGCTGGTGGGAGCGCACGCTGGCAGCCTACGCGAGTTGGCGAGGCGCCGTAGCCGATGCTGCGCCCGATCCGCACGGTTACTATTGCGTCCACCCAGACTTCCGCCCCGGTCAACGCCTGCTGCTCATCGCCAACGGTCAGGCGCTCTGGTGCACCATCGGTGACACAGTCGCACCCGGTCACGTCGCCGCCTGGCGCAGCCGCTGGGTCATCGAGCTGTCCTGGCCGACTTTTGTCGCGCTCGGTCTCGACCGGAACAACGAGGTCATCGTCTGGGGGCCAAGCGAGTGAGCGAGGCGCTGCTCGTCGCTCATCGACGCGACAACCGCCGCTGCGGTAGCATCGGCTCGACGATGTCGACAGTCGCGCGCTCACCGGGAGAGGAGCGACGATGGAAACGCTGACGCAACTACTCCGCTTCAACCACTGGGCCAACCGGCTCATCGTGGAGCACTGCCGATCCGTCGATCCCGCCCTGCTCGATGCGCCGCCACCGCCGGGTGTCTATGGATCGGTCCGGGCGACGCTGGCGCATCTCGCCTGGGCAGAAGCGCTGTACGTCGCGCGCTTGCGCGGCGAAGAGCCGGTCGACCTTCCGGCCGATGCCTCGCTCGACGAGATCGTCACCTCGCTCGAGCGCACTGGACGCGAACTTCTCGAGCTCGCGACGAGCGTTCCAGGTGACCGGGTGATTTCGTACACGTCGGCCGTTTTCGGACCCGTCTCGGTCCCGGCCGCGGCGATCGTCGCACAGGCGATCGTGCACGGCTGCGATCACCGGTCGCAGCTCGCGGTGCTCTTCACCCAGCTGGGCGCACCGCTCCCGGAACTCGATATCTGGCGCTTCGTCAGCATCCGCCGCTGAGCGAATCGATCAGCGGCGCCCGAGAACGACCCGGCGGACTGCCTGGATCGCCCGCTCGATGTCCTGGCGCGTCACGTCGAGATGCGTCACCGCTCGCACGCGGTAGCGGCCGACCGCACCCATCCGAACGCCTTCGGCGAGCAGTGCTTCGGTGAAGGCTGCAGCCGTCATTCCCGTGTTCTGGACGTCGAAGAAGACGATGTTCGTTTCCACCTCAGCGGGATCGAGGCCGATCCCAGGAGTTTCCGCCAGCCCTTCGGCGAGGAGCCGCGCATTCGCATGATCCTCGGCCAATCGCTCGACATGGTGCTGGAGCGCGTAGATGCCTGCGGCGGCCAAGATGCCAGCTTGACGCATCGCGCCGCCGAACATCTGCTTGTACCGGCGGGCCAACCGCATCGTCTCACCGTCGCCAGCCAGCACCGCGCCGACCGGGCAGCCGAGTCCTTTGGAGAGATCGATCCAAACGGTATCGACCGAGCGGCACCAGGTCGCGGCCGGTAGACCAGTCGCCACGACAGCATTGAGCAGACGAGCACCATCCATGTGCACCTTGAGACCTAGCCGATGCGCGGTGGCGCACACCGCCTGCAGCGTCTGGATCGGCCAGATTTTCCCACCGCCCCGATTGTGGGTATTCTCGATGCAGACCAGCGTCGTCGGTGGCGTGTGAACGCCATCCCTGGGATCGGCTGCTGCTTCGACTTGCTCCGCAGTGAAGACACCGCGCACACCGTCGACGAGGTACGTCAGCACACCGCACACCAGTCCTGGTCCCCCGGCCTCCGACGTCACCGGATGGGCCGTTCGCTCGATGATGATCCGGTCACCTGGCTGGGTATGGACCTTGATTCCGACGAGGTTGCACATGGTTCCCGACGGGAGGAAGAGCGCTGCCTCCTTGCCGGTGAGTTCGGCCACCATTTCCTGCAAGCGATTGACCGAAGGATCTTCACCCAGCTGCTCGTCGCCGACCTCCGCCTCGGCCATTACCTGGCGCATCGCCGGAGTCGGTCGCGTCACGGTATCGCTGATGAGATCGATCATGGCCTGACGTCCCTTTCTCAAATCGGCTGGCTCGCCCACCTGGATGGTGGGCGACATGGTCTGGCCAGGACTCCTGCGCACTGCCGCCGGCATCGATGGCGCCGGCGTGCTCCGATCCGGCAGCGGACACCGCTGCGAGGCGGCGCTTGCTCGCGCCTGACCATGTCTCCGTATACTACCGCGGATAGGCTGGGGGCGGGATGGGAGACGACGTCGTCATGGAAACGACGGCCACCCGAGCAACGGCGTGGCGGCTCTTCGCCGGATCGCTCTTCAACGAGGGAGCGATCGGCTTCTTCTTTACGCTCTGGCCTCTCTACATCGCGTCGCTCGGCGCGTCACCAGCCGAAATCGGGTTGGTCATCGGTGCGTCCGGCGTCTTGCGCCTGCTTTTCCTGCTCCCCTCCAGCTGGCTCGTCGATCGGTTTTCGCTGCGGCTTCTGGTGGCTGGGATGCGCGCCGTCGCCGCGCTCGGCTTCATCCTCTGCGCACTCGTCCGCGAATGGTGGCAACTCTTCCCGGGACTGATCGCCATCAATGCTGGTGTCATCGCCTTTCCAGCGCTGAGCACGCTCATCGCTGGTCTCGGCCGAGCGAGCGAGGAGCGCACCCGCTACTTCACGATGATCTACACCGTCGCTCCCTCGATCGCCACGATCCTGACTCCGGCCACCGCTGGCTGGTTGGCGGAGCGCTGGGGACTGCGTGCAACACTCGTCGCTGCCAGTCTCGCCACGGCTGCTGCCGCGGCCACCTTCGCGACCGTGCGTGTCCCCGAGCACACGACTGCCTCGACAGCCGGTGGATCGTATCGAGAACTCCTGTATCGCCGCTCGATCCTTCTTTCAGCCGGGCTCATGGTGGCGACGATCGGCGGCATGATGCTCGGTTGGGTCCTCGCGCCGAACTACCTTCAGGAGGTCCATGGGGTCAGTCTCGAACGGATCGGCTGGCTCGGTTCGATCGCTGCCTGCGGGAGCACGCTCTTGAGCATCGGTGTCCATCGCAACCGCTGGCTGCAAGACCCGTTCAATACGCTCTTGGTGGCGACGGGAGCGGTGGCAGCAGGCTTTGCGCTCATCCTGCTCGGGCGCGATTT
>Ga0272447_1000075_pt1 | contig 69152 bp, 53 predicted proteins | sample YNPCB0133_FD_194589 | JGI IMG/M metagenome (GOLD analysis project Ga0272447, IMG submission 194589) | Hot spring microbial mat communities from Yellowstone National Park, WY, United States - YNP-CB-013-3 | ecosystem: Environmental > Aquatic > Thermal springs > Hot (42-90C) > Sediment | place...
AACTGCCAAGCCCACACCGGAACAGCGACAACGCATTCGTTTCCACCTCATCGATATCTGCCACCCGGACGAACCTTTCAGTGTAGCAAGGTTTCAGCAGTTGGCGCTGGAGGCGATACGGCAGATAAGAGAGCGTGGAACGTTGCCGCTGCTCGTTGGGGGCACGGGGCTGTATGTGAAGGCACTGCTGGATGGTTTTCAGATACCGCCAGCCGCCGCTGATGAAACGTTGCGACGCGAGTTGTGGCAGGAGGTGAAGCGAGAGGGAAGCCATGCCCTGCACGCCCGCCTGCAGCAGGTAGACCCACAGGCGGCAGCGCGCATTCATCCCAACGACACGGTGCGTATTATCCGTGCGCTGGAGGTGTACCACGTGACGGGACGCCCCATCTCGGACTGGCAGCGTCGGCACCCGCCTCCAGAGGTGGGGAAGGTACGTCGGTTTGGGTTGACTATGCCGCGTGAGCGGCTCTACCGCCGCATCAATGAGCGGGTGGAGCGAATGATGGCGCAGGGCTGGTTAGAAGAGGTGCGTCGGCTGCTCGATGCCGGGTACGCCCCTGACTTGCCTGCGATGCGCTCGCTGGGGTATGGCGAGCTGGTGCAGGTGATTCAGGGTAAAATAACGTTGTCGGACGCCGTTGCGCAAATACAACGTGAAACACGGCGATTCGCCAAGCGTCAGTTAACATGGTTCCGCGCCGACTACCAGATCGAATGGATAGATGCTTCGCACGGGGCAGAAGAGACGGCGCGGCGGATATTGAAACAGTTGCAGAGCCACCGAGACCACACTTAACGGATTTTGGGATGGAGGGGAGCCTACGAGATGGCGAAGAGTCAAATCAATTTGCAGGATGTTTTTTTGAACCAGGTACGCAAAGAAAATATTGCTGTCACCATCTATTTGATTGGGGGCGTTCAACTGCGCGGACTGGTACGTGGTTTCGATGCCTTCACAGTGCTGCTTGACAGCCCAGGCAAGCCCACTCAGTTAGTCTACAAACATGCGATAACCTCAGTGGTGCCTTCCAGACCGGTCTCTACTTACCGACCGCCCGATGCTGCGGCGCGCGCGGTAAGCACACCCGCTGAAAGCACTGAGACTGGAGAGACACCGCAGGAGAGCGTCTGAGCATCGTCTTGAGGCGTTGTGGCTGAGGGGAACCGTTGCCCCTTCGTCTGCAGGAAGGCACGCGGTGATGCTTCTCCTGCTTATCCGCTTTTGTTCACCACGCCAAACAGGAGGTTGATAAGAGCGTCAAGTGCAGTTCACTAAGATGCATGGTATCGGCAACGACTTCGTGGTGCTGGACTGCCTGAAGTCGGAGTTAGAAGAAACAAGCCTGCCAGACCTAGCACGCCGCCTTTGCGACCGGCGGTTCGGGATTGGTGCCGATGGGCTGATTCTGGTGCTGCCCTCACGAGTTGCCCACCTGCGCATGCGCATGTTCAACTCCGATGGCAGCGAGGCGGAGATGTGCGGCAACGGCATCCGGTGCTTCGCGAAGTACGCCTACGACCGTAAGCATATCAACAGCACCCAGATGAGCGTGGAGACGCTGGCTGGGGTCAAATCGCTCAAGCTTAGCACGCAGAGCGGCAAAGTGACCTCCGTCACGGTGGACATGGGTGTGCCCCGCCTGGCTCCAGAAGAGATACCTGTGCGCGTGGATGGGGTGCAAACGGTGATAGGCTATCCACTGCGCGTTGCTGGTAGGAAGCTCGACTTCACTGCCGTCTCGATGGGCAACCCGCACGCAGTCATCTTTCTGGACAACGTTGCCAACTTCCCCGTCGACAAGGTGGGACCAGAGATCGAAAACCACAAGCTGTTCCCCAAACGCACCAACGTGCAATTTGTACAGGTGGTGAACTCGTGCGAGATTATCCTTCGCACATGGGAGCGGGGCGCAGGGATGACGCTGGCTTGCGGTACGGGAGCGTGTGCTGCAGTGGTAGCGGGCGCGCTGAATAAGGTGACAGGACGCGAGGTATTGGTACACCTACCCGGTGGCGATTTGCAAGTTGAGTGGCTGGGCGATGGGCGTGTGCTGATGACAGGACCTGCTACCGAGGTATTCGTAGGAGAAATCGACATCTGATGGATTGAAGGAGGAGTCAGGAATTGCCTGCACGAGCATCGCGTTTAGACAAAACCCCGCCCTACCTGTTCGGGGAAATCGCCAAACTGAAGGCGCAAGCACTGGCAGAAGGGCGCGACTTGATTGACTTCGGCATCGGTGACCCGGACCAGCCGACCCCGCGAGACATCATCGATAAACTGTATGAGGCGGCACAAGACCCCGCCACGCACCGGTACGATGAGACCCCCTATGGCGAGCCGCTCTTCCTACAGGCGGTGGCGGAGTGGTACCGTCGGCGCTATGGGGTATCGGTGGACATGGAGGGTGAAATCCTGCTACTCATTGGTTCCAAAGAGGGGCTCGCGCATCTGGCATGGGCTTACATCGAGCCAGGAGACCTCGCGCTTGTTCCAGACCCTGCTTACACCGTCTACGCCATCAACTCGCGTATGGCAGGTGGAGAGGTGTATACGATGCCTCTCAAGCGAGAGAACCGCTTTCTGCCCGACCTGTCTGCCATTCCTTCCGAGGTGGCGAAACGGGCGAAGCTGATGTTCCTGAACTATCCCAACAATCCCACTGGCGCGGTTGCCACGCAGGAGTTCTATCAACAAGCGGTGGCGTTCGCGCGGGAGTATGACATCCTGCTGGTCAACGATGCCGCTTACTCGGAAGTGGTGTATGACGGCTACCGTCACCCTAGCCTGTTGCAGATACCTGGCGCTAAAGAGGTGGCAATAGAGTTTAACTCCCTCTCTAAGATGTTCAACATGACAGGCTGGCGAATCGGCTTCGCAGCAGGCAACCGTGATGCCATCGCGAACCTGAACAAGATGAAATCCTACATCGACAGCAAGCAGTTCGCGGCTGTCTCGCGTGCAGCAGCGTATGCGATGCTCTACGCGGACAACACCAGCACGCTGAACCTTTACCAGAAGCGGCGGGACATTTTAGTGGAAGGGCTCCAGTCCATCGGCTGGGAGGTACAGAAACCGCAAGCCACCTTCTACGTGTGGGTACCCACTCCCAACGGACTGTCCTCCATCGAGTTTGCCAAGCAGCTACTGGAGCGGGCGGGCATTCTCGCCATCCCGGGCATCGGTTATGGCGAGCATGGCGAGGGCTATGTGCGCTTCTCCATCACCGTCAGCGGCGACCACCACGGCGAACGGGTGGAGGAAGCGGTACGGCGGATACGAGCGCACTTCGGCAGTTAACCGAGCAAACGGGCGGTGTAGCCTGCTGTTACCTTACTGGTTCCAGAAGTACCCTTTGCAGGTTCATCACCGCCCCGCGTGGCATCTCGATCACCCGAACAGACAACACGTGCCTCCTTGCAGGAAGGGTCAGCTCGCCGACTGGAACATCGCGAAACGCTGTCCATGAGCCAGTGGCTTCCACCACAGCGTCCATCCGCTGCCGTCCCTCAACGCCTACAGTGAAACGGCTCCCTGCGTTTTCGGGGGGACAGGCGTAAGTCACGGTCACTCTGTATCGGCCCCGAACGGGCACGGCAATTGTCCAGGTCACGTAATCGGAAGCGTTTGTCCAGAATCCAATATTGTCTTTGCCATCGCCCTGCTCGTAACGGGCAGTTTGACCGTGTACTTCGGCGTCGCGCGCGTGGCAGAGCAGGACGCCTTGAGTATCGGGCTGGATGACCGATGCGACCTGCGACACTACTGGCTTGCCCGCTAGTTTCAGCTCCACCACGGTCGCCGCGGGGTCTAGGCGTTTCGGCTTAGAGACATACACCACCGTGTAGCTGTTCTCGTTCTGCACACGGGCAGTGCGCACCCTCAACGGTTCGTTGCCCAGAAGGGCGCGGGCACTTAGCACTCTGGTCTCTAGACCGTCCACCCGCAATTCGCCATCCGGCCAATTGAAAACGTGCAGGTACAGCGTGTTGCCTTTGGCAGTACAGCGTCCGTCGAACGACAGTTTGCGGAAGGGGCTCTGAGTGGTGCCGTAGATGCTTTTGCCGTTCACTTTCATCCACTGTCCGATGCGTTGTAGGCGTTCCACAATCGGTTCGGGGAAGGTGCCTTCCGCTGTGGGTCCCACGTTCAATAGGAAGTTGCCCCCCTTGTGCGCGATGTCGCATAGCTTGCGGATAAGGTCGTCTGCAGACTTCCAGTTGGTATCGTTTTTGGCGTAGCCCCACGTGTCATTGATGGTCATGCAGGTTTCCCACAGCCGCCCTCCGGGCAGTGCAGCGGTCGGGATGGTCTGTTCGGGAGTAGAGAAGTCTTCGGGCAGGTGGTTGCGGTCGTTGATGAGTATCTGCGGCTGCAAGCTGCGGATGAAAGCGTTGACCTCCGCCGAGCGAAGAGTCTGCGCTTTATGCTCCCATCCGCCGTCAAACCACAACACACCGATGGGCCCATAGTTGGTGAGCAGCTCGCGCAGTTGTCCTTTCATGAAGTCGATGTAGCGGTTCAAATCGGCACCCGTTGCGGGGCGCACGTCGCGTTCCCAAGGACGACGCGGCAAGTAATCGGGATGATGCCAGTCCATGATAGAGTAGTAGAAGCAGAGCCGAATACCTTGCCGCTGGCACTCCGCCGCCAACTCCTTCATCGGGTCGCGAGCGAAGGGAGTGGCTTTGACAATGTTGTAGTCGGTCAGCTTCGTGTCGAACATGCAGAAGCCGTCGTGGTGCTTACTCGTAATCACGATGTACTTCATGCCCGCTTCCTTCGCGATGCGCACCCACTCGCGGGCGTTGAACTGCACGGGGTTGAACTGTGAAGCGAACTTCTCGTAATCGCGCACCTGCATCTGCTTGTTGCTCAAGTACCACTCGGCGATGGTCTTTCGCCCCTGCAGGTCGGTGGCATCGGCAGGCACGGCGTAAATGCCCCAGTGGATGAACATGCCGAACTTCGCCTCACGCCACCATTGCGTGCGTTTCTGAAACGCCTCGGGACTTTCTCCCTGCGGCTGAGCCAGCAACATGGACGACACGGATAGCACGCACACGAACATCACCATCTCAAGCCTTCTCATCGGTTACCTCCATGGTATCTCGAGTTGAGACAAAACGAGGGTACTGCGGGACCTGACCAGTCGTGCCAGCAACCACGGCCAGCACAGGCAACTACCTGACTGCTTGACTTGCCAAAAGTTTTCTCGGAAGGCATGGCAGCCCGCACTCACTCGGTCATTCCACCTCCTGCCAAATCGTACAGTCCGATTGCCCAGCTTCCTGAAGAGGCATGGAAATGCCATTCCTTCACTTGCTTGTTTAGCGGGACACCGTGCCTTTGCCCTTCCCGAGTCAACCCGACGAAGAAATCAGACTGGCGCACAGTTCGCTTCAACGATTCTGGCGGCACGGGCGTCGGGCTTAATTGGATGAGCCTCAAATCTGGACGCCGTTGTTGTAGAGCAGGAGAGGGGTCCGGAAATCCGAGAAGCAAAACCTGTGCGTCTTTGGGCAGAACCTGCGTCAGTTCCGCGTAAAACCGGGAAATCTCCGTCTTCAGACCTTGCACCGAGGACAGGGCTTGTCCGACCCTGACTCCTTGATAACAACACCACAAAACACAAAGTCCCCAGAGGACAAAGCGCTGCCGGTTTGTCTGAAAGCCCCGATGAAGCCAAACGCTGAGAACCAAGTAACCGAACGGAGCAAACCAGCCGATATACCACATTTCACCTCCTAACCCCGCCGAGCAGCAAATTGCAAGCATTGAAGCCAGTTGCCACCTGCGCAGTAACATCGCCTTTCGCATCCGCAACCACATCAAAACAGAAGCCAAAGTGAAGGCAAACCAAATGGGAGGTGGGTTGATAGTGAAAGCTCCCAAACTGGGCGTGGACAAGAGACGGCGCAATTTGCCCGTAAGGCCTGCTTCCGCTTTGCGGGCAAACTGGTAGCCCAACTGAGCCAAAAAGCTTTGCCAATCTTGAGCGGCGTAAATCAGCCACATGCCCCAGCCAAGAGCGAGTGGAGACAAAAACCATAACAGGTCTCGCCACCGCTTGCGCCACGAAAGCACAAGCATCAGCGTCAACACTGCAGGAATGGTAATGAAGTGGGTAAGCGTTGCCAACGCAGCGAAGAAACCTGCTGTCCCTGCTTGCCAACTTTTCTCGCCTCGTTGATACGCGGTGAATGTCAGAAGACACGCCATCAACCAGAGAGCGCTCATGGTGTCCATCCTGCCGATGTTGGAGTTGTACTGGAAGCTCAAGTCAAGAGCCGTCCAAACCACGCACATGAGCGCAAAGGGGGTGTGAACGCCCCATCGTAAAGCAAGCAGCCACAGCAGCACCAAAACGCCAAGCCCACAGACTCTGCTCAGCAACCTTATCGACCCGATATCAAACCCTGCCAATGCTCCCCAAGTGGCAAGGGCAAGGAAATAGACTGGGGGCTGCCAGTATGTCCGCTGCGAAATGCTGGGCAGTAACTCGTCCAGCACCGGAGTGCCCATACCCTTCCCTTCGGCAAGGTTCTGCGCTGGCTGAATGAATAAAATCTCATCAGGCCACACAGGCACTAAGACATCATCGTAATAGTTGAGCAACAGGAAAAAACTAATCAGCGCACTGCTGACAAGGGCAAGCGGAATAGCTTTGAACATATATGCCCCGCTACTCTTCTGCCTTGTCATCACCGCGTTTTCCCACCCATAACCAGTACTATTTCCTCATTCTCACCCGAAAATCTCTCGCATCATGATGCAGAAGAACTCCTCCTCGCCGCTAACTTTCATTCTGCGCTCACGTAGCGTCTTCCTTGAGCCAATCGCGAAGGCGATACAGGTGACCAGGCTGTAAGGGGGTAGCGCGCTGGCTCCAGTTGTCATCGCTGTTTGAGACATCAATTCCCGCACTGCGTTGTCCAGAGTGGGCAACTTCAGCATCTCAGAACACTTCTCCCATGGTCATCTTCGCCTGGCTAGTGGTTACGGAGTGGGCTGCTTTAACTCGTCCGCGAGCCCGGTTGCCCCACTCCCCCCGCAGTTCAGCATCTCGACACCACGTGGTGGCATCGAATTGGTGGTTGCGAACATGTTAGCCGCTAATAGCACGTTGGTCAGCGGAAGCGATAACCCCCACGAGTGCCTCCCTCTTTCGGCTTGCGCATTGATGGCGAAGACGGTACAATGTAGGCGAGACCGAGAGAACAGGCGGAACAGAAGGTGGAACGGTTTGCGTTTATTTTGCATCCCTTACGTCAGGAAGACTTTACGCGAAAGTATCCCATCCTGAAAGCAGTGCCCTTCCGATGGGTGGAAGGAACGTTCCAGCACGTGCCGCCGCGTGTATTGTCCCACATCACGGGCATCGAGTCACATACGGGCGCACAGGCGGAAGGCTGGTTCATCGCCGTCCCCATGACGCCGCGCGTGCTGCTGGAGACCCCTTTCGAGAAGGTGTTACCCAAAATCGTGCGGGCAGGACGGATGGCAGAAGAACTGGGCGCGCAGATAATTGGGCTGGGCGCGTTCCTGAAGGTGGTGGGCGACCGCGGGGTAAGCGTGGCGCGCGCGCTGAAAACGCCAGTGACCACTGGCAACTCGTACACTGCGGGCAGCGCGCTGCAGGGAACCCTGCTGGCAGCGGCGCGCATGGGGATTCAGCCGGAGGAAGCCAAGGCGACCGTGATCGGGGCGACAGGGGCGATTGGCAGTGTGTGCGCGCGCATTCTGGCAAAGCATGTGGCGCAAATCACGCTAGTGGCGCGCAACCGCGAACGGCTGGAAGCACTGCAGGAGGAGATTAGCCGTACCACGCCCGCCGAAGTTCATGTATCTACCGACTCGCGCACTGCGGTGCGCGATGCCGACATGGTGATTGCCGTCAGCTCCGCCACCGATGTGTTGATACAGCCCGAAGACCTGCGTCCGGGCGCGGTAGTGTGCGATGTGGCGCGTCCGCGCAACGTGTCCGCTGCTGTATACGAAAAGCGCAACGATGTGCTGGTGATCGACGGCGGAGTAATCCGAGTGCCCGGAGAGAATGTGGATTTCGGCTTTAACTTCGGCTTTCCCCCCAAACACGCGGAGGCGTGCATCGCCGAGACCATCATCCTGGCACTGGAACGCCGCTTCGAGTGCTTCACGCTGGGCGCGGACATCCGCGTGGAACAGGTGGAGGAAATCACCCGCCTGGCGCACAAGCACGGCTTCGAGGTGGCAGGCTTCCGCCGCTTCGAGCGCGCCATCCCCGAAGAGGAGGTCGAACGCATCCGCCGCAATGCGGGACGACCCCACGAGGTAGAACCGCCGATGCTCATTCAGTAACACACTAACACACCACTCACAAATCTTGCGCGAGGGGAGGGCAGCTGATGTCTGTTCATCTGTGGGAGGAGACAGTTACCATTCCCACCTATCCGGTGGGCAAGGCGAATCCGCATCCGCCGCTGCAGCGCAGGGGCTACTGGGCGGTATATCCGTATCCCCTGCTGGACGCCCTGAGCGATGAGGCACAGCCGCGCGAGTACCGCGCGCTGATGCTAGAGAATCCATATCTGCGCGTCATGGTGCTGCCTGAGCTCGGCGGGCGGGTGTGGTCGCTGTATGACAAAATCGGGGAACGCGAGTGCCTGCACCAGCCGCCATCCATCAAACCAGCACTTATTGGGCTGACTGGCGCGTGGATTGCTGGCGGCATCGAGTTCAACTTTCCCATCGGACACCGATACACCACGCACCAGCCTGTCTGGTACACGCTATCCTACCCGAAAGAGGAAGGGGAGAAAGCCACCATCTGGATTGGCGAAATCTGTCGGCGGAGCCGTATGATGTGGATGGTGGGCATCAGCCTGTATCCCGACAAAGCCTTCATGGAAACTGATATCCGTCTCTTCAACCGCACTGAGCTGAAGAAACGCTTCTACTTCTGGACAAACTGCGCCGTGTCGGCACATGCGGAGTGGAAGTGGATACTGCCTGCTGCTTCCGTACGCAACTGGGAGGGCGACCTGAGCGAGGCACGTGCCACCTTGCCCTTCCCCATTACCGATGACGGTACGGACCTGAGCCTGTATCGTAGCTATGACAGAGCCTCCAGCGTGTTCGCGCACCACTTCCGAGGCGACTTCTTCGGCGGCTATGACCTGCGTGAAGACGTCGGACTGCTGCACGTTGCCAACCCGCGCGACGCCTGCGGCAGGAAGCTTTTCACGTGGGGCACGGCGGACGACGGCGTAGTATGGGCAGAACGGCTGGACGACCGTGGCGTGCCGTATGTGGAGATTCAAACGGGGCGCTTTGAGGACCAGAGCATCTGGCACTGGATACCGCCGCACGCGCTAGAATGCTGGCAGGAAGCGTGGTATCCCGTTCGTGGGGTGCAGGGGACGGTTTCAGCTGCCAGTCGGGATGGTGCGTTGAGTGTGCAACTGCAGGGACAACAACTTCAGGTGCGCTTCCACAGCACTGCTCCGCGCCCCGACCATCGCCTTATCCTGCAATATGGTGAGGATGTCGTGCATGAGCAACGGGTAGACCTATATCCAGAGCGCACGGGCAGCTGGCAGTTCACGCTTCCGCAGCCCGCTCAACTGCCGTTGAAGGTTCGCATCGCCACCGGGGCGCGGGACACCCTACTGGAAGCGATCGCCAACCCCGTCGCCGAACGGGAGCGTATTACCATCCCCCCCGCCCCTACTGGCGACGATGCGCAGACGTGCTTTCTCCAAGCGGATGCGCTCGAGCGTGCTGCGTTGTTGGACGAGGCGGAAGCAAGATACCAACAGGCTTTGGAGAAGCTGCCAGAGTACCTGCCCGCGTTAAACGCTCTGGCGCGGATGCATTTAGAGGACGGACGGTGGGAAGAGTGCCTGCAATATACAGAACGGGCACTACGACGCGACCCGCAAAATCACGAGGCGATGTACCTGCGTGCGCTGTGCCTACTCATGCAAGGCAGAGAGGCTGAGGCGGAAGAGTGGCTGTACCTCCTGCGACGGAGCGCAGAATACCGTGGGCTAGCGTTCTATTTGCTGGCGATGTGCGCGCTGCGGCAACGCGATCTGGCGAGGGCAGACGACCTGCTCGCCGAGTGCTTGTTATATAACGCTGGCGATGTCAAAGCGTGGATGATGCGGGCGGCGGTGCTTCGCCTACGGGGAGAGGTTGAAGAAGCGGCACAGGTACGTCTGCAAGTACACCTGCTCGCACCGCTGGAACCACTGCTGCGTACTGAAGCCTACTTAGGCACGCCCGAATCGCCCGAAGCGAATGCGGTCAACCTGCTGAAACCGCTGACGACGCAATCGTGGGGCTTTGAGGAGGTCGCCTGCGACTACCTGAATGCAGGTTGCGCCACAGACGCTATCCGCATTCTGGAGGCGTCTGCCCAGCTTGGTCTGCCCGAACAGGCTATCGTATATTACCTGCTCGCGCTGGCTTACAGCCAAAAGGGGCTGTTGGCGCAGGTGGCAGAACACGCCTTGCTTGCCGCCCGTGCCGAACAGCGGTATCTGTTCCCCTGGCGGCTGGAGGACTATCAAGCGTTGCAGCAGGTGCTAGCAGTTAAGCCGAACGACGCACTAGCTCGTTATGCTCTGGGCAACTGGCTGGCAGCGCACCGGCGATGGGAGGAAGCCCTGCGCGAATGGCTTTCGGCGCCAGATGGGTCTATCTCTTCAACATCGAAGAACCTGCAAACGCTTGCGGAGCATTGCCTGCAGGCGACACCGCCAGCACTGCCCATCGCCCCGACCCTATACCGCAACATCGGTCTGGCGCTATCGGAGGCGAATGGCTGGCACGACCTGGCGCTGCGCTACTACGAGCGCGCCCTGTCGCTATCTCCCGATGACCATTACCTATGGTTAGAGCGCGACGCTGTCGCACAACGCGCCGGGTTCGACGCGACCCAACGTCTGCAGTGGCTGCAACAGGCAAGCCAGGCAGTGCTGCAGGAAAACCGAATGGCGCAATTACACGCGCACCTGTTGGTACAAGCGCAACGTTACGACGAGGCAATCCGCGTGCTGCACTCGCGCGTCTTCCATGTAGCGGAGGGGGAGACCTCCACGCGCCCCGTGTGGGTACAAGCGCACGTCGGCAAAGGCAGGCAACTGGCGCAGGCAGGAGACTGGCGGAATGCACTCCAGCAGTTTCAGCACGCTCTCGAGTATCCGCATCATTTGGCAGTGGGCAAGCCCGTGCATCCAGCGGACGCCATTCCGCTCTTCTGGGCTGGGTTGGCGGCGCGACAGCTGGGACAACATGCGCTGGCGCAGCAGTATTGGCAGGCAGCGGCACGATGCGCCGCATATTCCGACAAAGAAAGGGCGCATCAAGTGGTGGCTTTGCAGCTACTGGGGCGGACGGCGGAAGCACAGCGTCTTGCTCAAGCGCAGGCAGTGGCGCGCGAGGTGGAGCAACTGAAAGAGGAGCTAGCCACCATCGGAGCCGAAACAACATTCGCAGGATAGAAGACGGTTCTGCTCATCCTGTCAGGGGGAGGCTGATGGATCAGGCAATCGTTTTGTGTGCGGGAGTGGGTAGCCGCTTTTGGCCCTACAACGAGGTGCGCAACAAGTGCGCCACACCGGTGGTGAACGAGCCTGCCGTGCACCGGCTGGTGCGGCAGATTCGCGAAGCGGGTATCCGTCGGGCGGTGGTGGTGCTGGGCGTGCATCCAGGCTCTATCCGTTCGGCATTGCACGGCTTAAATGGGCTGGAAATCGCCTTTGTTAGCGTGCAGGGGATTCCTGGTACAGCAGCATGTGTGCAGGTAGCCCTGTCCCTACTCGACACTTCCCGCCCATTTGCGGTGTTTTCCGGGGATGTGGTCACCACACAGGCGACGGTGAACCGATTCCTGCAAACCGCTGCGCATAGCGACGCAGCGGCGGTCGCGCTGGTGCAGCCGATTACCCCGCCCGAGCGACCGATCGACTGGCTGGGTGCGCAGGTCACGCAGGGGCGCATCGACTACGTGGAGGGACACAGCCGCGACTGCGAACACCGATTATGTGGAATGTATGCCTTCACCCCAGCTGCCCTTTCCGCCATCCAGAATAACCCTGGCATCATGACTCAGGTGCCTGTCGGTGGGATGCCACCGCTGGAAGCGGAGCTGGCGCAGAGCCTGCAAACGCTGATAGACGACGGCAGAGAGGTGCTGGCGGTGGAAGTGGAAGGGTATCTGGTGGACATGGACAAGCCCTGGCACATACTGGAGGCGAACCGGCGCGTGCTGGACGAGATGAGTAGAAACCAACAGGAGAGCGTAATCCACCCCACTGCCCGCATCCACGATGGGGCGGAGATAAAGGGACTGTTGGTGCTTGGCGAACACAGCGAGATCGGCAATCGGGTGGTGCTGGAAGGCAACGTGTTCATCGGCAGGCACACGCGCGTGGTGAACGGAGCGATTGTGGGCAAGGCGGTGGCGATTGGCGACCACACGCGCGTCAGCGACTACTGCCTTATCGGCGCGTATAGCGTGGTGGGGAATCGGTGCATTGTGGGGCACGGCGCGGAGCTGGACGGCGTGATGTTCGATGGGGCTTACCTGTATCATTATTGCGAGATCGCGGGTGTGGTAGGGCAATCGGTGGACATCGGCGCGGCAACAGTGTGTGGCACGCTGCGCTTCGACGATGCGGAGACCATCCACCGCATCAAGGGCAGGCGTGAGTTCCCCGTGTATGGCGCGGACGCCACCTACTTTGGCGACTTCAGCCGTACGGGGGTGAACGTCATCACACAGCCAGGCGTCAAGATTGGTGCATACACTTGTGTGGGGCCAGGCGTGGTGGTCTATGAAGACGTGCCCAGTCGCAAACTCCTCTTGCTTAAACAAGAGGTTGTCGAGCGCGACTGGGGACCCGAGCGATACGGCTGGTAGCGTTCTACAGCAGCTTTGCTCCCGTCAACGGGAGGTAGGTGCGCCCCATCAGGTATTTGTCGATGTAATGGGCTGCCTCCCGTCCTTCGCTAATTGCCCACACAATTAGCGACTGCCCGCGGCGCATGTCGCCAGCAGCGAACACGCCGGGTACAGACGTCGCGTAGTCGATGGTCTTCACGTTGCCGCGCTCGTCATACTCCACACCCAGCGAGTCCAACAGCCCGTCGTGTTGCGGGTGCAAAAAGCCCATTGCCAACAGCACTAGCTCCACCTCTAAGCTAAACTCGCTGCCGGGGATCTCACGAAACTGGCGTCTGCCAGTCGAATCTGTATACCACTCCAGGCGTACCGCGTGCAGACGCTTGACGTTGCCGTTCTCGTCGCCCTCAAACCATTTGGTGTTGATGCTCCAGTCGCGGATGCCGCCCTCCTCGTGCGCGCTGGAAGTGCGCAGAATCATTGGATAGGTCGGCCAGGGCTGCGTCCGTTCGTCGCGCTCCAGCGGGGGCTTGGGCAAGAGCTCGATCTGGTAAACCTCTTTCGCCCCTTGGCGAATGACTGTGCCTAAACAGTCCGCTCCAGTATCGCCCCCTCCGATGATAGCGACTCGTTTTCCCTCTGCTGTGATGCGCTCTTCGGGCGGGATATCGTCGCCAGCGTTAATCCGGTTTTGCTGCGTCAGATATTCCATTGCAAAGTGGATGCCTTTCAGCTCGCGTCCGGGCACCTTCAGGTCGCGCGGGATGGTAGATCCCCCTGCTAGCAGCACCGCGTCGAAGGCAGCAAGCAACTCGGCAGCGGTGATATCCACCCCCACGTTCACGCAGGGCTGAAAATCGATCCCCTCTGCCTCCATCAGCTGAAGGCGTCGGTCTAAAATCTTCTTGTCGAGCTTGAAATCGGGAATACCGTAGCGCAGTAAGCCCCCAATCCGGTCGGCGCGTTCAAACACGGTCACCCAGTGCCCAGCCCGGTTCAATTGTTGCGCTGCTGCCAAGCCTGCTGGTCCTGAGCCGACCACTGCCACTCGCTTGCCAGTGCGAACCGCAGGCGGTTCAGGCTCGACCCAGCCTTTCTCAAAGCCGTATTCGATGATATGCTCTTCGATCTGTTTGATGGTAACCGCAGGTTGATTAATCCCCAGCACACAGGCACTTTCGCACGGAGCGGGGCAAAGTCGTCCAGTGAACTCAGGGAAGTTGTTGGTGGCGTGCAGGCGACGCAGTGCCTCGCGCCATTTGTTGCGGTATACCAAGTCGTTCCAGTCGGGGATGATGTTGCCCAAGGGACACCCTAAATGACAGAAGGGAACGCCGCAGTCCATACATCGCGCTGCTTGACGCTGCAAGCGCGACGGTTCCATATGCGTGTGAACCTCTTTCCAGTCACGCTTGCGCTCCTCTACCGGGCGGTATGGGGCAGTCTCACGAGCATATTTCAAGAAACCCTTTGGGTCTGCCATCGTGCCACCTCAATCCACCATCATCTGTTCTGCGGACTGCTCGCGTGCCATCTCGGCTAGCACAGTCTTATATTCGACCGAAATGACCTTCACAAACTGCGGTAGCACCTCACTCCACCGGTCGAGCACTTCCTTGGCACGAATGCTGCCGGTGTATCGATAGTGGCGCTCCACTAAGTCACGTAGCAACGAGACGTCTTCTGGGTCCTCCACTGGCTCCAGCAGAATCGAGCCACCCTCGCGGTTCACCCGCTTCTCGAACAGACCATCGATGTCCCACACGAAGGCGATCCCGCCACTCATTCCTGCTGCGAAGTTGCGCCCAGTCTTGCCCAATACGACAACCACTCCGCCGGTCATGTACTCGCAGCAGTGATCCCCTGCACCTTCCACCACAGCGCGCGCCCCGCTGTTGCGCACAGCGAAACGCTCCCCCACCACACCGCTCAAGAAAACTTCTCCGCCCGTCGCCCCGTAAAGTAGCGTGTTGCCTGCGATGATGTTCTCGTGCGGCGGAAAGTCGCTTTCGCGCGGCGGGTAGGCGATGATGCGTCCCCCAGAGATGCCCTTACCTAAATAGTCGTTGGCGTCCCCCTCCAAAATGAGCGTTACCCCGCTGTGTAGGAACGCACCGAAGCTCTGTCCAGCGGAGCCCTTAAAGTGAATGCGAATGGTATCGTCTGGTAAACCCTCCTCGCCGTAGCGACGAGCGATCTCGCCGCTAAGCATCGTACCAACGGTGCGGTTACAGTTGCGGATGGGCAGGCTTAGCTCCACGCGCTCTCCGCGCTCTAGCGCTGGCTTGCACCACTCCAGCAGCTTCAGGTCTATCTGCTTCTCCAGACCGTGATCCTGTTTCTCGACGCAACGGATGGGCACACTGGGGTCAACGTCGGGCTTTTGCAACAGCACGCTCACATCCACACCCTTTGCCTTCCAGTGGTCGATCGCCTCGCGCACCTCAAGCATGTCCACGCGGCCTACCATATCATCGAACTTGCGGAAGCCCAATTCCGCCATAATCTCGCGCACTTCTTGGGCAACGAAGGTGAAGAAGTTAACAACATGTTCGGGTTTACCAGCGAACCGCTCCCGCAGCACTGGGTCTTGCGTGGCGATGCCCACTGGACAGGTATTTAGATGGCATACCCGCATCATGATGCATCCGAGCGCGACCAACGCTGCGCTCGAGAAACCGAACTCCTCTGCCCCCAGCAGGGCAGCAATGACCACATCGCGTCCGGTCTTCAGCTGACCGTCGGTCTGCAGCACCACGCGCCCGCGCAGGTTGTTTTTCACCAGCACCTGCTGCGTCTCGGCAATGCCCAGCTCCCACGGGATGCCCGCGTGCTTGATCGAAGACAGCGGCGACGCCCCAGTGCCTCCCTCGAAACCGCTGATTAAGATGTGGTCGGCGTGCGCTTTTGCCACGCCAGCCGCCACCGTGCCTACACCCACCTCCGCGACCAGTTTCACCGAGATGCGCGCGTAGGGATTGACGTTCTTCAGGTCGAAGATAAGCTGCGCCAAATCCTCAATAGAGTAGATGTCGTGGTGTGGCGGTGGCGAGATGAGCGTAACGCCTGGCGTGGAGTGGCGCACTTTGGCGATATACTTGCTCACCTTGTGACCGGGCAGCTGTCCACCCTCTCCTGGTTTTGCACCCTGCGCCATTTTAATCTGCAGCTCATCGGCGTTTACCAAGTAGTGGGTAGTTACTCCGAACCGTCCCGACGCTACCTGCTTGATTGCGCTGCGCTTGCTGTCGCCGTTGGGCAGGGGGATGTAGCGTTCGGGGTCTTCTCCGCCCTCGCCCGTGTTGCTCTTGCCGCCCAGTCGGTTCATGGCGATTGCTAAGGTCTCGTGTGCTTCCTTGCTAATGGAACCGAGCGACATCGCCCCGGTGGCGAACCGCTTCACAATCTCGCTCACGGGCTCCACTTCGTCGATGGGAATGGGGTTGCCCTTTTTGAACTTGAACAACCCACGCAGGGTCGCCAGCTGTTCGTTCTGTTTGTTTACTAAATCGGCATACTCTTTGTAGATTCGGTAGTCGCCGGTGCGTACCGCGTGCTGCAGCTTCGCGATAACGTCGGGGTTCATCTGGTGAAACTCGCCGCCACGACGCCACTTATACCACCCGCCGGGGTCTAAGTCCAAGTTCTCCGCAACGGGAGCGGGCGGGTAGGCGAACCGATGCCGTGCCAGCGTCTCCTCGGCAATCACGTCCAGCTTGACCCCGCTGATGCGTGAAGCGGTATGGGTGAAATACTTGTCGATAACCTCCTCATGCAGCCCAATGGCTTCGAAGATTTGCGCGCCGCGATAGCTCTGCAGGGTAGAGATGCCCATCTTGGACATCGTTTTCAGCAAGCCTTTATTAATGGACTTAATGAAGTTCTTGCACGCCTGTTCATAGCTCAGTTCTTCTGGCAGCATCCCCTCGCGCTTCATGTCGGCTAGGGTTTCAAACACTAAATATGGGTTCACCGCACTTGCTCCGTAACCGATGAGCAGCGCGAAGTGATGCACCTCGCGGGGCTCGCCCGATTCCACCACCAATCCCACGGCGGTACGCGTGCCTTCCCGAATCAGGTGGTGGTGTACGGCTGACGTTGCCAGCAGGGCAGGGATGGGCGCATGGTTGCGGTCTACTCCCCGGTCAGAAAGGATGATAATACTTACGCCTTCGGCGACCGCTCGACTTGCCTCCTTGCACAGGCGGGTGAGCGCGACTTCCATGCCCGCTACTCCCGCGTCTGGGTCGAAGAGCATAGACAGCGTGCGCGCTCTGAAGTGGTTCACCTCGATGTGACGCAGCTTCTCCAATTCCACGTTGGTAAGGATCGGCGTCTCGATGCGCAGCTGGCGGCAGTGTTCGGGCGTCTCCTCCAGCAGGCTACCATCCTTGCCGATGTAGTCCGCCAGCGACATCACAATCTCTTCGCGGATGTGGTCGATGGGCGGATTGGTCACCTGAGCAAACAGCTGCTTAAAGTAGTTGTAGAGCAGCTGCGGTCGCTGCGACAGCACCGCTATTGGTGTGTCGTTGCCCATTGAGCCGACTGGCTCCTCACCGTCGGTTGCCATCGGAGCCAATATCATGGTCAGGTCTTCGAGCGTGTATCCGAAGACCTTCTGGCGTTCCAAAATGGTGTTGTGGTCGGGAAGGTAAACGTGTGGCGGCTCGGGCAACTTGCTCAGTTCGATGCGGTTGCGCACCAACCACTGTCGATATGGCTTCCGACGCACTAAGCGGTCTTTAATCTCCTCGTCGTCGATAATGCGTCCCTCTTGGGTGTCTACCAGAAAGATTTTGCCTGGCTGCAGTCGCCACTTGGCGCGGATGTTCTGGTCAGGAATATCCAGAACCCCAGTCTCGGACGCCATGACCACGTGGTCGTCTTTAGTGACAAGGTAGCGTGCTGGGCGTAGTCCGTTTCGGTCTAGGACCGCTCCAATCTGCACGCCATCGGTGAACGCCACTGCCGCAGGACCGTCCCACGGCTCCATGATGCAGGCGTGGTATTCGTAAAACGCCTTGCGGTCTTCGTCCATGAACTGGTGGTTGCTCCACGCCTCGGGGATGAGCATCAACACCGCGTGCGCGAGACTGCGTCCTCCCCGCACCAGCAGCTCGAGGGCGTTGTCCAGCGTTGCCGAGTCGCTACCCGTCTCGGTGACTAGCGGGGTCAGCTTCTTCACGTCATCGCCAAACAGGGGCGAGCGCAGCTGTGCCTCCCGCGCCCGCATCCAGTTGCGGTTGCCGCGCAGAGTGTTAATCTCGCCGTTGTGCGCAATCATGCGGTATGGGTGTGCCAACGGCCAGGTGGGGAAAGTGTTGGTGCTGAACCGCTGATGCACTAGCGCCAGTGCGGTTACCACATCTGGCTCCGCCAGGTCGAGGTAGAAGCCGCTAATCTGATGCGCCAGCAACAACCCCTTGTACACAATGGTTCGCGACGACAGACTGCAGATGTAGAAATACTCGGGCTGACGTAGATGCAGACGCGACACCCGGTTCTCAATCACCTTCCGAATGACAAACAGCTTGCGTTCAAACGCTTCCTGGTCTGGTAGATCAGATGACCGTCCGATGAAGAACTGCTTAATGACTGGTTCCACTGCGCGCGACGCGGAGCCGATGACTGAGTTGTCCACGGGCACCTCGCGCCAACCGAGAAACTGTTGACCTTCCTCGCGGGTGACCACTTCAATCGTTTTCTCACAGAGCTCGCGGTCGTGCGCGTCGCGGGGCAGAAACACCATGCCCACCCCATAGTAGCCTTCGTCTGGCAGGTCGCCCTCGCGCTGACGCAGGAAAAACTGGTGGGGTATCTGGATAAGGATGCCCGCGCCATCGCCGGTCTCCGGGTCGCTGCCCGACGCCCCGCGATGTACTAGATTCTCCAGAATCTGGATTCCTTGCTCTACAATGGCGTGCGATTTCACGCCTTTGATGTTCACAATGAAGCCAACCCCACAAGCATCATGCTCGTATTGCGGATGATACAAACCCTCTGGTTGTGGCAATCCGTGAAAATGCATCCCCTTCACCGACCCTCTTTCGCTACCGTGCGACAATGAATCAGGTTTTGTTCTATTCAGACAAATAATGCCCGTCGTCGGTCGTGCGCAAAACGCACCATCGACACGGGCGCCTTTGGAACCGTGTGCGCATATTTTACCTTAGCACACACCACTTTTGCAAGGGCATTGACAGGCAGCAAACTCGCGGCGGGACGTTAGAATACCACTTAGCATGATGCGTTCTTAACAATTGAGGACCGATGGCGTCGTTATCGCCTTTCCAGCTGCTCACCGAAAGGCATCCTTCAGCACCTCCCAAAACATCCCTATGTGGCGTCGGGCAGACGGACGGCTTGGTTTCCCCAGTAGCCACGCCCCGCTCCACAGCAACAGCCGTATCAGCGCGCCCATCGCAATCAGCAACCGATAGAGCGGAACGCTCCATACGCCATACACTTCGCGGAAAAAAAGAGTACGGCTGCGATTGTATGCCTTCACCATCTCGGTGCGCACCGCGTCCTGCTCACTACTGGCTCCAAGGTGATGTTTGAATCGGGCATTGGGCACGTAGTAGATGCGCCCTCCTGCTCGGCGGATGCGGTGACACAGTTCGGTATCCTCAGCATACATGAAGTAGCGTTCATCAAATAGCGGGAACGAACCATCAGGCTGCCGCCGCAGCATCAGGCACGCTCCGACCACCTGCTCTACCTCCCGCACGCGGTCATAGCTCCACCAGGTGAGATTATAGCCCCCAAACAGACGCGTATGGGGAAACGCCTTCGCCAGCAGGCTCTGCTCACAAAACACTGCCCACAGGGTCAATTGCTCGGAGCAGGACGGCTGGATGCGTCCATCTGGTAAAAGCAGCTGTCCCCCCGCAGCGTGCGCTTCGGGGTGTTGTCGCATGAAGTCCATCAGGATTTGCAAAGCGTCTGGAAGCGCCTCGATGTCGCTGTTGAGAATAAGCGCGAACTCGCCCTCTGCCTGACGTAGGACCAAGTTGCTCGCTCGACCGTAGCCGAGATTCACCTCACTGCAGAGAAGGCGTACCTGTGGAAACTGCTCTCGCACCATCACGGCGCTGCCGTCGCTGGAAGCGTTGTCCACGACCCACACCTCGAACGGCTCCGAAGGGGGGTAGGTGTAGATGGAACGCAGGCACGCCCGTAGGTGCTCGCGGGTGTTCCAGTTAACGATAACGATAGAGAGTGCTAACCTCATGCCGTTGGCGTGACCATGGGGGTGGGAGCGGTCATGCCGCCCACCACCAGTGCCGCCAGCTTATTCGCGTCCGCGACCTCCACATCCTCTGGCACTCGTTGCCCTGTCGTGACGTAGGAGATGGGCAACGGATGCTTCACTGCCACGTTGAGCATGTTTCCGAAAGCCGTACTCTCATCGAGTTTCGTCCAGATGATGCGATGTAGCGGCAGGACAGAGAAGCGACCGACCACATCATACAGGTCGCTGGTTTTAGTGGTACTGCTCAGCACCAGATGGACTTCGCATTCTTTCAGTCGCTCACAACAGGCTTTCAGCTCGCCAATCTGCATGGAATTGCGTTGGCTGCGTCCCGCAGTGTCGACGAAGATGAGTTCTCTGTCGCCGAGCTCGCGCACCGCTGCTGGCAGCTCTGCACTGCTATAAACTACTCGGATGGGCACGTCGATAATCTGACTGTAGGTGCGCAGCTGCTCGACCGCCGCAATGCGATAGGTGTCGATGGTAATCAAGCCGACGCGGCATCGCTGTAGTAGGGCATACTGCGCCGCCAGCTTGGCGATGGTGGTAGTCTTGCCCACGCCTGTCGGTCCCACCAGCATCACCACTTTGGGCTGCCCCTGTCCGGGCACAATCGCTCCCGACGTGGGTAGCTGCTCGGCGATCAACGCTCGTAGAGTGGCATCGGTCAACGTCTCCTCTGGCACCGACTTTAACAGCTCGCGCGCGATGTTTTCCTCCACTTCTGCCTGTCGCAACAGCGTCAGCCAATGGCTCTCTGTCGGTTGGGTTACCTGCGGCACCACGGCGACCCCTTGCCTCGCTAATTGGGCGATCATCGTTTTTAAGTTCCGAATCTCGTTCTCTAACTGCTCGATACGGGCATCTTCTTTCGACGGCACGAAAGGGGTTGCCGTCGCCGCTGTGGGTTGCGGACGACGCAAACTCTCCAAGTCAGGGTTGTCCGTTGCCCAGACCTCCACCATCTCGCGTCCAATGACCCCTAGCACGCGCTTGTTTACCTTGCGGGTTTGCACGATAACGGCATCGCGCCCCAAATCGGCACGCACCATCGCTAACGCCTCCGTGATAGTCTTCGCTTGGTATTTACGGATGTTGGCCATGTTCGTTCTCCTCCCGTTAAGCCGCTTGCATTAATCCGGAAAACATCGGTACCGACACCGTTGCGACCGCTTCAACGGACACGCCGCTGGCAACTTCATTGTAGGCGATGCATGCCACCGATGGCAGGGCACGCTCCAGCAAGCGACGCAGCGGCAGCCGTACCTGCGTCGAACAGAGGACAACTGGCACATGCCCCATTGTTGCCATCTGTTCCGCCTGTGCCCCGATTTCGCGCAGCAACGCGCTGGCGAAGGCGGTATCCAACGCCAATTGCAACCCCGATGCCGTCGGTTGCACGCTCTCGCGCAGGCGTCCTTCAAGCGAAGGCTCTAACGTCATCACATACAAAGTGCCGTCAGCAGCGAGATACTGGCGGGTGATGGTTCGCGCCAACGCCGCTCGTACCAGTTCGCCCAGCTGGTCGGGGTCTTTGGTACGTGGGGCGTAGTCAGCCAGTGTCTCCAGAATAGTTCCCAAGTCGCGGATGGGGATTCGCTCGCGAAGCAGGTGCTGCAACACCTTCTGCACCTCGCCCAGGGTCATCAGGTCGGGCACCAGCTCCTGCACGACCGCCGCATTTTGCTGTTTGAAGTGGTCGAGCAGCATCTGCACGTCCTGTCGGCTTAGGATGTTTGCTGCGTGTTGCTTGATGATTTCGGTTAGATGCGTGGCAATCACCGCGGTTGGCTCCACCACCGTGTAACCTAGCATCTCGGCAGCGTCGCGACGGTTAGCAGGAATCCAGTACGCCTGCAGCCCGAAGGCGGGTTCTTTCGTGGCGATGCCGCCCAGCTTCTCCATCTCTTGCGGGTCGTCCACGCCCATCGCTAGCAGGTAGTGGGGCAACACCTGCCCCGTCGCGACCGTCTCGCCTTTAATCTTGATGGTATACTGGTCGTTTTTTAGCTGTAGGTTGTCGCGGATACGCACCGATGGTAAGACGATGCCCAGCTCTAGGGCAGTCTGTCGGCGAATCAGGTTGATGCGCTCCACTAAGTCGCCGCCCGCCGAAGCGTCCACGAGCCCCAGTAGCCCCAAACCGAGTTCCAACTCGATGGTGTCCACCGTGAGCAGCGGTAGCACCGCTTCAGGTCCGCGAGGTGTTTCCTGAGAGGGTTTTGGCTTCGGGGTGGTCTCTGTGCGTCGGCTACGTGCCTTCTCGCCCTGCGTAACCGCGTAGCCAATGCCTGCTAAAGCCACCGCCATAAGCAGCAGTTGGACAATCGGGAATCCCGGCACTAACGCCATCACCATCAGCATCCCCGCCACGATCCATGCAGGGCGTGCGCGCGAAAACAGCTGCGAGAACAGGTCTTGCCCAATGTGCGTCTGGGTGGCGGTACGGGTCACGAGGATACCCGCGGCGGTGGAGATGAATAGCGCAGGGATTTGCGCCACCAGTCCCTCCCCGACAGTGAGCAGCGTGTAGGTGCGCAGCACGGTCATCGCGTCACCTTGCCCGTTGCGTAGACCGATGAGAAAACCGCCCACAATGTTGATGATAATGATCAGCACAGCAGCGATGGCGTCTCCACGAACAAACTTGCTGGCACCATCCATCGCCCCGTAGAAATCTGCCTCCTCCTCAATGGCTCGGCGCCGTTCCCTTGCCTGCTCCTCGCTGATGATACCCGCGTTCAGGTCGGCGTCGATTGCCATCTGCTTGCCTGGCATCGCGTCTAAGGTGAAGCGTGCCGCCACCTCCGCCACTCGCCCCGCGCCGTTGGTAATGACCACAAACTGCACAATGACCAGAATGAGAAACGCCACCACGCCCACCACGTAATCGCCACCGACGACGAAGCTCCCGAACGCCTCGATCACGCGACCTGCCGAACCCGTTCCCAAGATGAGTTTGGTTGCGGCGATATTGAGAGCAAGGCGAAACAGGGTCGCGATTAGCAACAGCGAAGGAAACACTGAAAACTGAAGCGGTTCTTGAACGTAAAGCGTGGTGAGAAATATCAGGGCAGCACCCGCTAGGTTGATCACTAGACAGGTATCCAGCAACCACTCCGGCAGCGGTACAATCAGCATCACCACCACACCCAGCACCGCCACTGCCATGATAAGGTCGCTGTACTTGCCTAAGCGTCCCCCAACCCTCGAACGAAGTGCGATTCCTGACATCACAAACATCCTTACCAGCGATGCGGTAACACCTGATAAAAGTATCGGCAAACCTGAAGCGCCTCTGCAGGTTATGTAGTTCCCGAGGAGGCGGCCCCCGCATAACGGGGGTGTTGGACAACTCCACACACGATAGACGACGCACTACTCACGGGACAACAAAGAACTTCGTGCCCTTTGTGTCTTGGTGGTTTCCTTGAACCCAAGTCCCGCAAGCACAGCGGCTTTCGCCCATGAAACCTTCGTGTTCTTTATGTCCTTTGTGTCTTGGTGGTTCTCTTGAAAGCAAAACCACCAGCCGATTGGTGCAAAGATTGCGACGGCTTCCCCGTTTAGCGGTACGCCCAACGGCGGTAGGACGCAATCAGCAGCCACACGAAGAAGACAGTCAGTCCCCCGTATACGCCAATTAACAGCCACGGGCTCAGCGCAAACAGCGCGTCGTTGGAGGCACGGTACGGGGAAGGCGCGTACTTGACCATCGTCGGTTCAATCACCGCGAGGGGGTTCAGTGCCATCCAGAAGAGGCCGGGGTTGGGAGAGTTCCAGCCCGACAGCAACAGATTAGTCAGGGCAAACAGGATGAACGTGCCCAACACCCATGCGCCTGCGAACAGATACGACAGTGCGGTGGCGGTGACCGTCTTTTGGCTGAGACAGGAAGCCACCAGCCCACCTGTCGCGTACAAGGCGAGAGTAACCAGCACCGATAGGCTTCCCAGCAACATGCCAGGGGCAAGCCGATAGTCGCCAATCACGCACCACAGCTTCACGGGCAAGGCGAGGAGCATGATTGCCAGCAAGGGCAACATCCTGCCGAAAAGTTTGCCCAGCACGATTTCCTGCGGCTTGAGTAGGGTGATAGTGAGCAAGTCCCAAGTGCGTTGCTCGCGCTCGCGGGAGATGGCATTAGCGGTCGCCGCTGGCGCGCCTGCACACACCAGAAGGGTTTCGATAACCAGCGTAAGAAGCAGCAGGTCGCGATACCCCTGCCGCCCGCGATAGCGGATAAAAGCATCCAATCCTGCCCAATATGCCAGCACCACCGCGACCAAACATAGTATCGCCACCCAAAGGAGCAGGGTGCGCTGGGAAGGCAAGGGACGTAGGCGGTACAACAGCTCGCGTCGCAGCAATGGGTTTTCGCGCCAGTCTATCATCGCTGCCCTCCTTGCACGCGGAAGGCAATAGCCAGCGCGGTCACACCCTGAATTTGAGCCGCCCCCGGACTTATCGAGACCGCTGGGGGAAACCCTTCCACATAGGCGGTCAGCGCACCTTGCGAAATCTGGGCAGGATTGGGTCGCTCGGAACCGCCCATGACCCATTCCTGCCGAAGGTTATCCCATTGCCAGATCAGACCCAACCGCTGCGAGACCAGAGTCTCCCAGTATCTTGAAGCCAACTCACCCCAATTGCGTGGGGCGTCGGCGCGTGGCTCCTTCGCTGCACGATATGGGTAGGCAGGCGCGGTTCCTAAAAGATTCATCGTTCTCTTCGAATCGGGCGAAAGCGTGTACTCTGCCTGTGCGCCTGGCGCCAGCCGCTGCCCCAGTGCGAACGTCCCCTGTGCCGACTGCAGATGTATCGTCTTCAGCGCATAGGGGGTTCGGTTCTCCACCCTGATACGGAGAAGGCGTCCATCTGGTCGGGCAATCACCTTCACAAATCCCGGTAGTGTCGTCCTGCCGCTCAGGTGGAAGCTTCGTGCCGACCACAAGGGGACAGGCACACCCGCAATAGAGGCGGGTTCTTCCTGCGGGATGGGCGTTGCCCAAGAGGCTTGCAGGTCGCGCGGCGAGTTCTCTACGATAGTTCCATCGACTTTCGCCTGTAGGCGGAAGCGTTGCGTGCGCGCACTGTAAATCACCCAATCGCTTTGCACGATAGCTTCTGGCGAACCAGACGCGGCGTACACTGCCGTGTATTGACGTATCTGGTGAGAGCGGGTTTGTATCCGCGTCGCCATTAGATAACCTGCCGCCGCTGTCAACGCGGCGAGGGCAGGCAACGTGAACCACGACAGATGCAGTTTATCGAGTCGGCGCAGTAGTAGGTAGTTTAGCGGTATCAGCACGAGGATATACGTGCCTAAATAGGTTATGAGCCAGCTCATCGGCACCGGCTTTAAGCCGACAGCTTGAATCAGCGTTCGGATTAGCCTCGAGTAAGCTTCGCCCGCTCCAGTGTAAAACCGTGCGGACGGATACATTGCCTCTCCTTGCGGAAAGGGCACGTGCGGCGGGGAAAAGCGACCTACTTGCAGCGAAATGAGCCGTTTCCACAACGTGTAAGCTGCGTTTTCATCCTGAAACGGTGGCTGCGAAGGGTCAAACGCTAAAAAAACCACCTGCCCAAACCCTCGCGGGGCTGCGACCACCAGCGGTCGCTCCGCTGTGCCGACAAGCACCTGTGCTTCCCCTAAGGGACGTGCCTGCACGATGTCCAGCAAGGCAGGCGAATCCTTTAGCGAGGGGAACCACGCGGACAACAGGCGCGCTGGTACTTTCGTTAGTCCGAGCGGTTCCACTGGCAGCAACCCCGACGGCTTCAGCGTTTGCAGGCGAGCGAGGTCCACGCCATGCACGACCAGCAATCCTCCCGATAGCACGTATCCTTCAATCGCTCGCTGCTGCCGTTCGGTGAGGGTATCCCATGCTCGGTCATCTAACGACACCGCCGCTACGCCTCGGTATGCCAGCGCACTTTCGGGAGCGACGGCGTTGCGCACTCGCCCGATAAACACACGTCGCTTATCGGCTTCTCCGAGCCAGCTGGGAGGAGGGAGAGCCGATGGGGGCGAAACGCTGCCGTCGCGCAGAGAGCTGTCGTTCCCCTGTACCACTCCCAGTGGGCGCTGGGTGGGCAAGAATGCCAATGAGGAAGCTTCCTCGCCCAGCCCCACCAGCAACGGATACCACTGTGCTACTTCAGCGCTGACAGGTCTGCTGGCAGCCAGTATGCGCCCTCCCAAGACAACACGTGCGGTGATTTCAGAAGGCTCCGCTGGGGAACACAGCAGAAATCCGACTGCTTGCACGAAGACGCCACTGGGTAGGGTAACCCGCTTGCGCGCGCGGGCGCTGTCAGTCCATACGGAAGCGGTTACTTCCACCTCGGCGACGACTGGAGGAGCGTTCGCACGTTGGCCCACGATTTGCACCGTCACGGGATAGCAACCTCCGCTCGGACAGACGCCGTCGAAACCGGGCACCGCATCCACGCTCATCTGCTGGGCAGGGGCAGACAGTGTCAGCAAGGCGACCCAAACCAGCAGGCATCCTGAAACATGTTGGAGGCGCATGGCAGAGCCCTCTTAACGCACCGCGCTCTCGATCTCTTCCTCAGCGATGTCGAAATTGGCGTAGACCTGCTGCACATCGTCGATGTCATCTAGCATCTCCATCAGGCGCAGCACCTGCTGTGCCTCTTTGCCCTCCACATGCACCGTCGTGGTGGGCAGCATGGTGATTTCCGCGCTGTCAATTGGCAGACCAGCTGCTTCCAAACCCTCGCGCACCCGATGTAGGTCCTCGGGTTCGGTATAGACCTCGTAGAACTCCGATTCGGTGTTCATGTCGTCTGCGCCTGATTCCAGAGCTGCTGCCAGCACCGTCTCCTCGTCGCCAGCCTCTTTGGGGATGCGGATGAGCCCGCGCGGCTTGAACATCCAGCTCACACAGCCCGACTCGCCGAGACTGCCACCGCATTTGGAAAACGCCGCGCGCACGTCGGAGACCGTACGGTTACGGTTATCCGTGAGACACTCCACCATCACTGCCACGCCGCCAGGAGCATACCCCTCGTAGACCACCTCTTCGTAGGCGGCGCCAGCTATCTCGCCCGTGCCCCGCTGAATGGCACGCTTGATGTTCTCCTGAGGCATGTGGGCGTCCCGCGCCCGCTGAATCGCCATGCGCAAGCGCGGATTGGCATCGGGGTTCCCGCCTCCCTCGCGTGCGGCAACGATAATCTCGCGTGCTAGCCGCGTGAACAGCTTCCCTCGCTCCGCATCCTGCTTGCCCTTGCGCAAGCGGATGTTGTGCCACTTGGAATGTCCTGCCATGCGGCATACACCTCCTTCCCTTTCCCGCCCGCATTATATCACGGAAGGGCTAATCTTGACAATTGGCAAAGAGCGTGCTAAAATTACATTGATTAATCAACAAAGTCAGGAATTGAGCAATGCCACTCTTCAGCGCGAAGTTAGAGTACGCTTTGCGTAGCATCCTCTATCTAGCACAACAGCCAGTCGGCTTGCCCGTGCAAAGCCGCGATATCGCCGAAGCCGAGCATATCCCAGGACCCTATCTCGACCAGATTCTGGCGGTACTGAAGCGAGCAGGGCTGGTGCGTAGTCTGCGCGGCGTTGGAGGCGGTTACGAACTGGCAAAGCCACCTTCGCAAATCACTGTGGGCGACCTCGTGCGTGCCTTCTCTGGGGACCGCCCCTTCCAACCATCGGAAACGGTCATCAAGGAGACCATGAACACCACCACTATCCAGTGTATCCGCGACTTCCAGCGACGCACCGCCGATGCCATCTGGCGGATGCTGGACTCGACAACCATCCAGAACCTGTTAGACCAGAAATATCTACTAGACCAGGCACAAAGTATCGCACCATACCTGTAGAAGGGAGTTTCATCGATGCGCATTGCCGAAGATGTAACTAAACTGATTGGCAACACGCCGTTGGTGCGCCTGAACCGGGTGACCGATGGCGCGAAGGCTATCGTTGCTGCCAAGCTGGAGTACTTTAACCCCCTTTCCAGCGTGAAAGACCGAATCGGGGTGGCGATGATTGAGGCTGCCGAGAGGGAAGGGCGTATCAAGCCAGATACTATCATCATCGAACCCACTTCGGGCAACACTGGCATCGCCTTGGCGTTTGTGTGCGCTGCCAAGGGCTACAAGTGCATGTTGGTCATGCCCGATACGATGTCGGTGGAACGGCGGAGCCTACTGCGCGCGCTAGGCGCTAAACTAGTGCTGACGCCTGGCTACGAAGGCATGCCAGGCGCCATTCGCAAGGCAGAAGAGATTATCGCTAGCGACCCCGAACGCTACTTCATGCCCCAGCAGTTCAAGAACCCAGCCAACCCCGACATCCATCGACGCACTACCGCCGAGGAGATCTGGCGCGATACCGACGGGCAGGTGGACATTCTGGTTGCTGGGGTGGGCACCGGAGGTACTATCACTGGGGTCGCAGAGGTTATCAAAGCGCGGAAGCCATCGTTCAAAGCCATTGCAGTGGAACCCGCTGCCTCGGCAGTGCTGTCTGGCAAGCCGCGTGGACCGCACCCTATTCAGGGCATCGGCGCAGGCTTCATCCCCGACATCCTTCGGGTAGACCTGATCGATGAGATTATCCCTGTCGAGAACGAGGATGCCTTCCACATGACGCGCCGTCTGGCGCGGGAAGAGGGCGTGTTTGCGGGCATCTCATCGGGTGCGGCGGTACATGCGGCGGTACAGGTGGCAAAACGCCCCGAGAACGAAGGCAAACTGATCGTGGTCATCGTGCCTAGTACTGGCGAGCGCTACCTATCCACACCTGTCTACGCCGACCTGCCCGATAACGATGACTGGTAACAGCATGATTGCACAGCGTGAGGAGGGGTGTTCCACGCCGCCCTCCCCGTGAACTTTTGCCCTCTCGAATCGTCATAGGAATATGCGAGCGCAACCGCAAGGGGGGCTTCCGTTGGAGAGGGCGATGCGTTTGAGCGATACCGACGCCGCGCTGGTAGCCCGATGCAAGAGCAACGACCTCACCGCCTTTGACGAAATCGTCGAGCGCTACCAGCACAAAATCTACGGCTACGTGAAGCGGTTGGTGGACAACGAGACGGACGCAGAGGACCTCACGCAGGAGGTGTTTCTCAAAGCGTTGCACGCGCTGCACCGCTTCCGCGAGGAGAGTAGCCTGCAAACGTGGCTGTTCCGCATCGCTACCAATCTCTGTCGGGACTTACTCCGCCAGCGCCAGCGGGAAAAAGGATGGTTATCGGTGTGGCAGCCGACGGACAAGCAGGGCGCGTGCTCGGAAGGGGGTATCGTTGACCCTCCCGATGACCGGTTCAACCCGGAAAAGCAGCTGTTGCGTGAGGAACTGAACGCGGTGCTGAACGAAGCAATTGCGCGACTGCCTCTGCCAATGCGTGAGGTGTTGATTTTGCACGACATCGAGCATCTGCCGTATGAGGAGATTGCGCACGCGCTGGAGATCCCGCTTGGCACGGTGAAGTCGCGCCTATTCCATGCCCGTGCCCGCCTACGCGAGTTATTAACGAACTATGTGTATGGGGTTTGAATCATGAAAGCCTGTCGCCAATGGGAACAGCTCATTGTGGAGTATGTCGACGGCGTTCTGCAGGAGCCGCATCGCCAGTCGCTGGAGGACCATCTCGCTACCTGTATGGGGTGTGCAGAGGCGGTCGAGACGCAACGGTGGACAAAGCAAGCGGTGGCGCAGCTCGAACGCGGGCATGCGCCTGCACATCTCTCGCGCCGCATCCAGCACCACGCTCGAGCTTCTTGGGGTCGCCAGAGGACAATGCGCCTTTTGTCGCGTGTCTCCGTCGCCGCGGCGCTAGCAGCTGCGATGTTGCTCGCTTTCTGGTGGAGCAACCTGCGCCCCAATGTAACTTCATTAGTGCCTGCAGATGAACCGACCATCGCCCAAGCGATTGTGCAGGAGTATTTGGGCGCGATGCACAACGACGGTTTCAGCGACCCCTCTTTGCAGCTGCTGGCTCGGGAGACGCAACTGCAGATACTGCGTCTGGAGCCGACGACGCCATGAGAAGGCTTCTGGTAACTATCGCCGCGTTGGTATTTGGCTGCTGTGTCTCGGTACAGGGGCAAACGCCCGTGCAATGGCTGGAACGCATGGAACGCGCCGAGCGCACGGTGTCTTTGGAAGGAGTGCGCGTTACGCAGTTCTTCCTGCCAGTAACGACACCCCCCATTGAGGAGCGTATCGTACGTTCTGGGGTGCGGTATCGGGTGGAGTATCTACGCCCGCCCCTGCGACGCGGCGAAGTGCTAATCGACGATGGAGTGCAACGCTTTTACTTTGTGCCACGCCTGAAGAAGGTACAGGTTTTCCCTTCGGAACAGCCGTTGATGCTGCGGCGGCGGCAGGAGATGGTTAGACAGCTGCGCCGAGGACATCTTTTTCTGGAGGCGAAGGACGCAGAGTCGGTGGCGGGACGCGACGCGGTGCTTCTGGTGATGAAAAGTGCGCAAGGTATCCCCCTGCGTCGATGGTGGATCGACCGAGAGTTTGGAGTGATCCTGCGTATGGAGGAGCTTACCCCTCGCGGCGAGCTGCGTATGCGCACCGAGTATATCCGCTTGACCATTCCCGCCCGCGTTCGACCTGACCGTTTTGCGCCTCGCTTCCCCGCACAGGCACAGCAGCAGAACGTCCTACCGCCTACGCGGGTGTTCGACAGTGTGGAGGAGGCGCAGCTCTTGGTGCCGTTTCCCATCCGTCAGCCACGAGAACTACCAACGGGTTATCGGTTGACGGAGGTGCGCTTGCGACTGATTGGGCAGCGTCCTTTAGTCAGCCTACACTATAGCGACGGAGTCTCTTCGCTAGCGCTGTTCCAGACGCGCGCACCGCTGCGGGACAACATGCCGTTGCTGCGGTCGCTGTCGCCTCTGTCGGCGCGCGTGGAAAGATGGCGGGATGGCGACTTGACTTTAGTCCTCGTTGGTAACGCTCCACCCGAGGTATTCGAGCAGATGCGAAAAGCGGTGAGGTAGGTAGCTGCACCTACCCTACCTCTACCATTTGTTGTAAGGTAGCTTTCAGCCCGAGACGCACCCCCATGATTCCCATCGCGCAGGCAACCCCGCCTCCCAACAACCAAGGCACCTGCCACAATAACAGTCCACCCAGCGCGAACAGACCGCCATAAATCAGCAGCACCCCACCGAACCAGCCGAACAGCCATCGCCAGCCGATCCGTGTGCCTTCTACACCAGCTGCCTGCGCAATATGCCCCCACCAGCCGGGCGGACGCACCCGCAGGTAAAACTCCATCAGCTTTTCGCGCGGCTCGGGGCGGGTGAGCAGAGTCACCGCCACCCATGCCACCTGCGTCAGAAGCACAATGATGAGCAGACGCATCGGAAAGCCTTGCTTCTCGATAAGCCAGTTGAACGGTTCCCTGCCCATCCAGCCCAGGATGTGCATCACGGCGTTGGTGACTAACGCGGTCGCCATCGCACCCAGTTCGCTCCATGCGTTTACCCGCCACCATAACCACCGCAGCACCGACACCGTGCCGATACCTGCACTCAAACCTGCGAGCAGCATCCATGCCTTGCTAATCTCCTCCGTGACCAGCGACATCGCCACGCCCAACAGCAAAATGACGGCGGTGGCGAGGCGCCCCACCAGCACGTAGTGGCGGTCAGGAGCGTCCTTGCGGATGTAGGCGCGATAGAAATCGTTGGTCAGGTAGCTCGCTGCCCAGTTCATATGCGTATCCATAGTGCTCATGAACGCCGCCAGCAACGAAGCTACCATGATTCCTAGCACGCCGACGGGAAGCAGCTGCCCCATCAGTATCGGGTATGCGCCTTCATCTCCACCTAACTCTTTGGATATCGTGCTAGGCAGGAGAATCAGCGATGCCAAACCCACCAGTATCCACCACCAGGGTCGCAGCACATAGTGGGCAAAGGCGAACCACAGGAAGGCATACGTGGCGTGTTTCTCATCGCGGGTGGATAGCAGTCGTTGCGCGAGATAACCTTCGCCGTCTGGGCGTCCCACCGACCACCACTGCAACAGCACATACGCAAGAAACGCCAGCCATAGGTCATGCATCTCAGGGTGGGGGATAAGCGCGAGCTTGTCGAGTAGTCCCCGTTCGCCCAGTTGCTGTACCAGCGAGGCTCCACCGCCTACTGTCACCAGTGCGGCAATGCCCAGCCAGATGGCGCCCGTCATCGCCAGCACAAACTGCAACAGGTCGGTAATCACCACCCCCCATAAGCCCGCAGTCAGCGTGTACACAAATGCGACGAGTATCAATACTGCCAGCGTGATATGCTCGTCCCAGCCGAAGGTTGCCCGCACAATTTTGGAGGCAGCCAGTATCACCCAACCCATGACAATAGAGTTGTGAATCAGGGCAGAATAAAGCACGCGAAATCCGCGCAAGATATCGGCGGGCTTGCCATCGTAGCGGATGCGGATGAACTCAAGGTCGGTCAATACGCCGCTGCGCCGCCACAACGGGGCAAACAGGAAAGTACCCAGCATGTTGGCAAACACGCCGTTCCACCAGAACCAGTTGCCCGCGATGCCCTGCGTGCGCACCAGCCCTGAGACCGCCAGCGGAGTATCTGCCGCGAAGGTCGTGGCAACCATGCTGGTTCCTGCCATCCACCACGGCAGGTTACGCCCTGCCGCGAAGTATTCCGCTAGGCTTTTGGAGGCACGCTTTCCCAGTAGCGCACCCGCAACCAGCGCAAACACCAGATACGCCACGATGAAGACGTAGTCGACAGTGGTAACCCGGACAGCCTGTTCCATCGGTTTTCCTGAGCGCGGGGTTTTTCTCGTGCAGTGTGATTTTGCGGTCGGCTCTGGAATCCCTGCATGAACCTCAGGCAATTAGCGCAGCGGTCGCTCCCGCCAGCGTACAAAGAAGGTTCACCGTGTCGTTGTTCATCCATCGCCAGCCGCCAACTTGGGTGGCGGATGTTCCACAATGCGCGGGACGTTCCACCGTTTCTCCACATACGGTGCAATGGTATCGCGCCTGAACGGTGCCGCCCAACACACTGTCCAACAGGCTGCCCAGTAGACCACCCAGCAAGACCAAAACTACCTGCTCCAATGCCATTGGATACACTGACCGCGCGACAACCGCCACCAACGCACTGCCTGCCCCGCCTGCCAACAGTCCCAGTATGGTCACCCCGCCCGAATCGCCCGGTTGCAGCGGTCGTAAGGTCAGCACATGGCGCGGTGGAGTCGGAGATAACGCGCCAATCTCGCTGCTCCATGTATCGGCGTTAGCGGCGGCATACGCCCCGACGAAAGCTAGCCACCAGCGCACGTCGCCCGTCAAGGCATATGCGGCAATGCATACAGTAGCAACGCCGCCGTTGGCAAGCACCTGCACAGCATCCCGCCGTCTCCCCCGTGCAGTGAGCAGCTCCATGCGCCGCTTCTGCTCAGGATGCCAGCGGCTGAGGATGCTAGAAGACGCGAAGAAGGTCAGCAACACCGATGCTGCCTGCCAGCCCCCGGCTCCAAAGGTCACCCAGCCTATCACAAACGCCGCCAGCGCACCCGACAGCGAGAGCCAGCCCAGCCGTAAGGCGGTCAACACCACTGCCGCGGCGAGAAGCGAAGCCAGCAGGAGAGAGACAAGCAAACCTTGCACCTGCCCTTCGCTACCGGCGGATGCCGACCAGCGTTTTCAGATACTTGGGGTCGGTGACGCGGTCAATTGCCACGCGACCGCGTCCTCGCGCCGCGTGGATGAAGTAGCCGTTGCCGATGTAGATGCCAGTATGCGAGATGGGCTGCTTGCTTGAACGGAAGTATAGCCGGTCGCCTGGCTGTACTAGCGACAGGTCGGGAATGGGGGTTCCCACCTGCGCCTGGTGCCTCCCCAGACGAGGCAGTCGGATGCCGTTGAGGGCAAACACCTTCTGCACGAAACCCGAGCAGTCCAGTCCATTGATGGAAGTGCCTCCCCAACGGTACGGAACGCCCAAGAAGCGCAGGGCGGTCTGCACGATGCGCTCTCCTAAGGTGCCTAAAGCGGCGGGACTGGTGGGAACGACTTCATAGTCCAGCAGACGCACATACTGGCGCGGTATCCAGCCGACGCTTCCATCCGCCATCAACACCCCATACCATGCCCCTGCTTCGTGCGTCACCGCGAGATAGGTCATGGTCTCACAACGGGTGTAAAGGCGGCTACGCACGTCGCGGCTCGCATAAATGGGGGCGGTGCTGGTCGTTACCCCAAGCCGTCCGATGGCTGGCTGTCTGCGTGGTGGGGCGGAGCGCGACGGCGTCTCGGTGCGGGTGGACGCAGACGGTGGCGGCTCTGGTGGAGGCACGGGCAGTTCGATAGACAGGTAGGTATCCGCCCCGCTCGCCATTGTGAAAAGGCAGAAGTAAACCACCGTCAACGCACGCAACGGGCTTCCTGCTATCCCAACAGTGCCGCTGTTTCTCACCGCACGAGCCGCAACCAGTCCCCGAAAATGTAGTACATTCGGTCGAACAGCAGCGCCATACGCGCCATAATTGTTGTTCCAAAAATCGCGCCAAACGCGACCATCATCACCCACCGCCCAAACTGCGCCGAGCTGCGGATGGCTCTGCTCTTCTGCTCGAACGAGAAGAAAAAGTAACTCATCACCGACACCAACACGAGCATGAAGATGAAGTTATTAATGCCCTTCGCGATGTCCACTGCGCCGTCTGGTGTAGTCACGTAGAGTGGACGGAACGAGTCGGACAGCTGGGGCAGATAGGTGTTGGCAAAAATCTGGAACGTCTGCCCTGCCGAAAAGCCCATCAGGAAGCCAATGGGCAGGCGACTCAGCCAGTTGTATTTTCGGCTGTGGATGAAGTAAAACAGCAGACCGAACATGAACACGAACGTCCAGTACCACTCCCCTTTTTGGAAAACGGGCTGGTATAGGAACGGGTCGAGAATGTTTTTGACCAGCGCGACGATTGAGAAGCCCGCCGCCAAGCCGATGAAGATATGCTCGAAGAACCGATAGACGGCGTTCTCACGGTAAATAAGGCTCATTAACGCCAGTGTGCAGATTGCCCCAAGATATACCCCCGGTCGGGAAAGAAAGTCCTGCCACAACTGTTCCATTCGTTAGGACCTCCGCCTTCGCGAGGCAAAATAGCCGATGTTGCCAATCACGATGAGCAGCATGACCAAGACGTGCGCTAACGAGATGCTCCCCATTCCTACCGAGGCTAGCCCAGGCTTGCGGAGCAGGCTCTCGTATTCGGCAGCACCACGCATCCCCTCCATGGTGCCTACAATCTGTCCTGAAGCCAAATAGGGATAGGTTTCTGGCACCATGACCGATGTGGGGCAAAAGCCAAACTTCAGTTCGGGGTTGACGCCCACCACAAGCCCAATCCAGCTCAGATGGATGCCGCTCGCGGCAATCTCCACGATGGCATCCACGTCGTCGATGTCCCGTATGCCCCGCATGACGGGCATGTCTTTGGTAGGCTTGCCGTCGTAGTCCTTGTCGAAGGTGCCCGGGATATCGCGCACCAGCGACTTCATCACCACTTCTGCCTGCGGGCGAAAGCCCCAGTGTACCCAGTCCTTGCCGTACTCGTAACCATACTCTTGCGCGAGCCGTTTGGCGATGTCTAAAGAGAGTTGTGTGCCCTGCACATCGAAGGAGAAGACCGCCACGCGCAGTCGCCGTTGCATGGCATGACGCAAGATAGCAATGGTTTGTGGCATGTTCTCGGCGCGGGTGCCGCCGCTCCATGTGCTGCTGATAATGATGAAGCCGTCGGGCGGGATCGACTCGATGGCGTCGTATAGCCGTTGGGTCGATGGCATGGTCACGGTCGGCAGGCGAATCGGCAAAAACAGCGGCGCAATGATGACAATGAGGAGCAGCGCATACAGGATACGACGATCGATGAACTGTAGCTTTTGCCAAAAACTTTCCTGCATCGTTAAATCTCCTTCTCGAAGTACGCTCCGCGTTCTAGGCTGAGCCAAATGCGCAATGAAATCGCCAAACCGCCAATCCCCAGCCCGAAGGCGATAGCGCGTAGCGCGGCAGCGTTTAGCACCGTCAACAGCCACTCTTTAACCACTTCCAATCGCAAGGAATCCCATACGCCGTCGCGCGGAATCCACGAGGTTAATGCCAAACCAACGGGCACCTGGGCAAGCATCACCAAGAACGCCGCCGTCATCAGGATGGTAGCTTCTATCGAGCGAATGCGGAAGGCACGGTAGGAAGCAGAGACAATGTAAAACGCAATCAGCGAGAACATAGTGGCGTCCATGTTAATCAACATGCCTTCAAACAGCACGTTAAAGACTTTTTTGGCGGTGGCGTTGTCGCTGTATTTGTCCATCAACCCGAACACGACCATCGCGACCATCGCCGTGAGCAGGGCGAGGCTGTTATACCAGCCGCTGCGCAAACGAACGATGTTACGTCCATGCACCCGTAGCAGGCTTAAAATGCCCAGTGTTAAGGTCATCCCTGCCAACAGGCTACCCAGCTTGCTCGCCGATACCAGATAGTCCGTGAGGAAGTTTTTATTGGTGTTTTTGTCGATGGGCCAGAAGAACTCTGTAACGTAGAACAGCCCAGCGCCAAACGTCACCAACGCGATGAGCGGTTTTCGAAGACGGGCAGGAAGGTTCAGCAACAGAATGATGACCAGAATACTAAACACAACAGCCCCAACCACATAGTATGCCACCACGTCCAGTGGTTTGGGGGCGAAAAATTGACGGATCGGTTCGAGCATCTTTAACCCCCCGGCTCTCGAATACGGAACAGTTGCATGAAGAGCTCACCTGCCGTGCTAAGTAATGGCACGTCGAGCGCAGCCACCGTCGCGGCTACCGAGCCCACAAGGCATAAGCCCACTATCAGCAGCTTGCCAAAATCCTGTCCCACGATGCTACCGAGCATGGTCGGGTTGCGCGAGATGTATGCGCTTGCGGCGTAATACTCGTCGCCGATGATAGTGTAATCACACGCGGCGATGAAGAAGGGGATTTGCGTCGTTTGGGTGGTGCCTGCCACCTGGATTGCCCCCACCATATTGCCGGTCTCGGCGAAAATGAGCGACTCCGCGAAGAACTCTCCGAACATGAAGGAGCTGGCAATCTTCTCGCGCTGGATCAGTCCCGCGACGCCCGAGGCGAAGGCGAACTGGCGGTCGGAGAGAAAGCGAATGGAGTCGGGATCGAAGCGTTCGGGGTGCCCTTCCGCCTGATAGGCGTCACGGATAACCTCTTCCGCAACGGTGTAAACGGTGGCATCTGCCACAGGCATCAGGATGCGGTTGCCAAACTTCGCGGTCGAGCGGGCAATATAGCTGAAAATGCTCAGCGCTTGCAAGGCAATGATGCCAAACCCCCCGATTCCAGGCACCATCAACACGGGACGTCCCATTTCAGTGGCGCGCCCAATGGCTTCATCGATGGCGTTCAGCCCCGGAATACGCCGGATGAACAGCTCCTTGCCCCGCTGCGCGGAGAGAATCCGCCAGATGATAATGACAGCAGTTAATACCTCTACAATCAGCACGGGCCAGATTTTCTCAAAGGCGTGTTGCATCCGCTCGCTCCTGCCTTTTTTCGTTTTCTAATTGCTCGATGCGTTCAATCAACATCTCCACGTTCTCGCGCTTTTCCAGCAGTCGGCTATAGCGATGCACGTTATCTATCCCCACAAAAGGCGCGAGAAACGGCGTTAACACAATGAGCGACTGGCTCGCCAGAAACGACAACGGCTTGTTGACCTCCAGAAACAGCACCGCAGGGGCAGACATCCCTCGCTGCACAATCCCTTGTGCGATGCGTTCCAGAATAGCATCGCGCTCCTCGTCGCTTAGCTCGTCCTCGTACCAGCGGTCGATTCTCTCCAAAACGCAATCGCCTCCAGTACCTGTTCCCTGTTATCGGCAAACCGCAGATACACCCCCCGAAACGGCTCCAGCCGCGCGCGTGGTGGCAACGGACTAAGCTTCACACCCTCTGCGGTCACCGTAACGTACTTCACTCGCTCCCACGGGATGTCGTACACGGCTCCCAAGTAGCGCACCCCTGCCCCTTTCTCGCTCACCGAGTAGCGCACCGGCAACCAGTAATCGCGCGTCGCCAGCCACAACAGCACTAGCGCGAGCAGACCCATTCCTGCGCTGCGAAACGCCATCCCCACTAGCAACGCTGCCAGTACCATTACCCCCGCTGCGCCCCATGCCTTCTGCGGTCGCTGGCGCAGCAGGTGTACCGTCCATTGCAGCGTATGCCGCGCCGTCGGCGCAACCTCTTCGTTCATAGGTAGGGGTGGTTCTGCCAAAACCCCGCGTTATTATAGGGGGAAATACTTCTCCTGTCAAGCAACCGATTCGACGCTTGGCGCTTGCATACCTGCTTGGGGAATGGGGTTGGAACCAGCGGCTTGCGGGCAGCGCCATAGATAGACACCCTCAATTGGGGGAAGCCAATCTGTGGAACGGGGGGAAGGCTTCCTGCCCAGCGGTTGCCAGCCGACGAAATCCAACATCGCCTACCAGTGCGCCCGCAGCGGCTTCTACTCGTGTGTTGAGGTGATACGCTTGCCGTCGGCATGGAGGAACGGGGCAGGTGGCTTCTTTTGCCTTGGCAGCGGGTTGACAGCAGTGAAATATGGGAACAGACTTGGGGTTCCATCACTCATCTCCGTCTTGTTCTAGCACGTATGATTGTAACACCCTGTCTGCCTTGCATCAACAGGCTGCCTTCCCTTCGGGTAATCTTGCCCGCTGCCAGTGGTTGCTCTCAGCAGATGCACAGAGGACAGCCTTTGCCTCACAGCGTAAAGCATGACGTAGAGGGGGAAGTAGCGTCGGAGCGGTAGTGCATCTGTTGGCGCGGTTTGGTGGGATGCGAGACGAGGTTGCAGGCACGAGCCGAGGCTGCTATGCACTTCCGCCAAGGCAGCTGTGTGCCAATCGGGGGCAACCGAGACCGATACGGCAACCGAACGACATTGGTGGGGGTTACCCTGTTGCAGGCGGACGAGGAGGTGAGAACAATGCGGATGAGCCGCCGTGACTACCTGCGTCTTTTAGTAACTACAGGGGCAGCGGTAATGACGGGCTGTGCCGCGCCGTGGCAGGGGGGACTGAGTTCACGTCCTTCAGGACAAGTGCTGAAGACACACCTGAAGCTGGGTGAGGACAGCCGTTGGCTCAACCGCTTGACCTTTGGGGTGACGCCTGCCGAACTGCAGCGTTTATCGGAGATGGGCAAAGTCGCCTATCTCGAACAGCAGCTGCATCCGAACGAAGCGGGTGAACACTGGTTATTGCGGTTACGCTTACGTGGGTTCGAGGTGTTTCAGGCGTCTCCTGCGGAACTGGGTGACTTGCCCATACCGGAGGTGCTACGCCAGCTGCAGCAGCATGCCATTCTGCGCGCGGTTTACAGCCGCTATCAACTTCAGGAACGCATGGTGGACTTCTGGCGCGACCACTTTAATGTCTACGCGCGAAAGGGGCTGTGTGCCTACTTCCTGCCGCAATACGAACGCGATGTCTTGCGCAAACACGCGATGGGCAGGTTTGCTGACTTGCTGAAAGCCACTGCCCGCAGCCCTGCCATGCTTATCTATCTAGACAATACCGACAACCAGCGTGGCGTCCCGAACGAAAACTACGCCCGCGAGCTACTGGAATTACACACACTGGGGGTGCATGGCGGTTATACCCAGCGGGATGTGCAGGAAGTGGCGCGGTGCTTCACTGGCTGGACAGTGGAGAATCGCCTGCTACGTCCGCGTGGCAGGTTCCGCTTCGAGCCTTCCCTGCACGACACTGGTGCGAAGCAGGTGTTGGGGCAAACGATTGCAGCCGGAGGAGGCGAAGAAGACGGCGAGCGGGTGTTGAAGATGGTCGCCCGGCACCCATCTACCGCCCGACATGTTTGCAAAAAGCTGTGTCTCCACTTCATGGGCGTCGCGCCGCAAAGCACCGTACAGCACCTGACGCAGGTCTTCTTGCAAACCGATGGCGACCTTGCTGAAGTGCTGCGTGAGTTATTGCTCTCAGAAGCGTTTATGCAGGCTCCGGGGGCGTTCAAGCGACCGTTTGACTACATGGTCTCTGCACTGCGCGCACTGAACGCTCTCACGAACGGCAATCGCCCCCTGCAAGAACATCTGGAAAAGATGGGACAGCCACTCTATCAGTGGCCGTTGCCCGACGGTTATCCACATGGCGCGGAGGCATGGAAGGGAACTTTGCTCGCGCGGTGGAACTTTGCTATTGCACTGTGCGCTGGCGAGATAGCGGGGACTTACGTGAACCTGCGTGCGCTGACGAACGACTCAACGGCAGCGGAGGCGCTGTTGCAGACGGTCTTCTGTCTACCGCCAGACGAGCCTGCCTTGCGTTCTCTCCGTGAGAACATGCGAGGCACGCTGGTACAACAGGCAACACTAATACTGGCATCGCCACAGTTCCAGTGGCGGTGAGAAGGGGGCAGCAGCAGATGACACCCGACCTTCCTGAGGATGTCGGGCGACGCCAAATACTGGTGGGAGGTGCGTGCGTTGCGCTCGGATGGTTTCTCAGCGGGGATAGCTCGTTGGCACAGATTGTTCTGAGACCAGGGCGCACTGAGCGGAGAGGCGATGTGTTGGTCTTTCTGTTCCTGCGGGGTGGTGCAGATGGGCTGAACATTGTGGTGCCGTACGGGGAAGATGCCTACTACCGCAGTCGCCCTTCGCTGGCAATCCCTGCCCCTGCCGACCGACGACGCGCTCTCACCGACCGTGCGCTAAAGCTGGACGGGTTTTTTGGGCTTCATCCTGTCATGAAGCCGCTTCTTCCGCTATATCAGCAGGGCAAGATAGCGTTGGTACACGCTTGCGGTTCGGCTGAGCGGTCGCGGTCGCACTTTGAGGCGATGTCTGCGATGGAACGTGGGGTTGCGCAGGCGAAGGCAGGTATCAACAACGGCTGGATTGCCCGTCACCTGCAGAGTGTGCCGCGCCCGTCTACCTCCCCACTGCGAGCGGTGGCTTTCAGTAATGTGCTACCTGAGTCGTTACGCGGTTCCACCGATGCGGTGGTACTACAGACTCTGGCAGATTTCCGCCTGGCGGTGCCCCAGCGTGGAGGTATTACACGAGCGGATGAGCTACAGCAGACCCTGCAGGCGATGTATGTGGGCAAGGACAGGGCTGCCATTCGCCAAACCGCGCAAGAGACGCTGCAGGCGTTACACACACTGCAGAAGGTAGACCCTTCGCGCTACCGTCCTGCGCACGGCGCCGTCTATCCCGACACCGACTTGGGTCGCGGACTGAGGCAGGTGGCGTGTCTAATCAAGGCGGATGTCGGCCTGGAGGTGGCGTGTCTGGATAAAGGTGGCTGGGATACGCACGTGGCACAGGGCAGCACAACCGGCTGGCTGGCATCCCATCTCACCGACCTTGCGCAGAGCCTTGCCGCTTTCGCCAAAGACATGGGAGAGGAGCTCCGGCATGTAACCCTAGTTGCTATAACCGAGTTCGGTCGGCGTGTGCGCGAGAACAGCGGTCTGGGCACCGACCACGGACGTGCTGGAGTTATGCTGGTGTTGGGCGGCGGCATACGCGGCGGACGGGTGTACGCCCGCTGGCCTGGTCTGGAGGCGCATCAGCTGGAAGAGCCAGGCGATCTGAAGGTAACTACCGACTATCGTTCAGTGCTAGCGGAGATTGTGCGCAAACGCTTGAGCAATCCGAATGTCTCTGCCGTGTTTCCAGCCTTCCAAGCTGAGGAGGTGGGAATAGCTGGTTGAACTGCTTGATGAGTGTTGCGTCTACAAAGTGCCTTGGGAGATGAGGTAGCTGCGTTATGATTAAAAGCGGGAGGGATAAACTTGCCCAGATAGGGGTGCAGGCGACGCAAGTTTGGTGCGCAAGCGCTCCAAAAGGTCACGTTCTCGCCGGTTCAAATTGAGGGTTTGCACGGGTGTTTCTGGCTTCACCGTCTTTAGGCGATTCGGTTCCGCGTCCGTCCTGAGATATTTTAGCATAGGACGATCCGCTACTCGGTTTTGCAGATGCCTGCCCTCCCCGATTTGGGGGAGGGCAGGCGAGCTTGTTACCACGCATACGCCTCAGGTGCAGGACCGCCTGGGCCTGGGAAGATTTCGTCCAGTCGTTTCAGCACCTCCTCACTGAGATGGATTTCCAGGCAACGCATTGTCTCGTCCAGCTGTTGCACGGTGCGCGGGCCGATAATCGGCGCGGTTACCGCAGGCTGGTGCAATAGCCACGCTAGCGCCACGTTCGCTGGTGACTCGCCCATCTCTCGGCACAGGTTCTCCCAAGCCTCCAGTTTGTCGCGCATCTGTTGCACCCGCTTTTGGATGTGTTCCGATGCACGCCGTCCTTCGGCGACCCCTTGTAGCACGCCGCCCAGCAGTCCGCCCGCCAGCGGGCTCCAGGGGATGATACCGATACCGTACGCCTGGCAAGCGGGGATGACTTCTAGCTCGATCATGCGCGCGGTCAGATTGTAAAGGCTTTGCTCGGAGACCAGCCCCATGAAGTGGCGTTGTTTGGCGATCTCCTGCGCCTGCGCGATGTGCCATCCCCCGAAGTTGCTGCTGCCCACATAGAGAATCTTGCCTTCGCGATACAGCTGTTCCATCGCCTGCCAGACCTCTTCCCATGGGCAGTCACGGTCAATGTGGTGCATCTGGTACAGGTCGATGTAATCGGTCTGCATTCGACGAAGGCTGTCCTCACAGGCACGCTTGATATGCAGGATAGACAGCCGCGCCTCGTTGGGCCAGTTGCCCATCGGGTTATACACTTTGGTAGCGATAACTACCTTCTCGCGCCGTCCACCGCCTTTGGCAAACCATCTTCCGATGATCTTCTCTGTGACACCCTCTCCTAATTTCCAGCCATACACGTTGGCGGTGTCGAAGAAGTTAATGCCCAGTTCCAGCGCGCGATCCATAATGCGGTGGCTGTGCTCCTCATCGGTACTCACTCCGAAGTTCATCGTGCCGAGGCACAGACGGCTCACGCGCAGTCCCGACCGTCCCAAGCGGACATATTCCATGTCATGAACCTCCATTCCACGAAAGTGTCAGATTGCACACCATTTTTCGATTCGATGTGCTGGGTATCTTGTCCTACCCCTTAGGGGAGGTTCGATACAGAGAAAGCCCAGATGCCTTTCCACAGGCACCTGGGTTCTGGGTATCAACGCGGAGCAGCTGGGGGCAGTGTGGGGTTGTATCTACCTTCCATGCGCTCGCGGCGTCGGCGCAGGGCGTTAGTCAGCATTTCCTGCTCTGGCTGGGTGATGCGTATCTGTTCCTGCCCGCTTGGCAAGGGCGCCTTCACTGCCCCTGCGCCCGAACGCGACGTCCACCACCACGCACCGCCCAGAATAAGCACTGCTGCCAGCATAATGACGAGAATGGCGACTGGCGTGGGCACCTCCATCGAGCGCTTCATCGTTACCTCCTAATAGACTCGGCACTGGCTGTAGTCAGATGCCGAGCGCGGGCATAGGCGTCGCACGTAGTGATTGACGCTATGGTCGTAGAAGTATTTCACATGCCCGTCCGCGAATGCCATGTTCAGCCCAGCAGGGCGCGTTCGCGCCTCGAAGTTCAACTCAAGGTCTACCTCCCACTGGTCGCTCTCGCCGCTGTGTGCCCCCATCCAGTCTTCCCACCAAGTTACTTGGATAGCAGGAGCCGCCAGCGATGCCAACGGATAGCCCGCCAGCGTCGAGTCCTTAAACACCTGCAGGGCATCGCCCCACGTGCCGTCGCCGTTGCACCACCAGCTCAACCAGTCCTTGTAACAATAGTTATGGGGGGCACCCGGCTCTTTGGCGCGAATCGTGGGGCACTGGAAAATGCGCTCGTTCTTGCTGTATGGGAGCAACACCGTCAGGATATGTACACGCGGCACTGGGAACCCGCACCATTGCACACCGTAGGCACTAGCGTCCCATGGCACGCCCAAATAGCGGGCAGGTTGTCCCGGAGAGCCCCAGTCGGTCGCCGCCCACCAGTTGTTTGACACATCGGGAAAGACCTCATCGTAGTCCTGAAGGTACATGAGCAGGGAGAGGTTAATCTGCTTCATGTTGGAAGTGCAAGTTGCCAAGCGTGCCCTTTCACGGGCTTGGGCGAAAACGGGGAACAGAATCGCCGCCAGAATCGCGATAATCGCAATGACGACAAGGAGTTCGATCAATGTGAAAGCATCACGTCTTCTCACGTTTGCCTCCCAGCGACAGAGTGTCAAGTTGACCCGACTTCAATCATAGCAGAGATAGCAGTTCCCGGTCAAGGCGCGTCGGATAATACTTCGGAAAAAAGTCAATCGCTTGCTGCGGGATTTTGAGGTTCGGGATACTGAGCAAATAGCCTTCTCCAAATGCTAGCGACGGTAGCAGCCGTCGCAAATCGTGATTCAGCTTTACTCCTGTCTGTTATTGACCCGTCTTGAGGTCATGACGCCAACCTTTTCAAGTGCGCAAACTTTGTGATACTATGTCTGCGCAAAGGTGGCGACGAAGATGCGAGCGACGCTTCGGCTTGAAGATTATCTGGATTCGGTATTTCTCGATATCGAGACCACTGGTATCAACCCCGCTTACAGCGAGTTGAGTCTGATTTCGCTCTACGAGGAAGATGGCACTGGGAAAAAGGCGACGCTATATGTGAATAACTTGCACGACGCTGCCTGCACCGTGCGCCCCCTTGAGAGCCGGGCACAGGAATACGGCTACGATAGCATCATCGTCCATCCCCTAGAACGGTTTCCCGAACAGGCAGCACTGATAACCCGTGTAGCCACCTACAACGGCACGCAGTTTGACCTTCCCTTCATTGCTTACCACTTGCCGCAAGTCCGCTCTCTGTTGACTCGGTGGCAGCATTTGGACATCTATACCCAGGTGGCGATGCCGCTACGCGATCTCGGCTTGCTGCGCACACCGAACTTAAAGTTGAAGACCTTGTTCACGTACTTGGGCGTGCTACGCCACCCCAGCGTCAACCGGATGCGTGGGGATGATGCGGTTCTGCTGTGGAACCACTGGAAGCACCTATACGACTCCGAGTCGCTTACCGCGCTGTGCATTTACGCGCTGGAAGATGTGCGCTGCACTAGGCTGCTGTTGCAACGGCTTATCGAGGTTCGTCGCGCCTCGCCTCGCGACTGGGTAGGGTAGTTCACCAAGTGATGACAGCCGTCTGCTCTGGCGCCATCTTCAGGCGGATGTGTAGCGTTCCGCCCTCCACTTTCGTTTCCAACGCCGACCCATGTACCATCTCTGTTGGCTGCTTTACGTCGGCGGCGGACTGTCCCAACGCGCGCAGGTCGATACGCAGGTGAACGGTGCGTTCCGTGCTGCTGGGGTTGAATACGGTAAACGTCTTCTTGCCGTAGCGTTCCACCCATCCGCCGTCGGCGGTAGCATGGGTTATCGGCTCCCACCCTGCCTCCGCCACGCGCCGGATTAGCGGGATGTATTTCTGGAACAGCGCACGGTCGCGGTTGTACCACGCCGGGTTGTGCCAGTAGGGGTTATCGGCGGCGTTGTGGCTGAACATACTGGGATAGATGCCCCAGAACAGGCATCGCTGGAAGTAGCGCTCGACCTGTCCTCCGAAGGTCTCGTAGTCGGTGTTCATGAGCAGCACATACGGTTTGTGGTAGCTCAGGCTGCGCCAGAGGTCCATCTGCGCGGGCGAGACAGGCGTCCATACGCCCTTCTGCCACCAGTCGGTTTCCGTGCCCGAAATGTCCAGCTGCGCCATAAGGAAGGGAAACCGCCATCCGACCGCGTTGGCGAACAGCCATTTGCCACGTTGGCGCATCTCGCGTGCCAAGTAACGGGTGTACTCCCATGTGCTAAATATCTGCAAGATAGCTGGGCGCAACTCGCCTCTGCGAAACACCAACGGTACATCGACGGTGGCAAAGTGCTCCTCGCGATAGTTGAGCATATCGCCTCCCATCTCCAGTGAGTCGAGATACTCGCCGTCCAACCCGTCGGTTCCCGCTTTGGCGTAGGCTTGTTGCGCATGGGATGGCGGAAAGTTCAGGTAGGCTTTGGAGGGGTCATCTTGTGTAGTCGGGATGTCTGGATCTGGGTTCAGCAGAAACATCGCGCCGTCGTTCCACGGGGTCACGCTAATCTGTCGGTAGATTCTGCCGCTTTGGTCAGTGATGATGCCACACCGCAGGGTTGCCCGCGCCTGCATCTTTTGCCAGTTGTCGCCCAATTTTCCCTGAGCGTATTGCTGCAGGCATTCGTCGGCGCCAGCGTCGGTGCGTGGGAAAGTTTTCGGCATCGGCATCCAGTAGCTCATCGGCTCGGTATAGCGGAAAGAGAGAATGCCTAGCTGGTCGTCTTCCTCCACACTGTTGTCACCCTCATGAAAGACGATACCGAAATCCTGCACGTTTTGAACAGTGTGCGGGGCGGTGAACGCAATCCAGATACCCTGTTTGGGCACGCGGTTGCGGAACCAGTCGGGGAAGGCGGTGATATAGCGTTGCAGGGCAGAGCGGAAGCCCCATCGCGGGTCGGCAGACCAAAGCAGCAGGTGGAACTGCGCACGGTAGGGGAACTTGCGCGTTTTGCCGCTAATCATAGCGTCAAAGGCAGCGCACGCCCAGCCCCACTGCGGGTTAGCGAACAATCTCACCAGGCGAGGTGCGTCCATCCGCCAGCCCCACGCGACGCACCACCCCTTGCCCGACAGGCACGCTAGCGGATACACGCTCATCATGCCGTTGGCGCCCGCATTGATATGAACCAGATTCGCCAATTCCATACCGGTCGCCACGGTCTGCTGTCGGATGTCATCGTGCCAGATTGCCCCCTGCATTTGCAGAGGTGCTGCCCAGATGAGACTCACTGCCTGGTCGGGACTGCCTTCTGGTATGCTGAGGGTAGCGGTTGCTTGCAGCAGATTGCCCTGCTGCTCGTAACGCACCTGGAGCTGAACATCCTTCGCCCTACCCGTCCAGATAAGCGGGCTGCGGCTCGCCCACCGTCCGTTGAAGGGGATCAGCACCTCTGGGTGTTGCATCTCTCGCAGGAACCAGCCGCCTGGCAGCTTGCCCTTCGGCAGGGGCTTGCCTCGCCAAAGCAGCTGGGTTGCCCTTCCTGCCTCGTCGAACTGCACCTGCAGGTCGTCAGCCTTGCCCCATCGCACGTTCCCTCTACCCGCTCGTAGGGTGGGCTGGCGAGTGGTCTGCATATCCAGCACCCGTAGTCCCTCCAGTATCTCCAGTTCCGCATCGTCGAACCAGACGGTTCCCGCATGGTTGCGCAACAGCAGGTACACGAACACCCTCTCGATGGGCTTGCGGGGGATGACCAGCACCTCGCGCCGCTCCCAATCGTGCGTGCCCGTGTTGAACGGAGCAATCAAGCCCCATTGAGGAGTGCCGTCGGTATACTGCAGGTCGATGTATAGCGAGTAGCCCGCGTCCACGCCACCGGAGACATCCTGCGCTTTGCTCCACGCCGAAATCCGCAGGGGAGTAGGTTTACTCTGGTTGAGTTCAATAATATGCACGACGCCGCTGCGTAGGTCGGCAGAGGCGTTGTGCAGACGGATACTTGCCTTGCCGCTGCGCTTCACCTGTTCATCCCACGTGAAAGACCCCTCGAAGGCGTTCCACGTTTGTAGCGACTGTTTCTGCGCTGCTACTACGGCAGGTGCGAAGGGGATAAGCATCAGCAGGATGATACCCATTTTGAACATCTGCCTACCTCCATGTCTGTAACTGGTGTCTTGTCCCACATACCTGTTGTAGGGATACGACCTGTCAGCGGTTTTGTCCTTGCGATGCTGGAAAGAAGGGTTTCGGCAGAACCATCAACGGGTGGGAGTAAGTTGTGCGCACCTCTTGTGTGGAGTAGTGGACCTCTTGTCCTGTGGCGTCACCCACCGTGCCAGAATCTGGCGCAGTTCGGCTTCGCGGAAGGGCTTGGCAAGGTAGTCGTCCATGCCCGCTTGAAGGCATCGCTGGCGGTCGCTTTCTATAGCGCTAGCGGTCATTGCGATGATTATCTGATGCCTGTCAGAACCGTTTTCCTGTTCGCGGATGAGACGTGTGGCTTCGTAACCGTCCATTTCTGGCATGTGTACGTCCATGAAAACCACATCATACCATTGCTGCTTGGTTTTATCTACTGCCTGACGCCCATTAGCGGCGATGTCTACTTGGCAACCCAGCTTTTGTAGCATCCGCGCAGCGACCTTGCAGTTCACCTCGTTATCCTCTACCAACAGGATGCGTAGTCCAGTAGGCAAAGGCGTTGGCTCTGTGGACGTTGACTCAGCATGGTCAGGTTTGGTGGCGGTGTGCGCCAGCGGTAACGGCAAGTCTACCCAGAAGGTGCTACCCTTCCCTATCTCGCTGCGCACGTGGATGTGACCGCCCATCAGCTCCGCCAAACGCTTACAGATGGTCAACCCCAGCCCTGTGCCGCCGTAACGGCGTGTAGTGGACGAGTCTGCTTGCGTGAACGCCTCGAAGATGGTGTGCAGTCGCTCTGGCGGGATACCAATGCCAGTGTCTTGTACCGACAGGCGAACCCACACCCGTTCTTCTTCGTGCTGCAACAACTCCGCCTGCACGACCACCTCGCCCTGCTCAGTGAACTTGATGGCATTGTTGACCAGGTTTGCCAAGATTTGGCGCAAGCGCACGGGGTCCGCCAGCACGGTGGGAGGCAGGTCCTCACCCACCTGCGCGCGAAGGCTGAGCTCTTTCTGCCGGGCATGAGGCAGAAACAGCTTCACTATGTCCTCTACCACTTCACGCAGGTCGGTCGGGATCGACTCTAGTACCATCTTGCCTGCTTCGATCTTGGCGATGTCGAGAATGTCGCTGAGAATAGAGAGCAGTAAGTCTGCACTAGAGCGCAGGGTCTTGAGGTAGTCGCGCTGCTCTTCGTTGAGCGGCGTGCCTGACAGCAGCTCCGTCATGCCGATGATGCCGTTCATAGGAGTACGGATTTCATGGCTCATGCTGGCGAGAAACTCTGATTTGGCTTGACTTGCTTCCTCCGCAGCGACTGCCAGCTCCTGGGCTTGTACTAAGGCGTGCTCCAGTTCCGCGTTGAGGTCGGCTAGCTCCAGCTCCGCTCGCTTGCGGTCGGTGATGTCGCGCACGACGGCAATGGTATTGCCAGCCTCTCCCGAAGCAAACCGCGCTTCGTAGTGCCGTATCTCTTGATTCATTAGGAGCTCGTACTCAATCTGTTGCAACTCCCCCGTGCGGTGCAGCTGTTGAAGGGCATCCTCGATGAGCCGTGTTAATGAGGGCGGTAGTAACTCAGAAATCTTTTTGAACATGAACACTTCAGGTGGCAAAAGCAAAGATTCGCGATGATGGGCATGGTAATCGACAATCGGTCCTTCTGCATCTAGCACGAACACGAGGTCAGGAAACGCTGTTAAAACACCGCGCAGCCGTTGCTCACTCTGGCGGAGGCTTTCCATCATCCTAACCCGCTCTAACGCTCCCCCAGTGATATACGCAGCCACCTGCAAGAGGGGGGCATCTTCCACCCGCCACAAATCTGATTCGACGAAGTTCACAAAGGTCATAACCCCTACCAGCTCGCCTTCGCGGCATATCGGCAGCGCAATGATAGAGTCTGCAAATGAGGCTTTCAAGGCGTGCCGCACGGACTCCGCTTCTGGAGGCAGACGGTCTACCTCTCGTATTACGACTGGCCTACCCTCTCGCAGCACGGATATCGCCCACTGCATCTGCTCGAGAGGCAGCTTGTTGGGCGCCACGAAGCGGGTTTGGGTGTGCGGGTGGAACCATCGGTGCGACAAAACGAAAGCGTTCTCTTCCGCATGAAGCAACCACAGCCCAGCGCGCTCTGCCCCACATAGGCGGGCGATTTCGGAGAGGCACCAGTGTACCGCTTCATCGAAATCGGCAAGATGGAGGTAGTTGGAGGCGATGCCTGCCAGTGTATTTTCGATGTGCAGCCGACTTTGCAACACCTGCTCGGCATGCTTCAGGTCGCTGATGTCGTACGAGACGCCAGTGACGCCTATGACACGCCCCTGTTCATCCCGCTGAGGCACGAAGTAGCATTGATACCACAGATTTCCTAACTGGAGCGTCTGAGAGTGTGTCTCCCCGTTGAGCGCCCGCTGAAGGGCATCTACCACCGCGGGGTAGTCCCTGTACATCTCAAGAGCGTTTTTACCAACTACCTCACCCAGCGCAAGCCCGAGCCGCGTTAGCCCCTTACCATCAGAATAGGTGAACCGACCGTTGGAGTCAAGCGCGTAGATAACCACTGGTAGATTATCACTAATGACTTGCAGATGTTGCTGGTGAGATAGCGCACGGGAAATGATTTGTTGATTTTGTCTGTACTTGCGCAACAGGAGGGTGACAACCAGCCTACCAACACAGCGAAGGCAATTTGCGTGGGCAACCCGCCCGAACGGACTGGGTAGCCGTGGATATAGCCCAGCGTCGCCAGCACAACAATGCCTACCGCAGCCCCAAGAACGTAGTCCGCCCATTTTGAACGACAGATGATAACCCGCATCGCTGGAACCTCTCCATGAGGTCTTTCCACGAAACGCACCTGTTCACACACTGGTTGTCTCCAGCAAGCCTTCATAAGGAAAACTCCAGATAGAGAAAGAAGGAGATATAAGCACGTTCCATTGCGAAAGGGGAAGGGAATGGAGAAAAAACCGCTGATGTGTCTTCTAATAGTGTTGGTAGCGACCTCCGCCCAAGCACAACCGACAGCCGTAGAAGCGCTGGCGCAATCACCGACACAAATTAACGTCTACTGGCTCCCTCCTGAAGAAGGAGAGGTGCAGTCCTACGTGGTCGTGCGCGATGGGCAGCCCATTACCACTCTGCCCGCTAACGCAAGAGAGTATGTGGACGAGCCGTTACTGCCCGCGCATACCTACCGTTATCAGGTAATTGCCGTAATGACGGACGGCACACGCAAAGCCTCCGTAGAGGTGGTTGAGCGCACCTTCCGCGAGCTGCCCAAGCGTATCCGTTACCCGCTGGTGGTGGTCGGTGGTACAGCCTCAGGGGTAGGTGCAGCAGTTACTGCCGCCCGTGAGGGGGTTACCGTTGCGCTGCTGGAACAGACCAACCGTCTGGGGGGCATGATCAGCAACGGCGTCAGCCTCACCGATATGCGTAATCCCGCCCGCTCCAACGGGCTGTTTGAAGAGTTCCGTCGCGCGGTCCAGCGCTACTACGGCACTGGAAACGGCATGGCGTACGAACCGCGCGTAGCAAACATGTTGATTAAGGGTATCGTGGCGCAGCATCCGAACATCCATGTGTACTTCCGCGTGCGTCCAGTGGCGGTGGAGCGCGAAGACGGGCGCATCCGCGCCGTCATCGTGCAAGATATGCTAAGTGGGCAAAGAGCCGCTTTTGAAGGCGACCTCTTCATCGACGCCACCTTCGAGGGTGACATCGCCGCATGGGGAGGCGCACCCTTCCGCGTGGGACGCGAGCCGCGCTCACCCGAAGAACCGCACGCAGGGCACATCTATTACGACCGCGTGAACGACCGCATCCTGCCTGGCAGCACCGGCAAAGGGGACAAGCGTATCCCATCTTATGCCATCCTGCTGGCGGTGAAGGACTACGGTCCGGGCGCAGATAAGACCATTCCCCAACCGCCATTCTACAATAAAGAGAACTACACCCGCACCCCACCCTGGGAGAAGACATGGGCTTATCTGTACGGGCGTTTCCCTGGCGGCAAGTTCGAGATTAACCAGCACCCGCAGGGCAGTAACCTGCCTGGCATCAACTACGATTATCCCACCGCCAGCTGGAAGCGGCGCGACGAGATTGCCGAACGTTACAAATGGCACGCGCTGGGCTACCTCTACTATATCCAGACCGAGCTGGGCTTGAAAAACATCGGGCTGGCGGAAGACGAGTACCGCGACAACGGTAACATACCGCCGCAGCTGTATGTGCGGGAGGCGCGGCGCATCATGGGGCACGTGCTGATGAACCAGAGCGACGTCTGGAAGGCGAGAGAACGCCTCCGACCCGATTCTATCGCCATCGGTGACTACCCGATGGACTCGCACGCGGTGCAACCCAAGACCGACTGGGACTCTCCCGACATGGGTGAGGGCGAGTTCTGGCTGGTGAAGTACACGCCGTGGTACCAGGTGCCGTTCGGCGTCCTGTTGCCTTTACGGCTGCGCAACGTGCTGGTCGCTACGGCGGTGTCCGCCACGCATGTCGCCTACGGCACGCTGCGCATGGAGCCAGTGCGCATGAACATGGGGCAGGCGGCGGGTGCGGCGGCGGCGCTCGCCCTGCGCTACAACACCGAGCCCAAACGCATTCCGTCGCGGCTCGTACAGGAGGTGCTGCTGCGTTACGGGGTGTATCTGTACTGGTTCCCCGACGTGACTGCCGAAACGCACGGCTTTCGCGCCATCCAGTACCTTGCCGCGAGGGGGTATTTCCCAGAGGAGCGGTTCGAGCCAGAGAAAATGCTCACCCGCGCCGACGCGGCACGATGGCTAGCGCATCGCCTACGGCAGGGGAAACCGTCTATGCAGTATGCACGCCCTGCGTTACCCTATGCCGACCTTCCCGAAGACCATCCCGCACGCGGGGCAGTGGAGTTGCTAATGGCGGCAGGCATCATCCAGCCGGGAGAGACGCAGTTCCGACCCGATGTCCCCATCTCGCGCGGGCTGTTCGCGCAGTGGTTGGTTGGCGTGATGGTGAAGCTGGGGCAATGGACGCCCGCTTCTGCGCAAGAGGCGCGCTATCTGGACGTGCCGCCCGACTCGCCTGCGGCATCCGCCGTGGCGACGCTGCGCAAACACCGCATCACTTCTCTTTTGTGGGATGGTACAGAAGCCCTGCAGGAGGAGGGGGTGCGCTTCTTCCCCGACGGACCCATCACCCGCGCCGACGCCGCGCGCACGCTCTATCTTACCATGCGCGATACCATCTGGCGTGCGGAGGACGCCGACTATGTGAAATGACAGGCAAGTCCGGCGGTGAATCCCGAGGAAACGTTCTGCGTATCGGACTATCGAGTAAAACGTAAGAGGTGACATCATGCAACGAGCGGTCGTATATGTGGTTATCGTGCTGATAGCAGCACTGGTTATCTACGCTTTACAGCCGACGAAGCCTCTGGGAGAGGGCGACGTTGCCCCGAATGTGAGGCTGAACCTGCTGGACGGGCAGACCAAAACCCTAGCCGACTACAAAGGAAAGGTGGTGGTGGTGTTAGACTTCTGGGCGACGTGGTGCGCGCCCTGCCGTTTCACCATGCCCAAGATAGTCGATTTCTACAACCGCCACCGCGGTCAGAATGTAGAAGTCATCGGTGTAGCTGTGGATATATCCAGCCCCGCCGAGGTGGAGCAGTTCGTCAAGGAGATGGAGGTCAATTACCCTATCGCGCTCGACGGCGAAGCCACCGTAAAGCAGGCGTACCAGATTAGGAACCTGCCGACGCTATTTGTCATCGACAAAGAGGGCAACATCCTACTACGGTTGGAGGGGTACGACCCCCAGAACACCATGCAAGCGCTGGAAAACAGCGTCAAACGCGCCCTGTAGGGACAACCCACTGGGGTTGCCCCTACCTATTTATGCGTAGCCCTTAAGTAACGCGCACCAGTTTGATTTTGTTCGGGTCGTTTGTGCCTATGCCCATTTGCGCAGCCGTCTGGAGGTACCGCACCGGACGTCCCACCTGTGCCAGCGGCGGTAGCCCGATTTGCTTGCGCCGCGCCTCCACAATCTGCCAACCCACTGTGTCAATGGCAACAGGGTCGGTTGATGCCAAAATCGCGTTGTAGTTCCAAGCGTAGTCCCCGCGCAACGCAGGTCCCCCCTCGGCTATCGGCCGAATGGCATCGCAGATGATCAGGCGCGTCTTCTGGCGGATGACGGGCAACGCGTTGAGGTCCGCCAGATAGGGGTCGCAGTTGTTGCCGTGGTGCGCGCCTGGGTTGTCGAACGAGCCGTAGTGGTTCTTGCAGGCGTTAGTGATTCCAGCAATGGCGTGGTCTTTCAGGATGGGCACATTCACCAAAGCGGTGATACGTTCGGTAAGAATCCTACTGAGCCGTCCGTTAAAGGAGCCATTTCTGGTGGGCGTCGACTCGTAGTCGTTGTTGGTACCATAGCACTTCACGCCAGGTCCCTCACGGTTCAGGGTGAATCCCGACTTCGCGAGGTCGCCGTCGCTGCGGTCCCAGATGATAATGTTTTCCGGCTTCACTCCTGCCAGCTTCAGCCCCTCTACAATTGCCATGACTACCTCGGGATGGGTGGACGCACCCCGTCCAAATAGGCAGTTGACCTTGATGCCCACCACATCCTCTGGCTTGAAGAAGTGCTTCCAGGCGTTCTTGTCCGTTTTCTCTCCACTCAGACGGCGCACCACCTCGAAGACCATCGCTTGCACAATCTCCGGTCGGAGGCGACGCCCCTCCCCCTGCACGCTGGCGTTCTTGACCTCTACCACCGTGCTTTGCGGGTGTTTTTTGTCTTGAAGAAGAGCAGCGAACACCGTAGCTGGGGTATACAGTGAAGCCCCTGTCGTCATCAGGTCTTTAAGGAACTCCCTTCTGGATGGCATCGTTGCTTCACTCCTTTTTCTCGCGATGTCGCTCGTAGAAACGCTTCTGTGCTTCGCGCGTCAGGTGGCGCAAGTCACCTAATGTGGTCACGCGAATCGCCGCGATGGGTTGCACTGGGCATTTGGCTTCGCACTCGCCACAGCCAGTGCAAAGATAATCGTTGACGAACGGACGACGCAAGCCGTCCACCACTTTCCAGTGTACCGCGCGGTACGAACAATGCTCATCGCACACGAGGCACTTCTTATCCTGCGCCCAAACGATACAGGTGCTTCTGTCTATATACGCCCTGCCGATGAAAAGGTACTTCTTCTCTTGTGGGGTAAAGGGCTGGATGGCATCGGTGGGGCAAACGTCCCCACAGGCGGTGCAGAACTGGGCGCAGTGCCCGATGCGCGGAACCAAAATGGGTGTCCAGAACCCTTCGACTCCCGCCTCGGTGAGCGCTGGTTGCAGCCCGTTGGTGGGGCACACCTTCATGCAGAGGCTACACCGCACGCACTTCTGCAGAAACCGCTCTTCTGGCAGGCTACCCGGCGGTCGGATGCGGAACGGGCTGGACGCCTTGATGGGGGAGTTGCCGACCGTTTTCGAACCTGTATCCCCAGCTGAGATACCCGCCCACAACAGTCCCAGCGCCCCAAAACCCAGCAGCCGGCGGCGGTTCAAGTCGGTCTTTGTTTCGAAGCCGTTGCGGCGCAGGGTGATGGGGAATGAGGTGGCTTGCGGGGCGCACACCGACACGCAGTTATAACAGTAGATACACTCTCGCGCCAAGTAGCGGTGCGATTCGGGCAGGATGGCCCCCATCTTGCACTCGCGGTCGCAACGATGGCAGGCAATGCACTCGTCGGATTCCGCCTGCCGGCGCACCACACTCCAGCCCGCGAACAACGCCAACAACGCCCCCAGTGGGCACAAATTGCGACACCAGAACCGACGACTGACCAGCCCCAGCGCAAGGATACCCGCAAATAACATCGCCGCCAGCAGGTTCATGCGGAAGTATGGCTGCGTTTCAGGGATGTACCGTATCTGCGTCAGGGCAGGCATCCAGTCCGCTACCGTCGGGGAGCCTGTCACCATCCGTCCTACGAACGCCACAGGTGCGTACACCACCCACACCACTGTGCGTGTTAGGATGGCAAATGGGTCGAAGAAGTATGCCACCTGCACGGAGAACAGCGCGGACACCAACACCGCCACGAGCAGGTAGTACTTCACCTGTGGAAAGCCTTTCCCCCCAGCCGCCCGACGTTTCCAGCGCACTAAGAAGCGGTCGGACAGGTCTATGACCGTCCCCATTGGGCAGAACCAGCCGCAGAAGAACCTGCCCAGCACCAACGTGAGCGCCAACACCACGACGGTCAGGGGCAACAGCGTGCCGATGACTTCGCGGGAGGCGATAAAGGTACTCACCACCGCTAGCGGGTCGGCGAGGAAGAAGAGGTCTACTGGAATCGGGGAGCGCAAGGGATACACAGTGAACATCAGCAGGAGCAGGAACAGGGCGAGGAACGTCAGCTGCACGATGCGTCGAACGTTCTGCATCCGCCAAAAACGTGGACGCACCCGCGTTGTTTCCCGAAACCGCTTGCGTGCTTCCGCTACTGTGTCCATTGGTCAGACCCGAACGATGTTCAGACGGTTGAGACGTGCCTCACCCACGCCCAATCGGTACGCGTGCATGATGTAGCCGATGTCCTCTGGCTTTAGTCCAAACAGCGTGGTGGCAAAAGCGTCCGCCGCCACTGGGTCTACGGCAGCGATAATCTGGTTGGGCTGTCGCACCTCGCCAGGGCCTTTTGGTCCTTTGGTGACAAGAATGCGGGTAGCATCGACGATGGTCAGGTGTGGCTTTACCGCCAGCGCGAAGTCGCCGATGCACTCGTGTACACCATGCACATGCCAGCTTTGACGCTCCCACACGATGCCCATCAGGTTCTTCAGCCCCAACGTTAGGCGGGTGGCGCTGTGGTCTTTGGCAACGGGCACGTTGATGAAGCAGTCCGCTTCCAGCACGTCGCGCACGACCTCTGTTTGGGTCAGCACTTTTGCCCCCGCGATGTAAACGGGGCGGTACATTGCCTTGTTGTTAGCATTGACGATTGTGGCTCCGCCTGCATCTGCCACACGCCAGATACCGCTCATCTCAAAGCATACGGTAGCGGGTTCATCGCAGGTATGCTCGGCAATCAAGACACGCTTTGCCCCTGCCGATTTGCACAGTTCGATAAGTGCCGCGATGACTTCGGGGTTGGTGTTTGCTGCCTGTTCGGGGGTGCGTAACCACGCTGCATTGGGTTTCAGCACAACGGTGTCGCCCGGCTTGACGAACTTGTCAATGCCTCCAAGCGGGCGCAGGGTGCGCTCTACCATCTCCTTTACGCTGCCGCGCGAGGCGACGGCTACGATGTTTTGCACCCGCCGCAAATGCTCGCTCTTGGCGCTATCCAGCGGTTTTTGTGCGCTAGCCTGTCCACCGCCTCGTCCCGAACAGCCGGTCAACACCGCCAGACCCGCCAGACCCATCCACTGCCACATCTCTCGCTGACTCATGGGGCAACCTCCTCCATCGTTATGGACGCCGTATCACTCGGAAAAGGTACAGCATCTAATGCTACTGAGTTTGGTTTATCTAGCTTATTTATCATTATAACATACCGTTGGCAAAAAGGCAAAGGCTCAACCGCAGTTGACTTTCCGCTCCCTTCTCGGATACAATAGGCTACGGTGCAGGAGGCATCGATGCAACACGCGCCGCAGGACCATATCCGAAACTTCTGTATCATCGCGCACATCGACCACGGAAAATCCACCCTTGCCGACCGCATTCTGGAGTTTACGGGTGCAATTGACCCCCGTCAGATGCAGGAGCAAGTGCTGGACCAGATGGACTTGGAGCGCGAACGGGGCATCACCATCAAGATGACGGCTGTGCGCCTGACCTACCGCGCGCGCGATGGACAGGAGTACGAACTGAACCTGATCGACACGCCAGGTCATGTGGACTTCACCTATGAGGTATCCCGCAGCCTCGCGGCGTGTGAGGGTGCGCTGCTGGTGGTGGATGCTTCACAGGGCGTGGAGGCGCAGACCATCGCCAACGTGAACCTAGCAATGAACAACCACCTCGAAATCATCCCCGTTATCAACAAGATCGACCTTCCAGCCGCCGACCCCGAGCGTGTGCGGGAAGAGATAGAGAATATTCTTATGCTGGACGCCTCCCAAGCCATCCTGGCCAGCGCGAAGGAGGGCATTGGCACGGAGGAGATCCTGGAAGCGGTGGTACATCGCATCCCGCCACCTAAAGGCGACCCCAGCGCCCCACTGCGCGCGCTCATCTTCGACTCGCATTTCGACCCCTATCTGGGCGTGGTGGTGTATATCCGCGTGGTGGACGGGGTGGTGCGACCCGGAATGCGTATTCGGTTCATGTCCACAGGACGCGAGTTCGAGGTGACCAGCGTCGGCTTCTTCACGCCGCGCCTACAGGAGGGCGATGAACTGCGCACGGGGGAGGTAGGTTACCTGACAGCAGGCATCAAAACCGTCGGCGATACGCGCGTGGGCGATACCATCACCGATGCTGACCGCCCTGCAGACCAACCCCTGCCCGGCTACAAACCGGTCAAACCGATGGTTTTCTGCGGACTTTATCCCGTAGACGGCGAGGAGTTCTCCGAGCTGCGCGACGCACTCATGAAGCTGCAGTTGAACGATGCCGCGCTGGTGTTCGAGCCGGAGACCTCCGCTGCGCTGGGCTTTGGCTTCCGCTGCGGATTTCTCGGGCTGTTGCACATGGACATCGTGCAGGAGCGACTAGAGCGCGAGTTCGGGCTGTCGCTCATCGCCACTGCGCCCAGCGTTGTGTACCGAATCACCACCACCAAAGGCGAAGTGATCCTACTGGACAACCCAGCGCATTGGCCACCGCCGACCACCATCGCCACAGTGGAAGAGCCATACATCCGTGCTACCATTTTCGTGCCCAGCGACTACGTGGGACCGATGATGGAGCTGGCAATCGATCGGCGCGGGGAGTTCGTCAAGATGGAGTACCCCACGCCCAACCGCGTGCTGCTTACCTACGACCTGCCGCTGGCAGAAATCCTGCTGGACTTCTATGACCAGCTCAAAAGCCGTTCCAAAGGGTATGCTTCGTTCGACTACGAGCCAATCGGCTATCGGCCTTCGGAGCTGGTAAAGCTAGACATCCTGATTAACGGCGACCCGGTCGATGCGCTCAGTTTCATTACCCATCGGGAGCGGGCATACATGCGCGGGCGTGCGCTGGTGGAGCGATTGCGCCAAGTGGTGCCGCGTCAGCAGTTCGAGGTGCGCATTCAGGCAGCCATCGGCAGCAAGGTCATCGCTGCCGAACGCATCCCGCCCTTCCGCAAGAACGTGCTGGCAAAGTGTTACGGTGGCGACGTGACACGCAAGCGAAAGCTGCTGGAGAAACAGAAGGAAGGCAAGAAGCGCATGAAGCAGCTGGGCAACGTGGAGATACCGCAAGAGGCTTTCCTCAGCGTGCTGAAGGTGGCAGAGTAGCTCGCTCTGCGCATGCCAAACTTGACATGCTCCTTGTTTGTGGGGTATCCTCTTTTCGCTGAACGCTTGTTTAGCAAACGGGTTTCGGGAAGGCAGAATGTCCCGCAGGGAACAGGCTCAGCTGCGCCGACAACAACTGATCGACGCGGCCCTACAACAGTTTGCCGAGAAAGGCTTTGATGGCGCCTCCATCCGCGACATCGCGCAAGCGGCTGGCGTGACCGAAGCGCTGGTATACCATTACTTCCGCAACAAAGAGCATCTGTTCGAGGAGATGCTCAAAGCCCGCAGCTTTGCCCCCGTGCTGAGACGGGTGTTGGACGAGGCGGGTGATGAAGCCCATCCGGCGCAGGTGCTGCACCGAGCGCTACAGGAGTTCCTAGACATGATGTATGATAACGCCGCGATGGCGCGGATGTTTATCATCGAGTTCATGCGAAACCCCATCTGTCACAAATACTTCAGGGCGATGATCGAGGACAACACGGCAAACCTCGCCCGCTATCTGCAGAATCAGCAGCAGCGAGGCGTGTTCCGTGCCGATGTGGATGCCGATTCCGTCGCAGGGATGTTGCTTGGCTTGGCGTTTGCCGTGTTCTTTGCATGGGGACAGGCACCTGAACGGGAATGGCAGCAGCGTCGTGACAATTTCCTCAAACACGGCGTGCCCATCTTGTTGGAAGGACTTTGGGGACAGACCGCAGACGCAAAGGCGTTTAACAAATGTTAAACATTCGTTCACGAGGGTATTGACGGCATACAAAAACAGAGGTATAATACCGTAAAGTATGATTTACATGATTTACATGAATCACATGGGGGCAAACACAAATGCAAGGCAGAAGTGAGTGTCGTCTGGAGGAAGCCACGTATGGCATGGTTACTGTTGGCGAACGTGGGCAGATTGTGATTCCTGCGGAAGCACGTCGCGAGCTGGGCATCGAGCCTGGAGACAAGCTAATTATCATGCGCCACCCGATGTATGCCGGCTTCATCGCGTTTAAGATGCAGGCAGTACGGGAGTTTCTAGAGATGTTCCAACGAGAGGTCGAGCGATTGGAAAGCCAGTTTAACCAATCGGGAGGTGAGAGTGCATGAAGATGCTCCGTGCCAGTGTGGTATGGTGGGGTGTGTTTCTGTCGGCAGGCGTGCTGGCTCAGCAGCAACCGACTGCGCTAACCCTTGAGGACAGCATCCGCATTGCCTTGCAAAACAGCCGCTCCCTGCGCAGTGTGATACAGGACGAGCGTAAAGCCAACGCCCGCCTGCGGGAGGCGAAAGGGGCGGGCTTACCCCAGTTAGATATATCGGCAAACTACCGTCGGCTCGACCGTGTACCGAAGGCGAAGTTTCCCTCCTTTGACCCAACGACGGGCACTTTTGCGTTCAGTGAGATTGAGATACAGCCTATCGACTCTGGCACCGCTACTGTGAGTGTGAGCCAGGTGGTAGACATTAGTGGAGTGGTGCGCACGGCGACCGACGCCGCTTCGCTGTTCTCTCGTATCGCAAATCTGGATGTAGAGCGCACGCGCAACGAGGTGGTGCTTCAGGTCAAGCAGGCGTTCTACGATGTGCTGCGGGCGCAGGAACTGGTGAAAGTGGCGGAAGAGGCGTTGCGCAATGCACAGATACGACGCAATCTGGCGCAAGCGGCGGTGGAGGCAGGCGTCAGCCCCAGACTCGATGTCATACGGGCGGATGCAGCGGTTGCGGCGGCTCAACAGGCGGTCATCGCGGCGCGTAACGCTTTGCAGTTAGCCAAATCCGCGTTTAACAATGTGTTGGGCAGACGTGTGGACGAGCCTGTGGAGCTGCTTTCTGCCGATGAGCCGTTGCCAGAGCCAGCAGATTTCCATCGATGTTTGCAAGAGGCCCTTGCCAAACGACCAGAGGTGTTGCAGGCGGACTTAGGCGTTGCGCTGGCGGAAAAACAGATTATCGTTGCCAGACGTGAGCAGCTGCCGAGCGTCATCGTGCGAGGACAATGGGACTTCAACTTGAAGACCTCCACGTTCCAGCCTCGCGAGTCAAGCTTCACCACCATCGCCGCCGTTCAGTTCAAGATTTGGGATAGTGGGCAGACACAGGGGCGCGTCGAGCAAGCCCGGGCCGATGTGGACAAGGCGAAAATCACCAGCGAGAACGTGCGTGAGGGGATCGCTTTAGAGGTGCGCAATGCCTACTTGGGTTTGCAAGAGGCGCTGGAGAAAGTGGCAGCGGCGCAAAAGGAGGTGCAGGCTGCCACAGAAAGCCTGCGCATCGCCCGTGTGCGCTACGAGGCGGGTGTCTCTACACAGCTCGAGCTGAGCGACGCAGAGCTTGCCTACACGCAAGCGGAGCAGAACCTCGTTAATGCCCGCTATGACCTGCGCGTGGCGTGGGCACGCCTTGAGAAGGCGATGGGGCGATACGCTCAAGCACCGTAACGAGAAAATGACTAATCGGAGTTCGCAAAGGAGGAGTAGTGCCGTGTACCAGAAGGCAATCATCACAGGGTTCACCCTGTTCGGCGTAGCTCTCCTGGTGGGCGGATGCGCCCAGCGCAAGCCGGTATCCCCGACACAGCAGGCAGTGGCACCAGCAACCGCTGTGGCGGTAGTGAACGCGCGTGTTGGCGACATTCCCTTCACCATCTCGGTAACCGGCTCGTTGCAGACGCTGGATGACGTGATGCTCTCAGCGAAGATTCCGGGCAAGATTGCTGGCGTCTTCGTCCGAGAAGGCGATGCGGTGCGCGCGGGACAGGTGGTCATTCAGCAAGAGACGAAGGACCTCGAGGCACAGCTGCGCCAGGCGGAGGCGGCGTTGAAATCGGCGCGGGCGCGTCTGCAGCAGGCACAAACCGCTCTGGAGCTGCAGCCCACCCAGAACGAGACCAGCCTGCGTCAGGCAGAGGCCGCTTTGGAGGCCGCAAAAGCGCGTCTACGTGCGCTGGAAACAGGGGCGCGCCGACAAGAGCGCCAACAGGTGGAACAACAGGTCGCTTTGGCGAGAGCAAACCTGGAGAACGCCCAGACGAATCTGGAGCGGATACGCCGGTTGTACCAGCAGGACGCCGTGCCTAGACAACAGTTGGATGCCGCCCAGACCGCCTATGAGGTAGCTTTAGCGCAGTATCGCACCGCGCAGGAGCAACTGAGCCTCGTGCAGGAGGGGGCGCGTCAGGAGGAGATAGACGCTCAGCGGGCACTGGTCAGACAGGCAGAAGAGGCGGTTCGTCTGGCGCGCACAGGCGACCTGCAGCTGCGCGTGCGCCAGGATGAGGTCAATGCGGCTAAGGCACTGGTAGCACAGGCTGAGGCGGGAGTGTTCTATGCGCGCCAGCAATACGAGAGTGCCTTCATTCGCTCTCCAATCAACGGCACAGTGGCGATGCGTGCCGCCCAACCCGGTCAAATGGCATCGCCGGGCATTCCTCTCTTGCGGATAGTCAACCTCAACGCTATCTTCTTCGAGGCGCGCGTCTCGGAGACGGAGGTGCGCTATGTCCGGGTGGGGCAACCGGTTACCGTCACAGTGGATGCCTACCCGGGCAAAACGTTTCGTGGCGTGGTGAGCCGAATCTACCCTGTCGGTTCGGAAGGCTCGAGAGACTTCATGGTGCGCGTGGATATGCGCAACGAGGGCGCAATGCTGAAGCCACAGATGTTTGCACGCGGCGAAATACTGGTGGACGTGCATCGCAACGTGGTGCTTATCCCCAAGGATGCCCTGCTCGTCCAGGACGGTAAGCAGGTGGTATTCGTGGTGAAAGACGGCGCGGCGAGACGAGTGGTGGTGCAAACTGGTTATATCAACGGGATGGACGCGGAGGTGCTCGGCGTTCCCGCTGGGGCGCAGGTGGTGGTGCAAGGTCAGGAGAACCTGCGTGACGGCGACAAGGTGCGAGTCGAGCAGCTGCAAACAGCGGAAGCCGCTATGGGTGGCGGCTCTTAGACTTTCGCAGGAGGAGTAGCGAGGATGTGGCTTACCAGTATCGCAATCAGGCGTCCCGTCTTTATCCTCATGGTGTTCTCCGCGCTGGCGGTGCTTGGCTGGACGGCGGCGAGCAGGATGCGCGTGGAGCTGAACCCGAATGTGAACTTTCCGTTCGTCACAGTGGTGACGGTGTATCCGGGTGCAGGCCCGCGCGAGGTGGAAACCCTCATCTCCAAGCCGATCGAGGATGTGGTCAACGGCATCAACGGCGTCAAGAACGTCACTTCCGTTTCTCAGGAAGGCATCTCGCTGGTGACTATTGAGTTCAATCTGGGCATCGACTCCAGTCAGGCGGCTGCCGACGTGCGGGAGAAGGTGGACGCCATTCGCGCCTCCTTGCCGCGCGACGCGCTTGCTCCGTCCATCTCCAAGATCGATATCAACGCCATACCTATCCTCTACTACGGGATGTACAGTGACCGTCCGAGCAAGCAGCTACGCTTCATTGCAGAGGAGATTGTCTCTAACCGGCTGGCGCGGGTGCCGGGCGTGGCTTCCGTAACGGTGTTGGGAGGCGACAGGCGCGAAATCCGCGTGGAGGTCGACCAGGCGCGTCTCGACGCATATGGACTGAACATCATGCAGGTAGTGCAGGCGTTGCAGGCGGCGAACCTGAATGTGCCCAGCGGTCGCATCGAGGAGCAGAGGCGGGAGTACGCCATCCGCGTCGTCGGCGAATTCCAGAGCTTGGATGAGATACGCAACGTGCGCATCCCCGTAACCAACCTGATGGACCCTATGGGCACTCCCCATCTGATTCGGCTGGCGGATGTGGCGCAGGTCAAAGATGACATCGCGGAGCGCACGGAGGGGGCACGGGTCAACCGGCGCAATACGGTGGGCATCATCATTACCAAAGCGACCGATGCCAACACCGTGGACGTGTGCGACGGCGTCAAGAAGGAGATCGAACGCCTGAAGCAAGAGCTGCCTAAAGACATCGAGTTCGTGCTGACACAAGACGAGTCCAAGTTCGTGATAGAGAGCCTAACCGACCTGCGCGTCGCCTTGTTTCTGGCGATATTCCTAGCGGTGTTAGTGGTCTATCTGTTCTTGCATAACCTGCGGGGAACCTTCATCGTTTCGCTGGCGATACCGACCTCTATTGTCAGCACGTTTCTGGTCATGTATGGTTTCGACTTTACCCTCAACACCATGACGATGCTCGCGCTATCGCTGGCGGTAGGCATCTTGGTGGACGATTCCATCGTGGTGCTGGAGAATATCTTCCGCCACCTCACGCGAGGGGAAGACCCCGAAGAAGCCGCCCTGAACGGGCGCACGGAGATTGGGCTCGCCGCCATCACCATCACCCTCGTCGATGTGGTCGTGTTTGTGCCGATTGCCTTCATGGGAGGCATTACGGGGCAGTTCTTCCGTTCGTTCGGTATCACCGTTGCGACCGCCACGCTGTTCTCGCTGCTGGTGTCCTTCACTCTGACGCCAATGCTGGCGTCGAGGTGGTTCCGCGCAGGCGAACAGGTGGAGGCAAAGCGCGGGCTGTTTGCCGCCTTTGACCGCTTCTATCACGCCTTAGACCAGCTGTATCGTCAGATTCTAGAGCGTGCACTGCGCCGACGCTGGCTGGTCATCGGTATCGGCAACGCATTGCTCATTAGCATCCTGCTGGTCATCATCGGGTCTCTGGTGGGCAGGGAGTTCATTTTACCGTCTGCGTCCTTTGCCGCGCTGACGGCGATGTTTGGCTTCCTGATGTGGTTGCTCGCGTTGCTGTGGCGAAGTAACCGAAAGCCACTGTTTGTGGCAGGCTGGGGTACCTTCATCATGGCGGCTGCGTTTTTCCTGTCTGGCTTGGCAGGTAGCCTGATAGGACGTCCGTTACTTCCCTTCCGCTTCGCCCCAGACCAAGACCAAGGCATTATCCAGATTACGGTGGAGATGCCTGCTGGTACCTCCTTAGAGGAGACCGACCGTGTGCTAACGCGCATCGAAGAGGCAATCTACAATACGCCCTCCATTCGTAAGGATGTGCAAAGCGTCTTCACCAGTCTTGGCAGCACTACCGCTGGCTTCATCGGTACAGGGGAACGTGGCGCCCAATTCGGCGAGCTGCAGGTAACCTGCCTGGAGAAGCAGTCGTTGGGAGACAGGCTGATTGGGTGGTTGCCCTTTGTAAAACAGCCCTATCTACGCACCCGCCCCAGCACGGAGATTGCTGACGAAATCCGACAGCAAATCGGCACCATTCCGGGCGCAAAGATAAAGGTCAATGCGCTTTCTGGATTCCGCGGCGGCGTCGGCGCGCCCATCCAAATCGAGCTGACTGGACAGGACACGGACTTGCTAGTGCGCACAGCAGAGCAGGTGATGGCGGTCGTCGCCCCGATTGAAGGCGTGGTTGACCCAGACATTTCCTGGCAGTTAGGTAAGCCAGAGCTGCAGGTACGTATTGATCCCGAAAAGGCAGCTGCTGTGAACATGAGCGTGGCGCAGGTTGCTTCCGTGCTGCGCACATACATCGAGGGTAACACCGACACCAAGTTCCGCGAAGCGGGCAAGGAGTACGATATCCGCGTGCAACTGGTGCGAGAGCAGCGCCAGAACATCGACACCGTCAAAAGGCTGGTCGTCGGTTACTTTAACGGTCGCCCGGTACGCCTGTCCGATGTGGCGACAGTGGAGATGACCGCTGGTCCGACCAAAATCGACCGAAAGAATCGACAGCGACTGGTAACTTTTACAGCCTATCTTCAGCCAGGATACTCTCCGGGCAACATGCAGCTGGTAATTGACGAAGCGTTAGCGAAAGCAAATCTGCCACCGCCTGGCGTGCAAATGAAATGGGCAGGCGAGATACAGATACAGCAAGAAGAAGGAGCCTATCTGGGTCAGGCATTGCTGCTGGCTATCGTACTGGTGTATATGCTGCTAGCGGCGCTGTTCGAATCGCTTTTGATGCCGCTCACCATCATGCTCAGCCTGCCTCAGGCAATGATTGGCGCGTTGCTAGCGCTTATCATTACGGGCAACTCGCTCAACATCGTCTCGATGATTGGCTTCATCATGTTGGTCGGCTTGGTCACAAAGAACGCCATCCTACTGGTGGATTACACTAACACCTTGCGCAGCCGCGGCTTGCCCCGCCTGCAAGCGTTATTGGAGGCTGGTCCGACACGGTTGCGACCTATCCTAATGACCGCGTTGTCGCTGATATTTGGACTGCTGCCGGTCGCGCTAGCAATTGGACGCGGCTCGGAGTTTCGAGCGCCGCTCGGCATCGCGGTTATCGGCGGGTTGCTGCTGTCCACAATCCTGACGCTGGTGGTCATCCCCTGTGTATATACAGTGTTCGATGACTTGGGGAACTGGATTGCGCGCACGCTGTTCCGCCGAGGAGTATATCCGAAGGAGCAGCTGCCTGTGCGTCAACCCGAGGTCGTCGACTAAAGACAGCCACTCCTTTACCCTTAGCTCCCTCCCGCGAGAGCGGGAGGTTTTTTTATGACGCAGTCTCCCACACGTTACCGCGTTCCCCTTCGCGGTAAAGCAGGGGGAAGTATGGACCTGCAAAGGGGTCTCCATCCTTGCCGCCCAGCAAATGCACGTTCATGTGTCCATCACTGGGGGTTGCGGCACGGTAGCGTGTGCCGTCGGGCATTAGATGTATCGCCCACGATCGGCGCGGGCGTTGACTCAGGTTGGGACCGCTACCGTGAATGGTCAGACAATGATGAAAGCTTAACGCGCCAGCGGGCATCTCGCACTTCACCGTTCGCCACGTTTGACCGGTAACTTGCTCGATGCGCTGTTGCAGCTTCTCCAAATCCTGCTCGAAAAAGTTGCCTTCGGAGATGAGCCCCCACCTGTGGCTGCCTGGCACCACCTGCATACAGCCGTTCTCTTCGGTCACGTCGTCCAGCGCAAGCCAGGCGGTCAGCAGTTCGGCAGGCTCCGCACACTGCCAGTATCCGTAGTCCTGATGCCAGCCGACGTTGCCGCGTGCGCCTGTGTCTGGCGGTTTATAAAGAAGCTGGTCATGCCACAAGCGAATGCCTTTCGCGCCGGTCAACCGTGCCGCCATCTCGCCAATCAAGGGATGTAACACTACCTTCGCGATGACCGAATCGCTCCAGTAGCTGTTGTCGATCTTGACGATTCGGTCAAGCGGCTGCCCTGGCTCTATATTGCGGCTCCAGGGAGGACGCTGCGTATGGTATTCGCCAGCGATGACCTTCGCGTGATGCTCACGCAACAGCTCGATCTCCTTGTCAGAAAGGATCTTGGGCGCAATCCAGTATCCGTTTTCGCGGTAGAACTGTATGTCGGATTCTGTTGGCAGGGGGAAGGACATCGACGTTCCTCCTAAGCAGTGTTGTTTTTTAGCACAGCGAATTGTACTTTAACCTGAGCCGCGAGTCAAGCGGCTTTGGTTATCTGGCATATCCAGAGTGTAGCCGCAGGCTTTAGCCTGCGTTTCTTCATCTTGCTGACTGGGCACGCAGGATTTGCTCGCCTGCCAGCAAAACAGAACGCACAGGCACACTATGTTGGGGCATAGCTCTGTGTCAGCCCCGATGACCAACACTCGGAAGGTCGGGCAATCATCAGGGGTTAGCCACGGATATAGACCTTGGATACGCGAACAAAACCCACGTAGAGGAAAATGTTGTCACGGCAAGAGGGAAGAACTGCGGGCGCGACGCTTGCTTCCACAGCTACGCAAGAAGCCATCGGTGCCAAAGGGCATGTGTCCCGGCGTGCAGTGCTGTTGGGCGCATTGCTTATCCCGCTGAATGCGTATTGGGTGATTGTCGCTGAGCTGCGCTGGTATGCCATCCTCACCCTGAATCCGCTGTTTGTGACGCCCGTTTTCTACCTGTTCGTGCTTGTGTTGCTTAATGCGCTGGTGCGCCGCTTGGCGCCGCGTTGGACGCTGAATCCCGCCGAGCTGGTGGTGATTTACCTCATGCTGGTGATGTCCTGTACCATCGCGACCCACGATTTCATCATCAACCTCATTTCCCTCATGGGCTGGGCGCGGTGGTTCGCCTCGCCCACCAACCGCTGGGAAGACACGTTGTTCCCTCACCTGCCGCGCTGGCTGCTGGTGTGGGATAAAGAGCTGCTCGAAGGTTTCTTTCAGGGCAACAGCACCTTGTATCGTCTGGAGGTGCTGCGCATGTGGCTGGCGCCGCTGGCGTTCTGGAGTTTGTTCATCTTCATTGCTGGTTGGACGATGCTGTGTTTAAACACTATCTTCCGCCGGGCGTGGATGGACCAGACGCGCCTGTCTTTTCCCATCGTGCGGTTGCCGCTCGCGCTCACGGAATCGTTCACCCCCGGTTCCATGATACGTTCGCGTGCGCTGTGGATGGGTTTTGTTGCAGCTGCAGGGCTAGACCTGCTCAACGGCTTACACGAGTGGTTTCCAGCACTGCCGCACTTTCGCACACGCGCTGTGCCCATCCAGTTTACCGAGCCTCCTTGGACAGCGGTAGGGTGGTTCGTGCGCACCTTTTATCCTTTTGCCATTGGGCTGGCTTATTTGGTGCCATTAGACGTATCGTTCTCATGCTGGTTCTTCTACCTGTTCATCAAGGTGCAGATGGTTATCGGCTATCAACTAGGCTATAGCAACATCCCCGACTTTCCCTACGTTAGCGAGCAGGGCATCGGTGCGTGGGTCACTTTTGGGGTGCTGCTGCTGTACGGCAGCCGACACTATCTTAGGTCGGTATTCGCCATCGCATGGCAGCGCAACCAGTCGCTAGATTCGGAAGAACCGCTGCCGTATCGAGTGGCGCTAATTGGCGCAGTGGTTGGGTTAGTTGCCTTCGC
>Ga0272447_1000076_pt1 | contig 69109 bp, 54 predicted proteins | sample YNPCB0133_FD_194589 | JGI IMG/M metagenome (GOLD analysis project Ga0272447, IMG submission 194589) | Hot spring microbial mat communities from Yellowstone National Park, WY, United States - YNP-CB-013-3 | ecosystem: Environmental > Aquatic > Thermal springs > Hot (42-90C) > Sediment | place...
AATATGTCAGAAAAAAGCGCATTTTCTCTCTATCTCATAAAAAGTTACTTAGCAAGACAGCCGCGCCAATGCCCCTACTGTGGCAGTTTCGATAATGAACTTATTGCGCGACGTAGGCTCATCATACAACTTCGCAAATGCCATAATTGCGGCTTGATGTTTCGCTATCCAAAAGAAACCCCTGAATACAATCAGAAATACTATCAGCAAGATTATCAAGAGGGAATTACAACCGACATGCCTTCACTTGAAACCATTGAGAAGTGGAAGCAAGTTAATTTCAAAGGCACGCCCGTTGATTTTACCGAAAAATTAAACTTATTAAATCTTTTCATTCAACGTGGTAAAGTGCTTGACTTTGGTGCATCTTGGGGCTATGTCTCCTATCAACTTTCCGCCGCAGGTTACGATGTGTATGGTTATGAAATTTCAAAAGTAAGAGGCGGATATGCTAAAAAGCATTTAGGAGTCAGAATGATTGATTCACTTCACGAATTGGAAAAATATCAAGAGTGCTTTGATGCAATTTATACCTCTCATGTCATAGAGCATGTGCCTTACCCCAGAGATTTGTTTAACTTATTTCTAAAACTGTTGAAGCCCAAAGGAAAATTAATCGCATTTGTCCCGAATTGTGAGTCCATGTCGCAAATCATGGGTCACGGCTTTGGTATGCACCATGTTTTAGCGCTGAATAAAGAATTTTTAGAGCCTGCTCTTCTCAATCAAGGATTTGAAAATACTTTCTTCACTTCCTCCCCATATAATTTTGATAAGATTAGGAAATTTGCTGAAAGCAATGTGAAATATGACGATAAACTTGAAGGAGATGAACTCTTCTTTGTGGCGACAAAAAAGTAATCAGCAACTGTATTTCGCTTAGTTCAGTGATAGCGAGACACTCTAATGTGGATGCTTCGCATTGCTCAGCATGACAAACTGAAGACATGCCGAGTGACTCTGCGCGTTGCCGAGCATGTCCATTCAGCCGTGCCGCCCCAAGCATTGCATCCCTTGCCGATGCCCTACCGTTCAGATTGCATTCCACACAATTTTGGCCACTGGCTTCTCAATCTTGAAAGATGGCGTTGAGCTGGCGTCGTTCTCCGATACGCCGTCGCTACGCAGCAGAGGCACGACGAGCGAAGAAACACACTACTGATTTGTGGATTCAAAAAGTCAAGGTCGGCAACGTGCATCAATATCTCCGCCGAACCGATTTGAACGACACGATTCTGATTTGGGCACGGTTACGCTCGCGGTTATGACCGCCACATGAATACAGGCTTCTTACAGAACTATCCAAATCCATTTTAATCCGACGACCGTCATCACATGTTGGCTCAAAGAATCGGGCGAGGTGCGCTTGGAACTCTTTGATGTGTTAGGCAGAAAGGTTGCCACGCTGGTCGGTGCAAGGCAAGGGGCAGGCTCATACACCAACGCTGCTCGCTATGAGCTTTCAACGGGCATGTATTTTTATCGCTTGCAGTCAGGCAGATTTGTGGCAACGAAGAAGATGTTGCTTGTTAAATAATTGCTAAGGCGTAGGTTCTTTTGCGTTCAAGTTCTTAGATTTGTGGTGAGCATCTCGCTCGTCTAAACTAACCCCAAAGCAAACTATGAAAACCTGCAATGTTCTTTTTTGCACTCCTCACTGCAGCTATGTTGAGTGCATGTACCATGGTGATGCCAGTTGCGGTTTCCAGCAACCCTATCGGACCAAAGGTTGGTCAAGCAAGTAGCACAATAATTCTCGGCATTATTAGCTTTGGTGATGCCAGTATTCAAAAGGCAGCAAAGAACGCCGGTATTACCAAAGTCTCGACAGTTGATATGCAGACGAGCAATTATTTGGGCATTGTTGTAATCTACAATGTGATTGTAACAGGCGAATAGGACTCAAGGTCATTGTGGTAAGCGAAGGAATCGCTCACGAGGCGATTCCTTTTTGTTTCAGCGAACAATGAAATACTCATATACGCTGCTCTGCTTGCTTCTTCTGGCTAATTGCCTTGCGGCTTGCAAGACATCAATGCTAATTCAATCTTTTTCCACGCAATTTGGCTTGATGTACTTCGTTAGGAGCGTTGAATTTACAGGTGAAGATGGAAGAGCCGAGCTTGATTTTACATATCGCGAAAACGATACGATGCTCGTTACATGCAACTTCACATTAGAATCACCTTCACCTGACATTTACGCACTTCAGCGCGCATTCTTTCAAGTTGAAGGCAAAACGATTGTATGCGATTCACTCAGATTGATGTTTACCACGCGTTCCGAAAACACAGCACGCTACACCTCAACGCTCACGAAGGAGAAGTTTCGTAGTCTTTTTACTCACAATCGGGCACAGTTTGTTGTGCAAGGCAAATTGAGACAACTGGTATTTGAGGGCAGAGAGTCATTTGAGAAAAATGCTAAAGCAGTGCGACTTGATGTGCTAAACCTGCCATGAAAACGGGCGTTTGGGATGAATTGCCATTTTTTGAAATGATAACATGCCAGTGCAAGTTGTAGAATTGCGTCAAATGTTAAATTGCAGCCGAAGAGTTGTAACACATCGGGCGATAAATACGCCATGAAAATTGGCATAACTTGCTATCCGACATATGGCGGCAGTGGCGTAGTGGCTACGGAGCTTGGTAAAGCATTGGCTGGAAAAGGACACACGGTGCATTTCATCAGCTACAGCTTGCCATTTCGCTTGCGTGAATTTTCAGAGAACATCGTCTATCATGAAGTAGAAATCAGCACCTACCCGCTTTTTGAGTTTCCGCCATACTCGATTTCGCTGGCGTCAAAAATGGCGGAAGTGATGTGCTACGAAGAGTTGGATTTGCTACATGTTCATTACGCCATTCCCCATGCCATCAGTGCCTTTCTTGCTCGCGAAATTCAGCGTGACCAAGCCACACTGACAAGAGTATGCAAAACAACGAAAATTATTACCACACTGCATGGCACCGATATTACACTGGTTGGCATAGACCCAAGCCTAAGTGGCGCAGTGCGACTTGGCATCAATCAATCTGATGGCGTCACAGCAGTGTCGCAGTATTTGCGAGAAAAGACCATGCAAGATTTTCATCCACTCAAAGAAGTGGTCGTGATTCCAAACTTTGTGGATACGAAAGAATTTGTGCGCCGAGATTGCATGCATTACCGCACCGCATTTGCTAAAGCCGATGAGAAACTCCTGATTCACATCTCAAACTTTCGCCCAGTCAAACGAGTAAAGGATGTGATTCGAGCATTTGCATTGATTCAACAAAAAGTGCCAAGCCGATTGCTACTGGTCGGTGATGGTCCTGAACGCTCCGAGGCAGAGCACCTATCGCGCGAGTTGGGAATAACTGAGCGGGTCAGATTCTTGGGCAAGCAAGAAGCAGTAGTCGAGCTACTCTCCATTTCCGACCTAATGCTCATGGCAAGTGAAACGGAATCCTTTGGGTTAGCGGCACTTGAAGCAATGGCATGCAGTGTGCCAGTTGTAGCCTACAGGGTTGGCGGTCTACCTGAATTAATCAAGGATGGTGATAACGGCTATACTGTATCCAAAGCAGATGTGGAAGCACTGGCAGCACGAGCAATTGAGCTGCTTAGCAATTCATCGCTTTATGCGCGTATGGCACACTGCGCACGTGAAACAGCCCTGCGCTACGATACCGCCTGCATCGTTCCACTGTATGAAAAGTTTTACAAACAGGTGCTTGCCGAGTAAAAAGATTTTGGGACTATCCTACAAAAAGCCTATCTTTGTGAAGCTAAAGCCGATTGCTACCCTACACACCCAAAGCCATCATCTCGTTGGCAAAAAATCTAAAATTGAGAAGGAACGGGTATGAATAAAGCATCAAAACAAAGCTCCAAAGCTGCGATTTCTCAAAAAGACATTCTGGAGTGCCTCATCATTCTGGTGATTATGGCAGCGTGGTTACTGCTTAGCTAATCGAAGTTATCCCATACGCTAACCCCACACGGTAGCGTGGCGTATTCCCCCTTAGCGAACCTAAATGCCATGCTACTGATTCAGCCACAGTTTTAACCCTTGTAGTCGCCAGCCTCAATACTTATATTCCAAAGCAATACAACTGCACCTTTTCCAATTCTCTATCAACTCAACATCCTAGTCAAGCCATGGCAACTGTCGTACTCAAAAACGTCGAGAAAATCTACGAAGGGGGCATCAAAGTCGTGCACGATTTCAACCTAAGTATTGCAGACAAAGAGTTTATCGTAATGGTTGGTCCATCTGGCTGTGGGAAGTCGACGACGCTGAGGATGATTGCAGGGCTGGAGGAAATCTCGCGTGGAGACTTGTTCATTGATGGTCGGCGCATGAACGATGTTCCGCCCAAAGACCGCGACATTGCCATGGTGTTTCAAAATTATGCACTGTATCCGCACATGACGGTGTTTGAGAACATGGCGTTTGGCTTGCAGTTGCGCCGCGTACCCAAAGAAGAAATCAAGCGTCGTGTCATAGAGGTGGCAAAGACGATTGGACTGCTGGAGTATCTCGACCGAAAGCCAAAGGCACTGTCGGGCGGGCAGCGCCAACGCGTAGCATTAGGGCGGGCAATCGTGCGCAATCCGAAAGTCTTTCTCTTTGATGAACCGCTCTCGAACCTTGACGCCAAGCTACGCGCACAGACACGTACAGAAATCTCGAAACTGCATCGCATGCTGGGCGCAACGATGATTTATGTCACACACGACCAAGTGGAAGCAATGACCATGGCAGACCGAATTGTGGTGATGAACAAAGGCGTCATTCAGCAAGTTGATACACCGCTTAACCTCTACAATAATCCTGCAAATAAGTTCGTAGCAGGGTTTATCGGTAGCCCAGCTATGAATTTTATTCAAGGGTCGCTGTATCAAAATGGCGCACTTTGCTTCAGGGATAAAACTGGTATGCTGGACGTGCGCCTGCCCCAAAACATTGCAGACAAGTTGAAAGCGTATATCGGTGCCGACATCACGATGGGTATACGCCCCGAGGATATTCATGATGTCAACGAAGTAGAGAAAGTTGCTGTAGCGGCTCGTGCAAAGTTACACCTTGAGATAGTTGAACCAATGGGAAATGAGATTTTCGTCTATCTGCAACTGCCAACAGTACAAGAGACCAAACATCTGGTTGCACGTCTTGACGCACGTACGCCGCACGAGTTCAGTGATGAATTTGAATGCGTAATTGATGTAACTAGAGTTCACTTTTTCGACAACACTACCGAAAAGGCGCTGGTCTAATGCTGAAACCTTGTAACCGCGTCCATTCTGTCATCTCGCTTTTCATGCTTTGGTTATCTGCCCCCTTTGCACTACAAATTTGTATGGCAGGATGGAATTTAGAGTAATGAGTATAGATAACAATCATGTCAGCGCTATGCCAATGCTGCATATCAACACTTAAAGTGCTACTGGCTGAACAAGACATTGCATGCGCTCCGAAAAAAGGACTAGCTGAAATAAACAATCCGTAACAAGAAAATTGCTATCGTTGCATTCGGGATTTTCTGAAGCCTCGTATCAAGAGCACTCCAAGTATGCCGCACAGGTGATTAATAGCGTCGAGAAACACTGTGACTTAGTTGGTGCAAAGGGCAAGGATGCACAGCATGTGCAAGACGGAAATGTTTTAGGACGAAAATCGTGGAAACTTGATAAGTTGGCTCACAGCGTCGTTGATGCAGGAGCTTCACTGGGCAATTTTCCGACCTATGGCATATAAACATTCAGGGAATTATAGGAATATGTGCCATCGTTGAAGTTGGAATAGATGAACAAAGCGGTGGTTTTGAGCAGCGTGGCAAGAGTATTCCCACGCGGCAAATTGAGACGGGTTATCCTTGTCTATGATGTGCAAAATCATGCTATTGCCATAATCAAGTCACTTACCGAAACGGGTTTCCTAAACACACCGCTAACCATCATAGATGACGGCACGCTAAGTGTGAAACTGACAAAGTAACTGAAATGCCTAACAACGCGCCATACTCTCGTCCGGCTTTGTTTTTGCTCGATGGTATGGCTCTTGTCTATCGTGCTTACTATGCGCTCATGCCAGCACGCATGCAAACCAAAACCGGGTTTCCAACCGGTGCAGCATTTGGTTTTACCAACACCCTCATCAAACTGATTGAACATTATGCGCCGCACTATATTGCCGTTGCTTTCGATAGTAAAGAAAAAACTTTCCGACACGAAAAGTATCCTGAATACAAAGCTAATCGCCCACTGCCGCCTGATGACCTCTTAATGCAGCTTGAAAAAATCTACAGTATCGTGGAAGGCTACGGAGTAAAGACCGTACAGATGCCGGGCTACGAAGCCGATGACATCATGGGTTCGCTGGCTAAAAAATTTGAGACCGAGTGCGACATCTTTCTTGTCACGCCAGACAAAGATTTTGCGCAGCTTGTCAATGAGCATATCCACATTCTGAAACCATCTAAAGACGATGATGCATTTGAGCACTATAGTCGTCAGGAAGTCAAAGAAAAATACGGCGTCTATCCTGAGCAAATCATTGACATGCTGGCGCTGATGGGTGATAGCTCCGACAACATCCCTGGCGTAGATGGAGTGGGACCTAAGACAGCGGCAGCACTTCTCAATGAGTATGGCTCCTTAGAAGCGTTACTGCAGAATGCGCACCTCATCAAAAAAACAAAATTGCGCGAAAACCTGCTGAAAGCAAAAGACCAGCTGCAGCTCAGTCGGTTCCTTGTAACAATTAAAACCGACCTGCAAATTCAAATAGCTATTGAAGAACTTGAGCGAAAACCGCCGTTGCCAGAGCTGCTGATACCAGTGCTAGAAGAATTAGAATTCAAGCAATTTCTTGCCCGCCTCAGACGCGACAAAAGCATCGTAATAGACGACAGTAGCCAGCTTGCAGAAGCAGACCGTGCAGCCGACCCCGACGATGACATCTCATTTGATTTTGGGGCAAACATTGGGGAAGACTATACCAGCCAATTGCCGACACCGCAGTCTGTAGGAAACTACACACTCATCAACACACCAGAAGGGCTAACAGAATTACTACAAAAACTTGAGCATACTAAAGAGTTTGCACTTGACACAGAAACCACAAGTCTGGATGCTTTGGAAGCGCAGTTGGTCTGCATTTCTTTTGCCGTCAAAGCGTGCGAAGCTTATGCTATAGATTTTCGCCATACACTCTCAATGCAAGAAGCCTTGCAGCGCCTGAAGCCGATTTTAGAAAATCCTAACATTTGCAAAGTCGGGCAGAATCTCAAGTATGACTACACCGTGCTGAAAAACTACGATATCACGCTGGCACCGCCATATTTCGATACCATGCTGGCAAGCTATGTACTCAATCCAGATGAGCCGCATAACTTAGACGACATGGTCGCCGAATACCTAAAGTTGCGCACTGTGCGCTACACCGACCTTGTGGGAAGAGGAAGACTGCAGAAGAGAATCGAGGAAGTGCCCATTGAAGACCTCAAAAATTATGCTTGCCAAGATGCAGATATGGCATTGCAACTCAAGAGCATACTTCATGGAAAGCTATCGCACGAGCCAGCTTTGATGAACATTTGCACAGCAATTGAATTTCCACTGCTGCGGATACTGGCTGAAATGGAGTATGCTGGGGTTGCAATCGATACCAGTGTGTTAAGCGAGCTTTCAAAAACCTTAGATGTGGCTATTCAAGAAGCGGCGCAAGCAGTCTATGCTGCTGCTGGAGAAATCTTCAACATCGATTCGCCCAAGCAAATTGCGCAGGTGCTGTTTGAGAAAATGAAACTTCCCGTTAAAAGACGCACCAAAACGGGCTACTCTACCGATGTAAAAGTCTTGGAAGAATTGGCGGAAGAATTTCCGATTGCAGGAAAAATTTTGGAGTACCGTAGCCTACAAAAGTTAAAATCCACCTATGTGGATGCACTGCCGTCGCTGATTCGCAAGAAAACGGGCAAAGTGCATACCTCGTTCAATCAGAGTGTGGTAGCAACAGGGCGGCTATCTTCTTCGAACCCAAACTTGCAAAACATTCCTATTCGTACGCCGATTGGTAGACAAATCCGCCGAGCATTCGTGGCCAGTCGCCCCGATTACATGCTACTTTCGGCAGATTATTCCCAGATTGAATTGCGTATTGCGGCAGAGCTGTCAGGGGATGAAACTATGCAGCGTGCCTTCAAGAATGGTGAAGATATTCACAGTGCAACGGCAAAGGTGATTTTTGAGACGCAAAACATTACGCCAGAGATGCGTCGCAAGGCAAAGGAAGTCAATTTTGGTGTGCTCTATGGCATTCAACCGTTCGGTTTAGCACAGCGATTGGATATTAGCCAGAGCGAAGCTAAAGCCATCATTGAAAATTACAAAGCCAAGTATCCCAAAATTTTTGAATTTCTCTCACGGGTCTTGGAGCAGGCTAGAACGCAGGGTTATGTTGAAACTGCATTGGGGCGTCGTCGATATTTTAAAGACATCAAGCATAAGAGCTTTTCTATCCGAAATGCGGCAGAGCGTGCTGCCATCAATGCGCCGATTCAAGGCACAGCCGCAGACATGATTAAACTGGCAATGATTCAAATCGATGAGCAAATTCGCTCAGAAAAATTGGAGTCCAAAATGGTATTGCAAGTTCACGATGAACTGCTCTTCGATGCGCCGAAGGCAGAACTCGATGTGCTATCGGCAATAGTAAAAAAGCAGATGATAGAGGCGGCACAGCGTGCTGGGCTCAAGACTGTACCTGTAGCTGTGGAAGTTGGGATTGGAGAAAATTGGTTAGTTGCGCACTAGTATGGCAAAGAAGCTCAGTCCACCACTACGTCGAAAAAACTTCGTAACATTTGACGAAAATGATTGGCACGGGGTAATCTACGGAGTGCAGGGACCTTATTACCTTGTGCATACGCCACAAGGAGAGACTTACACCTGCAAAACTCTTCGTACCACGCTCAGCGAGAATCCGAACTCTACGCTGGCAGTGGTTGGCGATAGGGTGCGCTTCCGACCGTTGGAAGAGCGTAATGATGTAGCTCTGCATAACGGTATCATTACTTTTGTAGAAAAACGTCGCAGCGTACTTTCACGCAACAGAGAACGACGACGCAACCGCAGCGGCGAAACCGAACATGTTATCGCCAGCAACATTGACCAACTCGTAATTGTAACATCTATCACCGACCCACCCTTCCGACCAAAGCTTGTTGACCGATACCTTGCGTTTGCAGAATTTGAGCGACTAGCTGCCCTGCTTGTGCTAAACAAAGTTGATTTGGATGCTGAGCATCTTGCACCGTCGCTATTGAAGCTATACAATGAACTGGGCTACGATACGCTTGCAATTTCAGCAAAGACGGGCGAAGGCATAGAGCAATTGCGTAGCAAGCTCATCGGCAAAACATCTGTATTGAGCGGTCACTCTGGCGTTGGAAAAACCACGCTCATCAATCAGCTGACAGGTAGTTCGTTACCAACAGGAGAATTGAGTGAAAAAACACGCAAAGGCGCTCACACTACCAGCAATGCCATCATGTTAGTGGTGTCAGAGCCACACTCAGGTGAGTATGGATATGTAATTGATACGCCCGGCATAAGAGAGTTCAGTTTGGAAGGCATTGCCCAAGAGGAATTGAGGCATTTGTTTGTTGAGTTTAGAAAATATGCACCGAATTGTACCTTTTCTTCTTGCACACATACTACTGAACCAGATTGTGCGGTGCGCGCCGCTGTGGAGCATGGCGACATTTCGCCCATGCGTTACGAGAGCTATCTAACACTGTTTGCAGAAGCAAAGAAAATCTGAAGACGTTGGTCCAAAGGTTAGTAGGCCGTTCAAGCAAGGTGGCAACCTGACATCAGAGGCTAAAGTAGGTCAGTCAATCACACTTCCTAAGTTACAGATACATGAAACGCCTTGAGGGGAAAGTTGCCGTCATTACGGGCTCGACGAAAGGCATTGGCAAAGCTATTGCGCAGAAATTCTTAGAGGAAGGAGCTCAGGTAGTAATTTCCTCGCGTAGCCAATCAAATTTGCAAGAAGCGCTCAAAGCCCTACAGTCGCCTAATGTGCGCGGTAAAACCTGCAACGTGGCTTGCTATGGCGAAGTGGAAGAATTGTTAAAATTTGCATTGGAGCAATTTGGCAAGCTCGATGTGTGGATAAACAACGCTGGTGTGGCAGAACCTTACCGAAAAATCGTAGATGCGCCACCTGAAGCATGGTATGAGCCTATCGAGGTCAATCTCAAGGGCACATATCATGGGTGCCGAGCGGCATTGACCTATTTTCTAAAGCAGGGGCACGGAAAGATTATTAACATGGCAGGAGCAGGCTCAAGTGAGAAGAAGTTTGATAGCACGGCATGCATAAGCGCATATGCTGCCACAAAAGCCGCTATCAAGCGCCTGACATTTTCGCTGGCCGAGGAGTACAAAGATACTGGCATAGAAATCATGCTGCTCAACCCAGGCATGGTGCGCACTGAAATTTTAGGTACGCGCCATCCTACGCCTGAAATGCAAAAGCGATTGGAACGCTTTCGCACCATTCAAGATATTTTTGCACAGCCACCCAGCGTGGCAGCTGAACTGGCTACCAAAATGGCAAGCCAATGGAGCGATGGCAAAACTGGGCTATTTCTTTCAGCACTAAGTCCGAGTCGAGCCAGAGTATTGCTACTGACCTATCCTTTCCGAAAATGGCTTGGAAAAATCAACCGAGAAGAATACTAATACACATGGGCACAAAAGTCCTGTGGCTACTTTTTACGCTGAGTAGCTTTGGCTGCTATTCTTTCACAGGTGCTGCCTTACCGCCTCATATCAAAACGATTGCAATTCCTATTTTCAATGATGAATCACGTAGCGGTGTGCCTAACTTGCGTGAGCGCCTGACACAAGAGCTAACCAAGCGTGTGCAAACACAAAGTCCGCTGATTATCGAGCAATCGCGCGCGCAAGCTAACTCCATCATTGAAGCTGTGGTCACAGCCTACTCAGATGTGCCAAGCGTGATTGGCGGGCAGACCGAACGCGCCACACAAAACCGCATTACCATTCGCGTTTCAGCCACATACCGTGACTTAGTCAAAAACAAAATCCTCTTCAAGCAAGATTTCAACGGTGTACAGGATTATCCAATCGGTAACTTCCAAGCTCAACAGGAAGCGATTTCACGCGCCATCACAACCATTGCCGATGATATGCTGAACAAGATTCTTTCAGGGTGGTAACAAAGAATGCCGACGGGTTGTCGTGCCGGGCGAAGCAAAGTGAAGCATCCATGCTGGATTCCTCGCTACCGCTCGGAATGACATCTTCGGTCTTGTCATGCTAAGCGAAGCATCCATGAGTGGATTTCTCACGGGCGCTTGGAATGAGGAAAGGCATGAAAAGCATCAAACATGCACGCTCACAGAGCGGTCTCGTTGAGCCAATCGCGAGGCTTGAGACAGCGCAGAAGCACGGCTTCGCGTGAGTCTGGCGGCGGTGTATAGTTGTATTCCCATGCGGCTTCCTTAGGAAGTGACATCAAGATTGACTCAACACGACCGCGTGTTTCAAGTCCAAAAAGTGTACCACGGTCATAGACCAAGTTAAACTCCACATAACGACCGCGCCGCAGGCGTTGAAAGTGTTTTTCCTTCTCACCAAAGGGCTCATGCCGCCGCCGCTCTACGATGGGGATATATGCTTGCGTAAAAGCATCGCCACAGGATTTGACGAACTCAAATGTGGCACTCAAGTTTTCTTTGAGATAGTCGAAAAAAATGCCGCCAACGCCGCGTGTCTCATTGCGATGCGCAATAAAGAAGTATTCATCGCACCATGCCTTGAACTTGGGATAAAAGTCAGGGTGGTGCTTGTCGCAAGCGGCTTTATGAACACGATGAAAGTGTTGGATATCCTCGAGAAAGGGGTAGTAAGGCGTAAGGTCAGCACCGCCACCAAACCATGCCGTTTTCACAGAGCCATCGGGATGATATTGCTCAAAGTATCGGTAGTTGCAATGCACGGTGGGAATCATTGGCGAGTAAGGGTGAATGACTACAGAAACCCCAGTGGCAAAGTATGGTGTGACATCGGTATTCATTTTAGCGGCCATCTTCTCTGGCAAAAGTCCCCAGACAGCAGAGAAATTCACCCCGCCTTTTTCAAAAACTGCACCATTTTGGATGATGCGTGTCTTGCCGCCGCCCCCCGTGTGATGTTCCCACACATCCTCAATGAAACGGGCTTTGCCATCGAGAGCTTCAAGCGAGGCTGAAATATGATCCTGTAAGGATTCAAAGTAGCGCTGAACTTGCTCTTTGAACAACATGGTGCCGTAAGTTTTAGGCAAGAATAGTCTTTAAGCAAAGAAATGTCAGCAGAAGTGCATGAGCGTGCTCAAGAAGCAGCAAGATAACGCAAAATACCTCGTATAAGTTCTGGAGCTCAGGTTATTTTCATGACGAGGTAACAAGTCCCTCGAGACGGTCTTCCAAGTCGGCGTATAAATCGCGCAACTGAGCAAGTGTGTCGGCATCGGCTTGCCACAACCCGCGTCCAGCCGCCTCGAGCAAGCGCCCAGCCATATTTTTGAGAGCGGCAGGGTTGAGACTCATCAAGCGGTTGCGCATCTGTTCATCAAGAAGGTAAGTTTTGGCAGATTCATCGAAGACCCATTTATCGACAGCTTTTGCTGTGGCTGACCAGCCCAAAAGGTAGGTGAAGCGACTAGAGATTTCGGCAGCACCGCTGGCTTGATGCTTGAGCATGGTCTCATACCACTTCGGATTGAGCAGTTTGGTGCGAGCTTCCATACGCAAAGTAGATTCCAAACTGCGTACCGTGGTCTCAGCGGTGAAAGACTCAATGTAGCTGACTTGGACTTGCTTGCCTGTGCGCTTAGCCACTGCCTGACGCATGGCGCCAGACTCTGCAAAGTAGTGTTGATGGTCGGTAATACCGTACTCCACTGAATCAATTTCTTGCGAGATGTGCTCGACCTTGGTCAGCAAAGAATCTAAGACTGCGGCACAGAGTTTGCCTTTCTTCGTACCGCCATAAGCATAGGCATTACGCTTGAAGAACATCTCACCCAGTTCATTTTCATCTTGCCAAGAACTGCTTTCAATCATGTCATCGACATAGTTGCCATAGTCGCCGGGACGTTGGGTGAAAATTCGCGCTGTAGCATCTTCGAAGCTTACATGCTTTTCTGCTATAATTTCCTCAACATGCTTTTTGATGAAGTTCATTTCTGGAGCCTCATCGGCTTGGGCAGCATCTTTGACCAGCCTGTCTAAGAAATCAATTTGCATGGCAAAGGTATCGCGGAAAATGCCAGAAGCCATCATGAGCACATCAATGCGGGGACGCCCCAGTTCAGACAGTGGTATAAGTTTGTAGGCAGAAATTTTGCCATGAGCATCTTTTTCAGGGCGTGCGCCTATCAGAGCTAAGACGATAGCAATGGGCTCGCCTTTGGTTTTGATGGTATCCATGCCCCAGAGCACTTGTGCCACTGTTTCAGGAAACTTGCTGGCGGAGTTGCAGTGAGCGGCAAGCAGTTTTTGTGCAATCTGTTGCCCACGCTGCATAGCTAATTCCGAAGGAACACGCCATGGGTCCATAGCATGGATGTTACGACCAGTTGGTAGCACGCGCGCACCATCGCGGATGACATCGCCACCGAATTGCGGAGCAACATAGCCGCCGTTCAAACCATTCAGCAGCGAGTGAAGCTCGGCTTGATTAGTAAGCAGTTTTGAGAGCAAATCTTTTCCGGCTTGGATGATGCGTGCTAACCGTTTTTGTTCCTCTTGCGAGAGCATGCGTGCATGAGATGCTGAATGCTGAGGCATAAACTTCTCCTTTCTAATGTTGAACTAAATGTGACTCAATCTGCAGAAAGATACAAGAAGTTGAGCACGCATGCAATCAAAGCGGCAAAGCGGGCGTAGGGGGTTACTCAGGGGCAACTGGCGAAGAAAGTTTATGCAAATAATCAAAAGTGTAGAGACCCGTCTGATGCCCATCGCCCCAATGCGGTTGAATGGAGTAGTTGCCCACAACCTCAATTTTTTTGAGGTCATACATGCCCGGCACAAACACTTTCAGTTTGGTCGGCTGATAGCTTTCAAATAGCACAGTTTCGCCCTTGCAGTTGGCGCAAGGACATTCATCACGCAATTTCTGAAGCGTAATGTAAGTCACTTGACCGTTGCTCCACGTGAGTTCTAAGGCATTATCCCGATAGCGTTTAATTTTGGCAAGTTGCATAGTCAGACAGGTAATTAAGGTTGAGAAAGCCTGTGACGCAATTCTAACACTTCTTGCAGGCGAGGCGTTGCACAAAGAATTTATGCAATAGAGTGTATATTCAGCGCTATGCAAAGTTCATCACGGCTAATATACTTTCTTTCGGCATTAGCCCTAACCTGTGAAGCACTTTTGCTGATTATTGACATTGCCCTATTCTATGCACAGCAAGCCCTCATGCTTTCAAGCGAGCCATATATTCTCAAGGATGTGCTTGCAACTGTTGCATTTGGAGCCCTCTACATCATTATTCGCAATCGCATCAAGCATAGCGCTGCCCCAGATTCACAAATCTGGATAGAGCCTGTCAACGCTTTCTGGCAAGGGTTTGTATCGCTGGGACTGCTGGCGTTGGCAATGGTGCTAACCAATTGGGTTGCGCCAAAATCAAACTACGACATCATGCCATCTACGGAAGTGTTGCGCGCACAGTCTCTGCAAGCAGTCTTCAAGACGCATCTGGTAACCATCTTTTTAGGAGCAGTGCTACTTGCAGCACTGGTGTTGCTGGAAAGGCTGATTTTATTTCGCCGCACAAAAAATACGCAGTCAAACTTTTTGGCGATGGTCGCATTGCTGTTGGTCAAAGCCATGGCAGAGTTAGGAAACTTACCCGGCGAATCGAATGATGGGTTTATGACCGTGATAGTCTCGCTACTTGCTGCGGTTATGATGCTGGTCAATGCATTTCGGCTCTCATGGGTGTTGCCATTGAGCCGCGATGACAAAATCCGTGCACTATTTCTTGTGCTGGGCATGGTAGGCGAGTTGGCGGTATTAGGACTATCGGATACTTCTGAACATTTGGAAGCATACAGTAGCGTGGTCGGCAACTTTTTGATAAGCGTATCAGGGTTTCTGACACTGTATCTGCTGACCACATTCTTCAGCTTGCTTGCATACTTGCCAACCTCTGAGGCGTTGGAGCGCAAAACCTCGGAAGTGAGAAATCTCTATGCCATGAGCCGTTTTGCCGCCGAAGTCTTCGATGAAGAAAAAATCTATTCATCTTTAGTTGGCTATGCATGTGGGGTAGCAGGCAAATCCGCTTGCGGTTGGTTCGACATCTATCAGCCCTTTGATTCAAAGGCAGTGGATGCTGACACAGCCGGACGCCTGCCTAACTTGCAGTGGAAGACAAGCAAAGGATTCTTCAAGACGGTTGTGCGGCAAAATATCTCTGAGAAGAACCTACACGAGTTTGCTGAAAAAGCCAGTTTTATATGGGAAGAAATGCTACGTAACCCTCGTCAGATTCGTGTCGATGATGTAGCAACTGACAAGCGCATTGTCAAAGAGAAAGCGCCTCTCAAGCTATGGACGCGGCGTTTGAGGAGAAGACGCAGTGCTGAAGAAGAAAAAATCGTCTCTACGCTGTCTGTGCCGCTCATCTCACGTGCCAATCTCATTGGCGTGCTCACCGTTGCAAAGGATGTGGAGTATGGCTTCATCAAAGATGATATTGAGCTTATTACAACTTTTGCTGACCAAGCTGCCATTGCGGTGCAAAACTCGCGCTTGATTCGCGAGGTCATTGACAAGGAGCGCATGCAGCAGGAACTGGCAGTGGCACAAAAGATTCAGTTGCGACTGTTGCCAAGTGCGCCGCTGGCAGTGCAAGGCTATGAAATGGATAGCGTATCGTATCCAGCATTTGAAGTTGGAGGCGATTTTTACGACTACATGCTGCTTGAGCAGAGAAATAGCCATGCCAGCAAATTTGGTGTGATGATTGCAGATGTTTCAGGCAAAGGTACATCGGCGGCGTTTTACATGGCTGAACTCAAAGGCATCTTTCAATCGCTCTGCAGGCTATACCCAAACAGTCCAGCTGAACTGCTCAAGCATGCTAACGAAACCCTATCACGCAGTCTGGATAGAAAGTCGTTTGTCAGTGCGCTCTACGCTATTTTTGATACGGAGCGGCATACTATGCGAATTTCCAATGCAGGGCACTGCCCAATGGTGCACCTGAAGGAAAACGGGGCAGAAATTGTCAGGCTGCAGGGTTTAGCTTTAGGCTTAGATAGGGGGCAAACATTCAACAAAGTCATCTGCGAAGTGGAACGAGCATTGCAGCCCGGCGATGTTGTGGTCTTCTACACCGATGGTCTCATTGAGGCAGTCAATGCAAACGATGAACAGTTTGGGTTCGAGCGCCTGTTGCAGGTGTTAAGCCAAATGCGGCAACAGTCTGCGACCGAGATTAAGAAAGCACTCTTTGAAGCCGTCAATGCGTTTGCTGGAGAGCAAGGAAGTATCAGGGATGACTTAACGATTCTTGTGGTCAAACGCTGTGCCACAGGTACATGAAACCTTTTCGATAAGCAGACGTAGAAAAAGTGGTCAAACACTCCCTATATTCACCCAAGCTCTTTAGCACGCTGTCAGGCGCAATTGAGCATGGGACGCAACTAACACAACCGAGCAAATTAGCATGGCATCGTTTTCAGCAAGCACGCGAGCCGTGGAGTCTGTAACGATTGTAGACCTTTCAGGTGACTTAGATGCACACACATCCGTACAACTTGAACGTGCCATTCAAGAGCTGATTCAAAATCAGCGCTACAATCTCATTATGAACTTCTCAAAACTTAACTACATTTCCAGCGCAGGATTGGGAGTGTTCATGGCATTTATTGATGAGGTTCGCAGCAAAGGTGGGGACATCAAATTTTCCAATATGCCCGAGAAAATCTATCAGATATTTGACCTATTAGGGTTTCCAATGCTCTACGAGATCTACAGCGACGAAAAAGAAGCAATTGAAAAATTCAAAGCTTCTGCAGCGCCATAATCCTTCTGTAGTGATGTCAGACAAGATACGAGCAACGCTGACCATACAGAGTCGGACTGGGGAACTGGAGCGTGCACGCCAATTTGTGCGAGAAGCGGCACTGAAATTTGGCTTTCCGCCAAGCGAGGCTGAAAAAATTGTCTTAGCCACAGACGAAGCCTGCACCAATGTCATCTGTCACGGCTACAACAGCGACCCTACACATAAGATTCACATTGCAATCGAGACCAACGGCAAATCCTTTGCGGTCATGATTGATGACGAGGGCAAAAGCTACGACCTACGCAAGCATGTAACACCCGACATGAAAAAATACTTTGAAGAACGTCATCGTGGCGGCTTGGGCATCAAGCTCATTCGGCTTTTGGTCGATGAAATTGAATACGCTGCACACGGTTCACACAACCGCTTAACGCTTACCAAACACCTTCCCAATTCTGACGCATAAGTGCACGGTTTTTGCCTACTAAGAGCTATCTTACCATAAACGGTAGGAAAGATGTCAGATGTGCACTCTCAATCTTCACCAGAGCCTTCCACGCAGGGCAACAGCGCCACTGTGTTCCAGTTCGACTTGAATTCACTGCTTGAGACAAGCAAAATTCTTAACTCGTCAGACAATTTACAGTTTATTCTCTCGCATATTTTGAGAACGGTCATGGGTAAGCTACTGCTTACTCGTGCCTGCATCATCAGCGAATCGTATCAGGAAAACTTGGAGAAAGTTTACCGTGTAGAGCTTGCCCGTGGACTTACTGGTGCACCAGAGACCTTTTACGACAAGGACGCCTTCGCTGAGCAGTTTCGACTGACACTTTTCCCCATGATTTCTCCAAAGCGAGAGCTGGGCTACTTGGGGCTTGGTGAGAAACTTAACAAGGCGCCATTTTCGGAAGCAGAAAAAAAATTTATTGAGTCATTTGTCTCGCTTGCTGTCATTGCCATTGAGAATGCCTACACACTGCTTGAACTGCGCCAGCAGAGCCGCTCACTGGATCAATCTGTACAAAAGCTGCGGACCTTGCTTGAGCTAGCAAAAGAGTATAATGTCAGCATGAGTCGCACCGATATTTTGCGTCTGTTGCTGCGTTCTGTAGCAGGGCAGATGCTCATTAAAAGTTGTGCTGTTTATGTGCGGCACAATGGCAAGATTCGTGCAGAAGTGTGTCAAGGCATGGAGTCGCCGCCATTACCAGAGGCAGAGTTGCAACGGCTGTTCATGGAAAGCACACCAGTCAAACTCAAACGTGAGCACTATCCAGAACTGTACGACGCTGAAATGCGGATAGCCGTACCGCTACGTGCTGGCGAAGATACGCTTGGATTGCTCCTGACCAGTGCGCGCTACAGTGAGACCATGTTTTCCAGCTCCGACCTCGACTTTATGGCACTGGCAGCATCACAGGCGGCAAACGCACTCGAGCAGCAACGGCTGTTTGAAGAAATGCTCAAAAAGCAGGCTATTGAAAAGGAACTGCAAGTTGCACGCGAAATTCAAGCCGCACTCTTGCCACAAAAGCTACCAGTGATGTCAAACTATGACATCGCAGCCATCAATATCCCAACCTTGCAAGTCAGTGGCGATTACTACGATGTGATGATGCTGGATGATGAGCATCTCTTCATTGCCATCGCTGATGTAACTGGCAAAGGCATTCCAGCGGCACTGCTGATGGCAAACTTGCAGGCTTCCATCAAAGCCTACCTGCTCTCCTATCATCCTCAAACCTTCAATCTTTCAAAGGTGGTGGGAAAAATCAATACCATCATGTATGAAAATACACCAGCCGATAAGTTTGCCACGTTCTTTTGCGGAATTCTAAACTTTAAGACACGCAAGTTCGTATCTGTCAATGCTGGACATAACCCGCCATATTTGGTGCATGCTGACGGCACATACACCACGCTCAAAAAAGGAGGAGTAATTCTGGGAGTTGTTCCAACCTTAACACCGTATCAGACAGAGCATCATCTGCTACAAGCTGGCGACGTGCTTTTTCTTTACACCGATGGTATCACTGAAGCCATGAATCGTGAGCATGAGCAGTTTAGTGAGGCACGCTTGGAAAAATTGTTAGTGGAGCATCGCAAGGAAGGTGCATCACACATTTTGCAGGCTGTGCTGCAGGCTGTCAAGGCATTCCAGTCAGAGGAACAACAATATGATGATATGACCGCAGTCTGCATAAAAGCGCAATAAAGTGCTGACCACACAATGCACAAATGACATGCACACCAAGATATTTTTGCATAGCACTGCTGATTAGTATAAGTGTTATCTGGCCTGAGGTACAGGCACAATCAATCCCATATTCGAGAAGTCGTTTGGAAAAAGCGCCCTTGGCAGTAACACTTCACGGAGTGAAGGTGAGCTTAACTGCTGAACTATGGTATGACCACATGCCGACCGTAGGTAGTGCCTCAAAAAAGCATCTTTTGGGGGTACTTCGGCTCGTGGGAGAAGGTAACCGCATGCCAGCCATAGCTATCGACCGAGCATGGATTTTGTATCAAGACCGTCTTTGGCAATGTAGGGTCGAGAGACAATCGTTGGAGCCTAATCACACCGTAGCAGAGTTCCGCCTGCTCGATACGCCGACCATAGGGGAAATTCCTGCAGGCTCAGAAGTAACAGCAGTAGTGCGTTTGCGCTTAAAGAGCAATCGCCTGCGGCTCTTAAAGGCTCTACCACGAACTGTGCAGAGCGTTTACTGACGCCAAAAAGAAGTAGCACGCGCAATTGGTAATCCACCTTCAATCACGATGCGGCGTTCAGTGTCACCTACAGTTTCAATTCTAACCTGCCGTGCATGTTTAGGAATTAGCTTAGGGAAGCGGTCAGCCCACTCCACGATACAAACCCCTTCGCCATAGAAATACTCTTCAAAGCCGATGTTATACAGCTCTTCTGCATCGTTGATGCGATACCAATCGAAATGGTAGATTTCTACGGGCCTGCCTCGCACACTTCCGACATAGATATTGAGTAGTGAGAAGGTCGGACTTGTAATGTCGACCTCGACATTAAAGACATCGGCAATGCCACGCGTAAATTCAGTTTTGCCTGCACCCAGTTCGCCAATTAGCGCCACAATATCACCGGGTTGAAGTGTTGTAGCAAACTGACGTGCAAGTTCGCGTGTTTCTTCATGAGAGCGAGTTAAACATTCTTTCGTCAAGTGTGATGCAGTAGATAAGTTATTTAGAACGACGACGTAGCACAGCGCTCGAGTCTATTGGTAGCAGGGCGCTGCTAGTATCAGTGTCTGAAATAGGTAACTTCTTGCCACTAGGGGCAGGCAACGCAGAGTTGAGATTGGGCAGAGAGATGCGGGAGATAGCACTTGGCAGTGCAGTGCTATCAGTGTGCTGCGCGCTGTCGCTCTTGTGAGCCGAGCTACCAGATATCCATCGGCGAAAAGCATCAAGATATGCGCTCCAACGCATGCCCAATTCGCCCCAAGTGTGAAAACTTTCACGGTATGAGATGCCAATTCCCCACAGTTCCGCAATTGAGTTATTAAACAGGTTGAAATTATTAGGACCAAAATTGCGAAAAGCTTCCAAGACCAAATTGCGGCTGATACGATATTCCAAGCGTTGCATATTACTAATGGCGTTGCTACTGCGACCCAGTGAGTCGATGGCAGCAGTGGAACCTGAACCAGTAATGACCAGTCGGCCGTCTGTGCCCGGAACAGCATATTCAAACGAAAAATCGACGCCTGCAACTTGTCCGCTACGGTCGCGTGCAAAATCAATGTTGATAGCTTGCACGCCCTGAATGGCTGAAGCAAGTCGTGTAACTTGCGTAGAAAGCAAGCCAGCGCCAGCAGATAAGCCTGCGCCAGTTAGCATCTCGCTGGAAAGTGTGCTCGTAGCGCTACCCGGAGGAGCATACCATTGACGAGCGGTCAGTAGCGTTACAAAATTCAAAACAGCGTTAGGGTCTTCTTCTCCAACGAGGCTCGTGTTGGGAGCCTTGTAGAATCGCTCGTTGAGAAAATAGCCAATCTCAATGCGGGTATCTTCTACCGTGCCAGCAATGTGTGGGCGCAAGACAATAGTTTCAAACTCGTTGCGGGTTCGTGATAGCACACGAAGTGAATGACGAGCAAAAATGTCAAGCACGGCATCGGTTAAGCCGCCACCAAACCATTTCATCGTAGCGCCTGGCTCAATATCGAAGGCGACGCCGTAAAAGTTATATCGTCCTGATGTAATACTGGCTGAACCAAACACACGATAATTTAAGCGGCGCTTATTGATGGTAATTGCCATATCCTCAATCGTTGCATCTAGTTGTTCGCCCAAGAATCGGTCAAATACCAGCGTATAAACCAGCGGTTGAACCGTCGAGACGCGAAGCGACATGGACAGCGCATCGACAAAAGACGGTTTATATGCAGAGCGAATGGCACGAGCTGTCTCAGAAAGTTCAAATTCTTCATCGAGCGTCAAATTAAGTGTAGGATTGCGTCGCAAGCGGGCTTCAAGAGAAGTATCAGCTTCAACGATGGTCGTAATAAAGCGAGAAGCTTCCACAATCTGCGAGCCTTTGCTAGACCCTGAACGAAACTGCGTAAGCCGACCATTATCGAGACGCAGAGAGCCAGAGAGCATCGGCTCAGCAAGTGTGCCCGAAAAACGCAACTCATCTGAACTGGCAACCAATCTCCCCAAAAGCTCTTCACTTCTGCCTGCAGACTTATTGTAGAGCAAAAGCTTCGAAAAACTCAATCGAATATCAAATCGCTGAACATCGAAATCGGACATTTGCACAGACCCGCTGGTGACCAATACTCCACCTTGCCTATCTCGCATTTCCACACCTTGCCAACTTACAAGACTGGGTGTAAGCGCTGCACTGCCGTTGATAATATACTCCACATTAGAGGCAATAGCAGTTGTATGCAGATTTTTAACCCGAAGTAAGACATCTAACTTCGGGTGAGGGAAAAATCCAGAAAGCGTTGCACGTGCACTGATTTCGCCAAAGGTATTTCGCAAAGGCGCAGCAAATTCCAAAAAGGCGGGACTGATGTTTGGACAGACGATTTGCACAAAAAGGCGCTCTCGTTTTGGCAGGCGTTCTTCAGCATTGAGTGAAAGGTCAAGCGGAATGCGCCCCTCTCCAGTGATGTGGGTGTAAGGCTTGAGCGGTAGCTTGAGCAATTGGTAGCGAGCCGTATCGGTGTTGGCATGAAGCTCGAAAGTAAAAGACTTCTCCGTATCGAGATACTTACCAGCAAGTTCAAAGTGTCCGATGTCAATCGTCTCGTAGAAGAAGTTATCAAGCGTGGCATTTAGCTTAACTTCAGGTGCAGTGAAATTGCCTGTGGCAACCACAGAGAGATTGAGCAGACCACCGAGTTGGACGTTGGGAGAATCAAACAAGAACTGACGAATATCGGCAAGCGAAAAATCCTTGATGGTGAATGCAAGCTCACTACGACCTGAAAGTGAGAATTGCCCGCGCAGTGTAATTTCTTGCTCAGCATTGCTGAAACTGAAGTTTTCAAATTTGATAAGTTCGCGGCTGATAAGGATTTGGGCTCTGCTATCATTTTGCCAGAAATAATTTTGCGTAGCAAAAGTGGCATCGCGTAAAGAGATGACATAACTATCATTGATGACGCGAATATCGGTATCCAAGTCAAAAAGCCCGCGAATGTTCTGATTGGTTGTGCGCAAGTTAAGATTAAGGTTACTCGGTGAATACTTAGCGACTAGGGAGGTTTTAACAAAGCGCTGATTGCTCACTTTCATGCGGAATACATTGGCAATGAGCGTGCCGCCGAGGTGATGAAAAGTGCGAGCTTGAGACGAATCTGGTTTCAGGTTATCGATGTAGTCAAGTGAGACGTTTAGCCGACGTGCGGCAAGAATGTTAGAAAAGCGCAGAGAATCAATCGTTAAGTTTGCACTAAAGCGGCAAAAGTTCGGCTGGCTTTCCAAGTAGCCTGAAAGCTCGCCAATCGCATTGAAGTAGCCAGATTGCAGCACCAGCGTAATATCTGAAAGACTCTTGAAACGAAGTTTATAGCGAACTTGAAGACTGGGAAGAGCCAGCAAAGAATCAGTGATGCTCCCTTCTTCTGCTTCGTCGGGTGCTCGCTTGCGGCGTGAGCTTTTCTGCAAATCCCTGAAAATCTTGTCGGAGCGAGCCATGATGCGCTCATAGCGTTTTTGCTGAGCGGGACTGCGGAAAATGTTGTTCTTAAGAACTTCTTCACTGACTACAGCACTCTGCAGAGACAGTAACTTCAGCAGTGTAGGAAGGTTGAACTGCCCTTCCGCTTCAAAATTGGCTACGTTGCTCTCCAAAGAAATGCGCGAAAGGCTATCGCTCTGGAAAAGCGACAGCGAGGCTTCTGTACCTGAAAGAATGTAGAGCTTGCCAACATGTGAAGAATCGAATGTGATTTTGAAATTGCCACTGATTTTGCTGAGGTCAAAACTTTCGCCATCTAATTCGCAGGTCATGTTCAGGTATGTGGTAAGGCTATCATCATCAACCCACTGGCTGAGGTCAACTTGCACTAGCTCGGCGCGACCCTTGTAGCGAGGTTCTTTTTGGCGCAGGTCCAGTTCGCCATTGAAGTGCAGTTCCTGTTCCCCAGAGCGAATGTGCAGTCCGCCCACAGCTTTCTGCTGGGCGATGTTAAGATTGAGTGTAGCTGAAGAAATATGGCGAGAGCCGAAGGAAGAAGAGTCGAACCTGCCGTTGATACGTGTCTTGACATCACGCAGCCGTAGAAAGTCTGTCCCTTCGCCGATGACTTCACCGCTGAAATTGATGTTGCTCTGCATGGAAGAATCACTCAGCACTGTGGCAAGATTAAGACGCTGCAAGCTTATGTCGCCAATATAGCGAACTGGGTAGCCCGGTCTAAAACTCATCTCTAAGTTGGCATTCAGAATACCTGCGTTCGAAGCAGCAGCCAGTTCAGCTTTGAAATTGTCTATTGTGCCACGGTATCGGCCTTCAAGTTCAATGGTGCCCAACCCGCGATAAGGTCGCAGACCTTCTAGCTTCAGAAGCTCTGACAGTTCAGGCACAGAGAGATAGGAATCGCGAACCAGTATATTTATCCAAAGCGATTCAAGTGAAAAAATGCCAACCACTTCACCAGAGAGATTGAGCAAACTTTGTGGCGTGCGCACATAGCTTGGTGAAAGAGTGAAATTGTTGAGCCAACCGCGTGCTTCAATTAGGGCGCCAAATTCACCAGCAGGCAGAGGCACATCAGGAACAATTGCTTGAAACTCTGTAGGCACAATGCATGAGGCATCTAAATCGATCATGAAACGAGTTTTTTCAATAGCGGCTTGTGTAATCGGAGCAAAGATGTTAATGCCGCTAAGTGAAGCATGGCAAGCAAGGCGTGAGGCGGCAGTTTCTACTCTTAACCCTAACACTTCTACCCGCTCGTCAGTAACCATAAAAAAGCCTGAGGCATGACGCAGAACCAGATGTTTGTGAGGCTCTTCAAACTGCAGTTTGCGCAAAATGAGGGAAAGAACATCGTTGCTGTATTCAAAATAGCAGAGCAAGTTAAGATTGGTGATATTCCAGTAGTCATAGACAATAGAGTCACGAGTAGCAGGTGCTGCACGCGCACGAAGCCAAATGATTTGGGCAGAATCTAAAGCGATTTCATCAAAAATGAGCTTTGGCAGGGTGCTTTCGGCAGTGTCGGCAGAGGTTTCAGGTTCTGACTTAAGAAGATTGAGGATGGAAAAATTGCCAGTTGTATCCTCATTGAGGCGCACAAAGAAGTTGCGTAGGAAAATGCGCCGAAAGTGAACACGATCTACAAAACCGTTCAAAAGACCATCATAGAGCACATCGGCAGCAAAATCAATAGCAAGTTGGTCGGCTGAAAGGCTCGGCACACTATCTTGTGCAACATAGACTTTGATACTATCTACCATCAATTGGTTAGGGAAACGAAAAGAAAGTTCATGAAACGCCAGCCGACCATTGAAATTCTCAGCAAAAAAGGCAATAGCCTTCTCTTTCAAAAACGCTTTTCCATGTTCGGTTTGAGCATAGCCAAAGAGTGCAGCTACGGTAGTACACAAAAGAAGTATCAGGTAGAAAGCATTGCGAAAAATAAAAACAGCCAAACGATATAACCACTCGGCAACAAAGGCTAAAAGCAAAATTATTTTATCACTCAAAGGCATCACATATTCAAGGGTTTCGATATGCCTTCAAAATTTTTTCAATTATGCCACTTGTAGAGCGACCATCCAAGAACTCAATGGTGCGCACTTCTCCGCCGTGGGCTTCAACAATGTCTTTGCCAACGATGTTCTCTACATCCCAATCACTGCCTTTTACCAAAATATCGGGCAGCAGCGTTTCAATTACGCGTAAGGGGGTATCGTCATCAAACACGACGACGGCATCGACGGGCTTGAGACGGCTTAGAATATACGCACGATCTTGCTCAGAGTTTATCGGACGCGGTGCGCCCTTGAGTCGGCGCACAGACGCATCGCTGTTGATGGCAACAATAAGCATGTCGCCAAGTGCTTTGGCTTTCTCAAGGTACTGCACATGCCCAGCATGCAGAATGTCGAAGCAGCCATTGGTGAAAACCACCGTCTTGCCAAGTTGCTGAGCGCGATAGACCAGTTGTTTGGCCGCGTCAAGTGGCAAAATGGCGCCATGTAAATTCATCATGCAGTTTTACGAAAAAGATTTGGTGTAAATTTGCAAACGCAATATAGGCAGTTGGTCAAGTGCCGCACGTGGCTTGAAAATACGAATGTATGGTGTTCTTCTGATAAAATTCAAGTTCAACACAGTGTCGTGACAAACCGATTTGCTTTGCTGTGAAATTCACATTTGATACATGAAGCGACAGGTAAAACGGGTGATAGACTGGATATTCTATCGGCTGGTTTGCATAGTGGCAGCTGTGGTGCAACGCATGTCAGATGAGCAGGTGTATGCTTTTGCAGAGCGGCTGGGAAAGTGGCTGTATGATGGGCTCAAACTGCGCAGAAAGTTAGTCGAGCAAAATTTGCAAGCGGCTTTTCCCGAAAAAAGTGCGGATGAGCGCGCCGAAATTGCCCGACGCATGTATCTTGGTCAAGCCATGAATTTCTTGGAGGTCCTGCGCCTGCCGCTGGTGCGCACCGAGCACGATGCCAAGGCACGTTTTGAAATCGATGCCAGTCTTATCAATGACCTATGTTTTTCAAAACAGCGTGGTGGCGTGGTGGTTTCAGCGCACTTCGGCAATTGGGAATTGATGGCAGTCTGCTGGGCACGGGTCGTGTCACCAGTAGCTATCGTCTATAAACCACTCTCCAATTCGTACTTAGATGCATTGCTCAATAAATGGCGAACAGAGTGTGGCAATGAACTTATTACCATGCAAGATGCGGCGCGTTTAGGTCTGCGCCGATTGCGTGAAGGCAAACTCTTAGCCTTGCTGAGCGACCAAGCTGGACATAGCGACGGATACTTCACAGAATTTTTAGGACAGCGTGCCGCCATATTCTTAGGCGCCGCCGTCTTTGCACTGCGCACCAATCTGCCCATGCTACTGGTGATGCCCGTGCGAACAGGCTTCGGCAAATACCGCTTGGAAATCACACATATCCCAACCGACGACTTGACCTACAGCCACGACAATGTACACAAACTGGCAGAACGATATACACGCGCCATTGAAGCCTATATCTACCGCTATCCCGAACAGTGGTTCTGGCTACACAACCGCTGGAAACATCCTGCGCCCACTGCGGCTGCCACAACCCAAAGCGATGCACAACTCTACAATCAGCCGACATGAGCCGCACACCAGTCAAATACACGCCGAAATACATCATTAGCGAAGCCATAAAATGGACGGAATACGGATTGCAGCAGGGCTTGATTCGCCTGTTGCGCTGGGTGCTCCCGCGCCGCAAGGCATCACTGCATCAAGTAGATTTTCGGACGGCGAAGGTGCTATTCCTGCGCCAAAATCAGATTGGAGATGCGCTGATTTCAACACCGATTTTTGCTGCACTCAAGCGCCACTATCCTGCAATGACCATAGATGTATTGCTCGACCGACGCAATGCCGTTGCATTAGAAGCAAATCCGCATATCCGCAAACGCTACATCATCAAACAAAAAAAGCTCGATATCCTCAGTGCCATACACTCCATACGAAAAGAGCGCTACGATATTGTGGTCGACTTGGTGCACTCAGCATCTTCCACCTCGACACTTATTTGCCTCTGTTGTAATGCGAAGGTAATTATGGGCTTTGAGCGACCAAATGATTTTCTCTATGACGAAAAGGTCAAGATGCCGACCGACAAACGCATGATGCGCCAACTTGCTGAAATCTTGCGCCTCTTCCAGCTCAACCCTGATGAGGAACCGCTGCTACCTTGCTTTCATGTTCCAGATACAGCGCACGCATTTGCCGAAAAAGTTATCAAGAAGGTATGCACAGCACCTGAACAAGCCGTTATCGGCATCAACATTTCTGCAAGCACAAAAACGTTCAAATTTTGGGGGACGCAAAATTTCATTGAGCTTGTCAAACATCTGCGCACCAAGCGACCCGATGCGGCGTTGCTGATTTTGTATGCTAAAAATTACTGCGAAATAGCTCAAGAAATTGCCAAGCAGAGTGGCGCAGCGCTATGCGATGAGACCAAAACACTTGCAGATTTTGCAGCTATCATTTCGCGACTGCATATCTTGATAACGCCTGATTCTGCTGCCGTGCATCTGGCGGATATTTGGCGCGTGCCGATGCTGATTCTCACGCATTTGCCTCAAGGTGAAACCGCGTGGTATCCGACTTTTGCACCGTTTCAGGCACTGCATGCGCATAATGGTACAGTTGCCTCTATTACGCCACAAGAAGTGATAGCCGCCAGTGAAGCCCTCTTGGAAAATGTGCTGTTAAGTCCCAAAACTTAGTGTGCCGTGCTGGCTACTGAAGGCATCTCAATAGGCAAGCCATGCAAGGTTTCTTTGATGAGAAAATCGACGACGGCTTTAATATCGCCACCGCTGGTTTCATAGACTTGCAACTGTTTGCGAGCGCTGGTGCCGTGCTCTAAAATCTTGTAGATGGTATTGATTTCCTTGCGTGAGCCAAGTTCTTCGACAGCATTATCGACAAAGCGCAAAAACTCCAAAATCAAATCTACGGTCGGAATTTTCTGTTTCTTACTAAAATCAATGAGCTGACCGGTCAGACCGTAGCGTGCGGCAAGGAATTTATTTTCCTCAATCAGCGCACGGCTATAGTGGCGAAACTGCATGTTGCGCTTGTAGAGATCGTAGAGTGTTTTTACCGTTGCTTGAATAAGCGCCGCAACGGCAATGGATTCATCGACACGCGTGGGAATGTCGCAGATACGAATTTCAATGGTCTCAAAAAATGGATGCGGGCGCACATCCCACCAAATTTTTTTGCCGTTGTCAATGCAGCCAGTTTGCACCAGCAATTTGACATAATCATCAAACTCCGTGTAGGAATCAAAAATGTCTGGAATACCAGTGCGTGGAAAACTTTTGAAGACTTGCGTCCGCCACGAAAAAAGTCCTGTCGGACGACCCAGCCAAAACGGTGAGCTGGTAGTCAGCGCTAAGATGTGTGGGAGCATGTAGCGGATTTGGTTCATGACCTGAATTTGTGCTTCACGGTCTTTGATGCCAACATGGACATGCAAGCCAAAAACAAGGTTGGCACGAGCAACATCTTGGAAATCGTTGACTAATCCACGATAGCGCTCATGCTGAGTGATTTCTTGGTATTTCCAATCAGAGAAAGGATGCGTAGAAGCGGCCACGATACGCAGTCCCTTGCTGATGGCAAGCTTGGCAAGCTCTGTGCGCAGCGCAACAAGATCGCGACGAGCTTCTTCAATATTGGCACAAATACCTGTACCAACCTCGACTACAGACTGATGCATTTCAGGCTTGATATGCTCCTTCAAAATACGCTTGCCATCTTCCAAAATTTGTTGAATATGGCTTCTAAGCTCTCTAGTATGCGGGTCGACAATCTGGTATTCTTCTTCAATGCCGATGGTAAATTTTTCCTTCTCCATGTACTCAATACTCCTTTGCTGTGAAATTTGTAATCCAGTGGTGCGAGATGAAATCCCAAAAAGATACAAACTTGCTGAGGTTTTACAAATAAGGCAGGAAACAGTGAAAATTCTGTGATGAAGTTAAACTTTTTCATTCTTTTCAACCAATGCTTATCCTTGCGGAAACAAATCTCATACAAACATGGCAAGTGTATTGTTGGACACAAAAACCGTTGCTGTAGGCACTATCTACTGTATCGGTAAAAACTACGAAGCGCATGCTAAGGAAATGCGCAATAAACTTGGACTGGAGTTCTCCGACACAGCAGCAACGCAAGAGCCAATTGTTTTCTCCAAACCAGCAAGCTCGCTCATTCACTCTGGTGAAAGTATCACTATTCCGCGCTTCAGAGGAAAAGCAATTTCAAATGAAATGCATCATGAACTTGAACTGGTTGTCTTGATTGGACGGCGTGCTGTGGAAGTCAGTGAAGAAAATGCAGCGGACTATGTGGCAGGCTTCGGGGTAGGCTTAGATATGACTTTGCGCGATAGGCAAACCGAAGCAAAGAGGAACGGTCAGCCATGGCTACTCTCGAAAGGGTTCCGAACTGCAGCAGTCATATCCAATTTCGTCCCCTTGCCATTGCATAAGGTTAGCGAAATGGCAATCGAACTCAAAAAAAACGGGGAGCGCGTGCAATTTGGCTATCCGCGTGAGATGACCTTCAGCATCAGTTTTCTTATCTCCTATCTTTCGCACATTTTTGGCTTGGAGGCTGGCGACCTAATTTTTACAGGCACGCCTGAAGGTGTGGGCAAAGTGCAAACAGGTGATAAACTTACAGCCATCTTATACAGCAAGACCGATGTGCTGGCTGAATTGCACACGCAAGTCAGCTAAATCTCAAACCAACGCAGCGTAGGCGATTGTGCCTGTACGAAAGGGCAGAAAAAAGTATCTCAAAAGGTAGGCTTTTTTATTGTGCAGATGCCACCCTGAGCGCCTCCCACACCTTGAAAGTGTCTGGGAGAATTTCCTAACACCTCACTGTGTATGCAGAAACCCTATTGAGCGAAGCCGTTCTATGATTTAAAGCCTTCTTTGCCGCTACAATGAAGTATTCTCACGACGAGAACAAGACGCTCTTGACAACAAAAATAACTACAACAGGCTATGCAAGAAATACAAGTCATTAGGGAAAGCATCACCAAAAATATCGCTGTACCGAATTCCGATTTGGAAGTGCTGAAAAAACATTTCCCCCACTGCTTCAATAAAGACGAAAAGTTTGACCTAGAAAAATTCAAAAAACACCTTGCCGAAAGCAAAATAAGTTTCTCTGCCGAAAGCTACGGGCTGGAGTGGCTGGGCAAAAGCTACGCACGACTCTTAGCCACCGACCCCGCCACTACGCTTCTCAAAGCCGACGAAACCCACAACACTAAACCTGAAAACGCAACCTCCCAAAACCTCCTCATCAAAGGCGATAACCTCGAAGTGCTTAAACACCTCGCCCATGCCTACTACGAAAAAATTAAAATGATTTATATCGACCCGCCCTATAATACTGGCAGCGATGGCTTTGTCTATCAAGATGATAGAAAATTTACCGCCAAAGAATTAGCAAAAATGGCTGGCATCAGCGAAGAAAAAGCCCAACGCATTTTAGACTTTACCCGAAGCAAAAGCAATAGCCATTCTGCTTGGCTCACCTTTATGTATCCCCGACTTTACATTGCCAAACATCTTTTGCGTGAGGACGGCGCTATCTTCGTTTCTATTGACGATAACGAAGTTGCTCAACTGCGACTGATGATGGATGAAATTTTTGGAGAGGAAAATTTTGTGGGAGTTTTTTTATGGAAAAAGAATAAAAGTGGTAATCAGAACTTAAAATATATTTCGATTCAACATGAATATATTGTTGTCTATGTTAAGCAATATGGTTTGGAGAAATGGACTGTGCCATACTCTAATGATGATTTGAAGGATTACGACCAAGTCGATGATAAGGGTATTTTCTATTGGAAAACGGCAAAACATTCAACCAGAGGGAGAGACATCAAAATAACTTATAATGGAAAAGAATACTTGGTTGAAAAATGCATTTATACAGAGAAGACCATAAAAAAAATGTTAGATGAGGGCGAAGCAGAGCTTAGAACAAGTCCATCAGGCAGTATTCTTTACAAGAAGCAAAGGTTAGGTGAAGGTATCTTGCCGTATTCATTCTTAGACTCTAATAAATTTCCTATGACCGAAGATGCAACTGAACATGTCAGTGAGTTATTTAATGGAAGCAGTGTTTTCGACAACCCAAAGCCTTCGCAATTGGTTGAATTTTTTGTAAAAATTTCAACAAAAGAAACAGATATTATTTTGGACTTCTTTGCAGGCAGTGGCACGACGGGCGATGCGGTGATGCAACTGAATGCGGAAGATGGGGGCAACCGCAAATATATTTTAGTGCAAATGCCTGAACCAATTGATGAAAAGAAGAACAAAACGGCTTACGATTTTGTGAAGAATGAACTAGGCGTAGAGTATCCCACAATTTTTGAAATTACAAAGGAGCGCCTGATTCGTGCCGCTAAAAAAATCAAAACCGAAACCATTGATAAAAAAATCGCTGAAAAGCAAAAAGAAATCAAGGAATTAGAAGGCAAATTAGATTTAGAAGATAAGCAAGAGAAAATCAAGCAACTGAAAGCCGAAATCAAAGCCTTAGAGCAACAAGACTTAGGATTCAAGATATTTGAAACCATACCGATATGGGACAACTACAACTATGAAGCCGAAAAATACGATAGTTCGCACACGCTCTTTGATACAGGCAAACTGACCGAAGACGATATAAAAGCCTTACTTACAACTTGGAAAACTTACGACGGCATTCCACTGACGCAAGAGTTGGAACCAGTAGATTTAGGCAACTACACAGCATATTATGGCAAAGGTAAGTTATATCTGATGCACAAAGGTTTCAAGACCGAACATCTCAAAGCCATTTTAGAAAAAGTTGATACCGATAAGCATTTTGAGCCACGCACAATTATTGCGTTTGGGTATCATTTTGAGAGTGCAAGGCTTCAGGAGCTTGCCGAGAATGTCAGAGCCTATAACAACAAAAAGAAAACGGAAATCAAATTCATCGCACGATACTAATATGAAAGGATTTCATTTTGAAAGAGATTTAGCACACCAAAAGCAAGCTGTAGAAAATACAATTGCTGTCTTTCATTCACTTCAAGTTGTGCATTCTTCGGAAGCAGAAAAAAACTGCATCAATCCTACAATTGAATGGGAAAAAGACCCCGAATACAGAAGAAACATTGAAAACATACAACGGCAGTATGGCATCAATGAGCCATTCAAAGGGAGCAACATTATTGATATTATGATGGAGACGGGAACGGGCAAGACCTATACCTATACCAAAACGATGTTTGAACTAAGTAAGCACTTTGGCATCTTCAAGTTTATTATTGTCGTGCCGACTTTATCTATCAAAGCAGGGACAATTGACTTTTTGCGGTCAGAAAGTTGCCGTGAGCATTTTAGAGAGGAGTATGGCAAGACCCTGCGTTTGCATATTGTAGAAAGTCAAAAAAGTAACAAAAACAAAAAATCTTATTTTCCGCTTGCTGTCAGCAGTTTTGTCAATGCTGGCAATTTTGAAAAGGATACGATTCAGGTCATGATTATCAATACAGGCATGGTCAATTCTGACACGATGGAAAAAGTCTATGATGGAATGATGTTTGACCGCTTCAGCAAGCCATTTGAGGCAATTGCCGCTACGAAGCCTTTTATGATTATTGATGAACCACATCGATTTGAGCAGGAAAATAAAACATGGCAAAATCTTCAAAAAATGAAGCCTCAGTTTATTTTGCGTTATGGGGCGACTTTTACGAGGTATGAAAATCTTGTGTATAAGCTGACTGCTGTTGATGCGTTTAATAGGAATTTAGTGAAAGGCGTCATAGGGCATATTATCGAATTTGAAAGTGGAAAGAATGCAGTAGTAAAGTTTATTGATTCCGACGGCAAGGAAGCGACTTTTCGGCTCAATGAGGAAGAGCCTGTGAAATTGAAAGAAAAAGAGAGTTTAGCAAGGGTTCATTCGGCGATGAACGGTTTGATGATTGAGAAGTTGAATAAAAGCGCGGTTGTTTTATCTAATGGGTTGGAACTGAAAAAGGGCGATAAAATCAATCCGTATTCGTATGCGGAAATCGTGCAGGAATTGATGATAAAAAGAGCGGTTGAGCATCATTTTGAAATTGAGAGGCAACTGCTTACAAGGGAAGTGAGGATTAAGCCTTTGACACTATTTTTTATTGACAACATAGAGGAATACCGAAGTAAAGAAGGGTACATCCGAAAAACGGTTGAAGAGTGTATCAAAGCTCAAGCTGAAGCGTTGCTGAAGACGGAGACGGATACTTTTTACAGAGCCTATCTTGAAAAGACGCTGGGAGACCTTTCAGCCACGCATGCGGGGTATTTCTCAAGGGACAACACGGAGAAAGATGAAGCGATTGAGAGAGAGATAAACGAAATTTTACACGATAAGCAAGCGATTCTGGATTTAGAAAATCCGAGAAGATTTATTTTTTCTAAGTGGACATTACGAGAGGGTTGGGACAATCCGAATGTGTTTCAGATTTGCAAGTTGCGGGGCAGTGGTAGTGAAATATCCAAATTGCAGGAGGTGGGTCGTGGATTGCGTTTGCCGGTCAATGAGTATGGCAACCGTGTGAAGGATGAACAGTTTTACCTGCATTATTTTGTAGATTTTACAGAAAGCGATTTTGTAGATAAGTTGGTCAGTGAAATCAATGATAAGTCTGGGGCAGTATCCATGGAAACGCCTTATACGAGTGTCAATCCTTTGTTGAAGATTATTCTTCAAAAGTATGCTGACCAATTTGCTGATGAGGAGAAGTTACTGGAGTATTTAGATGAACAAGGTGTTATCAAGCGAGATAATGATTTTAAGAAAGGCGGTTTTGAGTTTATTAAACAGCACTTCCCACTGATTTTTGAAGGGGTAAATTCCAACAAAGTGCGTAAAGCCACCGACGAGAAGAAGAAAGTGACGGTTAGAACTTCAAAGTATGATGAGTTGAGAGAGCTTTGGGAAAAGCTCAATGAAAAGGTAATTCTTGAATATAGGTTTGAAAACGAAGGTGGGTTTAAGCATTTGCTAACGGAATTTCTAAAAACGCAGAAAGATAGTTTTGTAAAAGATGAGGTTAGGGAAAGGCTTTCGGAAGTTCAGTTTCAAGAAAATAAGGCGGTTAAACATGAAAAGGAGACTATCCGAAATGGAACATCCGAGACAATTTCAACCATGAGGTATAGCGACTTTTTGAAGAAACTTGCAGAGGAACTGAATGTAAATATGCGCACACTTCATGAGTCTATTCGTGAGGCGCAAATAGATATCAACAACTATCTCAATCAGGCTACGCTTCGCAGAATTAAGCAACAATTTGATGATTACCTTATGACACAAGCCTTTGATAAGTATTCCATAGCGTATAAAAAAGTTTCCAACTGTATTCATCCGACCAAACTAACTGACGAGAACGGCAATGTGCTCAAAGAGATTTCGGCGACGGATGTGGGTGTGTTGTTTTCGGAAGAGGGGGTTGCTGATTCATACTTGTTTAATGAGCTGTATTACGACTCTGAATTGGAGAAGGAGAATATAACAACCGATATTCAAGAGGTAACGGTTTTTAGCAAGATTCCCAAGAATTCTATTAGGATTCCTGTTGCGGGGGGCAGGTTTTATTCACCTGACTTTGCATATGTAGTGAGGTTGAAAAATGGAGAGCAAAAGTTGCACTTTATTATAGAGGCGAAAAACTATCCTAACGAGAGTGGGTTAAGTCAAGAGGAGATTAAGAAGATTCGACATGCAGAAGAGTTATTTGGAGGGGGCGTAAAGATTCATTTTAAGACACAATTTTGCAATGACAAAATTAGCGAATTGATTAAAGAGATTTTAACTGAACAACAGTTAGTTCCACAAGCGCAAGCATAAGGTGCGATGTAAGCCTAGTAGCGATGTCGGCATGGCTCTAAAAGGTGAAAACAGTCGTCATCAGATAGTGAATAGTTTTGCTTTTTTCATGAAAAAAACAAAAAAGGCGTTCCGCTTGTGGAACGCCTTTATGGTTTCTGCAAAGGACGGTTCTTTAGTTGAAGATGTAGCGGATGCTGAACTGTGCTGACCATACATCGCTGATGCTGGCGGTGCGGCGGAAAGATTCGCGCAGCAGCTCAGGACCGCTTGGTGTATTGACGAAACGCATTCTGAAGACTGGGACGCCATCGGGGTCAACTCTGACAAAATTGAGCGGGAAGGGCTCAACACGCTGCCAGCCGACGCCCCATTCGCTATTGAGTAGGTTCCCAACGTTAAACACATCAAGACGCAGTTGCAGAGTGTTGCGCTTGCCACCCAGCTCTAAGAAAAATTCTTGCTGAATACTAAGGTCTGCTCTGAAGACCCACGGGAAAAGAGCCCCGTTGCGCTCAGCATACTGACCACGACGAGTTCTAAGATAGTCATCTTGGTCAATGAAGGCATCAAAAGCGGCTTGCTGTTCAGCAACGGTAAAGGTGCGCCCAGCTTGTGTGAATTGTTCAAAGCGCAGGTCACTGGCACGATTTGGCACGAAGATGAGGTCGTTGTTGACGACGCCATCTTGATTCATATCGCCAGCATAGACATAGCTAAAGCGACCCTGTGGACTACCAGACCAGAAGAGCGAGATGGTAGTGGCACCCAAGCCAGCATACTCAATGCGGTAGCTGCCACTAGCAAGCACACGATGCGGCACTGCTTCTGAAGAGAAGCTTAGTTCAGGCAGGTTAGGATTGTTACGAATGGCATTGCTTGCCCAAGAGCCAAAAGCAATGCTCCCTGGGTTGTTATTGGCGTAGGCCTCGGTGTAAGTGTAGGCGACTTTGGCAAACCAGTTGTCTCCGAATGCCTTTTCAAGTTGTGCTGTCAGCGCAAAGGCATAATCTTCGCCAGAGTTTTGTAGCACGATGTTATTGACGATGTTGGCGTTGATGCGGTTGGCGTTGTTAGCCGTACCATCATAACGCAAGCGGTTGTCTGGACCGGCGAAGGTGCGTGTTGCAGGGCGTAGGTTGGCATTGATGTAGCTGATGCCGCTTAGTGTGCGTGAGAAAATACCATCAAAGGTGGCGATAATGCCCAGTGGCAGTTGATAGTCTATGCCGATATTGGTGCGCCAAACTTGCGGGAAGCGGAAGTTTGGATCTGTGGTTGCCAACTCAAAAGACGGCGGAAGTTGCGGATTGGCTGGGCGATACGCATTAACATCCGGCTTGAAGGGACGAGCAGTGGTAAAATCAAGTTGCTCGAAGCCTGTGAGCACACCATTATTCCCCACTTGGTTAGAAATCCACACAAAAGCTGGCGGACCGGTGAAAATACCTGTTCCACCACGAACTTGGAGACTATTGTCTTCCAGAACATTCCAGTTGAAGCCCAAGCGTGGTGAAAAGAGCGGGATAGCAGCAGGTAAGCGGTCAGTGCGCGATTCAATCCGATTGCCATTGCCATCACGAAACTCAAGTGTAGGCACAATAGGATTGGCAAGAGCGGTATTCTCGAAAATAGGAATATCGACACGTAAGCCGCCTGTGACGCGCAGATTGCTGAGCACTTGCCATTCGTCTTGCACATAGATACCCGGATACCAGACACGTGTGGGTTGCACAGGCTCAGCACCGCCGGGCAGTGCAGAATAACGATACTGAAAACGGCGCAGCGTAACAGGTGAAGTTGTGCGGTTAGGATTACGCAATTGGTCTTCTGCGTCACGATACCAATCTGCCAGCGAGCTATAGACATAAACGCTTTGTGAGCCGGGGAAGAAGACATTGCGGAAGCTGTAGTAGTTCAGATTCACTCCTGCTGTCAGGGTGTGGCTGCCTGCAAAGTAGGAGAAATTGTCTTGAAACTGGAGCGTGGTATAAGAGAGCTGGTTGCTGGGGGTAAATGGCTCAAAGCCAAATGAAATCAGCGTGGTGCCAGCCTCTTGAATTTCCACGAGTGGAAAGAGCGTTCCGCGCGAACCGCGGTCTTCATTTTGGTAAGTGAGGCCAGCAATCACCTGATTGGCAAACTTCCCGGCAAATGTAGAGTTCAGTTCAGCAATCACCGATTGGATGCGGTCGAACTGGATGTAATTGGAATTTTGGTAGCTTAGGGCGTTGATGCCCACACGGTTGCCAAAGCCCAGTGAGGCGCTATTGCTCAACGGAACATCGCGGCGAGCATCTAGCGCATTGTAGCGCAGGCTGACTTTGTGATTGTCATCAATGTTGTAGTCGAGTCGGATTAGCCAGTTGATACCAGAAGGTTGCTGCAAAGAATAGCCCTCAAACGGACCGGTCTCATAGCCAAAGTTGTTTCGCAAGAATTGGCTTAGCGAATCCATTTGGCTAAAGGTAGGGCGTGAGATGTTTCCGCCTTGCGTTTCGCCAGGTCGGCGAGGACGGAAAGTAAATGGTGTAGAGTTCTGTTCGGTCTCAGCAGCTATTGAAAAGAAGAGCTTATCTTGAACAATTGGTCCGCTGAAGCGAAGTCCGCCTTGAATGTTACTAAAGTCGTTGACGGTGACATCAGAGCCAGCGGCACGTCGACCTAAGAAGCCTTGATTACGGATATTGAAGAACGCAGAACCTTGAAATTCGTTTGTGCCGCGGCGAGTTACAAGATTAATTCCAGCACCGACAAAGCCAGCTTGACGCACATCGTATGGTGCAATGCTGACATTGATTTCCTCGAGAGCCTCCAAGCTGATAGGAGCAATGCCAGCTCTGCCGCCAGGTAGGTCAGACAGACCGAAACTGTTATTGAAGTAGGAGCCGTCGACAGTGATATTGTTCAAACGACTGTCTTGACCAGCAAATGAATTGCCGCGCGCTTGCGGAGTCAGACGTGTAAAGTCTGTAAAATTACGATTGATGGTAGGCAGAGTCGTGATAGCTTCTCTGGGAATGTTGGTTACAGCGCCTGTGCGGTCAGGACTGATAGCCACGTTGCGCACCGCAGTAACAGTAACTTCTTGAGTTGTGGCAGATTCTTCAGCAAGCTTGAAGTTGGCAGAGCCTGCTGAGCCAAGCGAGAGAAAGATGTTGTCAATGCTCTGCGTTTTATATCCGACATATGTGGCAGTAACACGATAGGGACCGCCGACGCGCATGCCTAAAATAGTGTAGCGACCATCAACCTGTGTAACAGCACCGTAGCGAGTACCAGAGGGCAAATGCGTAGCAATTACCGTAGCGCCAACGAGTGGTTCACCCTTCAAATCTGTAACAGTACCAATCAAGGATGAGGTGGTTACGCCTTGCCCCCACAGCGGCGAAGAGAGCGCTGGTAAGAGCGTCAGCACTATCAGAAATGTGATGGAATATCTTGACCTCATGGAACAGTTAAGTTTTGATGATTGAGAAAGAAGGCTTTGAAAGTCTAAGTCGGCGGCAAATATAGCGCCTTAGCGCCAAACTGGCATGTTAAGTTTTGATTATTGTGAAGTTAAATTTTTGTTAACTCAGCAAAAGACTTTTGTTCAGGAAGCAAAATGCAGAGCAGGTGAGGGCACAGACTTGGCAAGAGCGGATGAAACCTACGGGGCGCTGGTTGGGCGCTGCAGAAAGTAATCAGCTTCGGCAAAATCGCATACGCCGCCTACGGGTGGGTTACGCTTGCGTACCTTGATGTGCACAGCATCCAAAATAGGAAAATCCTGCATCAATTCGTCGGCAATTTTTTTGGCAACTGCCTCGATAAGGTAAAACTTGCGTGAAGTAATGACTTTGGAGATTTTGCCATAGACTTGCTCATAGTCGACAGTCTGGCGAAGCGAATCGGTTTGCCCAGCAGCTGAAAAATCAAAATACAGTTCAGCATCCACCTCATAGCGGGCACCGACCTTATGCTCTGCTTCGCCAACGCCATGGTAGGCGTAAAAAATAGCGTTCTTCAATCTTACGCAGCTGCGAAAGTGCGGTGAGTGCATAATGTGTGCGGTTTGTCTTCAGTATGGAGTAGGCTCGGCGTAGATAGCCCAGTTTGTATGTGCTCATTCTTCATCGGGGTCAGGCGGACTGGGTGTAGAAAACTCATCATACTGTTCGCGACGAATATGTGCGCCCAACTTACGCAGTTTTTGCTCAATCTTCTCGTATCCCCTATCGAGGTGATAGACGCGTAGCACTTCGGTTTTGCCTTTGGCAGCAAGTCCGCCCAAAATGAGGCTGGCGGAAGCACGCAGGTCAGTCGACATCACTTTTGCTCCGCGCAGAGTCTTGATGCCACGAACGATTGCACGGTTTTTTTTGAGTTCAATTTCTGCGCCCAAACGATTGAGTTCAGGAATGTGCTTGAAGCGCTCAAAGTACACATGGTCGGTGATGTAGCTGGTGCCATCGGCTTGGGTCATCAGGGCTGACCACTGGGCTTGCATATCGGTCGGAAATTTGGGGTAGGGTTTGGCTTCTACGCTGGTGGGGCGGAGCACATCTGGCGCCTGAAGCGAGATGCATTCCGGACCGATGGTGATATGGCAGCCAGCTGATTCAAACTTTTTGAGCACGGCTTTCATGTCTTTGGCATTGACATTAGTGAGTGTGATGCTCCCATGTGTAATGGCTGCTGCGGCTAGCAGTGTTGCAGCTTCTATGCGGTCGGCGATATTGTGCTCACGCACAGCATAGAGCTCATCGACGCCTTCAATTTCAAGCGTATGGGTGCCGATGCCATCAATTTTTGCTCCCATTTTGACAAGAAAGCGTGCCAGCGCTGTAATTTCAGGCTCGATGGCTGCGTTGGTAATCTTTGTTGTGCCTTTGGCAAGCACTGCGGCCATCAGTGCATTTCCAGTCGCCCCAACAGAGATAAGAGGAAAAGCAATCTTGGCACCAATCAGTCGCTTGCGCTTAGCTTTGGCAACAATATACCCCTCGTCAAGTTCAATTGAAGCCCCAAGCTGCTTCATAGCCTCAATGTGCAAATCCACTGGTCGCGGTCCAAAAGCGCATCCGCCAGGTAGCGACACACGAGCACGCCCGAAACGACCTAACAGGGGACCAAGAACGTAAATTGAGGCACGCATTTTTTTGACCAGTTCGTACGGTGCCTCAAAGTGTGACACATTCGCTGCAGAAATTGTCAAGGTATGGTCTTCATAGTCGACGCGTGCTCCGATAATGCGTAGCAGATTGGCAAGCGTATGAACATCACGCAAATCTGGAACACGATGAATAATCGTCTTGCCCGAAGCAGGCAAAAGTGAGGCGGCCATCAGCGCAAGTGCAGCATTTTTGGAGCCGGAGGTTTCCACCTGACCTGCTAAAGGCTTGCCGCCGTAAATGACCAGCTTATCCATGAGTCAGAAGCAGGTTTATCTACGATGCCCACTGTGTTGTGGACGGCGATGCCCACTGCGTTGTGGAGGCTGCGGCTTACGAGGCTCTACAGCATCTTCTGGCGGTGGCATAAGCGCCTTCATGGAAAGACTATACTTCGTCTTTCCAGTCTTGGGGTCTTGTTGAATGCGAATCAGTTTAACAGAAACTTTCTCACCAGTTTTAAGCGCATCGCTGACTTTAGTGACCCGCTTATGCGAAATTTCAGAAATGTGCAGCAACCCAGTAATCTTAGGCAGAAATTCTACAATAGCTCCCAGTTCATCACGCACTTCTTTGACTTCTCCGCTATAGACATTGCCTTCTTCAGGTTCAGTCGTCAGCCCCTTGATGATAGCAATAGCGCGTTCTGCTGACTCGCTATCGCTGGCAGCAATGGTAATAGTGCCGTCATCGGCGATATCAATCTCTGTATTGGTTTGTGAAGTGATACTGCGAATAGTCTCGCCGCCTCTGCCAATTACAGTGCCAATAGCTTCGACAGGGATTTGTATTGTAGTCAGGCGTGGAGCGTATTTTGAAAGAGTGGGACGCGGCTTGTCAATAGCTTGTGCCATTATTTGCAAGATTTGCAATCTGCCAACTCGGGCTTGCTCCAATGCGGCGGCAAGAATGTCGTAGTCCAAGCCATCAATTTTGATGTCCATTTGGCAGGCTGTGATACCTTCAGTAGTCCCAGCAACTTTGAAATCCATATCGCCCAAGTGGTCTTCGTTGCCAAGAATATCGGAGAGCACTGCATAGCGGTCACCTTCTTTAATCAAGCCCATGGCAATTCCAGCAACGGGGCGCTTTAGAGGAACGCCGCCATCCATGATAGCTAGTGTGCCGCCGCATACAGAAGCCATAGACGACGACCCATTCGACTCGAGAATATCGGATACGACACGCATGGTGTAAGGGAATGTGCTCTCATCAGGAATCATGTTCTTGAGCGCTCGCTCAGCCAAGTTGCCATGTCCAATCTCGCGGCGACCGACACCCGTCATGCGACCAATCTCACCGACAGAGAAGGGTGGAAAGTTGTAATGTAGCATGAAACGCTTCTCAGGGTCTTCGGTCAGTGTATCAATTAGTTGAACATCTTTCTTGGTGCCCAGCGTAAGAAAAACCAATGCTTGGGTTTCGCCGCGTGTAAAGAGTGCAGAGCCATGTGAGCGTGGAATAAGACCAAGCTCAATAGAAATCGGGCGAATATCTGTCAAGGAGCGCCCATCGAGCCGCACACGGTCGTTCAAAATCGTTTGACGCATTGCATCACGCTCACAGTCGTGAATGACTTGGCGGATAAGTTTCTCATTCAAATACAGAGCCTTTTCTGGTGAAGCGGCAAGCACTTCAGGTGTAATTTCCGCTTTGTACTTTTCAAGCACTGCAGCAAGTGTCTCGTCGTAGATAGCTTTGGTCTTTTCAGCGCGAACATCTTTAGGAAGGGCTTCGTGAGCCAATGCGTAAAGCTTATCGTAGCAGAGAGCTCTGACAAAGTCTTTCAAGTCCTCTGGCGGTAGAATCGGCTTGAAAGGACGCTTAGGTTTGCCTACCTCGCGTGCTAACTCCTCTTGCACTTCGCAGATTTTCTTAATTGCATTGTGTCCGAACTTAATTGCCTCGAGCATGTCTTGCTCTGAAATCTCATGCATCTCGCCCTCCAGCATGCAAATCGTGTCTTTTGTGCCGCCGATGCAAATGTCCATGTCGCTTTTTTCGAGCTCGCCAGTATGCGGATTGATGATAAACTCTCCATTGATGCGTCCGACGCGCACTTCCGCCATCGGCGTGTAAAATGGAATGTCGGAAATCATCAGCGCTACAGAGGCCGCCACACCGCCTAAAACATCGCCGTCATTGATTTGGTCAGAGGAAATAACCGTCACAATAACTTGAGTTTCGCTCGTGTAGCCTGCTGGAAAGAGCGGACGCAATGCTCGGTCAATCAACCGCGCTGAAAGAATTTCTTTTTCGCTAGGACGACCCTCACGCTTGACAAAACCACCCGGAAACTTGCCAGCTGCAGAATACTTCTCTCGAAATTCAACTTGGAGCGGGATAAAGTCTTGCCCAGGTACAGGATCATCCTTTCTTGCAACCACAGTAGCAAGTACCATTGTCTCTGCCAACCCAACGACCGCCGCTCCGTCGGCCTGCTTTGCCATTTTACCTGTCTCAATACGAAGAACTTTACCGCCCCCAAGATCGACTTCTTTCCTGACAACCATTTGTTGGCTGAATTAAGTATTAAATTGACGATACCTTGATGCTATAAAAAAATTTAAGCCCATAATATAAGAAATTTCTCGCCAAGTAATAAACACTCATTAAATATACTGCCGAAGATAACAATAAAATCACACGCACAGCATATCACGCAAAACTTTGTAACTTTACCACCTAGCACCAAAAGAAGATGTCTTTCAACAAAACCAGACCAAGTTAGGGAGTCAGAAATGAACAAGAGCTTAACTCGTCTATGGCTCAGCATAACCTTGATAAGCCTCATCTTTGCAACTGGTTGCTCCAAACAAGAACTGTTCATCGAAGGAGAAGTGGTCATGAGTTATGTCAATGTGGGTGATAAAACCTTGATAGACCATCCTGTTTTCTTACTTGCCGATAGCGTCGTTTCACAAAATTTGGAAAGATGGCGTATGGGATTCAAGGCAGAGTTAAAAGCTATTGATAGCGTGGAAAGTCGCCTCAATTTTATCATCGATAGCTTGCGCAAAGCTATTGCCAACGCAGGAAAAAATACAGAAGCACTCGAGAAAATCTTCATGGCGTATAACGATACACTCAACCTATTCTACAAGGAAAGAAATAAGTATAAAGCCAGCTTGCTGAAGACACTTATCATACAGTTGCCAAAGCTCAAAGGCATTAAAACCAATCAACAAGGCAAGTTCAGATTCGATGCCGCTACGCTAGGCACAGAACTTAAACCGGGCAAATATGTGCTCATGAGTGGCTATGATGCTGAGCGCCAAAGTGGCATACTCTTTCAAACTGTAGAGCTGACAGATAAACCTATTCGCACGCAACTTACTGTGCGAGACATTGACCCCGTGCTCAACTTCTATGTTGAACAAGGCAAAGAAGGCGTAGCGGTGCAGAAATGAAGTTCAACAGCACGAAATTGGGGGAGCATGAAGTCAAACAAAAAAGGGACGCTTTGTAGCGTCCCTTTTGCTTAGCAGGTTCAGCAGTTACTCACAGCAACATGCCATTGGCTCGGTGCAGCATGAGCGCTCAGTATCGCAGCAACTGCTGCAACAGTTCGTGCAAACCTCATATGTGCAAGCTGAACAGCAGCACGCTGCATCTGTGGTAACTTTGCTCTCCTCAAGAAAAGCAAATGAGGCACTTGAGCCAAGCGCGAGTATTACAATAGCGAAAAGCGACAACATTTTCTTACGCATATGTTTATCTCCAATTTTTAGTGAGTTAGTGGTGCTTTTTGTCCTACAAACACCTTGCCGTCTGCACTAAGGTTTGCAGCATATTTTGCTGGGTCAGCGGCAAACTTCTTGTCGCAACCGCTGCAGCAAAAGCCGTAAGTCTTGCCCGCATAGGATACCGTCTTGACTTTCGGATTGACTTTTTCACCCATGACGGGACAGAGCTCATTAAACGGTTTTTCAGCTTTATCGCCTGACGAACAGCTGGCAAACCCAAAGACCAGCAAGGCAAAAAGAAAGACACGCATATACGACAGTGTTGAAAGTTGATAACAAGTGCGCTTGGTGTATTAGCGCAACCAGAAACAACTCAAGCAGCGACGGGAAGGCAATCAAATGAGAAGAACTTCGCAGCGTAGATGAAGGGGCGGTTGTGCAGCAAGTGCCATGAAGCGTTCAGAACGGTCTTCACAAAAGCGAGAAATTGGCTGTGAGGGATAGACAAGTGTCACGAAACACTGCGCATGCGCACGTAAGGCTTGGTGGACCTGCTCCAAAAGCGGAAGAGCCTCGTTGAGTGTTGCTTCGGATGATGCTGCCTTGCAAGACGCACAGCACGGTGGAGCCGAAAAAGAAAGCATGCATGATTCTGCATTGCAGCATTTGCAAAGACCGCATGAATTTTCGTCGGAGCATACCCGTGCGTGAGAAAGCAGCAAGGCTAACACTAGTAGGATAGCACCAACCCTATGAATAAGCTGAACGCGCATACACAGAGCAAAGAAATTGCATGGAGGAAATCATACAAAAACGCCTGTTAAATTCCAAAATGGGTAACTGTCGGTGGTCCAAGAAAGTTGAGTCAGAAGTGCAGTGCCAAGAAAGCAGGTCGGGCGGTGCTGCATATCTAAGGCAAATCCAGAGACAAAGAGCGTTACTCGAAATCTGTACCAAAATAGGTCTGTACTTTGCCGAGCAGCCACCCATGAATTTTGCCATTGGTCGCAATAATATGACCTGATTTGAGGTAGTCATTATTGCCTTTGAAGTCGGTTACAATTCCACCTGCTTCTTTGACGATGAGAGCGCCAGCGGCAATATCCCATGCGTTAAGACCATACTCCCAAAATCCATCAAAGCGACCGCAAGCCGTGTAAGCAAGGTCAATAGCCGCAGAGCCGGGGCGACGAATGCCTGCTGTACTGACCAAAATATCCTTGAATAAGGCAAGATACTTATCCAGATGCTCATAGACTTTGTATGGAAATCCAGTAGCAAGCAGCAAGCGTTCGCTACGAAAGTTGCGTGTCACTCGGATGCGTCGGTTGTTGAGGTAGGCGCCGCGCCCACGCTCGGCTGTGAAAAGTTCTTTGGTCATAGGTTGGTAGATGGCGCCGACGAGTAAATCGCCCTTTTCATCCATTAAGCCGACGCTGATGCAGAAAATAGCCAGTGAGTGAATGAAGTTGAGCGTACCGTCGAGCGGGTCAATAATCCAGCGCCGCCCAGAAGAGCCCTTCTCCAAAGTACCTTCCTCACCCAAAATCTCATCATAAGGAAAGCGCTTACGGATAGTTTCTACGGCAATGGCTTCAGACTCGCGATCGACTCTAGTGACAAAGTCGTTACGGTCTTTGAGACTAATATGTGCCGTAGAAAGCTGTCCAAAGTTTCTTCGGGCAAGTTTCCCAGCAGCCTTAACCGCGTTAATAGCAGTAATAAGTTCTCTGGTCATAGCTCCAAGCTACCTCAAGGTTTTTTTTACGGAACAAACGCTACTAAGGAAATGTTCAAGGAACAGCTAGCCGCAATTAGGCATATCAGAAGTGAAAACAAACTGCTGACAAAAGTTACCAGTGTCAAGTTCTAAAAAGCCACTCATTGAGCTTAGGTCGGTAAGTCGTATCTACAACATGGGTATGCTACCAGTGGTTGCGCTGAAAGATATAAGTTTTTCGGTGCTGGAAGGAGAGTTTGTCGCAATTGTTGGCAAATCAGGAAGTGGCAAAACTACGCTGCTGAATCTTATTGGAGGGATGGACCGCCCGACCTCTGGTGAAATCATTGTAGTAGGCAAGGTCATCTCGCAAATGAGCCGTAATGAGCTGGCGCACTATCGGCGCAACACGGTTGGCATGATTTTTCAGGCATTTCACCTAATTCCTTCAATGAGCGCGTGGGAAAATGTCGCCATGCCGATGCTCTTTGCTGGCAGGTCTGAATCGGAGCGGCAAGCGCGTGCCAAAGAATTGCTGGCAAGTGTCGGCTTGGCGCATCGCTACAATCATCGCCCTGTGGAACTCTCAGGCGGTGAGCAGCAGCGCGTGGCAATTGCTCGTGCCTTGGTCAACAATCCACACTTTTTGCTTGCAGATGAACCAACTGGCAACTTAGACTCACGTACCTCTGAAGAAATTGTGCACCTACTCCATCACATTCACAAGCAAGGTAAAACGGTATTGATGATTACACACGACCTCATGCTTGCCGAACAACTCTCCACACGTATCATCACGCTAAAGGATGGCGAAATTATAAGTGACGAAACCCACAAACCTGCCCTAACCAATCTGCCATTATGATTTTGAGAGACTTAATCAAGTTTGCCTTGAGTAACTTGTGGCGCGGAAAATTGCGCTCACTCCTGACCATTCTAGGTGTATCAATTGGCGTGGCAGCACTGATAGCTATGGTCAGTTTCGGCAGCGGGCTGCAAAAGACCTTCTCCGATGAGTTCAGCGACTTGGAGCTTTTCAACACCGTGCGTATTACGCCCACACGCGTCGATCTTTCAACGATTTTTTCGCTTTCTAAACGCACAGTCAAAAACATAGCTCAGCTTGACAAAAAAAACCCGATTATCTTAACAGACTCTGTACTACGCAAAGTTAAAGAAGCAGTCCACAGCACTGTTCCCAATGCACTTGTCTATCCAGAAATTATTTTCCCAAGCCGAGTAACTTTCGACACTATGGAAACTATTGTCATGACAGAGGCTCTACCTGCAGCGATGGCAGGTGTAGCGGGCTATCGGGAAATTCGAGTAGGCAAGTTCTTTGATAGCGATAGCAGTCATGATGTAGTCGTCTCTGAAATTTTGCTGACACGCATTGGCATTCGCTCACCAGAAGAAGCACTTGGCAAGCACATCAAGCTAACCACGGTATCGCTGGATGCGCAGAAAGTGATGCAACTGGCACTTAACCCTATCCAATTAGCAGTAGGGCTTCCTGTGACTGAAAACAGTTACGACTTTCGCATCGTTGGGGTATTGAGCAGCGATATTCAAAAACTCTCCAGTGGATTTAGGTTAATCATACCAATTGCAACATCCGAGAAAATTAGTCGCCTAAATTTTCTTTCTACGATAGAGCTATTGCGTAACAATGAGCAAAGCGCAGGCTACCAAGCTATCATTGTGAGGGCATCAAATCAGAAGGAATGCGAACGGCTCAAAGCGGTGGCAGAGGCACTTGGACTAAATGCAACAAGCTTTACAGACCAATTTGAAGAATTCAAAAAACTCTTCATTGTCTTTGAATTTGCATTAGCGGTTATTGGCACGGTAGCACTTGTGGTAGCAACATTAGGTATTACCAACACTATGGTAATGTCTATTGTAGAGCGTTACCGTGAAATTGGCATCATGAAAGCTGTAGGTGCAGCTGACCATGAGATACGCAAAATTTTCTTCGTCGAAAGTGTCGTGATTGGATTCATCGGTGGTATTATCGGTATTGTGCTTGGCAAGCTTGCCACAGCGGCAATCAACCTGCTGGTCAATCTTTACATTGCCTCGCAGACGGGCACAAGAATCGAGTTCTTCCATTTCCCGCTATGGCTGATGCTAAGCGCCGTCATCTTTTCAATGGTCATCAGTTTGATAGCAGGACTCTACCCTGCCTATCGCGCCATGCGCATTGACCCCGTGGAAGCCTTACGCTATCAATAACAGCCACTGCGTGATATTTTCAGAGAGACTTTATTAACTTTGCGCCATCGCTGTAATCAACAAAACAACTAAACAACTCCAAAAAATTATTACGATGACACGCAACTTTTTGCTTGGCTTGCTATGCATGCTACTGCTTGCTTCGTGCGGCGGTAATACCCAAAAAGGTGAGGGACAGAAAGCGGCAACGCAAACCTTTCGCTGGAAACTTGTAACATCATGGGCTCCTAAATTCCCAGTCATTGGAGAAGGCGTCGAGCGTTTTGCGCAGTATGTCGATAGTGCCTCGAATGGCAGGTTAAAAATTCAAGTCTATGGCGCAGGGGAATTAGTACCAGGGTTAGAAGTTTTCAACGCGGTCAGTCAAGGCACGGCGGAAATGGGGCATAGTGCAGCCTACTATTGGGTGGGCAAGATACCAGCTGCGCCACTCTTTGCCTCGATTCCCTTCGGCATGAATGCGCAGCAGTTTAATGCTTGGTATTATTCAGGTGGAGGAAAAGAGCTCTGGGAAGAAGCCTATGCACCACAAGGTGTAGTGCCGTTTCTCTGTGGCAATACAGGCGTGCAGATGGCAGGCTGGTTCAATAAGGAAATCAAGTCGGTGGCGGACTTGAAAGGGCTCAAGATGCGCATTCCGGGCTGGGGCGGTAAAGTGATTACCAAAGCAGGAGGGTCAGCCGTAACATTGGCAGCAAACGAAATCTACACTAGCTTAGAGCGAGGAGTAATTGATGCGGCAGAATGGATTGGACCATACCATGACTACAAGCTCGGATTGCACAAAGCTGCAAAGTTTTACTACTACCCCGGCTGGCATGAACCGGGTACCGCTTTTGAGCTGATTGTCAATAAAAAAGCCTATGATGCCTTGCCCAGTGACCTAAAGCAAATTATCAGCGATGCGGCAGCACACATAAACATTATGATACTCTCAGAATTTGAGGCAAAGAACAATCTCTACTTGCAAAAGCTCATCAACGAAGAAAAAGTACAAGTGCGCGAACTGCCAAGAGAAGTGCTGCTGGAACTACAGCGCTTGGCTAAAGAAGTGGCAGAAGAAGAGACCGCAAAGGACCCACTGGCAAAGCGTGTCTATGAGAGCATGATGGCATTTAAGAAAAATATCATAGAGTGGAACAAGAAATCTGAAGATGCCATCCGTCCATATCTACAAGTGCAATAAACAAGCACGCTTGTGGCACAACCGCTTTGCGCAAGGTGCTCGAGCCAAGATGACAATCTGTTTTTGGTAGGTATGCAAACATACATTCGCTTAGTGAGCCGACTCAATGAAGTGGTAGGAAAGTTTGCCGCACTGCTAAACTTGCTGATGATTGCACTGGTTTGTTTTGATGTCGTGGTCCGATACGCACTCAAAAAAACCAGTGCATTTTTCTATGAGATGGAGTGGCATCTCTTCTCAATGGTGTTCTTGCTGGCGGCAGGATGGACGCTCCTTCACGACCGGCATGTGCGAGTCGATATTTTGTATGTGCGATTCTCAAAGCGCGGCAGAGCTCTGGCTGATGTCATTGGCACAGTGGTCTTTCTCCTACCGTTTTGCATCGTGATACTGGCAACCGCCATTCCTTACACACTGAATGCCTTTGTCTCCGGCGAAGGCTCACCTGATGCAGGCGGTCTGCCCTACCGCTGGGTCATTAAATCCATGATAGTCATTGGTGCTGGACTTTTGCTCTTACAAGGCATTGCGTTGCTTATAGAAAAGCTCATGTTGTTGGCAAAAAAAGAACACGAAGAATAATGTCAAGCGAAGCACTCACCCTTCTATTTTTCCTGCTCCTGTTTGCTCTGTTGCTGATGGGGTTTCCTGTGGCTTTTACACTGGGCGGCTTATCTATTGTGTTTGGCTTAGTGGCATTTGGCTTTGATTTCTTCAATCTTTTACCCCTGCGCATTTATGGTATCATGAATAACTATGTGCTCATTGCTGTGCCGCTGTTTGTCTTCATGGGCGTGATGCTCGAAAAGTCAGGCATTGCAGAACGCTTGCTCAATACGATGGCACTGCTACTGGGGCGATTGAGCGGCGGACTGGCGCTCTCGGTGATTATTGTTGGCGCAATGTTAGGCGCTACAACGGGCGTGGTCGGTGCCACCGTAACTACGATGGGCTTGCTAAGCCTGCCAACCATGCTACGGCGAGGATTTAGCAAGAGTTTAGCAACGGGCACAATTGCTGCGGCAGGGACGCTGGGACAGCTCATTCCGCCAAGTGTGGTTATGGTGCTACTAGGTAGCGTGATGAATGTCTCGGTCGGAGACCTCTTTGCCGCCGCCTTGATTCCAAGTGCTATTCTGGTGCTGGGCTATATGCTCTATGTGCTCATTGTAGTGCTACTCAATCCAAAAGAGGCGCCACCAATTGCGCCTGAAGAGCTCGATGCCTTTTGGCGCAAAGGCTTGTTGCAACGGCTATTTCGTGCAGTTGTCTTACCATTTTTTTTGGTGCTGGCGGTCTTGGGGTCCATCTATGCGGGCATTGCAACGCCAACTGAAGCTGCCGCTGTCGGTGCCGCCGCCGCTATGCTGCTCACCGCACTCGAAGGAAAACTCACTTGGGACGTGGTGCTGGATACCTGCAAGCAGACGACATTTTTAACTTCTATGGTGTTCATCATCTTGGTTGGGGCAACTGCCTTCGGCTTAGTCTTCAGAGGAATTGGTGGCGATGCCGTCATGGTGAATCTGATTGAACATGCTAACCTCAGTCCAACGCTCTTTCTGGCTTTTGTCTTGGCTGGAATTTTTATCGCTGGTTGCTTTATTGATTTCATTGAAATCATTTTCATTTTCGTTCCAGTCATCACGCCCTTGCTAGTAAAGTATGAGATGAACTTGGTATGGGTGGCAATTCTTATGACGGTGATGCTGCAAACCTCGTTTCTGACGCCGCCATTTGGCTTTACCCTGTTCTATCTCAAGGGTGTTACGCCGCCAGAAATACAGACCACAGACATCTACAAAGGTGTTATTCCATTTATTGTAATTCAGGTCTTGGTGGTAGCAACCATTTTTGCCGTGCCTGAGCTGGGCTCGTTTGTGCCAAAAACCACACGCGCCGCTTTGCCTTAAAGCATGGCAGACATTAACTTGCCGTAGCACAACAGCCACTACAATGCTGCAAGCAAACACAACCCAAAATATCGATGGGGCTTTCGTTGAGCGTAACAAACTTTTGGCTTTTCCTGCTCTTTCTTTTCCTCTCAATCGCCTTAGCAGTTTTTACCTACCGCACGGCTAACATTTCACCAACGCTAAAGATGGTGCTGACTGCATTGCGTGCAGTAAGCATCTTGTTGGTGCTATCCTTGCTCACTGAACCTGCCTTGACTCGCACAGAAGTTCGCATTCAGCCGCCAACTTTAGCCATCGTGGTCGATAATTCGGAAAGCATGACCATTCAAGATGGTAATATCCGACGTGATAGCCTCGTTCAAATGACGCTTCGCCAATATGAGAGCAAGCTCAAAGCTTTAGGCAATATCAAGTTCTATGGTTTTGGTGCTGGCTTCAAATTCATCTCCCCTGATTCACTGTCGTTTGCTGAAAAACAGACCAATCTTTCCAAAGCTGTCGAAGAAATTTCACGCCTAAAATCCATAGAGAAACTTAGTGCCGCAATCATCATTTCTGATGGACAGTTCAATGCGGGCGAGACCCCAAGTTATGCGGCAGAACGAGCACCGTTGCCGATTTACACTGCCCTTGTAGGCGATACCAGCATTAAGCGCGATATTGTCCTGCGGCGCGTCATTGCCCCCGAAATGACCGTCGTCGGAACCAAAACCCCAATTTCAGCGCTCATCACGCAAGAAGGCTTTCGTGGCGCCACGCTGACTGCCACCCTGCGCAGTGAAAAGGAAATTTTAGAACGCAAAACGCTCACGCTGACCGCACCAGAACAAATGCTGGCATTTGAGCTTGTGCCAAAGCAGGTGGGAGAGACTCGGTTTCAACTCTCGCTTTCGCCGCTGGAAGGAGAATTTTCGGCGCGCAACAATTCGCAAAGCTTTTTTATCAAAGTGCAAAAGCAAAAGAAAAAAATTTTGGTGATTGCTGGTCTGCCCGACCCTGAGATTTCAGCAGTGCGAAATGCACTGGCAACAAGCACAAGCGTAGAAGCCATTTTCTTTTCACAGCGCAGCAGCAGCGACTTTATTGAAGGCGCACTTAACTTGGAACAACACAAGGACGCCGACGCCGTAGTGCTCATCGGATTTCCAAACACCATCATCAGCGAAGCTATCGTGGCACGCGTAAAGAGCTTTCTGGAAGACACAAAATTGCCTGTGCTCTCGCTCATGACATTTCAGAGCGCACCAGCACGGCTCAAAATGCTCGAGCCGTTTTTGGCAGTCAAAATTGGCAGAACCGCAGGCGATGTGTTGGATAATCTGGCTTCCATAAAGCCGACGCCGCAAGCCGCACAATTTTCCATTTTCCGACCGCTGGCAGCTTCGTGGGAAAATGCCATTCGTTTGGCACCGCCCGTCAGCTACCTTGACTTCAACTTTCAACCAAAGCCGAACAGCACCACGCTATGGACGCTGGGCATCCAGACACGAGTTACTGATAAAGTGCTCTTTGCCGTTAGCAAATCTGCAGACCGCAAAACGGCAACAATTACTGCCGTTCAGCTTTGGAAGTTATGGCTGTCGCCCGATAACGATGTGCGTGAGCTCTATCGCCAAACCTTGCTGGGCACAATTGAGTGGCTGACCACCAAAGAAGATTTGCGCCGCTTCCGAGTTGAACCTGCCGCAAAAATTTTCGACGAATCTGAACGCATCCTTTTTTCGGCAACTTTGCAGGACGAAGCCTTGCAACCTATCTCGTCAGCCACCATTTCACTTAAGGTGCAGAACACAAAAACCCAAGAAACTTACTCCACCGTCTTTGAACCCAGCAGTGAGGCAGGCGTCTATGGCACTGCTTTCGACCGATTACCCGCAGGCGACTACACGTTCTCGGCTGAAGCACGCGAAGGCGAAAACAGCTTAGGCGTTGCCAGCGGCAGCTTTTCAGTGGCTCAAACCGGATTGGAATTCAAAGCCTTGAATGCTGATGCGGCAAGCCTGCGCAGTATTGCAGTGCAGAGCGGCGGAAAATTCTACCTGATAGACAACTTTGAATCCCTGCTAACCGACCTCAAACGCGATGCCGCATTCCAACCGATTGAAACCCAAGTGCAACACAGCATGGAATTAGCTAATCTGGCGCCAACACTCGCTCTGATTATCGTGCTGCTTGCCACTGAATGGCTCATCCGCAAACTCCATGCAATGCCGTAAAAAGTCTGGCAAAAGCGTGAAGGTTACCTTTCTGTTAAATTTGTGTAGTGCCTTGCAGAAATGCCGAAAAAACGCAAAACTTACAAGACTCATACCAAAAAATAGAGTATCACGCGGTTTGTCATGCCGAGCAAAGCATCCATGCGGTGGATTCCTCGCTAACGCTCGGAATAACATCAGAGAGGCGCTTGGAATGATGCGGTTGGTCTTATCGTGCTGAACGGCGTGCAAGTTCCCTGTTTTTGTCATGCTGAGCGAAGTGAAGCATCCATGCACTGGATTCCTCACTGCGTTCGGAATGACATCGCCTGTCATGCTGAACGGAGCGTAAGCGAAGTGAAGCATCCATGCGGTAGATTCCTCGCTGACGTTCGGAATGACATCAGAGAGGCGCTCAGGATGGCGCAAAAGGAAATGCTCGAAATGAGCACGAGAACAATCGTAGTCAGGTTTTTTTGGTATGACTCTTATCCCAAGACTTCTCAAACGAATTGACATCCAAAACTTGCAACTTCTATGGCTGAAATCTTCGATGGCTCACTTCCAGTGGGGCTAATTGTGCTACTTTTTCTCTCGCTCGCAATTGCGTGTGGCTTTGAGTTCGTCAATGGGTTTCACGACACTGCTAATGCGGTGGCAACGGTGATTTACACCAAATCGCTCAAGCCGGTGCCGTCGGTGGTGTGGTCGGGCATTTGCAATTTCTGCGGTGTTTTCTTGGGTGGAATTGCGGTGGCGATTGGAATTGTCAATCTCTTGCCAGTCGAGCTACTTGTCTCCAGTGGGGCAGGGGTAGGCATGGCGATGGTCTTAGCGTTGCTAATTGCAGCGGTTATTTGGAATGTGGGCACGTGGTATTTTGGCATTCCCGCTTCAAGTGCGCACACCTTGATTGGGGCAATTCTGGGCGTAGGGTTGGCGAACTCTATGTTGCCCGGTCATGTATTTGGCAGTGGAGTCAATTGGTCAAAAGCAGGAGAGATTGGCTTATCGCTACTGATTTCGCCGCTGACCGGCTTTACGCTGGCGGCAGTCTTGCTCTTAGTGCTCAAGAAGTTAGCTCCGAATCCTAATCTGCATCGCGAACCGGAGGGCGATACGCCGCCACCATGGTGGATTCGCGCCATTCTCATCTTTACATGTACGGGCGTAAGTTTTGCACATGGCTCCAATGATGGACAGAAGGGCGTCGGGCTGGTGATGCTCATTCTCATCGGTATATTGCCTGCAAGCTATGCGCTCAACATGGATTACAGCAAAGCGCAGCTGGCTGAAGCCTACGCCGTATCGCAAGAACTGGAAGCATGGGTGCAGCGAGCGACCACTGCGCAGCTTGTAGTGCCTGCTGCCATGACGAACAATGAGGCTCAGTCACTCTATGCCACACTGAAAGAAAATTTGCATGCCATCCAAGTTAAATTGGCGGGCAAATCTTCCGTAGAGCAAATCCCGAAGCAAGAGCGTTTTGAGATTCGCAAAAATATCCTGCTTGTAACGAATGCGTTTAGTCAGCTCGAGAAGAACAAGCAACTGAGCTTGCCTGAAGACGTGATGGCAAGTATCAAGGCAAAGCTCAAAGTGCTACGAAACATCACCGAATATGCGCCAACTTGGGTAATTGTGGCGATTGCACTTTCGCTGGGCATTGGCACCATGATTGGCTGGAAACGCATCGTGGTCACTGTAGGCGAAAAAATCGGCAAATCGCATCTCACCTACTCACAAGGCGCCGCCGCTGAAATGGTTGCTATGAGCACCATTGGACTCTCATCATTTCTGGGACTGCCAGTAAGCACTACGCACGTGCTCTCATCGGGTGTAGCTGGCACCATGGTTGCACAAAAATCCGGTATTCAAGCCGATGTGGTCAAAAAAATTGCACTGGCTTGGCTTTTGACATTACCCGTTTCCATGTTACTTTCAGGCGGTCTGTTTTTACTCTTCCGCACCATTTTAGGCTAAGGTAAATGCAGTTCCCATAAACTGTGCAGTTGTGCACATTTGCCGCCAGCACATTGGCTTAGATTTGCCGAAATCTATCACACGCAAAGACTATGGAGAAGCTATCAACGAACGGTATAGAAGAGCATAATTTTTGCTACCGCATCTATCACTCACCGATTTTTGAGCGCTTCATGCTCGGCGTAATTGTCGTCGCCGGCTTGATTGTAGGCTTAGAAACCTCACCAACGATTGAAGCACAATACGGCGCATGGCTGCACACTATTGATAAAATTGTTCTGGTTGCCTTTGTCGTAGAGCTGATATTGGGAATTGGTAGTCATGGCAGAACGCCGCTCAAATTTTTTAGAGACGGTTGGAACATCTTCGACACGGTCATCGTGATAGCATGCGCACTGCCGTATGTTGTCCCACAAGAAGCCATGCATACGCACTTTTTTGCTGTGCTCCGCTTGGCGCGTGTTCTGCGTGTGCTCAAACTTGCTGAACAACTGCAAGAGCTACAAATCATCATCAATGCGCTCTTCAATAGCTTGCCAAGTTTGTTTTATGTGTTTTTGTTGCTGGTGCTTTACTTTTACATTTATGCCGTGCTGGGCACGGATTTCTTTCGCACCGATTGCGAAGAATTTGAATCGCTACCCAGTGCCTTGCTCACACTCTTTCGCGTCGTCACCTTCGATGATTGGGCGGCATTGATGAAAGATTTGATGAAGCATCACAGTCCAGTTGGCGTCGCCCTTTACTTTGTAACCTTCATTCTCTTTGGCGCCATGATATTTCTCAACCTCTTCATTGGCATTATCACCAGTGAGCTTGCCGAGCTACGAGAAGCACGCGCCGCTGTGGAACTAAAAAAGCGTGTCGAGACCCACACGCAAGGCCCCGATGAGGACTTGCGTGCCATGGAAGAACAGCTGACAAATCATCTGCGACACACCGAGCTGATGCTGGCACAGCTGGCTGAACTGCGCGCCAAATTGCGCCACGACGCAACCAAAACGCACCAATCAGAACATCATGCCAAGTTAGAGCGTGCAGATAGTCCCTAAAACTTTGAGTGACCTGGCAGGTGCCCATGCTTATCGCAAGTGTGTGCGGAGTCAATAAAAAAGCCCTGTGTTACAGGGCTTTTGGGCAAGCATAGCGCAAAGTGGGCATCTGCTTGCTCGATGTGGGCTCCAGTGTGGAGCCAATAATTTTATTTTGACTTTACAGCTTCTGAAGCGCTGCTCAAACTCTTGGCAATCCAGCCAGCTATGCCTGACTTATCGACAATAGTTCGAGCAACATCCCCAGATTGCACAATAGCAAAGTATGGCAATGTGATAGTTGCCAAAATCGGCGCACCGATTACCATGGCAATAAACTGTGTCAGACGATCCTTGTGCGTCAGGTCGCTAATAAGTGCTGTTACACGGTAGGTGCCCATCAGTGGCAAAAATGGCGCCATGATGATGTTGGTAATGGCTTTGGTAGCGCCGTCAATGAAAGCATCAGGCTTATATTCTTTTTCGGATTTATCAAAACCTGCACCGAGCACTTCGGGTATTTGGTCCATTGCAGACAGGAAAGCTTTATCGATGCCTTTTTCACGAATGCGAGCGGAAGTAAAGTTTGCTGCCTCATACATACCCATAAGCACGTTCAAAGGTGCGGTCAGAATCAGTGAAAGGATGCCAGCAACCCACCGTTGCGATTCATCACCGCTCTTGACCAAGTCTGCCCCAATCTTAAAGCCCCTGTAGATACCTAAAATTGGGATGTAAGGCCAGCTGGTGCTCAACACAATCCATGCCGTCAGCCAGTCATTCATGCGACGTTGGGCAGGGTCGTCAATGTGTTCATACTTTAGCTTTCCGCTAATGTAGTCGCCAAACATCTCGAAGGCGTTTCTGCCAGTGTCTTTAATCTCGACCTTCATGCCAAGAGACTCACTGACCTCGGGCAGGAACTCAATGGTATGCGGCAAGGTAAAGTGGTAGACAAACGCTGTCGGCAATACGCGAATAGCGTCTGCTCCTGTTGCGTTTACAGCCATAGTTATTTCTCCTTTGTGCGATTTAGTTAGTGAAAATGTACTACAAACCCAGTGTTAAGACTAACTAAGACACTGACACTGACAAGTGTTGCTAACCGCTTCAAATTTAGCACATCTATACTGGGTTTTAAAGAAAAAACCGCCGTCCAAATCGGCTTTATCAGAGCTTGCTGAAAGCGCATTTTGGTCTATTTTTGTAGGTTTATTTTTCTACACTTAAAGTTTTTCAAATCGGTGTTGGAACATTGAGCTCACGAGAAATTTTCCAATCCGCCCTCAACGAAAGCGAAGGGGTCATCAATGTTCGCAAGTATAAGCCTGAGGCGGCAAAGACAGTCAAGGTCGAGCTTGAAAGTTTTCCAGACCCGTTGCCGACGAGTGTAGCTGGAAGCACTGGCTCACTCAATGAAGAGATAGGTGCGGCACTGAGTGAGATTTTAGCAATCGTCAAAGAAACGATTCAAGCGCGCACTGTAGCTTTCTGTTGGGTCAATCGTGCCAAAAAAAGGTTGATTGTCTCGGCGGTACAGACCGATGCGCAAGATTTTACCTCAGAAAAGTCGCTACCGTTTCAGAGCGATGCGGTTACACAGATTGTCATTGCAAAAAAGGCACAACTCTACACTGAAATCAGTGCTAGTGATGAACCAACGCTCATTACTTACTACAATGCGCCCAACGGCATCAAAGCATTTATGGGCGTGCCAGTCTTTTACCACGACGATATCTTAGCCGTGCTATTTGCCGATAGCTTAGCAAAAGGCGCCTTCGGGCACGACGATGTACATTTGCTTAGCCGCTTCGGCAAACTTTGCTCTGCCTTTATCGAGAAGTATGACCTGAAATCCAGCTACATCGATACTCTACGTTTTGCAGAGTCTGCCCAGCAATTGACACATCATTTGTATCGGACGCTAGACCTCAATGTCATTCTGAATCATTTCTGTGAGAGCATTACACAAGCAATAGAGTTTGACCACTTGGTACTGGCTTTGCTAAATCGCAAGGCAGAGTTGGTGGTAAGAAAGTCTATCAGCAAAAGCCACTACATTGCTGAAGGATGCATCATTGACTTGGAGCGTTCGGCGGTTGGACATGCTGTAACGAATGGCAGTTACGGCGCGATTGATGATTTGTCGCAGCTTGGAGAGGTGCCGCGCTTTTATGTTGGCGAAGCGGCGCAGCCGAGCACTACGGCATCTGTGGAAGGCGCACCACCTTCCTTGCCCAAGCAAGGTTCGATGTTGATTTTGCCGATTCGTTTGGGCGAACTGACGGCAGGCGTTCTGACCTTGGAGCATGGACAACCGCGCTACTTCAACACGGAGATTTTCAAGAAGGCACGCTTTTTTGTCGAGACGCTTGCACTGGCGCTACACCGACTGCTGCTCGACGACCAGCGCCGCACCATGACCCCAATTGATGAAGAGACCGGTACGCTGTCGCTACGCACCTTCTATGCCCGACTTAGCGCTGAGATTAATCGCTGCTTGCGTCATCAGCAAGAGTTGGTCCTGATTTTAGTCGAGTTCGATGCACAAGATATGCTCAAAAAACGCTACAGTGCCACGGCACTAAGCATGATGATGCGCCAAGCTGCCAGCCTCATTATGGCAAACACTCGCAGTTATGACCTTGTTGCTCGCTTCGGCGACTTCAGCTACGCCATTTGTTTGACTGGCATTAGCGAAACCCATGCGCGATTTTGGGCTGAAAAAATTCGCGAACAAATCTTAAATTTCGCCTTCGAAACCGAAGACAAGTACAAGAACATTATTGCAACTGTGAGTATCGGGATTGCCCGCCTTCGTGAGTCTCAACCTGATATTGAAACTTTGGTTGACAGTGCCCAGAAGGCTTTGGAACATGCCAAGCTCTCTGGCGGCAATGTGGTGAAAATTTTCTAAACATGGAATTAAAAGTGCATCATAAGCGTTAGCATTCGACGTTCCGAAGGTGCATCAAAGCAACAATAGCCAGTGCTTTTGCGTTAGAGCAAGTTCTGGCATAAACCCTATTTTGCAACACACAAGCAGTCATACTTAATCAAGCACGAGCATCGTAGTAATCAAACCTTGTACGAACAATGCGACAACTCAAAATTAGCCGACAAATCACGAATCGTGAGAGTGCCTCGCTAGATCGATATTTGCAAGAAATCGGAAAGTTTGAGCTCTTAACGGCTCAAGAGGAAATTGAGCTGACGCGCAAAATCAAGCGCGGAGAAGGCAAGCCAGTGGATTCGAAGGAGTACAAGGAAGCGCAGCGTGCCTTAGAAAAGCTCATCAAAGCAAACTTGCGCTTTGTTGTCTCGGTGGCAAAGCAGTATCAAAATCAAGGGCTATCGCTTGGCGACCTTATCAATGAAGGAAACTTGGGCTTAATTAAGGCGGCAAAGCGCTTCGATGAAACACGTGGTTTTAAGTTTATCTCCTACGCAGTGTGGTGGATTCGCCAGTCCATTCTGCAAGCCTTGGCTGAACAGTCGCGCATTGTGCGCCTACCACTCAACCGCGTCGGCACACTCAACAAAATTGGCAAGGCATTCAGTCAGTTAGAGCAAGAATACGAGCGCGACCCCAGCACTGAAGAACTGGCACAAGTCTTGGACATGAACGCTGGCGAAATTACTGACACACTCAAGATTGCTGGGCGGCATGTCTCAGTCGATGCTCCCTTTGCACAGGGCGATGATAACCGACTGCTTGATGTTTTGCAAAACGACTCACACCGTCCCGACCATGGTCTGATGCGCGAATCGCTCTGCATTGAAGTCGAGCGTTCACTTTCAGCACTGACCCCGCGCGAAGCCGATGTAATTCGCTCTTACTTCGGTATCGGCATGGAAAATCCGCTTACGCTCGAGGAAATTGGCGAAAAGTTCAAACTGACACGTGAGCGCGTCCGACAAATCAAGGAAAAAGCTATTCGCCGCCTGCGGCATTCTCCATACAGCAACGTGCTCAAGGAATACATCGGCAGCTAAAATCCTTATCCCCCACACCTGCCTTGCTTTCATGGCATGCATCTTTGTTCTACGAACGGCGAAGCGGCGCCCGACGATGACCAAGTTCCCAACCTACTGCAAAAATCAACCGAACAACTTTGCTCATCTTCTCCAGATGAATCTTCTCAAAGTCGTCAGTTGGCTCATGGTAATCTGCATGCGTGCCGTTGAAGAAGAAAATCACGGGAATGCCGTTCTTAGCAAAATTGTAATGGTCGCTGCGGTAGTAGAAGCGGTTAGGGTCGTTGTCGTCATTGTAGCGATAGTCTAATGTGAGATTGACACTGGCGCGGTTCTGCTCTTGCAACACGGCATCGAGGTCTTTTGAAATTTTATCCGAGCCAATAACGTAGATGTAGTTAGGATTGCCGAGCTTTTCATACTTTTCATCGATGCGACCAATCATATCGATGTTGAGATTGGCTATCGTTTGCTTTAGTGGGAACTTGGGAAAATCGGTATAGAACTTTGAGCCCAGCAATCCTTTTTCCTCACCTGTAACGGTCAAAAAAATCATGGAACGAAGCGGACGCGTGCCATTTTTAGCGAAGGCTTCTGCCAAAGCCAGCACCGCCGCAGTGCCCGAGCCATCATCATCCGCTCCATTGAACACTCTGCCACTAATACCTACGCCAACATGGTCGTAATGAGCAGAATACACCACTGCTTCATGCTTGAGCGTAGAATCGCTACCTTCAAGCATGGCACAGACATTTTCAGTTGGAAGAACTTCCTCGACAATATCAATCGTTAGACTGGCTGTAACTTGTTTGAGCTCAAAAGACTGCGGTTTTCGCTCCTCTAATGCTGCAGCAAGCTCACTGACCGTTTTTTGATACGGTGCAAGCATTGCATTAGCAACTTCTGTTGAAATGAGCACAAATGGTGGGTTGGTCGAGCGCGATTCTGGTAGTGCCGTTCGAGCAGGGTCAACGAGCGACATGGTGCTCATTGCCAGCTGGTCTTTGCGAGAGTCAAACTGCTCTTTTAGGCTGGGCGTTGCGCTGTGTCCGACGACCATGAACACGGCTAATGGTTTTGCTTCAAGGGCGGCAAGGTATTTGGTGTAGGTATCGTTCCAGCGCTCGAGAGACTCGCTTTGGCGTGCAGTTTTAGGTATCCCAGACAGCAGAAGCACAATTTTGCCTTGTGCGGCTATGCCATCGTAATCCGAGTATGAAAGGGTTTTGTCGCGGATGCCGTAGCCGCAAAAGACCACATTGCCACTAAGTTTGGTGGCTTGTGCGCCACGCACGGCAAATGCAAAATCTTCAAACAAGCGGTTGAACCGTGTGGTGAGGTTGCCTACTTTGACCACCAGCTCGTTATTGGGACCGAGCCGACGTTCTTTGACGAAAAACCTTTGAAAATAGGTGCCGCTATCGCCGAGTGGTTTCAAGCCCAGTCGCTCAAATTGTGCCGCAATGTAGCGTGCGGCGATTTTTTGTCCGCGCTTAGCTGTCTCTCGCCCTTCGAGTTCATCGCAGGAAAGAAAGCGCAAGTGTGCACTCAGCAAAGCTGGCTGAATAAGTTGATAGCCGGGCTGTTCGGTAGCAGGTGGCGTTGTCGGCGTGTGTGAAGCCAGCAACAGCAAAGGCAAGAGCAAGATAAAAGTCGCACGCAAACGCATAGCAGAAGCACAGAAAGGTTAGGAAGAAAATTATTCCACAAAAATACGTTGCACACGTGGCGAGACCGCACACAGCAGTTCATATCCAATTGTGCCGATGCGTTCAGCCAGTGCATTGACTGAAAAGCCTGTCTCCCAGCCAAAGAGCGTTACGCAGTCGCCAACCTGAACCGATGTATCATCACCCAAATCCACCATCAGAGCATCCATCGTAACTGCGCCGACCTGTGGGAAGCACTTGCCAGCGATAACCACTTGAGCTTTGTTAGACAGCAAGCGTGGATAGCCATCGGCATATCCAATTGCAACGGTAGCAATGCGTGTGCGACGCGGTGCTTGCCACTGACGCCCATAACTAATCGTGGTGCCAGCATCGACCCATTTGGTGAATACAACATGCGATTGCAGTTGCATCACAGGTTCAAGGGGCAAGTTGTGTTCAAAGGCTGTGCTGGGGGCATAGCCATAGAGCAAGATGCCCGGTCGCACCATATCCAAGTAAGTTGTAGCATCGGTCAAAATGGCGCCACTATTGGCAACATGGCGGATGACTTTTGCTCCAGTTCGATGCTCAAACTCTCGCACAAGGTTCAAATATAGCGTCAATTGTGCCTGCGTAAATGCACGGTCTATGCCACTGGAAGCAAAGTGTGTGTAGATAGCTTTAAGAAAGAGATGCGGTGAGCGATAAATGGCTTCAGCAAGTTCGAGAGCTTGGGCGGGCTGAACGCCTAAGCGCCCCATGCCTGTGTCAATTTTCAGATGCACCGTGAGCGGTTTGCCGAAGTTTGCCGCCAATTGTTCAGCTCGACGAAATATCTCAAAATCGCTGATGGATAGCTCAATATCGTATTGCAAGTAAAAGTGCAAGTGTTCTGGCAAAGCGGAAGCAAAAGCGAGAATGCTTACAGGCTGCTGAACGCCACGCTCACGCAGCACTTTGCGCAAGTGAATTGCTTCGTGGATATTGGCAACGCCAAAATCACGCACGCCTTCTTCTACCAGCGGCTTGGCAATGCCATCGACGCTATGCCCATAACCATTTGCTTTCACAACTGCCATGATGCGCGAAGTGCCAACCAATCGCTGCACGGCACGCACATTGCGTCGCAAACGCCCAATCGAAATCAATGCCCTTGAAAGCGGCATCGGTGAAGATTCAGACGAAGAACCGTTTGAGGTCTTAGGGGCTAAACAATCGTCGTGCAAATCTATGCGTGTCTTCTGAAGCAAAGTGTAAAAAAATTTTTTTTCGCAAAGATACAGATTTGAAATATTCTGCAAAGCAAGAGATATGCAAAAACGCTATCTTTGCACTATCTTATAGTCAGCCAAAGCAATGCTCAACGCAAGACAACAAAACATCTTTTTTGCAGCATGGAATTAGCACTAATTTTCGGGGCAGGTGCAATTGGCATTCTGTTTGCCCTGTTTCTCACACGCCAAGTGCTCTCCAAATCCAGCGGCACCAGCGAAATGCAGCGCGTCTCTGACGCCATCAGAGAAGGTGCGGAAGCCTTCCTGAGTCGTCAGAATCGCACGATTTTCTATTTAGCCATTCTTACCGCTACGCTGATTTTCATCCTGTATGGCTTTGCCCGTGCCACAAATGAACATGACCCTGTTACGAACCCCATCCAATTAGGGCTTTGGATTATGCTATCGTTTCTTTTAGGTGCGGCGTGTTCGGTGGTGTCGGGCTACATTGGCATGTGGATAGCCATTCGCACCAACATTCGCACGGCGGCAGGTGCGCTAAGCTCACTCAACGAAGCCTTAGTGATTGCTTTGCGCGGCGGCGCAGCTACTGGATTTTTGGTGGTAACGCTGTGCATTTTGGGCATTGCAGGACTCTTTACCGTTATCCAAGCAGTTGGAGCAACCAGTGTCGAGAAAATTCCCCTCCTGATTGCAGGTTTTGGCTTTGGGGCATCGTTTGTGGCGCTTTTTGCGCAACTTGGCGGCGGCATCTACACAAAAGCCGCTGACGTTGGCGCTGACCTTGTCGGCAAAGTCGAAGCTGGCATTCCCGAAGATGACCCGCGAAACCCCGCCGTCATTGCTGACCTCGTGGGCGATAATGTAGGCGATTGCGCCGGTCGCGGTGCCGATATTTTTGAATCTATGGCGGCAGAAAACATCGGCGCCATGATTATTGCCTCCGCGCTCTATGTAACAAATCAAGCCACATTTGAAAGCGCAGGCATTGGCATTCTGGGCGTCTTGCTCTTTCCGCTTATCGTCAATGCATTCGGTATGATAGCCTCGCTCGTCGGTGTCCTCATTGTAAAAACCGACGGCAATGAAAATCCAATGAATGCACTCAATCGGGGCTACTATGTTTCCACAGGACTGACAGCGGTCGGTTTCTTTGTGGCATGCAAATGGTTTTTAGGTCCGTTTTGGCTCAATTTCTTCTTGTGTGGTGTGGTAGGCTTAGCGACAGCCTTGATTTTCGTCTATCTCACGCAATACTACACAGAGTATGCATATCGCCCAGTGCGTTCGATTGCCAAAGCTTCACTGACAGGACCAGCCACGAATGTCATTGGTGGAATTGCCGTTGGAATGGAAAGTGCCGCATTGCCTGTGCTCACGATTTCTGCCGCAATTATCTCGGCATATTTTCTCGGACAGGGTTCAGGACTCAAAGATGCAGGCTTGTTTGGCACAGCGGTCGCCACGCTTGGTATGCTGGGCACAGCGGCTTACATCTTGGCAATGGATAACTTCGGACCAATTACCGACAACGCAGGCGGCATTGTGGAAATGTCGGAACAGCCTGAATCGGTGCGCGAAAAGACCGATAAGCTCGATGCCATGGGCAATACTACCAAAGCCCTGACAAAAGGCTATGCGGTGGGCTCGGCGGGATTAGCGGCATTTCTGCTGTTCAGTGCGTATCTGGATGAACTGCGCAACTACGGCTCGCCATTGGAGTCAGTTGACCTATCGAAGCCAGAAGTGTTTATTGGCGGACTGTTGGGTGCAATGTTAGTTTTCCTGTTTAGTTCATTTGCGATTCGGGCTGTTGGGTCAGCGGCGCAGTCGGTCATTGGCGAGGTGCGTCGGCAATTTGCTTCACTCAAACGCTTAGCCAACGGCGAAATTGAATTTACTCAAGATTTTAAGCCTGATTATGGGGCGTGCGTCGATATTGTAACGAAGGCGGCACTGCGTGAAATGGTCTTGCCCGGAGCGCTGGTGGTGCTGATGCCGATTGTCGTCGGAGTGCTGTTTAAGTTAATTCACACAGCCAATGGCGGCGAAGGGGCGAAAGGTTCAGAAGTCGTGGCAGGACTCTTGATGGTCGGCACCATTGCTGGAATTTTGATGGCGCTTTTCCTCAACAACACGGGCGGCGCATGGGATAACGCCAAAAAGTTCGTAGAATCAGGCAATTTCAAAGATGAAAAAGGCGTGGTGCATCGCAAAAAGTCAGATGCACACAAAGCCGCTGTCGTGGGCGATACCGTCGGCGACCCATTCAAGGACACGGCAGGACCTTCGCTCCACGTGCTTATTAAACTGCTTTCTACTATTACACTCGTGATGGCGCCGCTGTTTATTTAAACGATTTGCATCATACACTACACAGATGTAATGGGTGTAATTCCCGTAAGAAGTTCACTAAAATTTTCAGGGGATAAATCTTCAAACTCTCTTTGCAAGACTTTCAAGTATTTCCATTCTGTTGCCGTAAGGTGAGTAACCGTGCGGCACCAATTCAGGGCGGCAGAATCTTTTAGTTTGACATCAACATCTTCTCGCCCCTTCGTCTCTATTATCCAATGAGCCCCGTCTTGGCTCACTGCCACAAAGTCAGGAAAGTAGTGGCGAATGTTCACTGATGCATCGGTATATTGAATAGAAAACCCAAATTGTTCAGGCAATTTCGCAAACGCTTTGATGTCGCTCGACTTATCAAGAAATTGCGCAAAGTCGTACTCATAGTCGTTATCGCATGGCGTGTAGTTAAAAATGGTTTTTTTAGCCTCTAAGACTTTCTTAGATGTTGGGAAGGGCGGCGTTGAAGAAAGCCAGCGCTCCAAAGAAAGCAAAACAGGCTGTTTTTCTTCTACAATCATCGCTTTCAACGCTTTCTCAAACTCTTTCGTCACCACATAACTTGCAACATTACTACTCATGGCTTGAATGACAAGCGGGTCAGATAAATCCACAGTCTTGCCAAACGCCTTCTTCTCAAAAAATTCACGAATTTTTGGCACCAGCGCCGCAAATTGTGAAGGAAGTTTGATATTTTGCGCAATCCTGCGCGCATAGTAACCGATAACTTCTTCCGCAGTTTGTGCTTCGGGTATTTTGTATTCGCGCTCTAAGAGCTTTTCATCAGTTAAGATGTCTCGCCCTTCATATGTGAACGTCTCTATCTCTGAAATATCCTTCCTTTTCAGAGGAAGTGGATTGATATTAAACTGCATCACATCAAGGGCGGCAATTTCTGCGGATAAGGATTTCTTTCTACTTAAGAACGACGAAATTTCAGGAATGTTAATATCAAACTCCTTTTTGCTCTCTACAGGCTGAATCGTAAGAATTCTAAGTTTATCTTTGCCAACTTGAAAGGTTTCAAGCGTTATTTCCTCTAATTTTTCAAGGTCTTCTACAAACTTCATGAAAGCCTTATTGCCAATTATATCCACCCGCTCCGTGTAGTAAGGTTGATTTCGAAACATGAGGCGCAAGCCCCTGCCAATTGTCTGTTCAGGCAAGATATTCGCTTTGGCAGTATAAGGACGCAAGCCAACAACTACCGTTACGCTCTGAACATCCCAACCTTCTCGCAACATCAAAACGGAAACAATTGCATTGACAGGGCTATTTTCGTGGTCAACTTCACGGGCAACCTTGCGCGCCAGCTCCAAATCTTTTTTAGAGACTTCGCCACTTTTGTCAGTGTGAATTACTAAGGTTTTTTCGCCACTGAATTCTTCGGGATATTTTGTGCGTAGCCAATCGCCAACGTCATCAGCCTCGCGCGTGTCGTTCATCATAATAAAAAGAATTGGCTTTTTATTCAGCGGCGAAAGTTGCGCCTTATACTCTTTCCAACGCTCTACCGCAGCAATTAAATATGCCTCATAACGCACACTTGCGATATTACTTCTGGCTTCTTGAACTTGTGCAATCCCTTTCACTGGGCGCTTGACCACCCCATCCAGAATCGCTTGCTTGAGCGGATAATCGAAAATAGTCCAAGCAAATAAACTGCCTTTGGTATAACGCGGCGTTGCTGAAAAATCTAATTGCGCTGCCACCGCACGCTTCTTGTGTAACCTACGAATAAATTTATTCCACTCGCTCTCTTCATCATGCGTGTGATGCGCCTCATCGTTAATAACCATGACCAACCCTTCTCGTTTTGCAATCCGCTCTTCAAAATCGCTCACTTCTACTGTTTGCGAAGAAGGTTTATTGCCCAGCATTGCCGTCATAATATCGACCTCTTCTTTGTCCGCAGTTGAATCTCTCTCGTAAAATTGTTGAATGTTGGTTAAGTAGAGTGCTCCGTGTGTGTAGGCTCTTTCGGTATCGCCACGCATGTAGTAATCCATATCCCAAAGCCATGCCAGATGCTTCGGAATAAAAGGATATTTCCTGAACAATATGCCGCTTTCAAAATCACCTTTGAGACGGTCGAAGACGATAACATTCGGGGCGATAATTAAGAAAGTATTCGCATAGTCTTGCCCACCGCGCAAATAATTAGCAAACTGCCAAACAATGCTCATTGCCATCACGAAGGTTTTGCCGCTACCCGTTGCCATTTTGATACAATAGCGTGCGAAGTCGTCGTAAGGCGGCATGCGTAACGCTTGGCTTTTGAAGGCATATTTTTCTAAAAGGGCTTTGCGGGTTCTCACTTTTTCAACTTCATAAATGTAAATTAGGGTTTCTATGGCGTCGCGCTGTGCATTGTGAAAACGGAACCGCTCTCTATTGGGCAAGATGTGGTCGGTGCAAAACCAAAAGTTTAAGAGCTCTTGCGTGGTCTCCGTCGTGCCCTTGTAGCCATCGGCGCGCCATGCCCTGACCGCTTCACGAATTTGAGGCACACATACTGCCGTCCTTAATTGCTCCTCAATGTTGAAAAAATCCTGCTGTGCAGAAGATTTTTTTCTCGTCTTAGGCATAAACTCGTCAATGATTGATTTTTGATGATTAACCAATTACCACCTGCAAAGCCTTTGTTGTATCGTTGCCCAAAATGTCTATCACCTTCACTAACACAGTATATTTCCCTGCCGCTTCATATTCATGGCTTGCCGAAAGCTCTATCTTCGGATTTTTCTTCGTCCGATAACTCTGCCACTCGTTGTGAAACGTGTCGCCCCGATAGTTCCAATCCACGCTCCAATAATCAATCCACTGACTCCAATGCGTAATCCCGCGCTGAACCTCCGGCGGCACATCGTCAGGCGGAATCGTGAAATTCTTTAAATTCAGCACCAGCGTCATAGCCTTGACCGCCGTCTCAACCTCCAACGCCGCTAACTCATAAAACTTAATATCGCCCTGCTCGACCGCCTTCTTCTCCAACACCTCACGCGGAATTTTCTTAAACTTCACATCAACTCCGTTCCTTACCGCATATTCACGCGCAATTTCATTTAACTCAAAAGCAAACTCCCAACCTAAAACATCAATCCCGTTGATGGTCAGTGCCCGCTCTTTGCCTACTAATTTCAAAAACTCTATGACCATCTGCCGCACATCTTCTACCGCTACTGGCGCCTCCACACCTCCAACATGCACCGCCCGCCCCGACTTCACCCCATGTATCCACGTGTAACCTGCTAACTCCGTCGCATGATACAACTCCAAAATAAACTTCCGATACGCCCGCTCCTGCTCTAACCGACTCTCCGGTCGCTCAAACTCCGCCTGAACCCACGCCTGCCGCTCATACTTGCCCAAATTCTGCACCACAAACGGCTTGACATTCGGAATCCCTAAAAGCCGCTTGCGCGTCGTGTGAATCGCAAACCGACCTAAATCGCACGCAATCCAACGCCGACCAAGCTTCTCCGCCACCGCCGCCGTCGTCCCGCTCCCACAAAAACAATCCATCACCAAATCCCCTTCATTCGAACTCGCCTTGATGATGCGCTCTAA
>Ga0272447_1000078_pt1 | contig 68516 bp, 65 predicted proteins | sample YNPCB0133_FD_194589 | JGI IMG/M metagenome (GOLD analysis project Ga0272447, IMG submission 194589) | Hot spring microbial mat communities from Yellowstone National Park, WY, United States - YNP-CB-013-3 | ecosystem: Environmental > Aquatic > Thermal springs > Hot (42-90C) > Sediment | place...
CTAGGAGCGCCGACGCGAGGGCACCAGCACGTGGGGCAGGGCCTCCGCCACCGTCTGCACCAGCACCACCTGCAGACCGGAGACCTCCGCGGGCAGGTCGTTCTGGCTTTCCTGAGGCAGGACCACTTTCCGCATCCCAGCCTGACGGGCACCGTACAGTTTTTCGGGAATCCCCCCCACGCCCCGCACCCGCCCCTGGATGCTGACCTCCCCCGTCAGAGCCACGTTCTGCAGGGCGGGCCGCCCCTGCGCCGCGCTGACCAGAGCCACGGTGATGGCCAAGCCCAGGCTGGGCCCGTCCACCAGCCCCCCGCCCACCACGTTCACGTGCACGTCGTAGTTGGCCAGGTCCACGCCCAAGAGGCGCCGTACCACGGAAAGGGCGTTGAACACAGAGTCTTTAGCCATAGTTCCCGCGGTCTCGTTGAACCGTACCGTCCCCCGACCCCGCTGGGAAGCGGGGAAGACCGCGGCCTCCACCTCCACCACGGAGCCGAGGTAATGGCTCACACCCAGCCCGAATACCTTCCCCACCTCTGGGTTTTCGGAAGCCCGGGTGCTGGTGGAGGGGCTCAGCCGCGACACCTGGATCACCTCCAGCATGTCCTCCTCGGTGATCCGGACCCGGCCGCCCTTGCCCTTTCGCCGGTACAGGGCCATGCCGTAGGCGTCCGCCAGAAGGTTCACCGCCTTACGCCCCTCTACGGTGTAGGCGGCGATGAGCTCCGGGACCTTGGGGCCCAGGGTGACCTTCAATCGTCGGGCGGCCTGCAGCACGATGCGCCCGATGTCCGCCTGGGACAGGGGGCCGAAGAACACCTCCGCGCACCGCGACCGCAGGGTGGGGCTGATCTCCTCCGGGTCCCGGGTGGTGGCCCCGATGAGAACAAAGTCGGCGGGAGCGCCCTGTTCGAACAGGCGCCGCACGTAGGCGGGGACGTGCGGATCTTCCGGGTCGTAGTAGCTGGACTCGAAGGTCACCCGCTTGTCCTCCAGGACCTTCAGCAGCTTTGCCTGCAGCAGGGGATCCATCTCCCCGATCTCGTCGATGAACAACACCCCTCCGTGGGCCCGGGTCACGAGGCCCAGCTTGGGCTCCGGGATCCCGCCTTCCGCGAACTCCCTGCGGGACCCCTGGTAGATGGGGTCGTGCACCGAGCCCAGCAGGGGGTTGGTCACCTCCCGGGGATCCCAGCGCAAGGTGGTGCCGTCCACCTCCACGAAAGGGGCGTTCTCCCCGAACGGCGTGTAGGGCAGCCTCCGGGCTTCCTCCAGGGCTAGGCGCGCCACCGTGGTCTTGCCCACCCCAGGCGGGCCGTACAGGATCACGTGCTGAGGGTACGGGGTGGCCAGCTTGGCCAGCAGGGCGCGGATGGCCCGGTCCTGCCCCACCACCTCCTTCAGGCGGCGTGGACGCAGGGCTTCCAGGGCGGACTGGGACAGGCGCACCCGTTCCAGGGCCTCCAGCTCCTCCAGCTTCTTGCGGGTGCTGGCGTTCTCGGGACCCGCCGCCTCGCGCAGCACCTGCAGCCGGATCTCCTGCAGGTAGTCATCCTGGCGGCGGTTCATACGCTCCGCCACCTTGCGCTCCAGCTCCTCCTCCACCCGGCGCTGCGCCACCAGGTCCGCCAGCTCCTCCTCGATCTCCGACAGCACCCTGGGGATCTCCGCCTCCGCGGGCAGGCGCTGGATGGTGGGGTCGTCGTACACCAGGCGCTGGAGGGCTACCACGCGATCCGCGAGCCGGCTGGATCGCATGAGGGTCAAGGCCTCCAGCTTTCCGGCCTTCACGACCAGCCGCTCGGGACCGTACACATCGCTGAGGACGCTGAACAGGGCCCCCACTCGACGCTTCAGTTCCGCGCGGTCGGGTGTCCCCCGTGTGCGGACTCCTCGCGTGGCCGTGGCCCGCTCAGCCATCCCCGGTCACCTGCACCTCTACCTCCGCCTGCTGGCCGTGGGGCAGGCGCACGGTCACCCGGTAGGTGCCCACGGACTTGATGGGCTCCGAGAGGTCCACCTGCTTGCGGTCCACCGCAAACCCCATTTGGCGCAACGCCTCCGCGATCTGTTGCGCCGTCACCGCCCCGAACAACCGTCCACCGCTGCCCGCCTTCGCCCGGATCCGCACGGCCTGCTCCCGCAGGGCTCGGGCTGCCCCCGCGGCCCTCTCCCGCTCCCGGGCCAGCTTGCGGTCGCGGGCCGCCCGTTCCTGCTCCATGGCCCTCAGCTGGCCTTCCGTCGCCTCCCGGGCCAGGCCTCTGGGCAGCAGGTAGTTCCGGGCGAAGCCCTCCCGGACCTCCACCACCGACCCGGCCTTCCCCAAGGACGGCACGTCCTTGACCAGGATCACCTTCATGGGGAACGTTCCGCCCGGGGGCCTACCTTCCGCAGGTCCAGCCAGAAGTCCACCAGCCCCAGGGCCACCAGGGCGAAGGTGCCCAGGTCCCCTAGGAGGAACACCGCCACCGCGGCCAGGACCCTTCCCGGCCGGGGAACCTCCCGCGACTGCAGGTAGTGCAACATGGTCAGCAAACCGAAGAAGGCGAACACCAGGACGCTGGCCAAAAAACCGTTGGCTACCAGGGCCCGGCCTACCTCCGGCGCCGGCCCCTGGAGAGCCGCGCCCAGAAGGACCGGAGCCACCAGGAGGAAGGCCCCTGCAGGGGGGAGCCGCCAGCTGAGGATGGGGGAGAACCCCGGCAGCTCCGTACCCAGGCGGCGCATCACGTGCCGGGCCAGGGTGTAGGACCCGTACGCCCAGACCACCACCCCCAGGGCCACCGCGGCGGGCAGAATGGTGCGCACCAGCCCGGGGAGCTGCTGGGCCAGCTGCTCCATCTGCTGCACCTGCTGGGGCGGCGCGCCCAGCTTGCGGCTCAGGTCCGCGGCAGCCTCAGCGCCCTTCACCTGCGCCTCCACCAGCGCTCGCAGGGGGTCCAGGCCGATCACGTAGCGCGTCACCGCCAGGCTGCCTACCGTGACCAAGAGCCCCACCAGACTTCCCAGGACCACGGCACGGCCGGCCATCCCCCCCCCACCCCTGCGGGCCACCAACCCCTGAGCCACGCCCACCGGTGCAAAGGCGGATACGAACAGCAATCCCTGCGGGAAGCCAAACAGGGGCGTGAGCACCAGCCCCGCCACGAGGGCGCTCAGCACCGCGGTCCGCACGCCCCGGCGGTACGTGAGGACGAACAGGGGCAGGGGCGCGGCCACCAGGCCCACGGACCCGAACAACGCCACCAGGAGGGCCACCAGGGCGGTCAACGCCGCCAGCAGGGCGCCCTCCGTCAGGCTCGCGGTGCGTTCCCGCACCGCCCCCGCGCCTCCCTGTGCCCTAGCCATGTTCGCTCCGGCCCCCCACCGGGGCCCGGGGCAGTCCCCTTCAGTCCGCGGTGTACGGCAGCAGCGCGAGCTCCCGGGCCCGCTTGATGGCCCCCGCCAGCATGCGTTGGTGCTTGGCGCACGTGCCCGTCACCCGCCGCGGCAGGATCTTGCCGCGCTCCGACACGAACCGCCTCAGCCGGTTGCCGTCCTTGTAGTCCACGAACCGAGCCCGCTCGGAGCAAAAGGCGCAGACCTTCTTCCTGGGCCTGCGGGGCCGCCACTCCTTCTTCTCCTTCTTGTCCTTCTCCGCCATCCTGAGACCTCCACGCCAAGCCCGTCCTGCCTGAGGAGTCCCGGCCCTCCCCTCCCAACGGGTTTTCGGAACACGCTCTTAGAAGGGCACGTCCTCCTCTTCCTCCGGCTCCGCAGCGGGCTCGAACTCCTCCGGGGCCGCAGCTTCCGCGGGCTCCGCAACCTTACGGTCCAGGAACCGGACGTGGTCCGCCACCACCTCCACCGCCCGGCGGCGCTGGCCGTCCTGGGTCTCGTACTCGCGGATCTGCAGCCGGCCGTCCACCGCCACCAGCCGGCCCTTCGCCAGGTGCTGGGAGACCTGCTCCGCCAGCTTCCGCCACGCCACCACGGGGATGAAGTCCGCCTTGCGCTCCCCCTGGGGACCCGAAAAGGGGCGGTCCACCGCCAGGGTGAAGGTGGCCACGGGCTGGCCGCTGGGCAAATAACGCAACTCGGGATCCCGCGTCAGGCGCCCGATGAGCACCACCCGGTTCAGCACCCCCCATCACCTCCCCCGAACGGCACGGGCTCCGCGGCCTGCGGGGCGGGAGCCCGTTCCGGGGCCGTGGGCAGGGCCTCGCACACCAGGAAGCGGATGACCTCCTCGTGCAGGGCCACCGCGTTCTTCAGGTCCTGCACCCGCTGCCCGTCCAGCTCGAACCGCAGGAACGTGTAGTACCCCTCGCGGTGTTTGGCGATGGGGTATGCCAGGCGCCGTTTCCCCCACAGCTCGCTGGACACCACCGTCCCACCGCGCTCCGCGATGCGCCCCTCCACCCGCTCTACCGCCGCCCGGACCTGGGCGTCCTCCAGGTCCGGACGCAGGATGAAGACGATCTCGTACGCCTTCCGCACGTCTACCTCCCTCGGACAGGGATCTGGTTCCCCGGTCTCCGCCGCGCGGAGACGAGAGGCCTCGGCCCCGGGCCTTTCGACCCGAAAACCGTCACTCCATGTTACCAGACGGGCACCTGGGTTGTCAGGCAGAAAGGCCCCTGAACCGCTCCCCGTTTCGGGGCCCCCTGTCCCGTCTGCCCGAGGCCTTTTCGGGGACAGGTTTCCAGGAGCTTGTCCCGGAAAAAGCCCCAAGGGGAGAGGACCGGGGTCCCCAAAAACGCGCAGCGATTTTGGGGCGGTTTACTCGTCTCGAAAGAGGCCCGCGGGAGGGGTGGGGGTAGGGCGGCGGCGCGAGCGGGGGGTACGGCTCCCGTTGTCCCGACGGGCGAGCAGTTCCCGCTTGGTCCGGTACAGCTCCTCCAGTTCTGCCTCGATGGCCGCCAGGGCCCGCCGGCCCGTCTCGCCCGTCCCCGTCTGGGGCGCACTGCTCTGCCAGATGCGGCGCCGCTGCTCCGCCAGCTCCGCGATGCGGCGGTCCACCTCCTCCAGGGTCAGCTCGAAGGGATCTACGAAGTCACTGGGCACTCCCATCCCTGCTCCTTCCTTCGGGTGTCTTTTGTCCATGGCGACGTTCCAGCATACCAAACGGGTTCCACCGTGGTTTTTCGGTGCAACTCCCGTGCCAAGGGGGGTGCGTGGGGCGAACCGGACCGGTCTTGCCTCACCCGTGAAAACGAAAGGTGATCACGTCTCCTTCCCGGACCTCGTAGTCCCGGCCCTCCAGCCGCACCTTCCCCGCTTCCCAGGCAGCCGGCAGGGAACCTGCCTTCACCAGATCCTCAAAGGCCACCACCTCGGCTCGGACGAAGCCCCGCTCCATGTCGGTGTGGATGGTCCCCGCGGCCTGGGGTGCCCGGGTTCCGCGGCGCACGGGCCACGCCCGGACCTCCCGGCTCTCCGTGGTGAAGAAGGTCACGAGGTCCAGCAGCCGGTATCCCGTGCGCACGACCTGCTCCAGGACCCCCTCTCCCAGACCCGCGACTTGCCGATACGCCCGGGCCTCCTCCTCCGGAAGGTCCAGGAGCTCGTCCTCCACCTTCAGGCTGGCCACCACCACGGGCGCACCCCGGGCCTCCGCCACGGGCCGCACCGCCTGCACCCGTCCGTCGGGCTGGCCCTCGCCTACGTTCACCACGTAGGCCACGGGCTTGTCCGTGAGGAGCCGAAGAGGCCGCAGCGTTTCCCGGACCTGTGGGGGCAGTGTACGAACCGCCTGGCCCGCATTCAAGGCCCGGGCCGCCTCCTCCAGGATCTGTAACTCTGCCCGCGCCTGCGGGTCCCCCGTCCGGGCCCGCGGCTGCACCCGCTCCACGCGGCGTTGCACGGTCTCCAGGTCCGCCAGGAGCAACTCCGTCTCCACGATCTCCACATCCCGCACGGGGTCTGCTGCCCCTTCCACGTGCGCCACCTCCGGGTGGTCGAAAGCCCGCACCACGTGCAACAGGGCCGCCATCTCCCGGATGTGAGCGAGGAAACGGTTCCCCAAACCCTCCCCCCGGTGCGCACCCCGGACCAGGCCCGCGATGTCCACCACCCGCACGGTGGCCGGCACAACCCGCTCCGCGCCCGTGATCCGCGCCAGGACCGCCAACCGCTGGTCCGGCACCGCCGCCACTCCCGTGTTGGGGTCTACCGTGGTGAAAGGGTAGGGTGCCACCGCCGCCCGGGCCCTGGTCAGGGCGCGGAAAAGGGTGGATTTGCCCGCGTTGGGAAGACCCACGATCCCCAGGGACAGCACTGCAGACTCCCGGATCCTACGCCGGCCGGGCCCGCCTCACGATGCGCCGCCGGGGACGCGGCTCCGGTGGTGGGGCAGGGTTGCGGGGCCTGGGCTTGGGAGCTTCCGGCTGAACAGGCTCGGGCTCCGGAGGGGGTGGTTCGTTCCCGCGTTGCAGGAAGGCGCGGATCCTCCGCTCCAGCTTGATCCGTTCCATGAGCACGAACCGGCCGCAGGTCCGGCACCGGATCCCCACGTCCGCCCCCAACCGCTCGACGACCCACACGTCCCCCCCGCACGGGTGCGCTTTCCGCGTGCGGATGACGTCGCCCAGGTACAGCTTCACGTAGGGCGCAGGCAACCTCTCCCTCCCGCCTCAGCGGGCCGCCAGCAAAGCGTCCGTGGGGGCGTAGTCGTCGGTGAGGGTGGGCACGTCCTGGATGCGGATGGGGCGCTGGTACAGGTCCGCCACCACGGCTTCGAAGCGTTCCACGGTGACCCTGCCGCGTGCTTCCCGAGCGCGTTCCTGTATCTCCGCAGGGGACCACCGGCGGTCCGTGGCCACCACCACGATGTTCCGCAGGGCTTCCGGCCAGCCCAGGGGGCCGTAGTCCACGGGGAAGACGTACACGCCGGGGTACACCTCCCGTAGGGTCCGGTACACCGCCCGGAACAGCCGGCTGTGGGGTCCCTCCAGGGCCCCGATAACGTTGGCTACCAGCACTCCCCCGGGGTTCAGCTTCGCCCGCACCTCCGCGTAGAACTCCCGGGTGGCTAGGTGGAAGGGTAAGGTGTCCCGCAGGTACGCGTCCAGCAGGACATGGTCGTAGCGGTCCTCCGTGCGCTGGACGAACCTCCGGCCATCCTGGGCGAAGGCCCGCAGCCGCCCACCTCGGGGGACCCCAAAGAACCGGTGCGCCACCTCCACCACCTCAGGGTCGATGTCCACCACGTCTACCCGGACCTCCGGGTAGTCCTCTAGGTACCGCTTGGGTATCGTGCCACCACCCATCCCGATGACCAGCACCCTCTCCGGACGAGGCTGGAACACCATCCCCAGGTGCATGTAGTCCGCGTACCGGAAGACCGTCCTGCGCGGGTTCTCCAGGTCCAGGGCACTCTGCCAGTAGTTGTCGAGCTTCAGGTACCGCACCCGCCCCTCGTCGCTCACGGTGATGCGGTGGTACACGGTGTCCCTGGCGTAGAGGATCTCCGGCCCGTCCCCGGGGACCCACCGCGGGACCGCCACCGCGGCCCCTGCCACCAGCAAGGCCGCTATCCCGGCGGCCCCCACGCGGCGCAGGCCCGCCAGGCCCAGCACTCCCAGGGCCATCTCCACCAGCCCCAGCGCCAGGATGGCGTCCCGCACTCCCATCACGGAGATGAGCCAGAAGGCGGCGGTGAGGCAGCCCGCGATACTGCCCAGGGTGGACAGGGCGTACAGCCGCCCCGCGGTCCCCCCCACGGTGGCGACGGAACGGGCGCTCAGACGGATCGCGTACGGGGAGATGGTCCCCATAACCACGCTGGCGGGGAAGAAGAGCACCACGGCTGCCACCAGGGGCCCCGCCCGGCTGTCCAGGTCCGCGGCCACCAGGGCGGACAGCAGGGCGGGAGCCACCGCGGGGATGGGAACCGTCAGCAGGCCCGCGAGGAACACCAGGCCGCAGAAGGCCGCGCGGGTGGGGTAACGGTCCGCCAGCCCGCCGCCGACCCAGTACCCCACGCTCAGGGCGGTGAGGAAGACTCCGATGAGGCTCCCCCACACGTAGATGGAGTTTCCGAACACCGGGGCCAGCACCCGGCTGGCCACGATCTCCAAGGCCAACAGTACCGCGCCGCTGGTGAACACAAGGAGCTCCAGCATAGGACCTCCAATCACCCCCAGCGTAGCTTACCAACACCCGTCCGGCTCAGTCTCCGTGTAGGGCCCGCAGGCGTGGGGACAGGCGCAGCAGCAGCTGCACCCTCTCCACCTCGTTCAGCCACTCCTGCGTTACGTCCCGCAACAGATCCTCCCCGGGCGGCTGGATCCCCACCGGGCAGGCGGGGCCCAGGCGGTCGAGGGCCATCTGCCGGTACAAGGACAAGGTGCGCTCCCCGTACCGCGCTACCTCCACGAAATCCTCGCTCAAGAACACCACCACGGGAATCCGGTACCCCCGGTTGATGGACACCAGCTCCCGCAGGTCCGGGTGCTCGTCCCGGTCCAGGAACCGTAACCCGATGCGGGAGGTGGCCTCCGCGAAGCGCTGCAGGATGGGGCACTGGTGCACGCAGTCCCCACACCACGTCCCCGCCAGCACCAGCAGCTTCATGTCCCGCTGGAACCCTTCCAGCAGGGCGCGCTGGTGCGGCGTCAGGGACACGCCTTCGTACACCCGGCGCCACCGTTCGCGGTGCACCTCGCTGCCGTAGCGCTCCAGGAACTCCCCGTACGGCAGGCCCTGCTGGTACTTCGCCCTCCAGTCCACCGTGCCGTCACCTCCGCACCTGCTCCGCAGGGGGTGGCACCAGCCGCAGTACCCCTGACACCAGACCCGCCAGCGCGATCGCCACCGCCGCGGATCCGAAGGCTGCCCCTTCCCCCACGGCCCCCAGCACCCCGTTGCCCCACACGGGCCCCACCATCCGCCCCAAACTCTCCAGGGTGCTGGCCACGCCCTGCACCGTGCCCTGCTCGTGGGAGGAGGCGGACCGGCTGATCAGGGACACGAGGGCCGGGTTGGCGACCCCCGCGCCCACCGCGGCCCCTAAGGTGCTCAGGACGAAGGGCCCGAGGTGTGGGCTCAGGGAGGCCGCCAGCAGTCCCGCCCCCGCCACCACCAGGCCCGCGGAGAGCGCCCACTCCTCGCCGAAACGCCGCACCACGGGCCCCACCAGCCCCACCTGGACCAAGGCTCCCACGGTCGCCCACACGGCGAGGAGGTAGCCCGTGTGGGTCGCATCCAGGCCGAAGCGCTGGTTCACAAACAAGGCGAAGGTGGTCTGGTAGGCGGCTGCGGTGGCCCAATACAACAAGTCCACCCCTAGCAGCCCGCGCAGGTAGGGTGTCTTGAGCGCCCGCGGCAGGTGCCGCCACCCGGGCCTTCCCCCTGCTTGCACCCGGTGCACGGTCTCCGGCAACCACCGCCACGCCAGCCCCATGGCCACCGCCGTCAGCCCCACCGCCGCCCAGGCCGGAGTAGCGTACCCGAAGCGGGACAAAGTGCCTCCCAAGACAGGGCCCAGGACGAACCCGACGCCGAAGGTGGCGCCCAGGAGGCCGAAGCTGCGTGCGCGCTCCTCCTCCGTGGTCACGTCCGCGATGTACGCGCGGGCGGTGGAGATGTTGCCTCCCGACAGGCCGTCGATGACCCGGGCCACGAACAGGGTGGCCAGGTCCTTGGCCACCGCCAGCAGGGTAAAGCTCACCGCGGTCCCCAGCAAGCTCAGCAGCAGCACCGGCCTGCGGCCCCACCGGTCTGACCACGCGCCCAAGACGGGGGCCGCGACCAGCTGGCAGGCGGAGTACGCCGCGAACAGCAGGCCCACTTGAAGGGGGGTCGCGCCGAAGCTCCGGGCGTAGAAGGGCAACAGGGAGATCACGATCCCGAAGCCAACCAGGCTGGGGAGGACCGTGAAGAAGAGGGCGAGCAGAGGCCGGCTCACCAGACCATTATGCCATCCGGCCTCTCTGCCCCCGGTACGGTACAATCCCTGGCCGGAAGCCATGTCGAGCCTGCCGCGGCTCCGAGCCCTGGACCTGGTCCCCGTGCAGGTGGGCGGCCGCCCCGCGCTCGCGGTGCACGACCCCGAGGGGCTGGTGGAGGACACCCTGTTCCTGCCCCCGGAGGTGGCGGAGGTGGCCCTGCTGCTGGACGGGCGCCGGGACTGGGTGGACGTACAGGTGGAGTACGCGCGGCGGCACCGCGGGGCCTTGCTGTTCCGGTCGGAACTCGCGCGCATCGTGGAGGAGCTGGACCGGCGCGGGCTGCTGGAGACCGAGCAAGCCCGACGCCGCCGCGCGGCTCTGGAAGAAGCCTTCCGCCGCGCACCCGAGCGGCCGCCCTACTTCGCGGGGCGGTCGTACTCCTCCGACCCTGACCAGCTGCGGGCACAGCTGGCCCGCTCCCTGCGGGCCGTGGACGCAGCCCGCCTGCCCGCCTATCCGCCCCGGGGCGTGGTGGCGCCCCACGTGGACTTCGAACGGGGCGGCCCCTGCTACGGGTGGGCGTACTCCGCCCTGGGCCGGTCAGAGGCCACCGCTTTCCTCCTACTGGGCGTGGCGCACGTGGCAGCCGCCCAGCCCTTGGCACTGTGCACGAAGCCCTACCGCACGCCCCTGGGCACCCTCCCCGTGGACCGCGGGTGGGTGGAAGACCTGCTGCGGGAGGTACCGGACTTGGCGGAGGCGGAGGCCGCACACCGGGCAGAGCACTCCTTGGAGTTTCAGGCGGTGTTCCTGCAGGTGGCCCTGGCGGGCCGCCCCGTGGCGGTGGTTCCCGTACTGTGCTCCGCCTTCGAGCTGTGGACCGGCGGTCGGTCTCCGCGGGGGGTGGAGCCCGTGGACCGCGCGATCGAGGCCCTGCGCCGCACCTTCTGGGACCGCGCAGACCGCGCCGCGGTGGTGGTGGGCGTGGACTTCAGCCACGTGGGACCGCGGTTCGGAGACCCAGAACCCCCGGACTCCACCTTGGCCCTGCGAACTTCCGCGGGAGACCACCGGGCTTTGGAGCACGTGCTCCGGGGAGATCCGGAAGGCTTCTGGCAGGAGGTGGCGGCGGGAGGCAATCCCCAGCGCATCGACGCCACCAGCGCCCTGTACACGGCTCTGCGGGTTCTGGAGCCCGTGCGCGGAGAACTCCTGCACTACGCCCAGGCGCCAGACCCCGCGGGAGGGATCGTGAGCTTCGCCAGCGTGGCCCTGTACTGAGGGCCGAAAGTGCCTTTCAGCCGGCCCGGGGTGACCCGATGCAAAGGTGCGCACCGAAGACAGCAGCCCGAAAGCGATCTTGAGCACCCCAGGGGGCGCGGCAGGAGCTAGAAGCCCCGACCACGGCTCCCAGCACCGACCCGCCCGCCATCGGCAGGACCGTGTTTCGCACCGCCTGCTGATCCGCGAACCCGCGGAGCTGGCTCAGCGGGCCACCCCCACCGCCACCGTGGCGAGGCCGAGGAACACGCTTCCCGTGCCTGCGGTTTTCACGTCGGCTCCGAACACCAGGACCAAGGCCGGGATGAGGACCTCCCGCCACACCCAACACGCTGCTCGCGAGACGCCCAGCGGGGAATTTCCCACACGGAAGCCCGCGGCAGCAGCCCACCACCCCCCCAGGGCCCCGATAGGGGCACCGACGGCGAAAGCGACACCCGGCTGTCCCGGGCCGGGCTCCTCATACGAGCCGCGTCCCCAGGCGGCTGACCGCCAGGAGCACGGAAACCGCGACCCCGGTGAGGAGTACCGCCAGCCACGTGGCCAGATCCCACCGGCCCGCCTGCACCGCGTCGTACAGGGCGATGGGGAGGGTTTGGGTCCTGCCTGGGATGTTCCCCGCCACCATGAGGGTGGTCCCGAAGTCCCCCAAGGCCCGGGCGAAACCCAGGGTCACGCCCGCCAGGATCCCTCGGTGGGCGAGGGGGAAGAGCACCCACACGAACTGCTGCCAGGCTCCCGCTCCGTCCATCTGGGCGGCCTCCAGCAGCTGCACGTCGACCTCCTCGAAGGCTGCCCGCGCGGCGGCCACCACCAGGGGCAGGGAAGGGACCGCGGCGGCCACCGCCGCGCCCTGCCACGTGAACACCAGCGCAGTCTTGAACGTGGCTTCCACCCACTGCCCCAAGGCGCTCCCGCGCCCCAGGGCCACCAGGAGGTAGTAGCCCAGGACCGTGGGCGGCAAGGTGAGGGGAAGAGCGGTGAACGCCTGCAGGAGGCCCCGCCCTGGGAAATGACGCATGGCGAGGAGGTAGGCCACCCCGATGCCCGCAGTTCCCGAAAGGGCCGTGGCCAAGCTGACCACCTTCAGGGAAGTCCACAGGGCCGAAAGATCCATGGTACTGGCCTACCGGGAAGTCCCCTCTCCCGACAGGACGAACCCGTAGCGCCGCATGATGGGACGGCCCTGGGGCCCGTTCACGAAGCGCAGGAACCGGTAGGCTTCCCCCTGCCGAGGGGACCGCGCCACCACCCCCGCCCCCTGCCGGATGGGGTCGTGCAGGCGGTCTGGAACTAGCCAGAAGCGGCCCACGGAAGACACGGGGGGTGCCAGGGCCAAGGAAAGGGCCACGATCCCCACGTCCGCGTTCCCGGACTGCACCAGCTGAAGGGCCGAGCCCACGTTCTCGCCGTACACCAGCTTCCCCCGCACCCGGCCCAAGACCCCAGACCGGGCCAACGCCTGCCGGGCCGCCTCCCCGTAGGGTGCGTGCTCAGGGTTGGCCATGGCCACGTACCGCACCCGGGAATCCACGAGGAGCGCCAGCCCCTGCTGCACCGGCAACACGCTCTCCCCGCGCACCCACAGCACGATGCGGCCCACCGCGTACAGCTGCACAGAGTCCGGCACCACGAAGCCCCGCTCCGCGAGCCTCCACACGAAGGCCTCGTTGGCGGAGAACAGCAGGTCGAAGGGCGCGCCGTGCTCCACCTGGAAGGCCAGCTGGCCCGAAGAGCCAAAGGAAAAGGTCACCGGCACTCCTGCGGCCCTGTGAAAGGCGTCGCCCATTTCCTCGAAGGCGTACCGCAGGTCCGCGGCCGCGGCCACCAAAAGCCCTTGCCCCACCGGGCCGGAGGAAGCGGGTCCGGACAGCAGGACCGCTAGGGCTAGGCTCAAGCCCAGGGCCCTAACCACCGCCAGCCTCGCCCGGCACGGTCCGCACGGTCCCCGCGGACGCGAAATCGTACCCCCCCATGGCCAGCAGCTCCTGGCGGAACCGCCCACCCGTGACCACGTCCAGGAACAACCGGACGGGTTCCGTGTGCACCAGGTCCTGGGGCACCACGAGGTCGTAGCGCTGCTCGGTAATGGACAGGAAGTCCAGGCCGTACCAACGCGCCACGGGCAGTACCCCGGGCCCCAGGTCCGCAAGCCGCGCCGCCACCGCCTCCGCCACGGCCAGATGGCTTTCCAGCTCGCGGGCGTAGCCCTCCAGCCGCCTTCCGGGGACTCCTGCGGCCCGTAGCCACTGGTCGAACACCAGCCGGCTGCCGGACCCCCTTTCTCGGTTCACCACCCTCAGGCCGGGGCGGAGCAAGTCCTCGGGCCTGCGGACCTGCTTACCTAACCCCGGCCTCAGCACCAGCCCCTCCACCCATCGGGCCACGGTCACCATCACCGCCGGGGTGGACCCCAGCCACCTGCGCACGACTCCCACGCCCTCCGGGTCCTGGGGCGAGTGCAGGTGCGTGCCGGCCACGTGCACCAGCCCCCGACCGGCGGCCCTCAAGGCCCGGGCGCTGCTCAAGGGCAGCCAGTACACCCGAACACCCTCCTGGCGTTCCAAGAGGGAGCCCGCCAGGCGTAGGGCGGGATCGCACCCGGCGAGCAGCAGCACCCGGTCCGGATGGAGGGGCCCCGGAAGCACGGTGATACGCGCCCGCTGCTTCCCAAGGTCCTCCACGATCCCGTCCGCGGGCAAGGGGGAGCTCATCCCCCGCAGGGGCCAAGCCACCAGGCGTTCCCGCACGCGCCCTACCACCACCCTGCCGGTGGGACCCGCAGGCTGCGCCAGCACCGCGTCCACGCCTGCTCCGCCCCGAGGGGCAAAGAGATCCTCCACCGCGCAACCAAGAGCTCGCGCCAGGCGCAGGGCCACCGCGGTGTTGGGGATGTAGCGGCCCGACTCGATGGCGGACAGAGCCTGGCGGGACAGGCCCGACAAGCGAGCCACCTCCGCCTGCGGCAGGCCCCGGCTTTCCCGCACCGCCCGCACCCGGTTGTCCAGCTCCCCCGGCACCCTGCGACCCACGGCCTCAGGGTAGTTAACAATTTACGACATTGTCAACAATAAATTCCTCTCCGAGCAGCACGGGTTCTCCACAGATTACGAACTAGGGTTCGTCTTGACATGATTTTGTACGGACGTCCTGATAATAGGACATCAGGATGATCGGTGAGGCTCGTGGGGAAAGTTGACCTGAACAGCGTCATCCCCCTCTACTACCAGATCCGCGAGGATCTCCGTCGCCGAATCGAGGCCGGACAGTGGAAGCCCGGGGAAGCCATCCCTTCGGAGGCTGAACTCCAGGAGATCTACGGGGTGAGCCGGGCCACGGTGCGGCAGGCCCTCTCGGAGCTCGTGATGGAGGGGTTGCTCATCCGCAAACAGGGACGAGGGACCTTCGTGGCCCCTCCGAAGATCGTGGAGCCCCTCCCGCGTCTGGTGAGCTTCACGGAGGAGATGCGGGCGGTAGGTATGGAGCCCAGCACCCGCAGCGTGAAGGTGGAGATCGTCACCGATCCCCCCAAGCGGGTTCGCGAGACGCTCCGGACCGACGAGGATCGTTTCCTCCGGATCGAGCGGGTGCGGTGCGCCAACGGGCAGCCCATCGTCCTCCTCGTCTCCTACCTCCCTGCCTCCCTGGGGGTCGGTCCTGAGGAGGACTTCTCCGGGTCCCTGTATGCGCTGCTGGAGACCAAGCACAACATCCGTCTCGGCGAGGCGATCCAGATCATCGAGGCGGCCATCGCGGACGAGGACACGGCGGCTCAGCTGGAGATCGAGGAAGGGGAGCCCATCCTGATCATCCGACGGGGCACCTTCGCGAAGGACGGGCGACCCGTGGAGTACGTGGAGGGATTCTACCCCGCGGACCGTTACCGGTACACCATCCGGCTCGAACGCTAGAGGCCGTGGGGTCATGCTTCGAGATCGCCATCCCACAGGGGCAGGGGGTGGGAGCGGAGAGAAGGGAGACCTGCAATCCCTCCGGAACGCCGACCAAGAGAATCGAAGGGGGTGTGACGATGCGGTGGTACGGACGGATGCTGGGAGTTCTCCTGGCACTCACCGTTGCCTGGGTGGGTGCCGTCGCGACCGCGAAGGGGGGGCCGCGACTGCCGCGGCAGATGACCCTGTGTTGGACGCCGCCCGACATCACCGGAGTCTTCAAGACCGCCACGGACTTCTTCGAGAAGGCCGCCGCGGAAGCCCGTCAGCACGGCCTGAACGTCCAGATCATCAGCCGTGCTCCTGCCGCCCACACGGAGTTCGCGACGCAGGTGGCCATCATCGAGGACTTCATCCAGAGGCGGTGCAACGTCATCGCCATCTCGCCGATCGAGGTGGAGGTCATCATCCCCGCCATCCGCAAGGCGAACGCCGCCCGGATCCCTGTGATCATCGTGAACCTCCTCGAGCCCATCCGCGGGGTCGAGGTGGCTTCCTACATCGGGTTCGACAACACCGTGGCCGCCATGGTCTCCGCGTACTCCCTGGTGGACTACCTCGGGGGTCCGGGGGTCCTCGGGGCGGGACCACGGGTGGACGTACGGACGGACCAGTACCTGGACCTGCAGTGGTGGCAGGGCGTCTATCGGAATTTCCAAGACCGCGCTGCCATCCGCGCGAACGTGGCCGTGATCGAGGGGATCGCGGGTGGGTTCTTCTCCACCGCCCGGGTGAACGGCTTCCGTAAGGTCATCAGCGCCTTCCCCAACGTCCGGGTCCTGGACATCAAGCCCGCGGACTGGAACCGGGAGAAGGGCCGGAAGGTGGCGGAGGACTACCTCACCCGGTGGCCCACGGGCCTGGACGCCATCTGGGCCGCCTCCAACGAGATGGGCCTGGGCGCCATGCTGGCCGCGGAGGCCGTGGGGCGCCTGGAGCGCGCGCAGGAAGGGCCGAAGTTGGGGGACGAGAAGGTGGCGATCTTCACCAACGACGTCACCCCGGAGTCCACGGCCCGCATCTCGGAGGGCAAGATCGTGGCGGAGACCCACCACGGGTTCCCCGAGTGGGGTTGGTACGGCACCAAGTTCGGCGTGATGCTGGCCCTGGGTCAGCGCGTGCCCAAAATCTTCGACATCCGTCCGCGCACCGTCTATCGGGGCAACCACCAGCTCTTCTACCCGAACCCCAAATTGGAGCGCATTGACTGGGAGGCCATCAAGCGGGCAGCCAGATGACCAGACGAGGGGCGAGGGGCTCGCGCTTCCTCGCTCCTCCCGTTCAGGGAGCCACGAGATGTCGGAACGGGTGGTGCTCGTCACAGGGGCAGGGAAGGGGATCGGGCGGGCGGCGGCGCTCGCGTTTGCCCGGGAGGGGGCAGCGGTCGCCGTGGTCACCCGGAGCGAGGGGCCGGGGCGTGAGACCCTGGACCTTCTGCGGGAGAGGGACGCCCGGGCAATCCTGGTGGTGACGGATGTCTCCACCCCTCAGGGCGCCCGGCGGGCTGTGGAGGAGACCGTCGCGCAGCTGGGACGCCTGGACGTGCTCGTGAACAATGCGGGGATCTACCGACAGGGCGACGCCCTGAGTACGTCCGAGGAGACCTGGGAGGAGGTCCTCCGCATCAACCTCACGGGCGCCTTTTTGTGCGCGAAGTACGCGGCGGAGCACATGGTCCGGCAGGGGAGCGGTGTGATCGTGAACGTGGCCTCGGAAGCCGGGATCGTGGGGATCCCAGGTCAGATCGTCTATAACGTCTCGAAGGCCGGCACGATCATGCTCACGAAGAGTTTAGCGGTGGACCTGGCGCGCTACGGGATCCGGGCGAACTGCGTCTGCCCGGGCACTACAGACACCCCCCTCGTCCAGGAGGCCCTGGCCCGCAGCGGGGATCCGGACCGCGCCCGCCGCCACCTGGAGGCCACCCGCCCCCTCAACCGCCTGGGCACCCCGGAGGAAATCGCGGAGGCCATCGTGTTTCTCGCCAGCGAACGGTGCGGCTATGCCACCGGAGCTGTCCTCTCCGTGGACGGCGGATACACGGCCCAGTAGGCCAGCCCCGGTGCTGCAGCTGGTGGGCATCCACAAGTCCTTCCCGGGGGTCCACGCCCTCCGCGGGGTCAGCCTGGAATTGCAGCCCGGGGAGGTCCACATCCTCCTCGGGGAGAACGGGGCCGGAAAATCCACCCTCCTCAAGATCGCAGGCGGTGCCCTATCGAAGGACGCGGGGCAGATCCACGTGCACGGCCGCCGGGTGGAGCTCCGCAGTGTCCAGCACGCGCGCTCACTCGGCATCGGGATGGTCCACCAGGAGCTCAGCCTCGTCCCGGACCTCTCCGTGGCGGAAAACCTCCAACTCGGGCAGTGGCCCCAGCGTCGGCTGGGCCTCGTGGACTGGAGAGAGATGCGGGTGCGGGCCCGGCGGGTGCTCGGGGATCTGGAGGTCCTCTTGGACCCGGACCGGCCCGTCCGGGAGCTCTCCATCGCGGAGCGGCAGCTGGTGGAAATCGCCCGGGTCCTCGGCCTTGAGGTGCGGATCCTCCTCCTGGACGAACCCACCTCTGCCCTGCCGGAGGGAGACCGGAAGCGGCTGTTCCGGATCCTACGAGAGCTGCGCAACCGCGGGGTCGCGGTGGTGTACACGAGCCACCGGCTCGCGGAGGTGTGGGAGATCGGGGACCGGGTGACGGTCCTGCGGGACGGACAGGCGGTTGGGACCTTCCCGGTCCAGGAGACGGACGAATCCCTCCTCGTGCGGCTGATGGTGGGGCGGACCCTGCAGGAGCACTTCCCCAAGGCACAGGTTCCCCTTGGCCCTCCGGTGCTGGAGGTCTCGGACCTCCATGCGGGTATTCTCTCGGGCGTGAGCGTGCAGGTCCGGGCCGGGGAGATCGTGGGGGTGTTCGGGCTCCGGGGCAGCGGCCGTTCTACCCTGGCCCGGGCCCTGTTCGGCCTGGAGCGGATCCGGTCCGGCACCATCCGGATCAACGGTCGGCCCGTAGAGATCCGCAGTCCCCAGGACGCCATCCGGGCGGGACTCGGGTATCTCACGGAGGACCGCCGGGAAGGCCTCATTCCTCTCCTGCCTGTGCCCCCGAACATCACCCTGGCGAGCTTAGCGCGGTTCGTCCGCCGGGGGTTCCTCGACCTCTCCGGGGAGCGGGACGTGGCCTTGCACCTCATGGAGGCCCTCGCCATCCACCCGCCCCTCCCCTGGCGGCCCGCCCTGCACTTCAGCGGCGGCAACCAGCAGAAGATCCTGCTAGCCCGGTGGCTCGCGAGCGGCACCCGGGTCCTGGTCCTCGACGAACCCACCCGGGGGATTGACGTGGGGGCCAAGAGCGAGGTGTTCGTCCTGGTCGGGCAGCTGGTGCAAAAAGGGGCTGGAATCCTCCTCCTCTCCTCCGAGATCCCCGAGCTCCTCGCGGTAGCGGACCGCATCCTCGTGCTCCGCTCCGGCCGCCTGACCGCGGAATTCCCGAGAAGGGAGGCCACCCAGGAGGCCATCCTCCGCGCAGCCACCGAGCTCAAGGAGGCGGTGTCCCCATGAGAAGTGACCTCCCCGTCCCGCAGACTTCCGTGGTCCGTCCCCTCCATGCCGGATGGGCTCGAAGTGTGGTGGAGCCCGTGGTGGCCCGCGGGGGACCGCTCGTGATCCTGCTCCTGCTGGTCGCGTACCTCTCCCTCTCCGCGCCCTACTTCTTCACGGTGGGGAACTTCAAGAACATCCTCCAGCAGACCGCGGCCGTGATGATCCTCGCGGTGGGGCAGACCATCGTCATCATCGGGGCCGGCATCGACCTCTCCGTGGCCGCCACCCTGGCCCTTTCCGCCAGCCTTGGAGCCGTGGCCATGACCTACTGGGCTCAGAGCGTGTGGGTGGGAATCCTGCTCGCGCTTGCCGCAGGAGCCCTGGTGGGCCTCGTCAACGGCTTGGTGATCACCAAGGGCCGGGTGCCGGACTTCATTGTGACCCTGGGAACCATGTCCGCGGCCCGCGGCATCGCCCTCATCCTCACCGGCGGACTTCCCGTCCCCTCCCACCTCACCGCCATCCAACTCCGGGCCTACCTCCCGCAGGAGATCATCTGGCTCGGGAGCGGCAGCGTGCTGGGAGTCCCCGTGGCGCCCCTCGTCGCCCTCGCCATGGCCTTCGTGGGATGGGTGGTGCTGCAGCACACGCCTCTGGGGAGGGCCACGTACGCGGTGGGCGGGAACCGGGAGGCCGCCCGGGTCAGCGGCATTGCCGTGGACCGGGTGAAGATCTCCGGGTATGTGCTGTCGGGGTTTCTCGCCGCGGTGGCGGGGCTCGTGCTCACGGGCCGGCTGAACTCCGCCAACGCCCTCATGGCGGAGGGTATGGAGCTGCAGTCCATCGCCGCCGTGGTCCTCGGGGGGACGAACCTCTTCGGAGGCGTGGGCGGCGTGGGGGGAACGGTGGTAGGAGCCCTCATCATGGGAGTGCTGGGGAACGGCCTCAACCTCCTCAACGTCAGCGCCTTCTGGCAGCGGGTGATCATGGGCCTCATGATCGTGCTCGTGGTGATCCTGGACCAGTGGCGGCGCCGGCGGTTCGAGGCGTGGGGCGAGCGGGGGACGAGGTGAAGTACGCGGTGAGCAACTGGATCTACGGGGGCGAGCCCCTCCAAGGCACCCTGGAGCGGCTTGCCCGGTACGGCTACCAAGGCGTGGAGCTCCAGGGAGATTTGGGCCAGTACGAAGCCCGGGAGGTCCGGGCCCTCGCGGAACGGTATGGGATCACCGTGTGCTCGGTGGCCGCCATGTTCCCGTGGCCCGGAGATCGCGACCTCTCCCACCCGGATCCGGACGTCCGGGCCCGGGCTGTGGCGTACGTGCGGGAGCTTCTGGCGTTCGCGGAAGCCGTGGGCGCCGAGCAGGTACTCCTGGTCCCCGCGTCGGTCCCGAGACGGGCGCCCGTAGGGTACACGGGAGAACCGGAGACGTGGTGGACCTTGGTGGAACGGGAGTGGCGATACGCCGTGGACTCCGTGCGTCAGGCCGCGGAGGAGGCCAAAGCCCGGGGGATCCGGCTCGCGGTGGAGCCCATCAACCGCTACGAGACCTTCCTCCTCACCACCGCGGAGCAGGGCCTGCGGTTCCTCGAGGAGGTGGGCTCCGAGAGTGTCTACCTGCACCTGGACACCTTCCACATGAACCTCGAGGAACGGGATCCCGCCGCAGCGGTCCGGAGGGCGGGACCGCGCCTTACGAGCCTGCATCTCTCGGACAGCCACCGGGGCCCCCCGGGGGAAGGGCACCTGGACTTCCGGGCCATCCTCCAGAGCCTCCGGGAGATGGCGTTTGGCGGGTGGCTCATCCTGGAGCCGCTTCCCCCAGTTCCAGACCTGACGGTCGCCATCCGGTCTCGCTTGGGCACGGCCCTGAGGGATCCGTACGCGGAGCGCTCTCTCCGGTGGCTTCGGGAGCTGGAGGCGCGGTTGGTGTTGGAGACAGAAGACGGGCAGCGCCAGAGGAGGTGAGGCCGTGATCCGGGTGTGCCTCGTGGGGGCAGGACGGGCCGGGCTCGTACACGGCCGCAACTTCGCCTTCCGGATCCCGGAGGCGGAACTGGTGGCGGTGGTGGACGAGGACCCCGACGCCCGGGCCCGAGCCGCGCAGGAGCTACGGGCGCAGCCCTTCGCCTCCCTCGAGGAGGCCCTGGAGCGGGTGCCCTTCGAGGCGGTGTGTGTGGCCACCCCCACTTTCACGCACCGGGACCTCGTGGTGTCCGCTGCGGAGGCCGGAAAGCACGTGTTGTGCGAGAAGCCCATGGCGCTCGACGTCCCGCAGGCCCTGGCGATGATCCGGGCCGCGGAGCGAGCGGGCGTGGTCCTGCAGGTGGGGTTCATGCGGCGCTTCGATTCAGAGTTCCGGGACGCACGGGCCCGCATCGCCTCCGGAGAACTGGGACGCCTCCTCCTGATCCGGTCCACCACCCGGGGACCGGGGCTCCCCCCCGCCTGGGCCTGGGATCCGAGAAAGGGACTCGGTCTTCTCGCGGAGGTCACCAGCCACGACTTCGATACCCTGCGGTGGCTTTCCGGCGCGGAGTACCGGTCCGTCTTCGCCCGGGTTGCGGCCCGGAAGGCCACGCATCTGCTGGCGGACTACCCGGACTTCTACGACGTGGCCCTGGTGAGCGCGGAGCTCCTGGACGGGACCCTGGGAAGCATCGAGGGCGCCTGCCCCGTGGACTACGGGTACGACTCGCGGGTGGAGATCCTCGGGACCGAGGGGATGATCTGGATCGGGGAAATCCGAAAGGGCTCTTGGATGCGGGTCACACGGGAGGGCCAGCTGGTGCACGAGGCCATTCGGAGCTGGGGGGAGCGATACCGCGACGCGTACCTGGCGGAGGACGAGCACTTCATCGCCTGCATCGAGAAAGGCCAGCCCCCGGAGGTTACGGGGTGGGACGGACTGCGGGCCCTGGAGGCCACCCTCGCCGCGGTCCGATCCGCGGCCACAGGCCTCCCGCAGCCCGTGGAGCGGGTGGGAGGAGGACCGTGAGGGCTGCGGTCTGCGTGCCCGGAACAGGCATTGCCCTGGAGGAGTGCCCGGATCCGCGCCTGGAACCCGGGGACGTCCTCGTCCGGGTGCGGGCGGTCTCCATCTGCTCCACGGATCTGAAAATCGCCCGCCGGGGCCACTTCAAAATCCCGCCCGGAACCCGGCGCATCCTGGGGCACGAGATCGCGGGAGAGGTGGTGGAGGTGCGGGCTCCGGAAGCCGGCCTCCGGGTAGGCCAGCGGGTGGGGCTCGTGCCCAACGTGGGCTGCGGCCGCTGCCGCGCCTGCGTGGCGGGCCTGGATGCTCTCTGCCCGGACTACGACGCCCTCGGCATCACGCTGGATGGAGGGTTCGCGGAGTTCGTGCGGGTGCCGGCCCGGGCGGTGCAGCGGGGCCATGTGGTGCCGGTCCCGGAGGAGGTCGCGTTCGAGGAGGCCGCGCTCGCAGAACCCCTCTCTTGTGCCCTCAACGCGCACGAGGCAGTCGCCACCGGCCCCGGGGACCGCGTGCTCGTCCTGGGAGGTGGCCCCATGGGGCTTTTGAACGCCCTGGTGGCTAGGGTCCGGGGCGCGGGCGAGGTGGTGGTCGCGGATCCCTGGCCTCAGAGGCGGGAGATCGCGCGGGAGATGGGCGCGGATGAGGTCCTTGCCCCGGAGGCGGTCTGGGAATACGGGGATGGGTTCGACGTGGTGATCGTCACCGCCCCGGACCCCCGGGCCCAGGAGCAGGCGGTCCAGGTGGCCGGGGTGCGGGGCCGGGTGAACTTCTTCGCGGGGTTCCCCGCGGATTGCGGGCGGCCCACCCTCGACACCAACCGGGTGCACTACCGCCAGCTCCTCCTCACGGGCACCACCGGCCAGACCGCAGAGCACTACCGCCGGGCGCTGCGCCTCTTGCCCCGCCTCCGGCCTCATCTGGGACGACTCGTGACGGACCGGCGTCCCCTGGAGGAGGTGACCGCGGCCATGGAGGCCATGGCCGCGAAGCGGAGCCTGAAGGTCGTGCTGTTCCCAGCGGGCCTCTAAGGACGCGGGACGGACCCACGCAAGGAGGGGAATCATGGAACACGTGGACCTTCTCATCAACGGCACCTGGGTGGAGGGGAGGGAGAAGATCTCGGTCCTCAACCCCGCGGACGAGGAGGTGATGGGAACCGCCTCCGTCGCCACTCAGGCGGAGGTGGACGCTGCGGTGGAGGCCGCAGAGCGGGCGTTTCGGGCATGGTCCCGCACGCCGCCGGCCCACCGCGCGGCCCTGTTGCGGCGGGCAGCCCAACTGGTCCGGGAACGGCTGGAGACCCTCGCGCGCCTTCTGACCCTGGAGCAGGGGAAACCCCTCAGGGAGGCGCGCGGGGAGATCCAGGCCAGCGTGGATGCCCTGGAGTACTACGCGGAAGAGGCCCGGAGGATCTGTGGCCGTACCATCCCCACGGATCAGCCGAACCGTCGGAGCCTCGTGATCCATCAGCCCGTGGGACCCGTGGCCGCCATCGGGCCGTGGAACTACCCCGTCCTGCTCCTCGCGTGGAAGGTGGCTCCGGCCCTTGCGGCAGGATGTACGGTGGTGGCGAAACCGCCCTCCCGGACGCCCCTTGCGGTCTCTCGGTTCCTAGCGTGCCTGGTGGAGGCCGGCGCTCCCCAGGGCGTGGTGAACACCGTGATCGGTTCGGGGAGCACGGTGGGCAGCTACCTGGTGCGGCACCCGGGGATCCGGAAGATCGCCTTCACGGGGGAGACCTCGACCGGAAAGGAGATCCTCCGGATGGCGGCGGAGGGGATGAAGCGGGTGTCCCTGGAGCTGGGGGGACACTGCCCGTTGCTGGTCTTCCCGGATGCGGACCTGGAGGCCGCGGCACGGGGCGCCGTCTACCGCGCCTTCCGCAACATGGGGCAGGTCTGCAACGCCATCAACCGCATCTACGTCCACGAGCAGGTGTACGAACTCTTCTTGGAACGGTTCGTGGAGTACACCCGGCGGCTCCGGATCGGCCCGGGCCTCGAAGATCCGGACCTCGGTCCCATGACCACGCGGGAAGGCCTGGAGAAGACCGTGGGGCACATCGAGGACGCGCGGGCCAAAGGCGCCCGCGTGTTGTACGGGGGTCACCGGCCTGAGGGGTTCCCCAAGGGCTATTTCTTCACCCCCACGGTCCTGGTGGACGCGGACCACTCCATGAAGGTCATGCGGGAGGAGACCTTCGGCCCCGTGGCGCCCCTCATGCCCTTCCGGGACCTGGAGGAGGCCCTTCGGCTCGCCAACGACAGCCCCTATGGACTCGTGGCGTACGCGTACACCCGGGACCTGCGCACCGCCTTCCTGGTGGCGGAGGGGTTGGAGGCGGGGACCGTGGGGGTGAACAACGTGGTGGGAGGCGAGGTGCCCTTCCCCTACGGGGGCTGGAAGGAAAGTGGGTTCGGCCTGGAGCTCTCGCACGAGGGGCTGGAGGAGTACCTGCTCACCAAGCACATCCGGATGGACCTCCCCTGAGGACTGCCCATGGACCCGATCCGAAGCGAGCTCACGTGGGAGCCGGCGCGCCTCGGTCCGGACGCGGTGCGGACGATCCGGCGGGCCAGTGACCTCCGGGGGCTCTTCGTGGACGCCCCGTCCTTGGAGGAGCTCGTCCGGACCGGGGACCCCGTCGTCTACGAGACCTACGAGTCCCCCCTCCCGGACAGCCCCGGGCACCTGCGGTACGGGCTCACCGTCCTCCACCCCGGCCGCGTGGGGCGTGAGTACTTCATGACCCGGGGACACTTCCACCTCCGGCGGGAGACCGCGGAGGTGTACGTCCCCCTACGCGGCCGAGGCGTCCTGGTGCTCCAGGACGAGCTCGGCCGTTGCCGGGTGGAGGACCTCCACCCAGGAGTGGTGGTCTACGTCCCACCAGGGTGGGCCCACCGCAGCGTGAACACGGGTTCTGAACCCCTGGTGTTCTTCTACGTGTACCCCGCGGACGCGGGTCACGACTACGAGACCGTGGCCCGCAGCGGCTTCCGCGTGCGGGTGCTCGCCCAAGACGGGCACCCCCAGGTGGTGCCCGTGGAAGGGCCCTGAGGAGGTGGCTCTGTGTCCGCCTGCCTTTGCGGCGTGGATCTGGGAACCACGGCCACCAAGGGAATCCTGATTCGGGAAGACGGGCAGGTCCTGGCGGAGGCGAGCGAGCCCTCGCGGCTCCTCCAGCGGGGTGCGGGGTGGGTGGAGCAGGACCTGGAGGACATGGTGGCCTCCGCCATCCGGGTGGTGCGGGCCTGCATGGAGCGATCAGGGATCCGGCCCGACGCGGTGGCGGGCCTGTGCCTCGATGGGCAGATGGCGGGCATCGCCGCCGTGGATCGGGAGGGACGAGCGGCCATGCCCTATGATTCCTGGCTCGATATCCGATGCACGCCCTACGTAGAGCGGATGCGGTCCCGCGCGCAGGAAATCTGCGCGCGCACGGGCGCTCCGCCCACCTACTCCCACGGACCCAAGATCCTGTGGTGGATGCACGAGCGACCCGAGACGTTTGCCCAGATCTGCAAGTTCGTGATGCCCGCCGGGTACGTAACCATGCGCCTGTGCGGCATGCGGGGAGAGGAAGCGTTCGTGGACCCCACTTACCTCCACTTCAGCTGCCTGAGCGATACGGAACGCGGCCAGTGGTCCGAAGCCCTCTGCGCGCACTTCGGGGTTCCCCAGGACCGTGTCCCGCGGATCGTGGAGCCCTGGGAGGTCGTGGGACGCCTCAGCCGGGAGGCCGCGGAGGCCATGGGCCTGCGGAGCGGCACCCCGGTGGCCGCGGGGGCGGGAGACCAGGCCGCGGCCATGCTCGGGGCCGGGGTGCTGGAGCCGGGAATGGCGTACGACGCGGCCGGGACTGCTTCCGTCCTCGCCCTGTGCGTGGACCGATTCGCGCCGGATGTCCATACCGGTACGTTGTTGTGCGCCCGCATGGTCCCCCAGGGACGGTGGTACCTGATCGGGTACATCGGCGGGGGCGGGCTGAACCTCCGGTGGTGGCGGGATCTCCTGCGCCAGATCACGGGGACGGACCGGTGGGATTACCCCGAGCTCGACGCCGCCGCTCGATCCGTCCCGCCCGGCTGCCAGGGACTCCTCTTCATCCCCCACCTCGCCGGCCGGGTGTGTCCGAACCAGCCGGAGCTGCGCGGGGCGTGGCTGGGAGTTGCCTGGACCCACGGACCGGAGCACCTGTACCGGGCCATGCTGGAGAGCGTGGCCTACGAGTACGCCATCTACCTGGAGATCGCCCGGGAGCGGTCGGGCGTGGGACCGCTCCGGGAGGTCCGGGTGGTAGGAGGAGGGGCACGCAGCGATCTATGGAACCAGATCAAGTGCGACGTCCTCGGCGTCCCGTACGCACGGCTGAACCGCACGGAAGCCGCGGCGCTGGGTTCCGCCCTCCTGGCGGGATTTGCGGTGGGGGTGTTCCGGGACTGGCAGGAGGCGGCGGGCCGGTTCACCTGGCCCGTCCAGCGCTACACGCCCGACTGGGAGAACCACGTGCGCTACCGCACCGCCGCCACCGCGTACCGGGCCGTGGTGGAGGACCGGGCTTTCTGGAAGAGGCTCACGGCAACGGATGCGTAGTCCGTGTTTGACGCCGGAGAGCCTTTTTGACGCCCTGGAAGGTGGGGGGTAGGGCTCGCGGTCTACCCCCACACCCTCCGGGCCGTGTCCACCACCAGACGGAGCTTCGCCCACTGGTCCTCTTCCGTCAGGAGGTTCCCCTCCATGACGGACGCGAAACCGCACTGCGGGCTCAGGGCCAGGCGGTCCCGGGGCACGTACCGGCTGGCCTCCTCAATACGGCGCAGCAGGGTTTCCTGAGACTCGAGCTGCGGGCGCTTGGTGCTCACCAACCCGAGGACCACCGTCTTGTCTCCAGGGACGAACCGGAGGGGCTCGAAGCCGCCGGACCGCTGGTCGTCGTACTCCAGGAGGAACCGGTCCACTTGCAGTTGCCCGAACACCTTCTCCGCGATGGGGTCGTAGCCGCCCTCCGCGTACCACTGGCTGCGGTTGTTCCCGCGGCACAGGTGGATGGCGAGCACCGTACCCCGCCCCCGCAGCCCCTCCAGGCACGCGTTGTCCGCCCGGATGGCCTCGTCCAGGGCGGCTTCCGGCTCCATCCCCATCTGGTCACGGACGTACTGCCGCCAGCGGGGGTCGATGTAGTAACTGTAGCGGGGCGCGTCGATCTGCACGTACGGCACCCCCTCCGCCACCAAGGCTTCGATCTCCCGCCGGACGATGGGCACGATGTCCCACAGAAGCTCCGAGTGGTCCCGGTATACCCGGTCCGTGACGCCCTTCTTGAAGGTGATGGCGGGGAACTGGTTGGCGCTGGGCAGGGTGACCTTGAACGGCCCCGGGCTGTGCTGCCGCAGGAAGCGCACCTCGTGCTCCGTGAGCCTGCGGATCTGGCGCAGCCGGGAAACCACCACACCCGTCACGCTGGCGGGCGGCGCCTGGCCTTCCCCCTGCCAGTCCCGGGGCAGTGCGTCACCGAAGTCGAACCCCTCCACGGAGTCCATGAGGTCGCTCATGAAGTTCCGGCGGCGTAGCTCGCCGTCGGTGAACACGTCCAGGCCCAGCTCCCTCTGCTTTTCCAGCAGCCGCAGGATGTGCCGGTCCTCCAGGGACCGTAGCCCCTCCGGGGAAGGGCCCCGGGATCGCGCCTCCAGAAGCTCCTGCGGCCGCAACAGGCTACCCACCTGGTCCGCCCTGTACGCCCCTTCCACTGCACACCTCCTGCCGAGGTCTCTGCTCAAATCCTAAGGCCGGCCCTCCTCCCCCGCCACGGCTGCCTGCTCGGGGCCGTGCGGTCCCGTCCCTTCCGCGGTCAGAACCTCCCGGGCCACCCGGAAGGCGTCCAGGGCTGCGGGCATGCCCGCGTACACCGCCACCTGGAGCAGGGTCTCGCGGATCTCTTCCCAAGTACACCCGTTCCGTAGCGCACCCTGGAGGTGCAAGCGGAGCTCGTGGGGGCGGTTCAGGGCGGCCGTGAGGGCCACGGTGAGTAGGCTGCGGACCTTCCGCGGCAGGCCCGGCCGCGCCCACACCGCGCCCCACGCGTACTCCGTCACCAGCTCCTGAAACGGCCGAGTGAAGTCGTCCGCCTCCCCGAAGCTCTGCTCCACGTACTCCGTGCCCATGACCTCCTTACGCAGCTCCAGGCCTTCCTCGAACCTCCCCATGGTCCCGCCCTCCTGAGACGTTTCCGCCCGTCAGCCCGCCCCGCCCGCGTCCGAATCCTCCGTCTGCGCCTGTCGCCCGCGCGCTCCCCGGCTCGCGCACGCCGGGCAGCCGCACACCTTCCAGCTATCCGCCCAATGGATCAACCCGCGCATCGTCCCCCCAGTCTCGTCAAACCGTTCCAGGATGGTGCTCAGCAGTTCTTTGTCTCCGTGCTCGTAATACCTCCACACGGCGTGCGCGACGAAATCCGCCGCCTGCAGGAGCCTGGTCTCGCGCGCCTGCGCAAAATATGGGATGTCGCAGAAATTATGCAGCCCGCCCCATTGAGTGCCAAGCTGCCGGAACTGCTCCACCCACAGGCGGGCACGCGTGTGAAATCGGCCCTCCGACACGATCACCAACCCCCGCTGAGCGTCCCCGTGTTCCTGGTACCGGCGCTTCAGGAAGGCGTCGAACCGCACGCACACCTGCTCTATACACCCTCGCACGAGGTTTTCTCCCCGTCGGGCCGAGGTCTTCTCAGCCGCGACCGCGAAGAGGACGACGCCCGGCCTGTTGCTCGCGCGCAGCACCCGCCCCGGCTCCAAGAGAACAGCTGTCCTCTTATCGCGCGAGATCTTGCGCCAAGGGCCGCGGCCGGCTCGGATGGCTGCCGCATGAAGTGGCAAAGCCGATTCCGTCCCCAGCTGGCTCCGTAGCACCTGATCGAGGTCCCGGGAGAGGAAATAGGTAACCCGCTCAAATACAGCAAGACCGCCGAGCACGAAATAGCGAGTCCCGCTGCCCTCCGGATCCCCGCTTTCGTCGAGGTACAAAAGGTACATGGGAACACCGCGAAAAAGAGAAAAGGCGGCCGACTGGCTGAGCCACGGGTTTCAGAAAAGGAAACCCCGCCGACCGCAGAATGAGCGTACTCTAACCTGGGATTGTCTTGCCAATGGCGAACATGCGTTCCCTATCCTTGGAGCCGCTCCTCCAGCAGGTCCACCACCGCCCGGGCGATCTCCTCCTTCCCCTCCGCCACCCGGATCACCTCGCCCTCCGGGCCCACGAAGTAGCCCCGGTGCACTCCCCGTTCGATCTCCGCCAGGTCGTTGGCCACCATGACGTCCGCGCGGTTGCGCCACAGGGACTCGTGGGCGATGCGCACCAGCTCGTCCCGGGGCTTCCCCACCTCCAGCTTGAACCCCACCAGGAACGTGCGGGGGCTGAGCTCCTTCACCAGCTGGATGGCCTTCGGGGTGGGGACCAGGCGTACCACCCACGCCTCGTCCGAGCCCACCTTCTCCTGCCGCACCTCTTCGGGGGCGAAGTCCAGCACCGCCATGGGGTGGATGACCGCGTCGTAGCCCGTGGGCAGCTCCTCCCGGAACACGTTCACCAGGTCCTCCACGGTCTCGATGGGGATCAGGCGCAGGTGGTCCCGGCCGCGAGACCGGATCTGCGGCAGCTGCGCTCCCCGGCCGTACACGTACGTCACCGAGGCACCCGCCCGCAGCGCCAGCTCCGCCACGAGAGCCCCGGTGCGGCCGGACCCCTTGTTGCTGATGAACCGTACCGCGTCCAGGGGGGCCCGGGTGGGTCCGGAGGTCACCAAGATCCGTTTGCCCCGCAGCAACCCGCCCTCCGCACTCCGGCTCCCTCTATGGTACTGTGGGGCGGAAGGCCCGGGCTGCTCCGGAGCAAGACCTGGACCACGCCCGGGCCGGACGAGGAGGGTGCCGTTGACCGCCCCACACCGAACTTCCCGGCGTTGACGGGTGCGGAGGGCATCCCTACAATGCAACCGGATTTCGGGAGCGGGGGTGTTGTCCGGTCGCATGAGCACGAACCCGCAGCAGGCAGTGGACGCGGGGCAGATCGTCGAAGGGGTGGTGGCCAAGATCACCACGTACGGGGCCTTTGTGGACCTTCCGGACGGCCGGAGCGGGCTGGTCCACATCTCCGAGATCGCGGACACCTTCGTGCGGGACATCCGCGAGTACCTGCGGGAGGGCCAGACGGTCCGGGTGAAGATCCTGGGGCTCAACGAGCGGGGCAAGCTGGACCTGTCCGTCAAGCAGGCCCTGACCCCGGAGGAGCGTGCCAACCGCCAGAAGCAGCGCACCACCTTCGAGGAGAAGCTGAAGGCCTTCCTGCGGCAGAGCGAGGAGCGCCTCCTGGACCTCAAGCGCAACACGGAGGCCAAGCGGGGCGGCGGCCGGCGCCGGCGCTAGACCCCCCAAAATCGCTGCGTGATTTTTTGGGGGACCCGCTCCCCTCGCCCCCGCGGAGGCTTTTCAGCAACAGGGTCGTAACCGGGGGTCCTGACTACACGTCCAGGGCCCCCAGGAGGGCCGCGACCCGCTCGAAGGTCTGCCACACCACCTCGTCGCGACCCAGGGCCCGGGACTCCGGCCGCAGGCCCGCGGCCCGCTCCAGCTGGTCCAGCTCCTGGTACATGGCCTCCAGCAGGGCGGCCACCTCCCGCAGCACCGGGGTCGCCGCGCCCGGGGGGATCATCCCTCCCACCCGCTCCAGGGCCCGCCGTTCCGTGTCGCGAGCCATGCGATCCAGCTCCGCCCCCGCCAGGCGGGTAAAGGCCACCAGGCCGCGGCGTTCCGCCACCGCCTCCCGCACCAAGGCCCGCACTTCTTCTAACAAGGCCTCCTCCCTCACCCTCGACCTCCTGTGCCGGGGCGCATCCACCGCTCCTGCCCCGCCTGCAGCCGGTACAGCTTGGCGTACACTCCGTCCCGCTCCAGAAGCGCCTTGTGGGTGCCCTCCTCCACCAGCCGGCCGCGGTGCAAGACCAGGATACGGTCCACGTGCTGTACCGTGGCCAGGCGGTGGGCGATCACCAGGGTCGTGCGCCCGCGGAGGGCCCCCTGGAGGGCCTCCAGGACCCAACGCTCCGTCTCCGCGTCCACGCTGCTGGTGGCCTCGTCCAGTACCACCAGCACCTCGGGGTTGTAGGCCAAGGCCCGGGCCAGGGCGAGCAGTTGCCGCTGCCCTGCCGACAACCGTACCCCTCGTTCGCCGACTTCCGTGAGGTAGCCGTGGGGGAGGTTCTCGATGAACCGATCCGCCCCCGCCCACCGCGCTGCCTGGCGCACCTGCTCCGGAGAAATCTCAGGGTTCCACAGGCGGATGTTCTCCAGCACGGTGCCGGAGAACAGGAACACGTCCTGCAGGACCAAGCCCACGTGACGCCGCAGCTCCCGCTGGCGGACCCTGCGCGCGTCCACCCCGTCCAGCAGCACCTGGCCGCGCTGGGGGTCGTAGAAGCGGCACAACAGCTGCACCACGGAGGTCTTCCCCGCTCCCGTGGGCCCCACCAAGGCCACCCGCTCCCCGGGATCCACCCGGAAGGAGACGCCCCGCAGCACCCAGCCGAGCCCGTCCCGCTCCCCCTCCCTGGCCTCTCCGTAGGCGAACCACACGTCTCGGAACTCCACGGCTCCCCGCACCCGCTCCAGGGGGACGGGATCCGGCGGGTCCTGCACGGTGATGGGTTCGTCCAGGAGGCGGAAGATGCGCTCACTGCTGGCCATCGCCTGCTGCAGAAGGTTGAACTTCTCCGCCAGCTCCCGGATGGGGTCGAACAGTCGCTCCGCATACTGGATCATGGCCACCAGCACGCCCAGCGTCACCCAGCCCTGGACCACCCGCCCTCCGCCCACCCACAGGAGGAGCGCCACGGCCAGGGCCCCGAGAACCTGGACCGCGGGGAAGAACTGGCTCATGTTGGACACGGAGGCCAGGTTGGCCCCTAGGTGGTCGGTGTTCAGCTCCCGAAACCGCCTCAGGGCCGCCGGCTCCTGCCCGAACAGCTGCACCACGAACATCCCGGTGATGTGCTCGTTGAGGAAGGCGTTCAGGCGCGCCAGGCGGACCCGCACCGCTCGGTACGCCTCCAGGGCCCGGACCCGGAACCGCTCCGTCACCGCGTACACTGCGGGGAACGTGGCCAGGACCACCAAGGCCAGCTGCCAGTCCAGCCACAGCATGGCGGCCACCACCCCGAGCAAGGTCACCAGGTCCCCGAACACCGCCACCAGGCCGGAGGTCAGCAACTCGTTCAGGCTGTCCACGTCGTGGGTCACCCGGGTCACCAGCCGTCCCACGGGGTTGCGGTGGAAGAAGGCCACGGACAGGCGCTGCAGGTGCGCGAACAGCTCGGTGCGCAGGTCCCCCATGGCGTGCTGGCCCACCGCCTGCATGAGGACGTTCTGCGTCCACCGGGCCGCGAACCCGACCCCCAGGACCGCAAGGTACACCGCCGCCACCACGGACAGCCCCCAGACGTCCGGAGAACCCCCTCGGGGCGCGATGTAGCGGTCGATGGCGATGCGGTACAGCTGGGGGCCCACCAGCTCGGTCGCAGAGGCCACCAGCAGCAGACCCACCGCCACGGCCACCCGCGCGCGGTACGGCCGCACGTAGCCCAGCAGCCGAAGCACCACCCGGCGGTCGTAGCGACCCGCGATGTCCTCCTCGTAGGGCTGTGCCGTCACGGCGCCTCGGACTCTAGGGCCTCCCGGAGCCTCTGTTGCTCGTAAAGCTCCGCGTAAAGTCCCCCCAGCCGCAGGAGGTCTTGGTGGGTCCCCTGCTCCACCAGCCGCCCCTCGTCCAGGACCACGATCCAGTCCACTTCCTGCACGGCGGACAGCCTGTGGGAGACGATCAGGGCGGTCCGGGAGGCCAGCACCGACTGCAGCTCCGTCACGATCTCCGCCTCCGTCTGCGCGTCCACGCTGCTCAGGGCGTCGTCCAGGATGAGGATGCGGGGATCCCGGGCCAGGGCTCGGGCCAAGGCCGCCCGCTGCCGCTGCCCGCCGGAAAGGGCCAACCCCCGCTCGCCCACCACGGTGTCGTAGCCCTGGGGGAGCTGAGCGAGGTCCTTCCCCAGCTGGGCCACCCGGAAGGCTTCGTGGACTCGTCCCCGGTCCTCCCCGTCCAAGGCCACGTTGGCGTACAGGGTGTCGCTGAACAGGAAGGGGTCCTGGGGCACGAACCCCACCGCCCCACGGACGGTGCGTAGGGGGAGCTCCCGCAGGTCCACTCCATCCAGCAACACCCGACCCCGGGTGGGGTCGAACAGCCGGGGGACCAGGCTCACCAGGGTGGTCTTCCCCGCACCGGTAGGGCCCACCACCGCCACCGTGCGGCCCGCGGGGATGTGGAGGTCCACACCCTGCAACACGGGTTTCCCATCGTACGCGAACCACACCCCCTGGAACTCCAACTCTCCCCGCACGGTGCGGAGCTGCACGGGTGTTTTCGGTTCCTGGATCTTGGGTTTCGCCCGGAACACCTCCTCCAGCCGCGCCATGGAGGCCCGCCCCTGCTCCCACAGGTTCAACACCCACCCTGCGGCGATCATGGGGAAGCTCAACCGCGCCAGGTAGTAGGAGAACTGCACCAGCTGCCCCAGGCTCAGCCGTCCGGACGCCACCAGGCGGCCGCCCTCCCACAGCAAGGCCACCGCGGCGGTGCCCAAGACCAGCCCCACCGCGGGCCACAGGGCTCCCTGCACCCGCGCCAGCCGCACCTGCGCGGCCGCCAGGTCGTCCACGGCCCTCCGGAAGCGACCGACCTCCGCCTCCTCCCGGGCGAAGGCTTTCACCACCCGGATGCCGCTGAAGTTCTCCTGCGCCAGGGCGGACAGGTCGCTGAAGCGTTCTTGCACCGCCTCGAAGCGCCGGCGGACGTGCCGGCCCAGGAAGAGGAACAGGGCTGTGGCCACGGGCAGGATGGCCATGGTCACCGCGGTCAGGCGGGGGCTCACCGCCAGCATGAAGGCCACGGAGCTCCCAACCATGACCACGGTGTGGAAGGACCGCATCAGGCCGACCCCAGCAAACCGCTGCACCGCCCGGACGTCGCTCACCGCCCGGGCCATAAGGTCGCCCGTGCGCCAGCGGTGGAAGAAGCTCGCGTCCATCCGCTCCAGGTGAGCGAACAGCGCCTCCCTCAGCTCCGCCTCGATCCGGAAGGCCGCCCCCAGGATCTGCGAGCGCATGGCGTAGCTGAAGGCGGCCTCCACCAGGGCCAGGGCCAGGAGCGCCGTGGCCAGGCCTTCCACCCCGGGTTGCCCTCCCTGGATCCGGTCCACCGCCGCCCGCAACACCCAGGGGGAGGCCTGCGCGGCCCCGATGGCCCCCAGGGCCGCGGCGTAGCCCAGGAGGTAGGCCCGGAGGTGACGGTGGACGAGGTTCCAGAACCTACGCCTTCGCATGACGGGGACCTCCTGCAGGGTACACCCAGGGCGGCGCACCTGTCCTGCCCTGACGCACCACGGTTTGCCCAACCAGCCCACAGTACCCCGCCCAGTCGGCAGAGATCGCCCCGGAGCGAAGAGCGGATCGGAGCTGCGGGCCCCAGGTCTGCTGCGCCACTAGCCTTCCCGGCCGGGTTTCGCCCGGTCCTCATCAAACGGTCGCGCGTGTGTTCGCAATTGCAGGAATGCAATCGGAGGGTGATACGCGTAGCCAAGGGGGGCTCCGGTGAGACTCGCAGCGCTGCTGCTCCTGACCGCAACGGTCGCGGGCTTGCTCGCGTCGACTTTAGTAGCGCGACTTCCCGCCCAGCCAGGTTCTCTGCCGGCGGAACTCCGGACAGTGGCACTTCCGCCCGACGTCCGGGTCATCCCCCCAACCCCAGACATCCCCAAGGAGTTCGCGAGTTTCTCGGGCTGGTGGGGCGGTGTCTGGGAGCGAGTGCTGCCGACCATCTTAGTCGTCGAAGAGATCACTCCCGAGCGACTGACTGAGCCGGCGGGCGCCGTCGCCATCTACGCCTGGGGAGATGCTCCGCAATGGCAGATTAGGCCTGGTTGGACACGCCACCGTGGCCGTTTCCTGCGGGGCGAACTCCACCTCGCCCGGTTCCCCAGCGGAGCCCAGGTAATCTACCGGATGCGCCCGGACGACACGCTGGACGCGACTTACGCTCTTCGGGGCCAGATCACCCGCGCCACGCTACGACGGCTCCTGGTCGCCGCTCCCTCACCGGTGCCAAGTCCCAACCGATAAGGCCGGGCGGTCCTGCACTACAGGCATCACGCATTGCAGCCCAACGTCGCGCCTACCGCAAGCCGGCCCTGGCCCGCTCCTCTTCCGCCAAGGCTCGGCGCAGCACCTTCCCGATGAGGGTCTTGGGGAGCTGCGGCCGGACCTCCACGGCCCTCGGGACCTTGTGGGGCGCCAACCGTTGCCGGCAGAACTCCACGAGCTCCTGCTCGCTCACCTGGTGGCCTTCCTTCAGGGCCACGAAGGCCTTCACCACCTCGCCCCGGGCGGGGTCCGGCACTCCCACCGCGGCCGCCTCCCGGACCGCGGGGTGCTGGTACAGCACCTCCTCCACCTCCCGGGGGAAGACCTTCAGCCCGCCCACGTTGATCATCTCCTTCTTCCGGTCCACTACGTAGAAGAAGCCGTCCTCGTCCATGCGGGCCATGTCCCCTGTGCGCAGCCACCCGTCCGGCAGGACTTGCGCGGTCTCCTCCGGGCGGTTCAGGTAACCCCGCATCACCTGGGGCCCGCGGACCACTAGCTCGCCGACCTCCCCCGGCGCCAGCGGCGCCCCCGTCTCGGGGTCCACCACCCGGGCGTCCGTGTCCGGCACGGGGACCCCGATGCTGCCCGGCTTCCGCGTGCCGTACAGGGGATTGCAGTGGGTGACGGGGGACGCCTCGGTGAGCCCGTAGCCCTCCACCAAGCGGCCGCCCGTGACCGCCTCCCACTGGCGCTGCACCTCCAGGGGCAGGCCCATGGCTCCGCTGATCCCCGCCCGCACCGACCGGAAGCTGACCCGGGGCAGTTCCGGGGTGTTCAGGAGGGCGATGTACATGGTGGGCACTCCGTGGAACAACGTGGGCCGGTGGCGCCGCACCGCCTCCAGCACCAGCTTGGGGTCGAACCGCGGGATGAGGACCAGGGTGGCTCCCATCCACAGGGAGAAGTTCAACACCGAGGTCATCCCGTAGCTGTGGAAGAAGGGCAGGACCGCCAGGGCTACCTCCTGCCCGGGCCGCAGATGGGGGTCCCAGGAAGCCGCCTGCAGGAGGTTCGCCACCAGGTTGCGGTGGGTGAGGACCGCGGCCTTGGGGACTCCCGTAGTGCCTCCGGTGTACAGGTACGCGGCGGGGTCCTCGGGGTCCACGGGGACGGGCAGCGGGTTTGCGGCCCGCAGGAGCTCCGAGAACCGCCGCACCCCCGGCTGGGGGCGCACCGCCACCCACTGCCCTTCCCGACGGGCCTTCAGGGGGTACAGCAGACGCGCCACCGGCCCCATGAACTCGTGGATGCCCGTCACCACCACCTCCCGCACCTTCGCCTGCTTGGCCGCACCTGCCACCCGGGGGTACAGCAAGGTCAGGGTGACGGCCACCTCCGCCCCGCTGTCCTGCAGCTGGCGGGCGATCTCCGGCTCTGTGTACAGCGGGTTGTGGGGGACCACCACGCCTCCGGCCCGCAGCACCCCGTAGTACGCGATCACGAACTGCGGGCAGTTGGGGAGGTGCAGGGAGACCGGCGTGCCCTTCCGAACCCCCAGCCCCTGCAACCCCGCGCAGAACCGGTCCACCAAGCCGTCCAGCTCCACGAAGGAGATGCGCCGCCCGAAGAACACCAGGGCCGGGCGGGTCCCGTACGTGCGGGCCGCCCGCCGGACCACTTGGTCCAGGGGCATCTCCGGGATCTCCAGGTGCGCGGGCACGCCCGGATCGTAGTGCCGCAACCACGGACGCTCGCGCAAGACCTCTGCCACCGTTTCACCCCCTCCCTGCCGCGCGCCCTGGGCGTCCCCCGGTGCGGACCGGGTCCTGGAGGACCAGCCCCCGGGGAAGCGCGCGGCGACCTCGGGTGTCTACAGGGGGTACCCGCCCGCTTGCACCACCGCCTCCGCCACCGCGCGCTGCAGGGCCACCAGGTTCGGCGGCGTGTACCGCAGGAACCGCCGCAGCCCCGCCAGCTCCGTCCGCAGGCTGTCGCCCTCGTCCACCGCCGCCAGGACCTGGCGGGCCGTGGCTTCCACCCGCGGCAACGCTTCGTACAGGTACGCACGGGTCAGGGTCGCCAGCAGCGGCGCCTTGGAGTCCTGCCGCCGTGCCGCCTTCTGGGCCCGGAGCAAGGCGCTCTCCGCCGCGAACACCTCCGTGGCCAAGTCCGCGATCCAGCCCAGGACCTCCTGCAGGTGCTCCAGGCGATCCAGCTGCTTCTGCACCGCCACGCCGGCCACCAGCAACGTGGCCTTCCGCATCCCGTCCACCAACCGAGCCTCCTCCCCCAGGGGGTCGTCCGCGAGCTCCGCCTCCGGAGCAGGGCTGGTGAGCTCCCCCACCACCCGCTGGATGGCGCCCATGAGGTCCAGCCTGCCGCGGAGGGCACGCTTGGTGAGCATGTCCACGATGAGGAGCCGGTTGATCTCGTTGGTCCCTTCCCAGATGCGGTTGATGCGGGCGTCCCGGTACGCCCGGGCCGCGGGGTATTCCTCGATGTACCCGTAGCCACCGTAGATCTGCACCACCTCGTCCACCACGAAGTCCAGGACCTCCGTGGCGAACACCTTGTTCATGGAGGACTCGATGGCGTACTCTTCCAGGGCCCGTAGGACCTCTTGTCCCCCCCGGATGCCGCCCACCGCGGCCTCCACCAGACCCCCCGTCCGGTACACCATGCTCTCCACCGCGTACAGCCCCACCGCCATGCGGGCCAGCTTCTGGCGGATGAGCCCGAACTCCGCGATGGGCTTGCCGAACTGGTGGCGCTGGAGCGCGTACCCTACCGCGTGGCGCAGGGCCTTCTTCCCCCCGCCCAGGCACGCCGCGCCGATCTTGAACCGGCCCAGGTTCAGGATGTTGAAGGCGATGCGGTGCCCCTTGCCCACCTCGCCCAGCAGGTTCTCCACGGGGACCTTGGCGTTCTCCAGGAACACGCTGCGGGTGCTGGAGCCCTTCACCCCCATCTTGTGCTCCTCGTCCCCCAGGCTCAGCCCTTCGGTGTCGCGGTCCACCAGGAAGGCGGTGAAGTGCTCCCCGTCCACCTTGGCGTACACGGTGAACACGTCCGCGAAGGCCGCGTTGGTGATGAACTGCTTCTGGCCCGACAGCAGGTAATACCTGCCGTCCGGGCTCAGGGTAGCCCGGGTCCGGATGGACAGGGCGTCGGAGCCCGCGGTGGGCTCCGTGAGGGCGTATGCCCCGATCTTCTCGCCCCGGGCCATGGCGGGCAGGTACCGCCGCTTCTGTTCCTCGTTGCCGAAGAAGGCCACGGGCAGCGTCCCGATCCCCACGTGGCCCCCGTAGCTGACGGAAAAAGACGAGCCCGACAGCTCCTCCGCCAGGACCAGGGAAGCGAGGCTGTCCATGCCGCCGCCCCCGTACTCCTCCGGGAGGTCTGGGGCCAAGAACCCCATCTCCCCCAGCTTCCGGAGCAGGGTGCGGGTGAGCTCCCAGTCCTGCTTCTCCAGCTGGGCGTCGCGGGGCAGGACCTCCCGCTGCATGAAGTCCGCGGCCGCCTTCCGCACCAGGCGGTGGGACTCCTCCAGGTCCTCCGGGGTAAACACGTCCTCGGGGGCGGCCCTGTCCACCAGGAAGCCGCCTCCGGGAACCAGGGCCTTCTCTTTCGTCTCCATCGTGTCCTCCCTCCCTCTTGACTGTGGCCCCTGCGGTGCAACACCGACCGCGCCAAGGGGTTCTTGGGCCCCGGTGCGCAGGGCTTTCCGCGACTCGTTCCTAGGGCCGCTCGAACACGCCAGCTGCCCCCATCCCGCCTCCCACACACATGGTCACCACCCCGTACCGCGCCTGCCGCCGCCGCATCTCGTGCAGTAGGGTGGCGGTGAGCTTGGCACCGGTACAGCCCAAGGGATGGCCCAGGGCGATGGCTCCCCCGTTGGGGTTCACCCGCTCGGGGTCCAGCTCCAACCGCCGGATCACCGCCAGGGTCTGGCTGGCGAAGGCTTCGTTCAGCTCGATGAGGTCCACGTCCTGCAACCGGATGCCCGCCAGGCGCAGGGCCTTGGGCACAGCCTCCACGGGGCCCACGCCCATGATCTCCGGGGGCACCCCCGCCACCGCGAAGGACCGGAACACCCCCAAGGGCCGCAGCCCCAAGGCCTCCGCCTTCCGGCTGCTCATCACCACGCACGCGGCAGCGCCGTCGCTGGTCTGGGACGCGTTGCCCGCGGTGACGGTGCCGTCCTTGGCGAAGGCGGGCTTGAGCTTGGCCAGGGCCTCCAGGGAGGTGTCGAACCGCACCCCCTCGTCGACCTCGAACACCAACTCCCGGGCCCGGGGCGCGCCGCCGTCTTCCTCCCAGCGCCGGACCCGCACCGGCACGATCTCCTCCCGGAAGCGCCCCTCCCGGATGGCCGCGGCGGCCCGCTGGTGGCTGCGCAGTCCCCACCGATCCTGGTCTTCCCGTGAGACCTGGAACCGGCGTGCCACCACCTCCGCGGTGTTGCCCATAGACAGGTAGACGTCCGGCCAGGCCTCCACCAGGTCTGGGTGCGGTGCGAACTTCCACCCCGTCATGGGGATCAGGCTCATACTCTCCGTGCCGCCCGCCACCACCACCTCCGCCCAGCCCGCCAGGATCCGCTCCGCGGCCATGGCGATGGCCTGCAGCCCGGAGGCGCAAAAGCGGTTCACCGTGACCCCGGGCACGGAGTCCGGCAGGCCCGCCCGAAGAGCCGCCACCCGGGCCACGTTGAGCCCCTGCTCACCCTCGGGCATGGCACAGCCCAGGATCACGTCGTCCACCTCCCGGGGATCCAGGCCCGGGGTCCGCTCCACGGCTTGCCGGATCACCTGGGCCGCCAGCTCGTCCGGGCGCGCGTCCTTCAGGGCCCCCTTGGGAGCCTTCCCCACCGCGGACCGCACCGCGGTCACGATCACCGCTTCCCGCATGGCTGCGCCCGCCTCCCTTCCCGTCCGGTGTTGGCGCCCTCAGTTGCGCAGGGGCCTTCCCCGCTCCAGCATGTGCCGGATCCGCTCCTGGGTCCGGCGCTCGCCCAGCAAACTGAGGAAGGCCTCCCGCTCCAGGTCCAAGAGGTGCTGCTCGTCCACACGGCTGCCCTCCGGCACGTCTCCCCCGGTCAGCACGTACGCCACCTTGCGGCCGATGTGCTCGTCGTACTCCGTGATGTGGCCGCCCGCCCGGAGGTTGTGGAGCCCCGCGTACAGAGCCGCCCGCACCCGCTCCCCGCCCACCCGCACGGGGCGGGGCAGGGGCGGCCGGTACCCGGTGCGTACCAAGGACAGGGCCACCTCCTTGGCGTCCGCCACCAGCCGGTCGGGGTTCAGGGTGATGCCGTCCCCGGGCCTCAAAAACCCCAGCTGGAAACACTCCTCCGCGGAGGTCGCCACCCGGGCGGTCGCCACCACCTCGAAGGCCCAGCGCAGGGCGGGGAACAGGTCCGCCGCCACCTCCTCCGGGAACCGCTGGGAAGCCCGCACCGCCAGCTCCTTCAGGCCCCCGCCCGCGGGCACGAGGCCCACCGCGGTCTCCACCAGCCCCATGTACGTCTCCATGGCCGCCTGAACCCGGCTTGCGTGCAGGACCAGCTCGCACCCTCCGCCCAGGGTGCGGCCGTGGGGCGCCACCACCACGGGCCTGGGCGAGTACTTGAGGGCCTGGTTCAGCTGCTGGAACGCCCGCACCGCTTGCTCCAGCTCCTCCCAGTTGCCCTCCTGGGCCTCCAGGAGGAGCAGGACCAAGTTGGCCCCCGCGGAGAAGTCGGGCCCCTGGTTGGCCACCACCGCCGCGTCGAAGTGGCGTTCCAGTTCCTGCAGGGCGCGGTACAGCATCCGGACGATGTCCTCGCCGATGGCGTTCATCTTGGTGTGGAACTCCACACACAGGACGCCGTCCCCCAGGTCCACCAGGCTGCAGCCCGTGTTCTGGGCCACCACCGCGCCCTGCGCCTTCCGTTCCTTGAGGACCACCACCCCCTCCGGCCACCGCACGGGGAGGTAGCCACGGTGGAGGGGGTCGAACGCTTCCAGGGTGCCGTTCGTGCGGCGGTAGAAGGTGCCCCCGGCCTGCAGGACGTCCCGCACCACGGGCGGCAGGGCCACACCCTCCGCCTCCAGGCGCTCTGCCACCTCCCGCACGCCCAGGGCGTCCCACGTCTCGAAGGGTCCCATCTCCCACCCGAACCCCCAGCGCAGGGCCCGGTCCACGTTCACCACGTCGTCGGAGATCTCGGGGATCCTGCGGGCCGCGTACACCAGACCGCCGGACAGGACCTTCCACAGAAACCGGCTCGCCCGGTCCTGGGCGGCCAGCACCGCCTTCACCCGCCGGGCCCAGTCGTCCAGGTTGCGCACCGCCTCCACGCTGGCCAGCCGCGGGCGCTTCCGCGGCCGGTACTCCAGGCTCCGGTAGTCCAGGGTGAGGACCTCCCCGTCCGTGCGGCGGTAGAAGCCACCCCCCGACTTGTCCCCCAGCCAGCCCCGGTCGAGCATGGCCTGTAGGAACTCGGGCAGACGGAAGACCTCCCGCTGCTCGTCGTCCACCAGCCGCTCGTAGGAATTCCGGGCCACGTGGGCCAGGACGTCCAGGCCCACCAGGTCCGCGGTACGGAAGGTGGCGCTGCGGGGACGGCCCAGGAAGGGGCCCGTGAGCTCGTCCACCTCCTCGACGGTGAGCTCCTCCTCCAACATGACCCGGAGCGTGTGGAGGAAGCCGAAGGTGGCGATGCGGTTGGCGATGAAGTTGGGGGTGTCCTTGCAGAAGACCACCCCCTTTCCCAGAACACGAGTGGCCACCTCCTCCACCCACCGCACCACCTCGGGGTCGGTGCCCGGCAGGGGGATGATCTCCAGGAGCCGCAGGTAGCGGGGTGGGTTGAAGAAGTGGGTGCCCAGGAAGTGACGCCGGAACTCCTCCGACCGGCCCTGGGCGATCTCCCGGACGGGCAGGCCGGATGTGTTGGTGCTCACCACCACCCCGGGCTTCCAGAAGGCCTCCACCCGCTCCAGCAAGCCCTGCTTGACCCGCAGGTCCTCCACCACCGCCTCGATGACCCAGTCGCAGTCCGCGATCCGGTGCAGGTCGTCCTCGAAGTTGCCCACCGTCACCAGCTGCGCTCGCTCCGGTGCGGTGAAGGCCGCGGGCCGCATCTGCAGGGCGCGCTCCAACCCCGCGCGGCTCAGGCGGTTACGGACTTCGGGGTGCGCCAGGGTGAGCTCCCGGCGTCTCTCCTCCTCCGTCAGCTCCGCGGGGACGATGTCCAGGAGCAACACCGGCACGCCCGCGTTGGCCAGCAACGCTGCCAGCTGACAGCCCATGGTGCCGGCTCCCAGCACCGCGGCACGGCGGATCCTGCGGTACGGCACGCTACCCTCCTTGGCGCTCCCGGCCGCCTACCAGCCCCAGGAGGAACAGGTCGGCGAAGGCGCGGGCGAAGTCCTGGAACGAAAGGGGACCTTCAGGCCGGAACCACGTGGTGAACCAGTTGCACGCGCCCAGCAGGGCCAGCCCCACGGTCTTCGGGTCCAGCGGGCGGAACTCCCCACGTTGGACCCCTTCCGCCACGATGGCGCGGAACAACCCCTCGTACCGGTCCCGCAGGGCCAGCATCCGCTGCCGACGTGCCGGGGACAGGCTCTTCAGCTCCACGTGCAGCACCGTGAGCTCGTCCCGGTGGGCGGCCGCCACCGACAGGTGGGCTTCCACGGCCCGGCGGAGCTTTTCGGAGGCGGGAGCAGACGAAGCGGCCACGGGCTCCACCGCGTCCAGCAGACGGCGCATGGCCCGGTCCATGATCTCCCAGAGGAGGTCTTCCTTGGCCTCGATGTAGTGGTACAGGCTCCCCCGTTGGATCCCCACCGCCTCCGCCAGGTCCTGCATGGAGGTGTCGTGGTAGCCTTTGCTGCGGAACAACCGTACCGCGGCCGCCAACAGCTCCTCGTGCTTGGGACGGACCCCGGCTTCCGTCATGCTACCTACCAAACGTTTGGTAGCCACAGTCTAGCTCCTGCCCGGGGCAGAGTCAAGGGGCGGCAGGGGGCCGCAGCCACAGCCGGGAGCTGGCGTGCCGGTCCACCGCCTGGCGGGACCACAGCAAGGGGTGGTAGCGGCCGGTGGCCCACAGGTTCACCAGGTCCGCGCGGTGCGGGTGCCCGGGGAGGGCTGACTGGCCGGTGGTGTGCACCCCCACGGACCGGTCGAAGTCCGAAAGGTCCACCACGATCCGCATGGAAGCTGCCACCGTCTGGGCGAAGGGCTGCAGCAGGGAGTAGGCTGCCTGGTTGACCGTCCAGCCGTCCCCCGGCGTGGGAAGCGGGCCCACGCTCAACCACCGCCCGAGGAGGGGCACGGGCGACAGGACGTGGGCGAAGTGCACCCGGTGCAGGGCTCCCCACGTCCACCGGGACCGGTCCCGCCCCAGCCGGCCCTCCAGGTCGGCTACGGCCCGCTCCAGAATGCGGGCGGCGGCCCGGTCACGGCCTCCCGGACCCCACCACGGGTCCTGGGGACGGTCCCACAGGTGCAGCAGCGCCGCCATGGCGAAGGGCCTGCGGGCGTACCGCTCCCACAGAGCCGCGCCCAGGCGGGGGCGGAACAACTCCTCCGCGGCCCGCACCAGGAAGGCCTCGTACACCGCTGCCGCCCGGCTGTCCACGGCAAGCTGGCCGTCCCACGCCGCCAGGTCCTCCTGCACCGCCCGCACCGCCTCCCCGGAAATCTTCACCCGTGCCAGGACCGGCACGATGCGTTGGGCCGCCAGGGAAACGTGGTCGAACTGCAGGCGTTCCAGGTCCTCCCGGGTGTGGCGGGGGCGCGAGCGCAGTACCTCCGCGATCCGCTTGGCCCGGAGCCCCTCCGCCCACTCGGTCCCCAGGTGGTACGGGAAATCTCGGGGCACGATCCGGTTGTTGGCGCTGGCGATCCAGCCCCTGGCGGGGTTGAACGCCGTGGGCAGGGCGTCGTAGGGAATCCACCCCACCCACTCGTACTCGCCCGTCCAACCAGGCACGGGCCGGGTCCCGTCTCCCTTGGCTCGCACGGGGATCAACCCGGGGAGTTGGTAGCCGATGTTCCCTTGCCGGTCTGCGTACACGAAGTTCTGGGCCGGCACCTGGAAGAACCGCAGGGCCTCCCGGAACTCCCGCCAGTCCCGGGCCCGGTTGATCCGCAGCACCCCTTCCGCCACCGTGGTGGGCAGCAGGGCGGTCCACCGCAGGGCCACCACCTCCCGCAGCCCTTCCACCGCGCCGTTGAGGATGGGCCCGTGGTGGGTGCTGCGGACCACCCAGCGCACGGGCTCCCTGCGCCCACGCACCCGGATCTCCTCGGTGCGCACCTGTACGGGAAGCCAGCGGCCCCGGAACAGGTAACGGGAGGGGTCCTGGGGATGCAGGCGCTCCACGAACAGGTCCTGCACGTCGGGGTTGGCGTTGGTCACGCCCCACGCGAGGAAGGCGTTGTGGCCCACCACCACCCCGGGTACGCCGGGGAAGGTGACGCCTGCCACCCGGTACCGGCCGCCCTCCAGGTGCATGGTGTACCAGATGGACGGGAAGCTCACCCGCAGGTGAGGATCGTTAGCCAGGTAGGGTTTGCCCGTGTCGGTGAGCCGGCCCGCCAGCGCCCAGTTGTTGCTGCCCACGAACCCGCCCGCCGCCGCGGCGCCCGGTGCCGCGCGCCTGCCCGCGGGTCCCGGGAGGACGGTGGGGGCGTCGGGGAGCTCCCCGGGGAGCAGGCGGGCCACCGCCTCAGAACCCAAAGCCCGCTCCAGGTCCGCCCGGAGCAGCTCCGTCTGCCAGTTGCCCCCCAGCTCGTAGGCCATGAGCTTCCCGAAGCCCAAGCTGTCCACGGGCGTCCACGGCTCCGGGGTGACCCGTAGCAGGAGAAACTCCAGGGGCAACCGGCCCCGGTGCTGGCGCAGGAAGGCGTTTACCCCTTCCGCGTACGCCCGCAGGGCGGACCGGGTCTCCTCGGACAACAGGGCCCACTCCCGCTGCGCGGCTTGCCGCAGCCCCAGGGTGCGGAGGAACCGGTCCGTGGCCAGCGTCCTGTCGCCGAAGACCTCCGACAGCCGGCCCGCGGCAGTGCGCCGGTTCAGCTCCATCTGCCACAGCCGGTCCTGGGCGTGCACGTAGCCCTGCGCGAAGAACAGGTCGTGCTCGGTGCGGGCGTAGACGTGGGGCACGCCCCAACGGTCCCGTACGACCTCCACGGGCTGTTGCAGCCCTTCCACCCTGAGCTCGCCTGTCACCTGCGGGAAAGCGCGGCGTACCACGTACAGCCCGCCGCCCGCCACCACCAGCAAGCCCGCCGCGAGGGCGGCGAGGACTTTCCCCAGACGCCTCACAGCCAGGTCCCCATGGGCTGCACCCGGACGTGGGCCTCCTCCAAGGCGGCCCGCACCGCGGCCGCCAGGGCCGCGGCGCCCGGGGTGTCCCCGTGGATGCACAAGGTGTCTGCCTCCACCACCACCTGGCCGCCGTCCACGGTCTCGATGGGCTCCCCGTGGGCGATGCGCACCGCGCGGGAAGCCACCTCGAAGGGCTCGGTGAGCACCGCCCCGGGCTGGTCCCGGGGTACCAGGCTCCCGTCGGTTCGGTAACCGCGGTCGCAGAAGGCCTCCCGGGCCACCCGCAGGCCCGCGGCCCGCGCCACCCGCTCACTCACGGACCCGCTCAACACCACCAACAGGGCGTCCGGCCAGGCCCGCCGCACCGCCTCCGCCACCGCGGCCGCCACCGCCTCGTCCCGGGCGGCCACGTTGTACAGGGCGCCGTGGGGCTTCACGTGCTGGAGCCGCGCTCCCTCCGCCCGCGCCACGGCCTCCAACGCCCCCACCTGGGCCACCACGAACGCGTACACCTCCTCCGGCGTCAGGGGAAGGGGACGGCGTCCGAACCCCCAGAGGTCGGGGTACCCGGGGTGGGCGCCCACGGCCACGCCCCGCTCCAGGCACAGCTGCACCGTCCTGCGCATCACGAGAGGGTCCCCCGCGTGCATCCCGCACGCCACGTTCGCGGAGGTCACGTACCCCAAGACTGCCTCGTCCTCGCCCAGTCGGTAAGGCCCGAAGGACTCGCCCAGGTCGCAGTTCAGGTCCAGGTACCGCACCGGCCACCTCCCGCTTGCCAAGCCCAGCAGGCCTCGCGAAGATACCCCTAAGATGCGTTCGCGCATCGGCCGCAGGATCCTGGCGGGATACCTGGCGATCTCCCTCCTCCTGGCGGCCCTGCTGGCGGGCGCCGCCTACGCGGGCGCGTGGATCGCACAGGTCACCCGGCGCGTGGACCAAGCCAGCCGGACGGCCGGCCAGGTGCTCACCGCCCTCAGCCTGGTGGAGCGCCGGCTGTTCCTCTTGCTCCTGCACGCCGCCGACCCCGAGTCCAGGCCAGACGGTGAGGAACAGGTGTTGGGGCCGGTCCTCGCGTCCCAGCTGGCCCGCTTGGCCGACCAGGCAACCCTCCAGGAGGGCGGCCAGAGGCAAGCGGACCTGCGCTCTGCGGTCCTCGCGTACGAACAGGCCGCCCGCGGGTTCCTCCGCGGGGCAGCCTCGGAACACTCTCAGGGGCTCTCCGGGCTCCTCGCGCGCCACGAGCAGCTCCGGCAGCGCCTGGAGGAGACAAGAAGGCGGGCGCGGGCCGCCGCGGGGACGGGAGCGGCCCAGCTGGAGGCGTTGCAGGGCGCGGGCTGGCTTCCTGCCTTCTTGCGCAACCTCGCCCGGAACAGCCAGCGGGCCCGGCACCTCAGTCAAGCGGTGCTGGCCACCCTGGAGCTGGAGTCAGGCCTGTGGAGGAGGCTGTCCGCAGCGCTGGCGGCCAGTCTGGACCCAGGACGCCCCGAGCCCGCGGGAAGCCCGGCGCAGGACCTGCGTCTGCTGGAGCAGGCGGCGCAACTGGCGGCGGTGCCCGAGGTACTCGCCCTGACCGCCGCCCTCCGGGACCGACTCCGGCCCCTGGAGGGCCTCGCCCACCGCACCCGGAGCTCCCGTGCCCTCCGCGCCCTCCGACAGGAAGCGGCCCAGGTAACCCAGCAGCTGGAGGCCTTGCGGGCGCTCGTGGAAGTGGAGCGGGACCGAGCCCTGGCGGAGGTCCGCCTGGTCCAGGACTCCGTGGTGTCCTTCGTGCAGGCCTTTTCCGCCGCCGCGGTGGCGGCCCTGCTGGTGGGGTTCGTGGGCCTCGTCTTCCTGACCCGCGCCATGACGGCCTCTTGGGAAACCCTCCGGGAGGCCATGGACCGGGTGCGGGAGGGGCGCCTGGACGTTCGCGTGCAGGTGGGACCCCGGCGGGACGAGATCGCGGACATGACCCGGGTGTTCAACCGCATGGTGGCCGAGCTGCAGGAGTCCCGGGAAAGGCTCCAGGCGTACCAGGGCGAGCTCCAGCGGGTGGTTCAGGAGCGCACCCGGGCCCTGGAGGAGGCTCAAGCGCAGCTTCTGCAGGCGGAGAAGCTGTCCGCGGTGGGCGAGCTGGTGGCAGGGGTGGCCCACGAGCTCAACAACCCCCTGACCTCCGTCCTCGGCTACGGGCAGCTCCTGGAGTCCGACCCGGCTCTCCCCGAGGAACTCCGGGGCTACGCGGAGATCGTGGTCCGGGAAGCAGACCGCGCCCGCCACATCGTGCAGAGCCTGCTGACCTTCGCCCGTCCGCAACCGGTGGAGCGGGAGGTCGTGGACCTCAACGGGCTGGTGCAGCGGACCCTGGAAGCTTGCCGGTGGGACGCCGGCCGCATCCAGGTCACCGTACGCCTGCACCCGGAACCCCTGTGGGTGCGGGGGAATCCCGTGCAGCTGCAGCAGGTGTTCACCAACATCGTCCAGAACGCCCTGCAGGCCATGCGGGAGGGCCCGGGACAGCTGGTGGTGACCGCGCAGCGGGCGGGCGACCAGGCGGTGGTGGAGTTCGCGGACACGGGCCCCGGGATCGCCCCGGAGCACCTGAACCGCGTCTTCGACCCCTTCTTCACCACCAAGAAGCTGGGGGAGGGTACCGGACTGGGACTGTCCATCGCCTACGGCATCGTCCGGGACCACGGCGGGGTGATCCGCGTCCGGAACCGGCCCGAGGGGGGAGCGTGCTTCGCCGTGGACCTGCCCCTGTGCGAGCCTCCGGCCCTCACCGACGCCCGTCCCGGACCACCACCTGAACCCCCGCCGGGTCCTGCACCGTGACCTCCCCGGGCCTCGCTTGGTGCGGTATCCCCAGGGCGGAAAGGTGTCGGGCCAAAGAGTCTGCGGTACCGGCAGGCACCGCCCACCCGTACCGCACCAGCCCCGTGCTCCCCTCGGGCGCCTGTCGGCGCGTGCCCCACACGTTGGCCCCTACGTGGTGGTGGTACCCGCCCGCGGCGAAAAACAAGGCCCCGGGATAGCTCCGCTGGGTCACCCCCAGCCCCAGGGCTCCCGCGTAAAAGGCCTCCGCGGCCTCCAGGTCTGCCACGGAAAGGTGCACGTGTCCCAGGCGGGTGTCCGGGTGCAAGGGCGCCGCGGCCCGGGCCTCCCGCAGCAACCCTCCCACGTCCAGGGCCTTGGTCACCATGCGCAGTTCCGAGCCCCTCCGCGGCCAGAGGTCCGAGGGCCGATCCCGGTACAGCTCCAGCCCGTTCCCCTCAGGGTCGCTCAGGTAGAAGGCCTCCGACACCCCGTGGTCGCTCGCACCCTCCAAAGGCCACTCCGCCTCCATCAGGCGCCTGACCACCTGCGCCAGGGAGGCTCGGTCAGGCAGAAGCAGGGCGAAGTGGTACAGGCCCACGGACCCCTGGGGGCGGGCAGGTGCATCGGGAGCGTGCTCCAGCTCCAAGGTGAACCCCCCGCCCGCGGGGCGCAGGACGACTACCGGGCCGGACTCCTCCTGGAGGGTGAGCCCCAGAAGGCCCGCGTAAAAATCCACCGCCCGGCTGCGGTCCCGCACCCGGAGCCTCAGGTCCACCAGCCGCGCACCCTCGGGCATCCGAAACACACCCTCACCCCCGGACGGGGATCGTGGCGAGGAAGGTCCGCAGGCAGTCCCGGAACAACCTCCTCCGCTCCAGGAACACCATGTGCCCCGCCTCCGGGACAACGACCAAGGTGGAGCCTGCAATCCCGCGGTGCAGCTCCTCGGAAAGGGCAGGCGGGGTCATCACGTCCCGTTCCCCGCACACCACCAGGGTAGGAAGCTGCACCTCCCGCAGCCGGGCACCCGCCTCGTAGGCGTCACACGCCTCCAGGTCGCGGCGCAGGAGGTCCGGGCCCATGGCGCGGGCGACCTCGCAGACCTTCGCCTTCACCCGCGCAGGGGCGTGGGGGCCGAAGCAAAGCTGCAGGAAACGGTCCAGGGTGGTCTCGGGACGCTCCACCAGTCCGCGGAGGAACTTGGGGTTCACGGAAAGGCGCGGCCCCGTCGCCACCAGGACCAGCCCGCAAAAGACCTCCGGGCTGGTGAGGACGGCCTGCAGGGCCACCGCCCCTCCCATGGAGTGACCCACCACCACCGGAGGGGCCAGGCCCGAGGAACGCACGTGATCGGCCAGCCACACCGCGTACGCCTCCACGGTGTCCAGGGGCTGGCCGTGCGGGTGGCCCGGCAGGTCGGGGGCGGCGCTGCGGGGGAAGTCGAGGAGCTGGCTCTGCCAGATGGCGCCGCGGGAGGCGGCGCCGTGCACGAACAGCAGGAAGTGACTCACCCCCCCGCGTCCGCCAGGCCGAGCAGAAACGGGTTGCTGATCCGCTCCCGGCCCACCGTGGTGGGCGGGCCGTGGCCCGGATACAGCACGGTGTCGTCGGGCAAGGTGAGGATCTTGGTCCGGAGGGTCTGTTCCAGGGTCTGCCAGTCGCCCCCCGGCAGGTCCGTCCTCCCCACGCTGCCCGCGAACACCACGTCTCCCACAAAGGCAAGTCCGTCCCCCACCAGGATCACGTGGCCGGGGGTGTGCCCCGGAGCGTGCACCACCCGGAGCGCCAAGTCCCCCGCCCGCAACAGGTCACCGTCCCGCAACAACCCGTCTGGTTCGGGCGGCGGGTCGATGTACACGCCCATGAGCTGGGCGCGGGTGGCCGCGGCCCGCAGGTCCTCCACTTCCCCTTCCGGGACGAGGAAGGGGGCTCCGGTGAGCTCCCGCAAGACCCGCACCGCGCCCACGTGGTCCCAGTGCGCGTGTGTGATGACCAGGGCCCCCACGGACAACCCGTGGTGCCGCAGCACCTCCTCGATCACCGCGGGGTCTTCCCCGGGGTCGATGACCCACCCTCTGCGGGCGTCCCCGTCTGCGTACACGTAGCAGTTGGTCCCGATGGGTCCCGTGGGGATCTGCTCCAGGATGGGGAGGGCCTTCACGGCTTCAGCACCTGCTGGAACCGCGGCAACCCCCGCGCGGCCAGGTCGACCCGCTCCTGGACGGGCACGAACTGCTCTAGGTACTGCCGCGCCCGCGCCATGGGTTCCCGCATCTGCTCCTCCCACGTCTCTGACTCCACCCAGGCCGCGGGCATGGCGATGAGGGTGTGGGCCTGTTGCAGGCGCAGCACGTACTCGTAGCAGGCGAAAGGCTCCGCCCGGTAAGTGACGGTGCGCGGGTCCAGGACGAGACCCGCGCGCCGCGCGGCTTCCTGCAGCCGCCGGGCGGCCTCCGCCAGACCACCCCGAAACTCGCTGCGCGGTTGTTGGGGGCCCCGGTCCCCTCCGGCCGGTGGCGTTTCGGGACGGGCTGGCCCCAGGACCCGAGGGCTCATGCCACCTTCACCCGGGCCAACAGGTCCAGCAGGGCGCGGCAGAAGGCGGGCAGGTCGGAGGGCATCCGGGAGGACACCAGGTTCCCGTCCACCACCACCTCCTGGTCCACCCACCGAGCTCCCGCGTTCACCAAGTCGTCCCGGATGGAGGGGAAGCTGGTGACCGTCCGCCCGCGCACGATGCCCGCGGAGGCCGGCACCCACCCCGCGTGGCAGATGAAGGCCACGGGTTTCCCCGCCTCGTGGACGGCCCGCACGAACTCCACCATGGCCCGGTGCCGGCGCATGCGGTCCGGCGCGTAGCCCCCGGGAATCACCACCGCGTCGAACTCCTCCGCCTTCGCGTCCTCCATCCCCACGTCCGCCTTCACCGGGTAGCCGTTCTTACTCTTGTACACCTCCCCTGCCTTGGGACCCACCACCCGGACCTCCGCGCCCGCCTCCCGCAGGCGCAGGACCGGGTACCAAAGCTCCAGGTCCTCGTACAGGTCCTCCGCCAACACCGCCACGCGTACTCCGGCGAGCTCCACCGTGCCACCTCCCGCTTTGAAGGCTCCGGCTCCCAGTATACCGCGAGGGATCCGGGCCCTCCGGGCAGAACCCAAGAGGCCGTGCGGGACCAGACCTCCGGCTACGTCCTGGTCCTGGCTGCCGCGGTGCTGTGGGGCAGCCTCGGGGTGGCGGTGCGCTTCACCACCGCCGCGGGCGTGGGGGTCTTCGAGGCGTCCGTGTGGCGGGCCGGCCTGGCTTTCCTGGGAGCCCTGTCCGCGGCCCTGGTCACGGAGCCGCGGGCCCTGGCGGTGCGGGCCCGCGACCTCGGCCTGTTCGCCGCCTACGGCTTCGTCAGCATCGCCCTGTTCTTCCTGGCGTACTTCACCGCCATCGAGCGCACCACGGTGGCGACCGCCGCGGTCCTGCTGTACACCGCACCCGCGTGGGTCACGGGCCTCAGCGCGGTCCTGTTCGGGGAGGAGCTGTCGCCCGCAAAGGGGGCGAGCCTGCTGCTGGCGTTCGTGGGTTGCGCCCTTGTGGTGCGCGCGTACGAGCCCACTGGCCTGCGCGGGGACTGGCTCGGGGTGACCGCGGGGCTGGCTTCGGGCTTGACCTACGGCCTGTACAGCATCTTCGGAAAGCTGGCCCTCCGCAGGTACCCGCCCCTGCTGGTCCTGGTGTACGCGCTCGGGTTTGGCACCGTGTTCTTGGCCCTCCTGGGGCTGGCCGCGGGCTTACCGCCCCGACGGTTCCTGCCCTCCTCCGTGGCCCCGGCCATGGGTTCCCTCCTGTACCTGGGCCTGGTCACCACCCTCGCGGCCCAGTGGCTGTACGTGGCGGGCCTCCGCAGGGTCCAGGCGAGCCGTGCCAGCATCGTGGCCACCGCGGAACCCGTGGTGGCCGCGGTCTTGGGCTATGTGGTGTTCGGGGAGACCCTGGAACCCCTCCAGCTGGCAGGCGGAGTGTTGGTCCTGGCCGCGGCCCTCACCGCCCAGGCCAGCCGCTGAGGACGCAGGCCTTCAGCCGAGCCGGACGCCGGCCCGCGCCGCCGCAGCCACGTGGGCCGCCTGCTCCCACCGGTCGTCCAGGGGTTCCAGGGACACGGGGCCGTAACGGGGCCGCAGCGCCAGGGCCAGGAGGAAGTCCGCGAAGCGTGGGTTCTTGGGCAACACCGGCCCGTGGAGGTACGTCCCGAACACCGTCCCGGCCCACGCTCCCTCTGTACCGTCCTCTCCGTTGTTGCCGTAGCCCACCCGCACCCGCGCCAGGGGGCGGGCCTGTGCGCCGAGCCGGGTCCGGCCTCCGTGGTTCTCAAACCCCACCAGGCTGCCCACCTCGGGCAGGGTGCAGGTGGCCACCACGTTGCCCACCAGCCGGCGCGCGCCGTGGCCGGGGTGCTCGGTGACCACGTCCAGAAGCCCCAGACCTGCCAGTTCACGGCCGTCCGCGGCGCGGTAGAGGTGCCCCAGCAACTGGTAGCCTCCGCACACCGCCAGGACCACGGCCCCGCGGGCCACCGCGGAACGCAGAGCTTCCCCCCACCGGTGGAGGGCCTGCGCCACCAGCACCTGCTGCCGGTCTTCCCCGCCCCCCAGGAGGAACAGGTCCGCGTCCGGAGGCAGGGGGTCTATGAGCCGCACCTGCGTGACCCGCACCGAGATCCCGCGCCGTTGCGCCCGCTCCCGCAAGGCGACCAGGTTGCCTCGGTCGCCGTACAGGTTCAGCAGGTCGGGGTACAGGTGCACCAGGTGGAGATCCACCCTCAGTCCTCCCAGAAGGGCGCCACGGCTCCCGCACGCGCGAGGATCCTCCGCAGCTCCAGCATGGCGGTGTAGGTGGGTAGGCAGAAGAGCACCTCCCCCGGCGGGGTGGACTCCCGGGCCCTGCGCAGGGCCCGGACCAGGTCCTTCTCCACGGTGGTCTTGTCCTCCGGCCAGCCCGCGTACTTGAGCCGCAGCGCCACCTCCTCCGCCCGGATCCCGCTCAGGGTGATGTGGGCGTCCAGGCCGCACAGCTGCTCGAACTCCACGTCCCACAGCCACGACACGTCCCGGCCGTCCGCGGTGCGGTCGTGGATAGCCACGAGGAGTGCGCGGGGCTTTTCGGGGACCACCAGGCGCAGCACTTCGTTGAACCCCGCGGGATTCTTCACCAGGAGGATCTGCAGGCTGACCCCCCCCCAGGCCAGCCGCTCGCCTCTGCCGAAGGCCGGGGCCACGGACTCTGTGGCCTGCCGGACCACATCCCCTGACAGCCCCAGGCAGCGGGCCGCGGCCGCGGCCGCCAGCACGTTGTACACGTTGTACAAGCCCGGAAGGCGGCTGCGCAGGGCAAGGCGCTCCGCGCCCCAGGCCAGCTCAGCCTCGAACCCGGACGTCCCCTGGATCCTGACCCGCTCTGCCCGCACCTCGGGGGTGGGACGGCCCCACTCACAGGACGGGCAGGCGTAGTGCCCCGCGTGGGACAAGAACACCACCTCGTACCGGTAGGCGACCCCACAACGGTAGCAGTGCCGGACGTCCGCGGCCTCCTCCAGGGTCGTGCGGCCTGCGGAGGAGTCCTCGATCCCGAAGGCCAGCCGCCTCCGGGCGGCCTGCGCCACGTCCGCCACCTGCGGGTCGTCCGCGTTGTAGCACACCAGGGTAGACGGCAGCCTCCCCAGGGCCCATCCCCAGCCTTCCGCCACCCGCTCCAGCTCCGCGTACCGGTCCAGCTGGTCTCGGAACAGGTTGGTCAGGACCACCACCCCGGGCCGGAGGGCGTCCGCCACCGTGGGCAGGGTGGCCTCGTCCACCTCGAACACCCCCGCACGGCAGCGCGGCCTCCCCCGGACGTCGCTGGCCAACAGCAGGGAGGCCACCAGCCCCGCCTGGAGGTTGGCCCCCGCCCGGTTGTGCACCGCGGGGATCCCGCCGGACTCTAGCATCCGGGCCAGCAAGCGGGCGGTGGTGGTCTTCCCGTTCGTGCCGCTCACCACCACCACCTGCTCCAGGGATGCCGCCAGTCGCTCCAGGACCGGAGGGAAAACCCAACGCGCCACCCGACCGGGGAGGACCGTACCCCCTCCCAGCCTCAGGAGGCGGCTCGCGTGGGCCACCGCCTTACCCGCCGCCACGGCACCGGTGAGTCTCAGCGACACACCAACGCCATCCTACACCCGAGACCCGACGCCGGGCCTTCCTGGCCACCCCAGAAATAGAAATCCCACCCCGACTTTCCGGGAGCCAGGTCCCGTCTGCCTGAGGGCCTTCCCGGACAGGCTGCCGCACGACCCGTCAGAAGTACCGGCGGGCTCCCAAGTAGCGGCGGTGGTAGTAAGGCTTGCTCAAGGAGTCTATCCGCACCCCACCTCCCGCGGAGGAGGCGTGCAGGAAGTCCCCTCCCCCCACGTAGATGCCTGCGTGGGAGGGGCCGGGGGCATACGTGCTGAAGAACACCAGGTCTCCCGGCTGCAGCTGCCCGCGCGGTACCGGCCGGCCCTTGTGGAACATCTCAAAGGACGTGCGCGGCAAGGAGATCCCCACGCGGCTGAAGACGGCATACAGGAAGCCGGAGCAGTCAAAGCCCCCAGGGCCCGTACCGCCCCACCGGTAGGGGGTCCCCAGGAAGCGGCGGGCCAGGCCCACCACGGCGAAGCCCCGGGATGCCCCGGATCCCAGCCGCAGCCGGGGAGCCTCCCCGGGGTCGGCAGGCACGCGCAACACTTGGCCCAACCGGAGGGTGTCCTCCTCGGACATCCCGTTGGCGCGGGCGATGGCCGCAGGCGTGGTACCGTACCTACGGGCCAGGCTCCACAGGGTGTCGCCCTTCTCCACCACGTGGGTGCGCTCACGGTCACTAGCCTGCCCGCCCTCCCCGGAGGCGTCCGGCAGCCGGAGGCGCTGGCCTACCTGTAGCCGGTGGGGATCCTCCAGTCCGTTGAGCTGCGCCAGCACGTCCACCGCGGTGCCGTGGCGCCGCGCGATGGAGTACAAGGTGTCGCCGGGCTGCACGACGTACTCCCGAGGCTGCGCGTGGGCCGCCGCGGCTGCAGAGAGTATCGCCAGCACCCCCAGGGCCCGAAGGAGCATTCGCACCTCCGCCCTCCCACGCTGGTCGTGTCCGTGAACTTCGGCCCGGCGGTCTTTCTATTTAGCACAAGATACCCCAAATCCTGCCGAGATAGACCCGTGGGGAGGCGAACACGCGTACGCTACAGGCAGGAGAACAACCCGGCGGTCACCAAGATCCCACACCGTGGACTACTCGGGCAAGGTGGTGCTGGTCACGGGTGCCAGCAGCGGCATCGGGGAAGCCTGCGCGCAGGCCTTCGCGCGCCGGGGCGCTGCGGTGGCGGTGCACTACCGGGCCAACGCCGCCGGGGCGGACCGGGTGGTTCGGGGCATCCGCCAGCAGGGAGGGCAGGCGGTGGCCCTGCAGGCGGACCTCCGGGAGGGGGCGGCCTGTGAGGAGTTGGTCCAGCAGACCCTGCGAGCTTTCGGTCGGCTGGACGTGCTGGTCAACAACGCGGGCTTGGTGGAACGCTCCGGCCTGTGGGACATCACGGAGGCCCTGTGGGACGAGCAGATGGCCCTGCACGTCAAGGCTCCCTTCTTCCTGAGCCGGGCCGCGGCCCGCGTGCTCCCGGAGGGCGGCGCCATCGTGAACGTGGCCTCCATGCGGGGCCTGGCAGCCGGATCGGGCGCGCCCCACTACGCGGTCAGCAAGGCGGCGGTCCTCATGCTCACCCGCTGCCTCGCCCACGCCCTGGCACCCAGGATCCGGGTCAACGCGGTGGCGCCCGGCTACACCGAGACCCGCGTGCACGCCAGCCGCAGCCCGGAGGACCGCCGGCGCATCGAGGCGGAGATCCCCGCGGGTCGGTTTGCCACCCCCGAGGAGGTGGCGGAAGCGGTGGTGTTCCTGGCCTCGGAGCAAGCCCGCTACATCACCGGCCAGACCCTGGTGCTGGCCGGCGGCCTCGCCCTGTGACCCCTGGCCGCAGGACGGCCCTCCGAGCAGTGGCCCGGGCCCGCAGAATCGCGCAGAGGCTGCGGGGTCGGTCCTAGTGCAAAGACTTCCGGAAGTCCGCGGGCTTGACGTTATCCAGGAACCGGCGCCACTCTTCCATCTCCTCGTCGTCCGTGCCCTTGAGGGGGATGGCGTGGGCCGCCACCTTCTCGTCCACGAAGATGGGAGCCTGCATCCGCAGGGCCAGGGCGATGGCGTCGCTGGGCCGGGAGTCGATGGTGTGCTCCTGGCCCTCCCGGTTCAGGTGGATTTCCGCGTAGTACGTCTGGTCCCGGACGTCGCTCACCACGATGCGGATTAAGGACACCGACATCTCCTGCAGGATGGACCGCAGCAGGTCGTGGGTCATGGGCCGGGGCGGGGTCACCCCCTGCAGCTGCAGGGCGATGGCCTGGGCCTCCGCGGCCCCGACCCAGATGGGCAAGGCCATGCGCTCCTCGGTGTCCGTGAGCAGCACCACAGGGTTCATGTGCTGGTCCATCGCCACGCCCTTGACCTTCATCCGGATCACGGCGATACCCCCTTTTGCGCTGCTCCCCACCCGGCGCCCGCCAGCTGCGCCGTGGCCGTGGACTTCGGCCCCATTATAGCACCCTCTCCCCGTCAAGCCGTGGACAGCCCCCGACGGTCGTAGGTGTACAGCTTGCCGTTGGCCCGGAGCCGGACCGGGTGCCGCCACAGGCGGTGCACCGCCTTCAGGTACAGGGCGATGCGGCGGGGGTCCAGCTTGCGCCCCTCCTCCACGTGCACCAGGACCAGGTCGCGGGGGTGGTCGGGGTCCTCCACCTCCACCCGGGGCTCGCCCCGGTACAGCTTCTGTTCGATGAGCATCTCCTTCACCGCCTCCACCTGGGTGTTGCGGCTCCGGTCCCGGGGGTCGTACACGAACAGGTCCAGGCGGTCCACCAGCTCCTGGGTGAGGGTCTCGTCGATGAGCCGCACGTCCTCGTAGTAGCGCCGCGCCTCCAGGGCCCCCGCGAACCCGCTGCGCCGCCGGATGGCCCCGAACAGGGCGTAGCCCAGGGTGTAGGGGGTGGGGCGGGCGCACAGGTGGACGCACACCTCCGCCCACTCCCGGGCGCTCAGGAGTTCCCGAAGGAGGGTGGCCTCCACGAAGGTGGCCCAGCCCTCGTTGCTGATGTGGGTACGCTGGATGAGGTCGAAGTACTCCCCCTCTTCCCGGATGGCCTGCAGCATCTCCCGCTCGTACGGCTCCAGGGGCGCGTGGTCCTCCAGGAAGTACACCAGCCGCCGGCGTCGGCGCCCGGGGTCCCGCTCGAAGGCGTTCACGGTGCTGGCCACGGTGAGGCAGGCGTCCAGAAGTTGCTCCACCGTCTCCCGCCCGTAGCGAGCCTCGTACTCCCGAAAGGTCCGGGCGTGCCGCTCCGCCTCGTTGAGCATGTTCTTGTTGGACTTCCGGAACCAGTGGTTGTTGGCGAAGAAGTCCGCGTGCCCGTACACGTGGGCGATCACCAGGACGTTCTGCAGGTACGTGTTGGATCGCCGGAGGAAAGCGTAAGCCGGCCGGCTGTTCAGCACCAGCTCCAGGATGCTGAGGAGGGACTTGTCCTGCTGCAGGCGGATCTCCTTGTACGCGCCCCCCCAGTACCAGTGCACGAACCGGTTCGGCAGGCCCATGCTGGCCACCTCGGCGATCTCCTCCGCCTCGCTCATCCGGAAGACCACCGGGTCCCACCGGAGGCCCAGGCCCCGGGCTAGCTCCTCCACCCGCGCGATGACCGCCTCGTACTCCCGCACCTCGCCTTACTCCCCCCGTCCACCCGGGCCAGGAACTGCCGCAGCGCCTCCCGCACGGAATCCAGGTCCACCAGGTTGGCGAAGGTGGCGTTGGGCCGCTTGCGCGCCACCTCCTGCACGTATTCGCTGAACCCGCCCACGCCGCGGCTGCCAGGGTTCACGTGTCCGTAACACACCAGGTCGAACCGGTCCAGAGTCTCCTCGTACTTGCGCTTAGCCAGCTCGAAGTCCCCGCTGCTGGTCTCCCCGTCCGTGAACAGGAACAGGTACGTGTCGTACTCCGACACCCCCTCCAGCATCTCCACGGCCTTCTCGAACCCCGCGGAGATGTGCGTACCCCCGCTGGACTCCACGCAGAAGAACTCCTCCCGAGTCTTCTCCTCGGCCACGTCCTGGAACACCACGTACCGGCGGAGGTTGGTGGGGTAGCGGCGCTCGAGAGCGTACCACAGGAGGAAGATGGTCTTCCGCACCAAGGCCAGGTAGTCCCCCCGCATGGACCCCGAGATGTCCAGCACGTACACCTCCAGGGACCGGTGGTTGCGGGAGGCGGAGGGGTCTTCCACGAAGTACCATCCGTCCTGCCGGAGGTCCACGTCGAAGTCCAAGACTCCCCGCTCCCGCACGTTCCGCAGCAGGCTGGTGACCAGGGTCTCCTCCAGGTTCAGGTCCGCGGCCAGGCCCATGCGGTCCAGGTCGTCCAGCTCCGGGAACTCCTCCGTGTCCACCTCCCCGCCCCGGGGAAGGCGCTGCAGGGCGGGCAGCTCCAGCTCGTCCAGGAGGACTTCCTGGGCCAGACGCACGAACTCGTCGAAGTCCAGCTCCACCCGCACCTCCGGCCCGTGGTGGTCCCCTCCCAACACCCCCCCCACGGGCTGAACCCCCTCGTCTCCCCCGCCCCCGCCCCGCCCCGCCCCCCCCGCCCCCTGGGCCAGGTAGGCCTCCTCGTCTCCGTACCGCAGGGTGGGCAGGTCCAAGGTGCTGAGCTGGGTCTTCACCTTGCCGTTCACCACCAGCTCCTTCTGCTGGATCAGCTCGTGGAGGTTCTGTTTCAGGTAGGCCCGCAGCAGCTCGTCGTGTTTGTGCTGGGCGATCCGCCCCCGGTGGATGCGCATGGCCTCACACGCTCCGCCCCAGGATCCGGAACAAGCTGCGGGCGCACACCTCGCAGTAGCCGTGCTCCGTCACCGCGCTCCGGTACAGCACCTCCAGCAGCTCCCGGCTGGTGGGGTCCAGGTCCTCCGTCTTGTCGTACAGACGCAGGCAGTTCTTGATCTTGTTGAACACCACCTCGTTGATCACGGGGCGGAGGTGCTCGTTCTCCGTGTACGGCATCTCCCACAGCTCCTGGTAGCGCTCCGCCAGGACGTTCTGGAAGGCCACCCGCCCCTGCCGGCTGATCTGCCGCTTGTGCACGAGGATTCCCTCCACCTCATCCACCAGCTCCTTCTCCCGCTCCGCCAAGGACTCCCCCACCACGCTGCGGCGGACCGCGTCCAGGTAGTTGCGGTAGAGGTTCTGCCCGTACTCGAAAAAGTGCTCCGGCACGATCCGCTCCACGATGAGGGAGACCTTCTCGTGCACGAACTCCATCTTGGTCTCCTCGAACTGCCGGAGCAGCTCCTTCAGGTTCAGGTCCTTGACGGACTGGTGCTCGAAGGTCCGCTCGATGGCCTCGCTGAGGACCTCCAGGTCCAGGCACCGGTCCGCCCGCACGTAAGCGGTGGAGAAGGCGTCCTCGAAGAAGCGGGGGCTCAGGCCCTTGAGCCCTCCGGAGTCCGCCCGGGTCTTGAGGGCGTAGCGGGCGGCCAGCTCGTACACGTCCTGGGGAGCGTGCTTCCCCTCGCCCCGGACCCGGTTCGCCCGCTCCACCAGCTGCCGGTAGATCTCCATCTCCCCCGCCAAGTCCAGGTTGTACGGGAAGTCGATCTTGTGGATCCGCCCCCGCAGGGGCTCCATGATGTCCTCGGACAGGAACACCTGGTACTCGGGGTAGTTGGAGTGGCCGATGACCACGCAGTCCACGTGGACCGTGGGGAAGTTGGCCAGGTCGATGCGCTTGGACTGGATGAGTTCCAGCAACAGGGACAAAAGCTGGCGGCGGCTCTTGAATACCTCTGTCCAGTCCAGGATGCCCCGGTTGGCCCAGATGATCTTGCCCTCGAAGTCGTAGGCGTCGGGGTCGTAGGTAGACCCCCGCTCCTTGAGCATGGCGAAGTTGATGTTGCCCACGAAGTTGGTGATGTCCTCCCGCCGCAAGTCGGTGGGGGTGTGCTTGGCGATGCCCACCTTCTTGCGGGCCGACAGCTCGATCCGCCGCACCGGCACCGCTTCCCACCCCCCGTGCCGCTGGATCAGCCGCTCGCACACGGGGCATGGCACCGCCTCCTCGTGCCAGTGGAAGCCCCGGGTGCGCAGCACCTCCTGCGGCACCAGGTCGAAGGGGTGCTGGTGGAAGGGGCACCCCTCCACCGCGTACAGGCGTCCCTCCTCCGTGCGGGAGTACTCCTCCAGGGCCCGCTTCAGCTTGTCCACGGTCATGCTCTTCCCCGAGCCCTGGGGGCCCACCAGGAGCAGCAGGCGCCGCTCCATGGCCATGGAGTGGGCCCGGAAGAAGTTCACGATGTCCTCCAGCTGGCGGCGCATCCCGTAAATGCCCTCGAAGACCCGGTCGGGGCCGAAGTACTCCAGCATGTCCGCGACGTAGTGGTGCGTGGTGCGGACAAGCCGGTCGTCGTGCGCCGCCGCCTGTACGTACGCCCCCACGGTCCGGATCTCCATCGGCTTCCCAACTCCCCCGCCTGCAAGATCGGCGGAAGCACCCCTTCCTTGAGCCGGGTCCCCCCGCGGCTTTGCCGCAAGTATGGGGGAGGGCCCGCAGGGTGTCAAAAGGTCTCGCGCCAGGCTTCCCCGCCGGCCGGGCCGTGGGAAGGCGCTAGCCGTCGCGGCGGGGGCAAGATCCGGCACCAGGGCGGATCCTGTAGCCTGTCGGCTTCCCACGGCTCCCGACGGCTGGCGCGGCCGGTCCGGCCCGGATGCTGCACCGCGAAACCCCCTGCGGTATCGTATTGGTGTCGCTTCCCCAGACGGGAGGCCAACTCCACAGCAAGGAGGTTCACGGTGCCGTCCATCCTCGACATGACCGTGGAGATCGTGAAGGCGCAGGCGGCCCAGCGGAAGATGGGCCCGCGGGAGATCGAGGAAGCCATCCGCCGCACCGCCGCCGCCTTGCGGGCGGTGGCCGCGGAGGGAAGTCCCCCGGAACAGGCCGCCCCGTCCGCCCCTCCCGCCGGTGTGGTCACCGCGGAACAGGCGGCCCGGCGTCTGGGAGTCACCCGGCTCACGGTGTACAAGTACATCCGGCAGGGACGGCTGCCCGCCACGCGCCAAGGGCGGTCCTACGTGGTCCGCCTGGAGGACGTGGCGGCCCTGCGGAGGACCCTCCGGCCGCGGCGCGGGCGGCCGGCCCGCGTCCGGCGCCGCGCTGCCCGGCCCGCAGCGGCGCGCCGGTCCCGCTGAGGCAGCCAGTCCCCGGGGCGGAGGAGGAAGATGGCGGAACCGCGGGTGCACGGCTTCGTGTTCTACCAGGTCCCGCCGGGCTACCGGACCTCCCCGCAGGCTAGCCGGGTCCGGGAGGCGCTGGACCGGGCCAGCGGGCTTTCGGGCGTGGCCGCGGTGTACACCTACGACCTGGTGGGGCTGCGGGCGGACGCGGACCTGGGGCTGTGGGTGGCAGCTTGGGACCTGGACGCCTACCAGACGGCCGCGGGCTGCCTCGTGGGCACCGACCTGCGCTGCGTGGCGGCCCTGTGGGGCTACGTGCGACCTTCCCAGTACACGGGGCGCAGCGGGACCAGCGTACAGGTCCCCGGCCCTCGCAAGCGCTACTTGGTGGTGTACCCCTTCACCAAGACCCACGCGTGGTACCAACTGCCCGCGGAGGCGCGGCGGGGGATGATGCTGGAGCACGCACGGGTAGGACACGGGTTCGAGGGAATCGAGCAGATCCTCCTGTACAGCACGGGGCTCAGCGACTGGGAGTTCGTGGTGGGCTATGAAACGGACGACCCGGAACGGTTCTCGGACCTGGTGGTGGCCCTGCGCAGCACCGCCGCGCGGCCGTACACCCTACGGGACACCCCCATCTTCACGGCCCGCTACGGGACTCCGGAGGAGGTGCTGCGCCACGTCTTCCCCGCAGCCTGAGACCTTGGACCCGCGGGTGGTGGACGTTTTCCGGCAGCTCCTGGAGGCCCATCGGGTCATGACCCTGGCCACCTGTTCTCCCGCGGGTCCGTGGGCGGCGCCTGTTCTGTACGCGGTGTGCCCAGGTCCGGAGCTGGTGTTCCTGTCCCGGGCCAGCACCCGGCACGTCCAGGACCTCCTGGCGTGCCCCCGGGTGGCGGCCGCCATCCACCCGGACCAGACGCGGCCCCTGCGCGGGCTCCAGCTGGAAGGCCAGGCCCGGCCTCTGCAGGGGCGGGAGGCGGTCCGGGCCCTGCGGGCTTACCTCCTGCGGTTCCCCTCCGCCCGAGGCCGCTTTCCGGTGTGGAGCACGGTGCGGGGAACGGGATACATCCGCTTCTTCGGCCTGCGGCCGGAGCGGGCCTACGTGCTTTCGGAAGAGGACTTCGGCTGGGGCGTGCGCCGGGAAGTGCCCCGGGAAGTCCTCGCCCGTTTCCCATGACGGCGTACCGCGTGGCGGTGTGGGTGCACCTTCTGGCGGCCGCGGTGTGGGTGGGCGGTTCCGTGCTGTTCGCGTGGGCCGCGCCCGCCCTGCGGCGGGCCGGGCCTGCGGGCAGCGAGGCTTTCCGGATCCTGGGGCTCCGATTCCGGAGCCTGTCGTGGCTGGCGGTGGCGGCTTTGGCGGCCACGGGGGCCCTGTTCTTGTCCTGGGGGTGGGATCTCACCAAGCCGCCCCTGCGGGACAAGCTGGGCCTCGTGGTCCTGGCCGTGGCCTTGAAGGCCGCCCACGACTTCTGGGCGGCTCCCCGGGCTGCGCGAGGGGAGCTGAGCCCGGGATGGGCCGTACTCCTGGCTCGCGCGAACCTCCTGGTCCTCCTGGGGATCCTCTACTTTGCCACCCTCCTCGGAGAGGCGCGGTGAGGGACCGGGTGCTCCGGGCAGCCCTGGGACAGCCCGTGGACACCACCCCTGTGTGGTTCCTCCGCCAGGCGGGCCGCTACCTTCCCGAGTACCGGCGGCTTCGGGAGCGGTACTCCCTGCGGGACCTGTGCCGCCACCCCGAGCTGGCCGCGGAGGCCACCTTGCAGCCCCTGGCCCGTATGGACGTGGACGCGGCCATTCTGTTCAGCGACCTGCTGGTGCCCCTCTGGGGTATGGGCCTGGACTTCCAGCTGGAAGAAGGTAGGGGTCCCGCCCTCTCGCCCCCGGCGTCCCCAGAGGAGCTGTCCCGCCTGCCCGAGCTGGACCTGGCCGCGGTGGAGTTCGTGCCGCAGACCGTCCGGATGCTCCGGAGGGTCCTGGACCGGCCCCTGGTGGGCTTCGCGGGAGCCCCCTTCACCGTGGCCGCCTACCTGGTGGAGGGACGGCCGTCCCGGGACTGGCCCCGGACCCGGAGTTTGGTCCGCGCAAGGCCAGACCTCTGGCACGCCCTGGCCGCCCGCCTGGCCTCCAACCTCGCCGCTTACCTGCGGGCGCAGGTGGAAGCCGGGGTGCAGCTCGTGCAGCTCTTCGACTCCTGGGTGGGCGTCCTGTCTGCGGACGATTTCCGGTGGGCGGTCCGGCCCTACCTGGTGCAGGTGCTGCGAGCCCTGGATGGGATCCCCCGGGTGTACTTCGCCACCGGCTGCGCGCACCTGCTCGCGGAGTTCCGGGGCCTGCCCGTGGAGGTGGTGGCGGTGGACTGGCGGGTTCCCCTGCCGGTGGCGGCTTCCGTGGTGGGCGACAAGGTCCTCCAGGGCAACCTGGATCCTGCGGCCCTGTTGGGGGACCCACAGGCCCTCCGGGCGGAGGCACGCCGCATCGTGGAACAGGGCCGGCGGCTGAAGGGACACGTATTCAACCTGGGCCACGGAGTGCTGCCGGAGACCGACCCGGGCCGCCTTGCCGCCCTGGTAGACTGGGTGCACGAAGGAGGCAAGCGCACATGACGGTGGGCGTTCTGCTCATGGCCTACGGGACTCCGCGGAACCTGGAGGAGGTGGAGGCGTACTTTACCCACATCCGGCGAGGGCGGAGGCCGTCCGCGGAGGAGGTGGAGGACCTGCGGGAACGCTACCGGCGCATCGGAGGCGCGTCTCCCCTGTGGGAGATCACGGAGGCCCAAGCCCGAGGCCTGCAGCAAGTCCTCAACCGCCGAGCCCCGGGGAGGTTCCGGGTGTACCTGGGGATGAAGCACAGCCCGCCCTACGTCGGCGAGGTGGCGGAGGCCATGCTCCGGGACGGGGTCCGCCGCGTGGTGGCCCTGGTCCTGGCGCCCCACGAGTCCCGCATGATCGTGGACGAGTACATGGAATACGCCCAGCCTGCCTTCGCCTCCGCCCCAGACCTCCAGCTCCGGGTGGTGCGGTCGTGGCACCTCAACCCAGGGTACCTGGGGGCCCTGGAGCGCAGGGTCCGGTCTGCCCTCCAAAGGTTCCCTGACCCAGACCCGCAGGCGACGGAGGTGCTGTTCACCGCCCACAGCCTCCCCCAGCGCATCCTGGAGTGGAACGACCCCTACCCCCGCACCCTGCGGGAGACCGCGGAGGAGCTGGCCCGCCGGACGGGCTTGGCGCGGTGGCGGGTTTGCTACCAGAGTGCCGGCCACACCTCGTCTCCCTGGTTGGGCCCCGACATCCTCCAGGTCCTGGAGGAGCTCGCAGCCTCCGGGTGCCGCCAGGCGCTGGCGGCGCCCGTGGGGTTTGTGGCGGACCACCTGGAGGTGCTGTACGACCTGGACGTGGAGGCCGCTCAACGGGCGGACGAGCTCGGGTTGGTGTTCCAGCGTACGGAGTCCCTAAACACCGACCCGGAGTTCCTGGAAGGCCTCGGGGACGAGGTGGTGGCTGAGGCCAGGAGTCTGTCCTAGGGAAGCCCTCCGACGGATGGATCGGGTCCCAAAAAATCGTTGCGGGATCTTTGGGGTGGTCTAGATCTAGAGGGCTGAGTCACTCCGCGGAGGAGCCCTTCGGGAAGAGCCCCAAGGATGCCAGGGCCAGGAGGCTCAAGACCAGGGAGGCGGTGAACACCGCCTCCAGCCCCACCGCTAGGTGCGCCCGCAGGGGCTCCAGGGCTTCGGCGGTGAGGCGGAGGTGTTGCGCGGGGTCCAGCAGCGCCTCAAGCTCTCCTGCGCCCACGCCCTGGTCCCGCAGCCGTGCCGCCAGGAGGCTGCCCAAAGCGCTGACCCCCACCGCACCGCCAACGCTCCGGAAGAACAGGGTGAGGGAGGTCGCAGACCCGCGTTCTCCATAGGCCACCGAGCTCTGCACCGCCAGCACCGTCACCAACACCACCAGCCCCATGCCGGTCCCCAGGAGCACCGCGGCCCAGCGCACCAGTCCCGCTTCGCTGTCCGGGTCGAGTGCCACGAGGGCCGCGAAGCCAGCCAGCAGGAGCACTCCGCCGCCCACCGCCACGGGCCGGAATCCGAACCGCAACACCACCCGGCCGCCAAGGGTACTGGCCAGGGTCCAGGCCAGCATCAGGGGAGTCAAGGCCGCTCCCGCGGCAGTGGGACTGCCGCCCTGGACTCCCTGGACGAACAGGGGGAGGTAGTACAGGCTGCCGAACAGAGCCGCACCCACCAAGAACCCCGTCAGGGCGGCCGCGGTCACCAAGCGGTTGCGGAACAGCCGGAGGGGCAACAGGGGGTGGGTAGCCCGCCTCTCCCACCACACGAAGGCTGCGGCCAGGCCTAGGCAGGCCGCCAGGCCAGGCAGGGAACGGTCCTGCTCCAAGCTCCACAGCCCCACCACCACGGAAGCCACCAAGAGAGCCGCTCCCGCCACGTCCACCGTGCCCTCGGCCCTGGAAACCCGCTCCCGGTACTTCCACGCCACCACCCACAGGGCCACCAGCCCCACGGGCACGTTCACGTAGAAGATCCACCGCCACGACCACCGGTCCACCAGCAACCCGCCCAGAAGAGGGCCCACCACGCTCGCCACGCCCCACACCCCGCTGAACAGGCCCTGTACCCGCGCCCGTTCCTCCAGGCTGTACAGATCCCCCACGATGGTGATGGCCACGGGCAGCAAGGCCCCGCCTCCCACGCCCTGCAGGGCGCGGAAGACCACCAGCTCGGGCATGGACCGCGCCGTCCCGCACAGGACCGAGCCCACCAGGAAGGCGGCGATGCCGAACAGGTACACAGGCCGTCGGCCGTACCGGTCCGCCAGCCCTCCGCACACGGGCGTGGCCGCGGTCAGGGCCAAAGAGTAGCTGGCGGCCACCCACGCGTACAGCTCCAGCCCCCGCAGGGTACGGGCGATGGTGGGCAGGGCCGTGGCCACGATGGTGGTGTCCAGGGCCGCTAGGAACAGGCCCAGCATCACCGCCACGGTCACCACCTGCCGCTGCTGCACGCCCCCTGGCCTCCCGCCCCGTACAATCGGACCGGGGTTGTCAAAATCGCTACTGATTTTCTCAAACCCAGCTGGGGAGGTGCCCGATGCGCGAACGGTGGGAACGTTCCATCCTGGCGGTGCCGGCCTCGGAGCCCAGAAAGGTGGAGAAGGCCGTGGCCTCCCAGGCGGACGCGGTGTTCCTGGACCTGGAGGACGCCGTCCCCCCGGACCTGAAGGACACGGCCCGGGCGCACGCGGTGCGGGCCCTGCGGGAGCTGGACTGGGGGGAGAAGACCCGCATGGTCCGCATCAACGGCCTGGACACGCCATGGGCGTACCGGGACCTGGTGGAGATCTGCGAGGAAGCGGGCGCGCACCTGGACTGCGTGATCGTGCCCAAGGTGACCCGGCCTGAGGAGCTGACCTTCGTGGACATCCTGCTGAGCCAGATCGAGGCCCACACGGGTCTTCCCCAGCGCATCGGCATCCACACCCTGGTGGAGACCGCCTCCGGCTTGGCCCGGGTAGAACAGCTCGCCGCAGCCAGCCCCAGGCTGCAGGCCCTGAGCTTCGGCCCCGGAGACTTCGCGGCCTCCGTGGGCATGCCCGCCGCCGCCATCGGCACGGAGGACGAGTGGGACGCGGCCTACCCCGGCCACCGGTGGCACTACGCGATGGCGCGGGTGGTGGTGGCGGCCCGGGCCGCGGCGGTGCGGGCCTTCGACGGCCCGGCCGCGGAGTTCCGGGACCTGGACACTTTCCGGAGGCTGTGCCGGACGGCCCGCAGCCTGGGTTTTGACGGCAAGTGGTGCATCCACCCCGCCCAGCTGCCCGTGGTGCACGAGGTCTTCGCTCCCACGGAAGACGAGCTCCGCTGGGCCCGCAAGGTGGTGGCTGCGTACCAAGAGGCGCAGGCGGCAGGCCGCGGGGCCATCACCGTGGACGGCAAGATGGTGGACTTCGCCTCCCTGCGCATGGCTCAGGCCACCTTGGCCCGCGCGCGCTCGTAGCAGCGTGTCCCAGACAAACCGTTGTCGGGAGGAGGGACCGAGCCCCCCCAAAAATCGCTGTGCGATTTTTGGGGGGGTCTAGGCCAGCTTCGGCACAGGCTGGCCCCGGTATGCGAGGTCCAGCAGCTCCACCGTGTGCAGCACGGGCAGAGGACGTCCTGCCGCCCGGAGGTGCGCCGCGATCTGGACCATGCAGCCCACGTTGCCCGTGACCACCACGTCGGGGTCCGTGGCCAGAAGCGCCCGTACCTTCCTCCGCCCCAGCTCCTCCGCCACCTCGGGGTGATCCAGGTTGTAGGTGCCCGCAGACCCGCAGCACAGCTCGGCTTCCGGGGGGTCCACCACCTCCAGGTTACCCACCAGGCTGAGCAGCCGCCGGGGGGCTTCCCGCACCCCTTGCGCGTGCAGGAGGTGGCAGGGGTCGTGGTACACGGCCCGGGTGGCCGCCGCGAGGGGGGGCGGGGGTTGTAGACCTAGCTGGTCGAGGAACTCGCTCACGTCCCGCACCTTGGCCGCCAGAGCCTTGCCCAGCCCCTCCTCCGGCCTACCCGCAAACAGCAGCCCGTACTCCTTCATGGCCGACCCGCACCCTGCCGCGTCCGTGACCACCGCCTCCACGTCCCCCGCGAAGGCCCGGAGGTTGCGGCGAGCCAAGGCCCGGGCACGGGCACCCTCCCCCGAGTGCATGGCGAGGGCCCCACAACACCCCTGACCCGCAGGTACCGTCACCTCCACCCCGTTGCGGGCCAGCACGCGCACCGTGGCCTCGTGGATGCTTGGCCACAACACCTCCTGGACGCATCCCGCCAGCACCGCCACCCGGGCCCGCCGCGTGCCTTGGGGGAGGACCGTACCGCGAGGCTGTCGCGCGGGCGGAAGGCGTCGGGGCAGCAAGGCCAGCACTGGCCGTAGCCGGGCGGGAAGGCGCTGCGCGAACGGCCGCACGAGGCGGCCCAGACGGACCGCCGCCCGCAGGCGCCTCGGGTAGGGCAGGGTCTCCAAAAACAGCCGCCGCAGCAAACCGTCCAGCACGGGTCTGCGCGCCGCCCCCGCGGCGTACTCGCGGTACGGCGTGAGGAGCTCGCCGTAGGCCACCCCCGAGGGGCAGGCGGTTACGCAGCCCAAGCAGCCCAGGCACCGGTCCACAAAGGGGGCAGCTTCCGAGGCGTGCAGCCGGCCCTCCAGGACCTCCTTCATGAGGAAGATGCGCCCCCGCGGAGAGTCCATCTC
>Ga0272447_1000080_pt1 | contig 68052 bp, 67 predicted proteins | sample YNPCB0133_FD_194589 | JGI IMG/M metagenome (GOLD analysis project Ga0272447, IMG submission 194589) | Hot spring microbial mat communities from Yellowstone National Park, WY, United States - YNP-CB-013-3 | ecosystem: Environmental > Aquatic > Thermal springs > Hot (42-90C) > Sediment | place...
TGCAAATTCATTCAATCGTTTTCGTGTAATGATATGCATCGAATGTCCCTATATCATATGTTCGAGAAAGCGCGGATTACTCACTATGCCACTACGCTCCGCGCCGCGCCTGAGCGGTAATTAGACTGATGCGGCTTTTTATCGCTCCAGGGCAGATCGGGCTGCAGCAGCCTGATCCGAATTCCAATTGTTTTCGTCGGAGCGTGCGAAAACTTATAGTAGTTCTCATATAAGGTTAAGTCCATTGGACAAGGTTGAACATTCCTTGGGCGACCACAATCACCATCGTGCGCCCTACGCGGCGACCAAAATGGTGGAGATTGAGAATCTAATTCCGGCATGCGTCTCCTGCCGTCGGTCTAATGAAGATTGAGAGTTAAATCCGGTATTCGCCCTTGCCGGGTGGGCTAATGGAGATCGAGAATTGAATTCTGGTATGCGTCTCTTGCCGTCAGGCTAATGAAGATTGAGAATATCCGCTATACCGAACTAGCCGTAGGGCTAAAGCCCTCGGCTATAGAATGCAAAGCCCACCTGTGCGGGCTATGGTGGATTATTTTTTCAAAGACCACAAGCCTCTGGCTATGCGAGGCAAAGCCTGCCTGCACGGGCGGGAGCGGAATGCACAAAAACCATAACTTCGGTCTATACTCTGCCAGAAGCGAGCGCCTCATGTGACACGGCAGATCTAGACAAAGGTCAACGTATCAATGCTGTAAGCAAGGAACAAACCGAACGTCTTCGCTATCCTTAGCTTATATTACGGTCTCAATTGCCCTGTCAACCCCTGACCTGACATCTTGACACGACCATGGACTGTATTGCATTCACGTCATTGCCGGGCATGCTATACTGATCCAATCGATGTCTACACCAGTACGCTCAACGCAGGGGAAGAGTATGCAAGCGATGGTATCCCAAACCGCACCAGCGGAAACTGACAAACCGCTGCTGCCGCTTCGACCGCGCAGTATCGAAGCAACTGGGTTGTCCCTCTCTTTCATTGCCGATCAGATCATCCGCGCGCTCTACATCTTCGGTGAGATGACCGGCGTGCAACTCGTGGAACTGTTGCACCTGCCGTGGGAAAATGTGCTTGACCAGGCGATGAACTATCTGCGACGCGAGCAGATGGCTGAAGTGAAGGGGAGCAGCGGCCTGGGAGAAAAAGCGTACCGCTACCAGGCAACGACCAAAGGGATCACGCGTGCCAAAGAGATCGGTGAGCGCACGCAATACCTGGGACCAGCGCCTGTCAACCTGCACGATTACAGTGCAATGATGCGTCAGTACACCACGCAGGGATTGAAGATCACCGAAGCGGCAATCCGTGAAGCATTCGCGCACTTGGTAATCAGCGACTCATTGCTGATGCAGTTAGGTCCTGCCATCAATTCCGGTCGCTCGATCTTCCTCTTTGGTCATGCTGGGAATGGCAAAACATCGATTGCTGAGGCAACTGCGCGGCTGCTTTCCGACTCCATCGCCGTTCCTCACGCAATTATAGTCGATGGGCAGATCATCCGCGTCTTCGATCCAATCCACCACGAACGCCGACCGCTGCCACAGGGTCAGGAACACCTCTACGACCAGCGATGGGTGCTCTCGAAACGTCCAGTGGTGATTGCTGGCGGCGAATTGAACATGGACTCGCTCGACCTTGAGTACGATGAACACAGCAAATTCTACGAAGCGCCGCTTCAATTGAAAGCCAACGGCGGATTGTTCCTAATAGATGACTTCGGTCGTCAGCAAATGCGCCCGCGTGACCTGCTCAACCGCTGGATCGTACCGCTGGAAAAGCGGGTTGATTATCTGACGCTGCACACAGGCAAAAAGATCGAGGTGCCATTCGATCAGTTGATCATTTTCTCGACCAACATCGAACCGAAGCAACTGGTTGATGAAGCATTCCTGCGACGCATCCGCTACAAGATTGAGATTGGCAACCCGTCACCGCTTGAGTACCGCGAGATTATGCGCCGCGTGTGCAAGGCGAAGAATGTGCCCTACAGCGACGATGGATTGCGCTACCTGTTGGAAGTGGAGTACCCGCGTCGCAAACTGGAACTGCGCGCCGTGCATCCGCGTGACCTGATCGATCAGGTGATCGACTACGCCCGGTTCCTCGGCGTACCGCCGACTATGTCGCGCGAACTGTTGGCTGCTGCGTGCAAATCGTACTTTGTCGAAATGTAACCTGCCATCACTGCCATGCTCACCCCAGAGATGCTGATTGCAGGATACTGTCAGGGCATTTTCCCTATGGCAGACGAACGTGGCGTCATCAGGTGGTATGACCCGCATCCACGCGCAATTCTTCCACTCGACACCTTTCACGTGCCACGCCGTCTGGCCCGCACGGTGCGCAAGGGCATATTCACTATCCGCACCGATACTGCATTCACCGATGTAATGCGCGCATGCGCTGCACCTGCGCCGGGGCGCGAGAGCACATGGATTTCGGAGGAGATGATCGAAGCCTATACTGCGCTCCACCGGATGGGGCTGGCGCACAGTGTTGAAGCCTGGCGCGACGGGCGACTGGTGGGTGGCCTATATGGCGTTACCATTCGTGGGCTGTTTGCAGGCGAAAGTATGTTCAGCCGCGAACGCGACGCCAGCAAAGTTGCGTTGGTACATCTGGTCGAGCGACTGCGGCGCGGGGGCTACGTTCTGCTCGACTCCCAATTCCTTGGATCGCCACACCTGCTCCAGTTCGGACTCATCGAAATCCCGCGACGCACCTACAAGCAACTCCTAGCGCAGGCACTCCAGGTAGAAGCAACGTGGGATGTTCCGGCGTAGTCACTCCCGCGGGCGAGCGCCGAGGGTCATTTCAATCTGTTCCTGGCGGTCGCCACGTTGTACGGTCATTATCACCGTATCGCCTACCGACGTTTCGAGTTCCAGATAACTGACGAGTTCATCACTGTTACGCACCGGTTGCGCATTGATGGCAATGATAATGTCACCACCGACCCGCACCTCGCGTCCGCCGATCGTCACCACCTGCGAGCCGCTGCGCAATCCTGCACGCGCCGCCGGGCTGTCAGGAATGACCTCAGTGATCAACACGCCCTGACGCACTGGCAGATTCAACTGTTCCGCCAGGATGGGGTCGACGTCGCGCATGCCGATCCCCATCCACGGATGATCGTAGCGCCCGTCACGGATGAGCGCCGGAACTACACGACTGACCGCGTTGGACGGCACTGCATATCCGACACCCTCGAACGCCCCTGAGCCACTGCTGATGGCAGTATTGACGCCAATCACCTCGCCATAAATGTTGAGTAACGGACCGCCGGAGTTGCCCGGATTGATCGCTGCGTCGGTCTGGATGATGTTCGGAATGCGAAACCTTCCGCCGCCGCTGCTCGCCGGACCGCTGAGACTGCGACCAATACCGCTGACAACGCCAACTGTCAGCGTGTTGCGCAAGCCGAACGGATTTCCGATCGCAATTGCGCGCTGACCAACCTCAACAGTACGGGAGTCGGCCAGGGGCAACGGCGCCGTTCCCGGCGGCAACTCGTCCACCTTCAGCACAGCCAGATCGCTACCCGGATCGCCGCCGATTAGGCGCGCCAGCAGGATCGTGCCGTCGAAGAAGCGCACCTGAAACTTCGCACCATTTTCAACGACATGGTTGTTGGTAACAATATGCCCCTGATCGTCGAAGAGAAAGCCAGACCCCTGACTGATAGGGACATTAAACGGCGATCCGCCGACCGGCGGGTGATCAACAACGACTTCGATGCTGACAACTGCCGGGTTCACTCGCCGATAGAGGGCGATCAGCGCCTCCTGTTCAGCTGCCAGTGGATTGGTCAGTTCTGGCGGGAGCGTCGGGATCGGCGACCGTGTGGGCAGCGGCGCGGATGTGGGCAGCGGCGCCGACGGCGTGGCAGGCGGAGGGGTCGCCTGCATTTGCACCACAGCAGTCGGCGCAGCAGTCGGATCGTTAGCCACCGGGCGGGGCAGCTCAATCGATGGCAGCGCACACGCGGATGTCATCACGAGCGCTGCCAGCACTGCAGCAAGCATCAGAGCAAGGCGCATGACGTCGTTATCTCCTACGACGAACGCGCAAGTGTGGCGCGCAACGCCGGTTCTAATGTCGGATACGCAAACTGATACCCAAGTGCCAGCGCTTTTGCCGGTACAGCACGCTGGCGTTCAATCAGCAATGCAGGCGCCATTTCGCCGAGAATCAGGCGGAGCACAAATCCGGGCAACGGCAACCACGACGGTCGGCCAAGCACTCGTCCCAGCGTTGCACTGAAATCGCGGTTGCGCTGCGGCTCCGGCGCGACGCCGTTGAAAGGACCAATTGCGCGCTCATCATCGATGCAGCGCAGAATCAGACCAACCTCATCATCGAGATGGATCCACGACCACCACTGCGTTCCTGGAAGGATAGGACCGCCGACGAACAATTGAAACGGCAGCAGCAATCGCGCCAGCGCCCCCTCGTGCCGATCCAGCACAATACCGGTGCGGATCATAATCGTGCGCACACCAAGGTCAGCAGCGCGACACGCTTCTCCTTCCCATGCTACACACACCTGTGCAAGAAAATTGCGTCCGGGCGGAGCGCTTTCATCGATCGGCTCATCGCCGCGTGGACCATAGTAGTCGATCCCAGAAGCGCACACAAACACCGATGGTCGTTGTCGAGCGCGCGCCATAGCATCAACCAGTGCACGTGTGCTGAGGGTGCGACTCTCAAGGATTTCGCGCTTGTAGGCTGGCGTCCAGCGGCGACCGGCAATCGACGCGCCTGCCAGATGCACGACCGCATCGACGGTCTCCAGTGTTGCTTCCCAATCACCGGGCTTTGCGTCCCAGGCGATGTACTGCACAGCGCCCGGCACAATGGTGCGTGCAGTCATAGGGTTGCGGGTAAATACCACCACATGGTCGCCGCGTGCAATCAGGCGTCGGCAGAGCGCCTTGCCGATCAGGCCAGTCGCCCCAGTCACGAGAACTGATCTCTGTACCGACATGTCCACTTTCCAGACGCTGCCGGAACACCCGTCAGCAGTATGTATTATAGCCAATGGCGCGTGTACGCGCACACTACCGGTTGCAGAGACGCACCGTAAAGTCCGGGGTCGGGCAGAGCATCGACGCTAGCAGAACGAACCGACTACCGGCTATCTCTGATCAGGCGGTTGAGTTTGCGGGACGTGCGCCAGAGGATAGCCAGTTTGCCTGCGAGCGGAACATAGGCGCGCTTCTGGAATACGTCGTAGTCATTTGCAACGATGCGCGGTAGGATGCCGCGATAAATCTCCGCTGCCGCTGCGATCGCCATGCGACCATCTGGATCGAGCAGAGCGATACCAGGCCAGGCTTCATCGTACAGTGCGTGGGTACGCTCAATCTCGAAGCGCATCAAAGCACGGAAGCGTTCGTCGCGCCGTCCCTGAAGAATATCATCATCGGTTAGATCAAAGCGCTGCAAATCTTCCTGCGGCAGATAGATCCGTCCACGCTGTGCATCTTCGCCAACATCGCGCAGAATATTCGTCAATTGAAGCGCCACACCCAGTTTCACAGCATAGGGAGCGGCGCCATCACGATGACCGATGATATTCATCGAGAGCAAGCCAACAACCGATGCGACGCGATAGCAATAGAGCCACAGGTCATCGAACGTCTCATACCGGTGAAAGGTGAGGTCCATTGCAATACCGGCGAGCAATTCATCGACAAGTGATTGCGGGATGGCATACCGTCGCACCGTATCATGCCATGCCAGCAGCACCGGATGATCGGCGGGGGGATGCGGTGCATGCACGCGCGCCACCCATTGCGCCAGCGCACGCGCCGGATCGTCGGTCGCCCGATCAACTGTATCATCACTGGTGCGGCAGAACGCATAGAGCGCCCGCACTGCCATACGCTTCTCAAACGGCAGCAGTTGCGAACTCAGATAAAAACTGCGCGAATTGATGCGCGTGATTTCGACACACTGCCGATAGGCTGCGTCGAGTGACAGCGGTGGGAGTGCATCAACGCGATGCACGTCCAGCCCAATCTCATCCGGTTCGACCAAATGCCGCAAACTGGCAAGCAGGGCTGCGGCATCACGGATTGGCGCCTCACGCTCGCCGAATACCCGAACCGGTATGCTGGCAGAATGCTGGAGCGATGCCATGACTTCTCGCGCGCAGATGATCCTTACTTTCCATGATGTGCTGCCTGGTTACAGGCACTACCACCGAACAACGTGCGATTCGGAGCCAAAGCCGTCCAGATGCTGCCCGCAGCGCATGCCACGCGCAGCATTTGCAGGCACACTCTGCCGTTGAACCAGAAACACACACGCACTTCGCCGTGGCGTGCTGGCCGGTTATTTACTCAGAGTAGCGTATTCTGTGCGACATTATAGCGCCATTTGTGTCTGTCGCTGTCAAAGACGTTCTGTCAGTACCTACGAACGTTGAGGGGGGGTGGATGTACCATTACTCGACATGAGAGCACTGACCGTTTGAACCAGTTCACGTGCATCATGCCCGAGAAAGACGCCTGGAATGGCCGCGCAGAGTTCCGGATTAACGTTGAAGATCCGTCCGCCGTACCCGAAATGCACATCAGGAAACTCACGCCGAACCGCTCGCGCCACTTCGAGCAGATTCATCGCTGTTTCGAGCGTCGATGCTGAAAGACAGACGAGTTTCGGTTTGACCTTACGGATGGTTTCGAGCAGGTCGGTGAGCGGTACCTGCGCTCCCAGGTACACGACGTGCCAGCCACGCCGCACCAGGAAGAGGCTGGCGAACATGATCCCCACGTCGTGCAATTCCTGTGGGGCGCACCCTACAACAATCGTATCGCGCTGCACCTGGTTCTCGAACACATTCAGCAGGCTTGCCAGCTTGCGCCGCACGAATTCAGTGGCGAAGTGCTCCGCTGCGACATTAATCTCGCCGCGGTGCCAGCGCTCACCGACTTCAACCATCGTCGGCTGAATGAGTTCCAGCAACACCTTCTCGAATGGATACAGCGCGAACGCCTCGGAAACCACTCGTTCGGCACTCTGTGCATCGAATGTTGTTAGCGCGGTAATAAGTTCCTCCGCCATCTGCTCAATAGCCCGCGTTGCATCCGTCTCGATATGGGTTGGTGGCTGGTCAGTCACGCTGGTGAGCAGCATAATAGCGTGACTGATATTCACCCCTTCCGCGGTACGGTCACGCAACCAGCGGATGATGGCGATATCGCGCTCTGAATACAGGCGATGACCACCCGGCGTGCGCTGCGGGCACGGAATACCATAGCGTCGCTCCCATGCGCGAAATGTGTCGGGCGGTACGCCAGTTTCGCGTGCAACTGCTTTGGTGTTGAAAACGGGCGCGGTCGACAGCTGCCCAAGCGATGGAGGTTGCGCCATTGCCGTATCAGCCCCCGATAATTGTTAAGTTTTCTGACTCGTTCCAGATTGTAGAGTAGCACAACGCACAACTCTTGTCAAAGCCTTGCACAGCAACATTGTAACATTACATTACGCGAGTCGGGCGGCGGCAATACTCCGCACAGGCGCCAGACCACGGCGCAGTGCGGTCCAGGAGCGACCACGATCCACACTGATTGCAACATCTCCGTGTGCAGACGAAGCAAATGCGGTATCCATATGATACGCAGCAGGAGACAGAACAGTCGTGGCGCCTTCCCAGGGAAGCGCCACAATTGCCGGTTCCCAGGCGTGTGGCGTACCACGCGCTATGCCGCCATTTGTCAGGGCTGCCAGCAGAGTCGGCGCGGCGCCCGCCAGCACAGCACAGGTTGCCACCTCACCTGGAGGATCATTGACGCGATGCCAGGCATCTTCTGTGAAGACATACACAACCCCGCCAGCAAGCGCACAGAGTGCACCTGCACTGCCAGGCGGCGTTACCAGCATACGAATGACACCGGGCAAAGGTGAGCCGAGCAGTGTCCATTGTGCGCTCTGACCACCATCGATGAACACCTGATTGCCTGATGCAACCACAAGGCGCCCGGCGCTATCAATCGCACATCCGTTGCACTGTCCGGGCAGAGCAATCGCGCGCCAGGTTACGCCAGCATCACGACTCTCAAGCAGGAGATCGTCCGCTACGAGATACACAAGTGCCGGGCGGCGCGGAGCGCCGTACAGAGCGGCGGTTGCAGTCAGATCGCTGTAGAGCCGAACCGCCTGCCAGGTTTGACCGCCATCGTTGCTGCGCAGCACGCGCCTGTTGGCGATAACGAGGGTGATCAGTGGGTTGGCAGGATCGACCCATATTGACTGCACGACGTTGCCTCGCAACTGGTGCGCGCTGCGTAACCAGCGACCCTGACCGCCGGGATCGCTGATCAGCACCAGTCCATCATCGGTCCCGATAAACAGCAGCGTCGCTTTTGCCATCAGTCACCTCTGCCCCTGCTGCACTGTGTAAAGATCACGATGCCGTACTGTTCAGAGCGTTCCAGGCGCAAACCGGCGGTGCGAAACTGCGCCAGCAACTCCTCACGCGACCAGAACACGATGCCGCCAGGAGCAAGCGCCATTTGCACCGCGCGCCCAACCACCCCTTGCGCTGCAAGCAGGGTCATTGCCACAAAGCGACCATTGTCAACCAGCACCCGGCGCACCTCGCGGAGACAGGCGGCAAGATCACCGATTTCATTGAGCGAGCCGCCGATCGCCACACCTCGAGCAGCGCTGCTGGCAAATGGCAAGGCCTGCGCCGAGGCGCGCAGGTACGACACCTGCACTCCGACGGCGCGCGCGCGCTGGCGCGCTTCACGAAGCATAGGCAGAGCATGATCAATCCCGACGACGTGACCCGTGGATGGAGGCATTGCCCGCGCCAGCGCGCGCGCGTACAGGCCGTTGGAACAGGCGACATCGATCATCAATCCACCGCGTGCTGCATCGACCCAGTCGGTCACCAGCGTCAGTTCGCGCTGGTACGGAAACGACTCGCCGCTCAGCAACGTCAGCGCAAATGGACGCCAGAGACGTTCGTATGCCCAGGCGGTCGCAGGAAGTTCATTCGTCAGTTGCGCAATCGTGGGTGGGCGGGGCGGACCGAGAAAATCGGCAATACCGTCACGAATGGGATAGACCGCGCCGCATTCGCAGTGCAGCGCGCCGGAGACGATCTCACCCTGGACATCGCAGCGCCGGTCACGCAGGTCGAGCATACCAGCGCACGTCGGGCAGCGCAGCGACGGCAACAGTTCGTCATACATGGCGCGGGTTCGCCTGGATTGCCTGAATATGCGCTTCGAGCGCAGCGGCGGTGGGCGGATCGAGAACGATCCGCGGCGTCGGCGCTGGCGGTCCGCCCGTAGCCACGAATCGATCCATTGCCGCAATCAGGGCCGCAACATCAAGACCACGCATCGAAGGGGTGACTGCCACGAGTTTGGGACGACTCTTCGCATAGTTGAGGCGCATACCGCGGAGTTGACCGCGCTTCCACTTCTCAAGCGCCGCAGCCGCCTGAATGATGCCCTTATAGAAGGTCGCCTCCGGTTCGGACGACCGACGCCAGCACCTTTCCCACTCTTCATGCGCGTGCCAGTATTCCCCCGCATTGAACAGGCGAATACCTTCGAGATAGTGGTCCATAGCGCCTGTTTCGTCCATTCCTGTCAGTAGCGCGGCACAGACGGATCGATGCGCAGCGACCATTCCTCAATGCCGCCGATCATGTTTGCAACGCGCGCGAACCCAAGGAAGGAGAGAGGCGTTGCGACGTAACGCCTCCATACCTTGAAGAACAAAGCAAGCAAGGAGCCTTAGCGACTACTGCAGCAACCGCCGCTGTAGCCGTCGTACTCATCGTCGGCGCCCTGCTGATCGCGGGTGCGGAACGAGTGACCACAGCCGCAGCTCGAAACCGCATTCGGGTTATCGATCTTAAATGCGCCCGCTAGCATGTTATCTTGCTGGTACGAGATCGTGGCACCCATCAGATAGCGTGCACTGATCGGATCGACCATGATACGCAATCCATGGGCATTCCACACTGTATCGCCAAGGCGCTCCTCATTATCGAACGTCATCCCATACTGTAAACCGGCGCACCCGCCGCCGGAGACGAAGACGCGCAGACCATATCCTTCCAGGTTGCGCTCCTTCATCATGCTTTGCAGGCGAAGCGATGCGTCCTCCGTAATCTCGAGCACCGGCAGGGATTCGTTCTCATGATGCTGAACCACGTCCTGCTCAAGGGTTGCCATAATGTGTGCGCCTCCTGACCTTCACGAAGAATAATGCCTGTCTGTGTATTCCTAAGCGACACTCCTGGTCGCCATCACACTGCCAGCACAACCCGTGCATCTGTCTGTGCTGGAGTATACCAGAGTTACGCAAGAAACACAATATCTAAACGAACTTACCCCCCCAGTTCCGACATCCCGCGCAGGGTCGGCAGCACGCCTTCAGGCAAGCCGTGTCCCCAGGGTTTGAGCGCCACCGCGTGACGGATGATCTGTTCGATCTCATCCAGCGTCGCGCCGCCACGAATTGCGGCGCGCAGATCGACTTCCTGATCGCGCAGCAGGCAGAGATGCAATCGTCCATCGGATGTCAGGCGCATGCGATTGCATGTTGCGCAGAACGGCTCGCTCACCGAACTGATAAACCCCAGTGTGCCCGGCGCGCCGGGAATACGGTAGCGTCGCGCCGAGTCGGACGGCGCCAGCCCTAGGTCTTCGAGCGGACCATAGACCGATTCCAGGCGCTCGATCAGTTCGGCGCTCGTCACCACACTGTGCTGCGCCAGATCTGCCACGCCAGCCAGCGGCATCACCTCGATGAACCGCATCTCCCAGGGGTAGCGGAGCGTCAGTGCGGCGAGGTGCGGAACTTCCTCATCGTTCATGCCGCGCACCACGACCGAGTTGAGCTTGATCGGATGCAACCCCGCGCGGTCGGCAGCCTCGATACCAGCCCACACCCTTTCGAACGAACCGCCGCGCGTCATCCGACGGAACTTGTCCGGATCGAGCGTATCGATGCTGATGTTGACGCGGTCAAGACCGGCTTCCTTGAGCGGTTCGGCGAGTTTTTCCAATCGCAGCGCATTTGTTGTCATGGCGACATGGGTGATACCCGGAGTGCGCTTGATTTCCCGCACGATCTCGACAATATCGGGGCGCAGGGTCGGCTCACCGCCCGTTAGTCGAATTTTGCGAAACCCGGCTCTGGCAGCGGCACGCACCACCAGCAGCAATTCGCCAGTTGTCAATAACTCCGGACGCGGCATAAATTTCATGCCGATCTCTGGCATGCAGTAGACGCAACGCATGTTACAGCGGTCAGTCAGCGAAATGCGCAGATAATCGATCCGTCTGCCATACGAGTCGTGCGCGGGTCCATCGGTTGGATAGAATGGTCGTGCCTGACGAATCTGGTCGGCGGTATACAGCGGGATTGTTCCCCGGCGTACCTCATCGTACTGCATAACCCCCCTCGATGCACTAGGCATACTCCATAACGCTGATGCGCGCCGCCAGTTTGCGCGCAATCTCGCAAAAGATATCGGCATAGGCGTCCGGAAGGTCGCTAAGCACCGCCGGTCGACCGTGATCACCCCCTTCGCGGATGCTCAACCCGATGGGAATCTGCCCCAACAGCGGCACCCCAAGTTGTGCCGCCAGTCGGGCCGCTCCGCCCGACCCGAAGATGTCGTAGCGCTTCCCGGTATCCGGCGCGATGAAGTATGCCATGTTCTCGATAATACCGAGCAGCGGCACATTTACCTTGCGAAACATTTCCATGCTCTTCAGCACATCAGCAGTTGCCACCTGCTGCGGCGTTGTAACTGTCACCACGCCGGTCAGGCCAGCATTCTGCAACGATTGCGCCAGGGTCAGCGCAATGTCGCCGGTACCAGGGGGCATATCGATGATCAGATAATCGAGCGGCGCCCATAGCACCTGATAGAGAAACTGCCGCAGCAGTTGCGATACCATGGGTCCGCGCCAAATTACCGGTTGCCGGTCATCGATCAAAAAACCGATCGACATCATCTTGATACCGTGCGCTTCAATTGGCAGCATGCGCGGCTCGCCATCAGGACCGCTCACTGCCTCTGGTTGCTGTGAGCGCACACCCATCATCAGCGGCACCGATGGACCGTATACATCAGCGTCGAGCAAACCGACCAGTGCGCCCTCACGCGCGAGCGCCACTGCCAAGTTGACAGCGACGGTTGATTTCCCCACGCCACCCTTGCCAGCAGAGACCGCAATGACATGGCTGACGCCAGGAATGGCAACCTGTTCAGGGATACCGCCGCGGGGTCGCACCTGCGCCGTAAACTCGATGCTCACTCGTTCGCGTGGGATGCCAGCAATCTTTTCAAGCGCTTCTTCACACTCGCGCTGGATCTGATCCTTGAGCGGACAGGCAGGAGTGGTCAATTCCACCGCAAAACGCACCGCATCGCCGTCGATGACCAGGTTTTTGATCATCTTGCGCGATACCAGATCGCCGCCGAGTTCTGGCTCCTGGACAGTTGACAGCGCCTGTAACACGCGCTGCTCGCTCAGCGCATCATTGCGATGTGAAAAGAGACCCATGATCCCTCGCTTCCCAGCATGACTATATCTACCGTCAGTATACCATATTTTGATAGCAAAAACTATCGTAACTCAATGGTCATCCGGTGCACTGCCCCGAGTCATGCATATACCTAACAATGCCAAAAGGTCTGACGGAAACCTTCTGCGGCGTTGCAACGGGGCAGCGCAGGCGATTTGCAATGCGCGCGGGTGATATGGATAATACCAAACATTTTACTACGCTTCCGGGGAAGCGCTACAGCCTACCGTTGGTTCCTGACGCTCCTGAGGGTCCGCATACAACGCTCGTCAGGTGAGGAGGGTATTATCAGAGAGCGTCTGGAGAGATTCCATCTCTCATCAGAAAGCATCAATAATTGCAATAAACATATTGCTGACCGCGATGAACGTATCAAGACGTTGGATCAAACAGCTTGGTTACGACTGCGCAAGGGCTTGGTTGTCTCGATTGCCATGCATGGTGGCTCCATTTCCACTGCCAGACGTGTAAAACAGCGCACTGTTCGCCACTGTTGTCGACCTATGAGATACTTCCAGCATACTGGCGCTGCTCCTGACAAACAGGAATCAGCCTTCTTCCTGATACGCCCGCACCAGCAACACTGGCAGTTCCGATCTGTGCACCACTTTCGATGCCACGCTGCCAAGCCAGATCCGGCGCAGTCCAGTTCGCCCGTGGGTTGCCATAACAATCAGATCGGCATGACCAGTTTGCGCGACGTAGACGATCTGATCCGCTGGAATACCTTCAACCACATAGGTCTGCACATCTAAGCGATCAGTGCGCAGACGCTCCGCCACACCCTCCAGATAATCGCGCGCTTCGATAATACCGTCGCCTGTGACAACGCAGACCAGCAGCAGGGTTGCGCCGATCCGCGCGGCAATCGGTCGGACTGTAGCCAGCGCCTGTTCGGCGAGCGGCGAACCATCGAGAGGAACGCAGATAGTACGGTAGGGAACCTCGGTCACTGCCGGATGCTCCACCCCGCTCGAGCGCACGACGAGCAACGGCGTTGGCGTAGCATGCAACACCTTTGCCGCAATGCTGCCGAACGCCCAGCGCAGGGCGCCGCCATGGCCGTGGGTTGTCATTGCAATCAGGCGAACTTCCGGCTCCTGTTCCGCCCGCGCCACGATCGCAGCAGCGGCATCTTCCGCTGGCTGTACATCAAAAGTAACATGCAGACCTAAGGCGCACAGTCGTTCTGCCATACTTGCCAGATAGACGTTTGCGCGTGTCAGCGCTTCTTCTGCCCAAGCACGGCGCAGTTCCGCTGGAATTGTGGTTTTCCAGAAGAGCGACTGACTGACCTCGCCGGGAGTGACGATACGCAGCAGAAGCAGCGATGCGTCGGTAGCGCGCGCCAGCGACGTAGCGTATGGCAGAATGGCTTCAGCAGTGACGGAACCATCGAGCGGTACAAGTATCCGGCGTATCATTGTGACTTCCTTTCTCATTGCAGATCGATTGCTTTATGAGCATTTATCATTGAACAGTCGCTATTTCGGTTGCAAAGTCGCGTAGCGCACGCGTGTACGCCTCAGGTTGATCCAGGTTCGCCAGATGTGCAGCGCCTTCGATCAGGCGTACCCGACCCGAGCGCAGCGCACGCAAATACAATTGCTCGTCACGCCGGAAGAAGCGATCCGCAGCGCCATTGAGCAACAAAACCGGACATTCGCACATGCGGAGCGCTGGCAGCGGATCGAAGTCGAGTAGTGCAGCCGAGATCTCAGGATAGAAACGGTAAAAGAACCCACGCTCTACGACAGCGTCAGCCAGTGCCGGAGGGTAGCGTTTGCGAAATGTGCGCTCTTCTGCACGCGCCAGCAGAGGTGCAAAATTGCTGGTCAGCAAACGCGAGATTGCCAGATATGGCGCACGTAGCAGGCGACCAACGAAACCGTTGAACGCGAATGCACATCCCGACAAAATCAGCGCCTTTGTACGCGAAGGATAACGTGCGCCAAACGCCAGCGCAACATATCCGCCCAGCGATAGTCCGCACACAATTACATGTTCGCCATCGATGGCATCGACCACTGTAGCGACCTGCTCCACTGCTGCATCAAGTGAAAACGGAACGCCAGCCAGCGCGCCATGCCCAGGAAGATCGGGTGCAATCACGCGAAACGTATCACTGAGCGCCTCGATCTGCGGTTGCCACATGGCATGCGTTAGACGCGCCCCGTGGATCAGTACAAGGACAGGTGCGCCTTCTGGTCCTGCGATAGCGCAATCGCGCCGCTGCACCGCTTTCGTGTTATTGTCAGCGTCCTTCATCCTCTCCTGCCTCCTACCGGTTCTCAGTTCCCGGTTCTCGGTTCTCAGTTTGTGGTTCTCAGTTCCCAGTCCTCAGTTCTCGGTTCTTGGTTGCCAGTCCTCAGTTCTCAGTTCTCGGTATCTTAGCTCTTAGTTCCTGGTTCTCGGTTCTCAGTTCTCACGACGGTATCTCATAGCGCCGATGCAGAGACGTCGTCCTGCTATTATAGTTGGGCAAAGTTTACCAGCGCATCAGGAAAGAGTACCCTGTCGATAGATCATCAAAGCGTGTTATACTGACCAAAGTGAGAGATTGCGGGGGCCGGAGTGGGCGGAACGCTTCGGACCCCGTGCTGTTTCTGAGTAACGCCCATGCTGACCGCAGTTCTTTCAGGATTTGGCGGCGCAATCGCTGCGCCATGGTTGCACCGACTCGCGCCACGCCATGCTGGATGGCTTGCGGCATTGTTGCCATTTGTATTGATGATCTACTTCATCAGTCTCGTCCCGACAGTCGCTGGTGGCGAGGCATTGCGCTTCAGTTATGCGTGGGTTCCGGGTCTGGGGGTCAACCTGTCGTTTCGCATCGATGGCTTGAGCCTTCTCTTTGCGCTGCTGATCACCGGTATTGGCACGCTGGTATTGATCTACGCTGGCGGCTACCTGGCGAACGACCCGATGCTGGGACGAATGTTGACGCTGCTGCTGATCTTTATGGCAGCAATGCTCGGCATCGTCACGTCTGACAACCTAATCGGGCTGTTTGTGTTTTGGGAATTGACGACGATCAGTTCATATCTTCTGATCGGGTACAAGCACGAGTATGAAAAGGCGCGCAAGGCGGCATTGCAGAGCCTGCTCGTCACGGGTATCGGCGGACTGGCGCTGCTGGCGGGGATCGTGCTTCTGGGGCAGATCACCGGGACGCTGGAGCTTAGCGAGATGCTGAAGCGGGGCGATACGGTGCGTGCACATCCGCTGTACAGCAGCATTCTTGCGCTGGTGCTGTTTGGCGCGTTCACCAAATCGGCGCAGTTTCCCTTCCACTTCTGGCTTCCGGGGGCGATGGAAGCACCAACGCCAGTCAGTTCATACCTGCACTCGGCAACGATGGTGAAAGCAGGCGTGTTCCTGCTGGCACGCCTGAATCCAGTGCTTGGCGGTACGGAAGCATGGCAACTACTCCTTACCTTCTTTGGCAGCGCCACGATGATCGTCGGCTCGTTTCTGGCAGTGCAGCAGACCGACCTGAAGCGCATCCTGGCATATACGACCGTCTCAGCGCTTGGTACGCTGGTGATGTTGATCGGCGTCGGAACGGACGACGCTATCAAAGCGGCAATGGTCTTTACCCTGGGGCACGCTCTCTATAAGGGTGCACTCTTCCAGGTGACAGGTTCGGTCGATCACGAAACCGGCACCCGCGACATTTCGCACCTGGGTGGGTTGCGCACCGCAATGCCGATTACTGCTGCCGCTGCCATGCTGGCAGCGCTTTCAATGGCTGGGCTGCCACCGATGCTTGGTTTTATCGCCAAGGAAGTGCAGTACAAGGCGAACCTCAGTGAACCAATTCTGATTGGTGTTGCGCTTCTGACGAACATTCTGACGGTCGTTGCCGCCAGTTTCGTATCACTGCGCGTGTTCACTGGTCAACCAGTGCATACGCCAAAGCATGCGCACGAAGCGCCGCTGAGCATGTGGCTTGGTCCGGTTGCGCTGGCGCTGGGTGGGCTTGGCGCCGGACTGTTCTCGACACAGATTGGCAATCTCCTGATCGGACCCGCAACCGGATCAGTGCTTGGGAAGGTGAAAGCGGTTGAACTGGTGCTGTGGGCTGGCATCGAAGGCGCCGCCGGGCAGGCGCTGGCGTTGAGCGGCGTCACCCTGCTCGCTGGCATCGGTCTGTACTATGCACGCAGCATCTTCCCACGCATCGCCGCTGCAACTGCGCCGCTCGCGGCGCTAGGAGCGGAAAGCTGGTACCATCGCACGGTTAGCGGCATGCTTCTACTGGCAGAACGACAGACCCGCATCTTGCAGAACGGCTATCTGCGCTTCTATATCGCTCTAATCATTATAACAACCCTGATCCTGACCAGCTTGATGCTACTGGTCGGTCAGGTAACTATTACCATGCCACAGAACTGGACCGACGTGCGCGTCTACGAACTGGCTGTGGCATTGATCATCCTTTCGGCAACGGCTTTTGTTCTCCGTGCAACGTCACGCATGGCGGCAGTTGTCGGGCTGGGATTCGTCGGATATGGCACAGCACTAACGTTTTTGCTCTTCGGGGGCCCTGATCTGGCTATTACCCAGTTTGCCGTCGAGACGCTAAGTGCTATTCTCTTCGTTCTGGTTGTCTACCGCCTGCCACGCTTCGGCAATCTTTCGAGCGTCAGTGCACGATTGCGATCTGCAGCACTCGCAATTGCCGGTGGTGCACTGATGACGATCCTTACGCTCATTGCATTGGCAGAACCGACTGAGTCGCGCCTGAGTAGCTTCATGGCGGAGAACAGTCAATCACTGGCGAATGGACGAAACGTGGTCAACGTTATTTTGGTCGATTTCCGCAGTTTCGATACGCTGGGTGAAATTACCGTGCTTGGCGTGGCTGCGATTGGCATTTATGCCCTGCTCAAACTGGTCGTGCCGTCAGAGCAGGAGCCACGAGTGGAGACTGACGGATCACTCGATGGAAAAACGGAAGGCGTGCCACGCGAGCGCACCGAAGTGATCGATGCATAGTAGGTGAACCGATGTATTCGCTTATTCTGGCAACCGCAACGCGTCTGCTCATCCCGCTGATGCTGATCTTCTCAATCTTTTTGCTCATCCGCGGGCATAACGAACCGGGCGGTGGATTTGTTGGCGGGTTGGTAGTGGGTGCCGCGTTCACGCTGTACGCCGCCGTCTATGGCGTATCTCAGGCACAGAATGCGCTCCGTTTCGATCCAAAGCGAATCGTGGCGGTTGGATTGCTGGTGGCGCTCGTAAGCGGGTTGCTGGCATTCTTCCAGGGATTGCCGCTGATGACCGGTCTCTGGTACCCACAGCCGCTGCCGGTGATCGGAAAAGTCGGCACACCGCTCTTGTTCGATGTGGGGGTATACCTGGTCGTGATCGGCATCACGGCAACGATTATGTTTACCCTCTTCGAGGTGGAAGGAGAGTAGCACGATGGAGTTCATTTGGGCGATTGTCATTGGTGCGTTGTATGCAGCCGGGCTCTATATGATCATGCGCCGCAGCATTGTAAAGATCATTTTGGGGCTAGCGCTGCTCGGATACGCTGCGAATCTGCTGATCTTCATTGTCTCGAATCTGACGCGCGGCAATCCACCACTGGTACCGCCGGGCGCAACTGCACCGATCGCGCCGTATGCCGATCCATTACCGCAGGCGCTGATTCTAACCGCCATCGTCATCGGCTTTGGCGTCCAGGCATTTACGATCGTCCTGTTCCGGCGCGCATACCGGAGTTTCGGTGCAGACGATATCGATGAATTGAGAACAACGGAACGCTGATGGATATCCTGATTGTCTTACCGGTTCTTATTCCATTTGCTACCAGCATTGTGATGTTGTTATGCTGGTCGCGGCGTGACATTCATCGCTTCCTGAATGTCGTCGGCGCTGTCCTGCTGCTAATCGCAAGCCTGGTGCTGTTGAATAGTGTGGCACACAATGGTGTTCATGCAACGCAGTTGGGCAACTGGCCCGCACCATTCGGGATATCGTTCGTCGCCGATCTCTTTAGCGCTATTATGGTCGTTATCGCCGGGTTGACAGCGGTTGTCGGCGCAGTATATTCACTGGGAAGCATGGACCAGGCGCGCGAACGGTTTGGCTACTATCCGTTGCTGCACACGATGTTCATGGGAATCTGTGGCGCTTTCCTCACCGGCGACATCTTCAACCTGTACGTCTGGTTCGAGGTACTGCTAATATCGTCGTTCGTCTTGATGGCGCTGGGGGGTGAACGAGCGCAACTCGAGGGGTCGATCAAATATGTTACGTTGAATCTACTCTCCTCGGCGCTCTTTCTGAGCGCGGTGGGCATTCTGTACGGCGCCGTCGGTACCCTGAACATGGCCGACCTGGCGCAGCAACTATCGCTGCTTGATCAACCAGGTATCGTGCTGACCCTGGCAATGCTCTTTCTAGTCGCGTTCGGTATCAAAGCCGCGATTTTTCCGCTGTTCGCCTGGCTGCCAGCATCATACCACACGCCGCCGATTGCCGTCTCGGCGATCTTTGCCGGGCTGCTTACCAAGGTTGGAGTCTATTCGCTGATACGCGTGTTTTCGTTGCTCTTCGTTCAGAACATTACCCTTACCCACGGGCTGATCCTGATCCTGGCAGGATTGACCATGGTGACCGGGGTGTTGGGCGCGGTAGCGCAGAATGAGTTCCGTCGGGTGCTCGCATTCCATAGCATTAGTCAGATCGGCTACATGATCATGGGGTTGGGTTTGTTCACGCAACTGGCGCTGGCCGGCGCAATCTTCTACATTATGCACCACACAGTCGTGAAGATGAACCTGTTCCTGGTGAGTGGCATTGTGCACCGTCTGCGCGGTTCGTATGAATTGAAAGACCTCGGCGATGTGTACAAAACGCATCCCTGGCTCGCGATTCTGTTCCTGATCTCGGCATTCTCACTAGCAGGGTTCCCGCCGCTCTTTGGTTTCTGGGCGAAGTTGATGCTGGTGCAGGCTGGCTTGCAGGCTGAACACTATGTTATTGCCGCGACAGCACTTCTGGTAGGATTGCTCACGGCCTTTTCAATGGCGAAAATCTGGGCTGAAGCGTTCTGGAAAAAGGCACCGACACCAGCTCAACCCAATACGCGCAACCTGGGATTTATGGTCGCACCGGTTGTCGGGCTGACGCTGATAACAATTGCCGTTGGCCTTGTGACCCAACCGTTCTACGATCTGATGGTGGACGCTGCCAATCAGCTAGCCGATCCCTCAGCGTATATCGCGGCAGTGCAAAGTGCATCGCTCGCGCTACGGTAGAAAGCGACTGGCATGTTCTTGCTGAACATTTTGCTGGCCATTGCCTGGAGCGCGCTGACGGGACAGTTCAGTCCAGGCGACCTGGCATTTGGCTTTGTGCTTGGCTACGCCATTCTCTGGTCACTCCGGCGACAATTGCGGGGCGAACGTTACTTTACCAAAGTACCGCAGGTGATCTACTTTGTCGCGTATGTGGCATGGCAGATTATTTTGGCGAATCTCAATGTAGCCAGAACAGTGCTGTTCACGCCAAAAGAGCAGATCCGCCCCGGCATTGTTGCCATTCCACTCGACATTCGCACCGATGCGGAGATCACGATGCTTGCCAATCTGATTACCCTGACGCCGGGCACGTTGAGCCTTGATGTCGCTGATGACCGAAGTTGCCTGTACGTTCACACTATCGACGTCGGCGACCCGGAACAGTTCCGGCGTGAGATAAAAGACGGTTTCGAGCGATTGGTGTATGAGGTGTTTAACTGATGTTACAGACGATTGCACTCTGGGTTGCCTTACCACTGCTGAGCATCGCAGTTGCGCTGCCAGTCATTCGCCTGGTACGCGGTCCGACCCTACCGGATCGCGTGGTAGCGCTTGATGTGATGGGGACAACTGCGATCGCCATTTTTGCCACTTACGCACTGATCAACGCCCAGCCAGCATTCCTCGACGCAGCGCTGGTCGTGGGGTTGATCGGCTTCATCGGAACGATAGCCTTTGCATATTATGCGGAGCGACGCCTGTGATTGCCATCATTCAAGAGATCATTAGCATTATCTTGATGCTCATCGGGGTGCTGCTTCTTATGGTCGCAGGTATCGGCGTTGTGCGAATGCCGGATATTTTCCTGCGCATGTCGGCAGCATCGAAGGCATCATCGCTGGGCGCCGGATGTGTGCTGCTGTCGGTGGCGGTGTCGGCAGCCAATATTGCAGTGACGGTGCGCGCGCTTGCCGGTCTCCTGTTCCTGCTGCTGACCGCGCCGGTCGCCGCGCACATGATCGGGCGTGCTGCCTATATGATCGGCGCACCGCTGTGGAAGGGCACGATGGTCGATGAGCTCAAAGGGCACTACGATACGCGACGGCATACGCTGAGCGGCATTGGCGCTCAGCCATCACAGCCACGCCGTGGTACTGGTCCGCTTGGGGATAATCTGTGAGGGGATGGGTGTAAATGTTCGCGCCTCGGAGGAACGAACGCACCTGGGAGTGAGAGTAGGGCACCCTTGCTGCTTCTACGAGGACAAGATGCCCTTGCTCTCGGAAAAACGTGAATACTTACGTACAACGGGTATTTTTTCCCATATTGAGCGGGATGCCGTTCTCTTTCGCTATCGCAGATAATTGCTATACCATGTAAAAAAGTAAGACAGGAGGGGAACGGATGCTTCAATCAACGAAGAATACGCGTATTGCTACTCAACTGTCGCTTCAGTCGCTGCCGCTGAGCGTTGCACAGGCCATTGCAGTGGTTATCACCTCGATACTGTTGATCGGACTGACACTGCTGCTCAATACCTTCGTCTTTACCACGTAGCAGCAGATTAACTTCATCCGATCAATACCTGTTCTTCGGGGTACACTACCAGTTGCGGACGCTGATTTGCCAGCGCTACCACTAGTGTCAATGCACCCAGGCGACCCCAAAACATCATTACACAAATAACCAGTTGACCGAACAGGTTTAGCTTACTGGTCAGCCCCAGTGATAGACCACACGTTGCAAATGCTGATGACACCTCAAAGAGGGCGTCATCAAGCGGTGCTTCGTGCGTCACCAGGATCAACCAGGTCGCCGTTAGCACTACCATCAGCGAAACAGTCAGGATAGCGGCAGCTTTGCGTACTGTTTGCGGCGCCAGGGTGCGCCCGCCGATCTGCGGCGATGCCAGACCGCGCGCATAGGCGCCGACTGCCAGCATTAAGACGGCGAAGGTGCCGGTGGTGATGCCGCCGCCCATCGATGCTGGCGCACAACCGATAAACATCAGGACAATGGTCAGCAATCGACCGGCAGGTGACAGTTCATCAAGCGGTTGGAGTGCGCTGAAGCCAGCAGTTCGTGTTGAAATCGACTGAAACAGTGCGAGTGCAATCTGACGATCGAGTGGCTCGAGTTCCAGGAGATGACCAGATTGCCGTTCTGTCAGAAACAATCCTCCCGCACCGATTGAAACCAGAATAATGACAACCGTCAATGTAATGCGTGTATGAAGCGAAAATCGTATGCGCCAGAATGTGAGCAATTCTGCCAGCACCGGGATGCCCAACCCACCGAGGAAGATCAGCGATCCCAGGATTGCCAGCGTAATGCTATCGTTCGGAATACCGTAAGGGTAGTCCGGCAAACCGGTAAACAGGTCGAAACCGGCGTTGCAAAATGCTGAAACGGCGTGAAAGATAGCATACAGAAGAGCGCGTTCTGGTCCCAGCATATCGCGCCAGTGGATCCAGAGCAGGACTGCACCAATCGCTTCGAGCAGCAGTACTGTCAACAAGACACGTCGTACCAGTTGCACGATAGCACCCGGAACCAGCAGACCCATCGAGTCAGTCAGCGCCAGGCGATCAGTCAGGGTAATGCGTCGTCCCAGCAACTGAAAGACGATTACTGCCACGACCATAAAGCCGACGCCGCCGATCTGGATCAGCAGCAGCAGCACAATCTGACCGGCAAGACTGAGATCATGGACAGGAGTAATGATCGAAAGACCGGTGACGCTCAGCGCCGAGACTGCAGTAAACAGAGCTTCGTTCCAGGTAAGTGGGCGTTCCGTGCCCATCCACGGCAGCATGAGGATCGACGTGCCAGCAGCCACCAGCACAGCCAGACCGACGACCAGCCGTAGAGCAGCCGACATAGGACGCGGTCGGGCGGATGAGCGCACTGATGGACGTGGCGCAAGCCTCATTTCAGTTCAGCGAGACGTGTGATACTGCTGTTCTCACCAATGACCGCCAGCAGATCGCCCGATGCAAAGGTAAAATCCGGCGCAGGGAAGACGGTCAGATGTTCGCCGCGCTTGACTGCCAGCACCGTCACCCCATAGCGGCGGCGTAAATCGCACTCCCGCAATGTATGCCCGACAAACGATGACGGTACGCGCAATTCGGTAATGCTATGCTCGACACCCAGCGCAATCTGATCGACCATGCCTGGAGCGGCGAGTTCCTGCGCCAGGCGACATCCTGCTTCATGTTCCGGCAGGATCACCCGGTCAGCGCCAACCCGCAACAGAATCGTCCGCTGGCGATCCGTCGTCGCCTTGCAGATGACGTGTGGGACACCCAGCGACTTGACCGCGACCGTCGTCAGCAGGTTCGCCTCAAAATTCGATCCGATAGCGACGACGACTGTATCGAACGAAGGGATATCAACTGCACGCAGCGCCTGCTCATCGGTCGAATCCAGCGCAACGGTCTGCGTCAACCGGTCGGCGAGCGCCTGCACGATGGAACGGTCGCGATCAATGCCAAGCACGCTGAACCCGCGTTCTGCCAGCGTAAGCGCCAGGCTGCTGCCAAACCGTCCAAGACCAATGACAGCAAACTCAGGTTTTCCATTGAGCTGGGGCACAGTACCACCTTCTCGAACCACGCCTCAAACAGGTGCAGACGTCCGCTTTCCCTAAATGGGAAGACCGCTTCTCCCGGCACCCTTCGGCAAACTGGACCATATGCGACCTGTGCGTCAGATCGCCAGACATGTCACAGTGCGCTTGATCCCCGGAATGCCGTGCAGTTCATTCATCACCAGGCGCCCGATATCGCGCTGGTCCGGTACTTCGATCGTTACAATCACATCATATGGACCGGTAACTGGATCGGCGAGCGTAATGCCTTTGATCGATCGCAAGGTAGCAAGTACCGAACTGACCTGACCGGCTTCGACTTCGATCAATACGTAGGCTCTGGCAAGCATGACGCACCTCCACTTTCACCGCCTATGGGGGCGATAACCCGTCCTCGTGGAGAAGATGCGCCGGTTGGATCGGGAGAATCGGTAATGGCGGCGCTAGCGTCTGTTCTGTGCGTCGTCGACTCTCCAGTGAGTCGGGATCGAGTACATATCCATTATAGCATAGTGGCACGCCATCGATACACAATGACGCGCCGCGTCCGAAAAAGAGTTGACGCAATGGCGCGCTGTGCGGTATCATACCGTTGCACCTGTTTTCAGACGTACAGGGTAAGAATTGGACGCGAGAGGAGTTTCGACCATGCGCAACGTTGTGGGCGCACTAGCGTTTCTTATCGGACTGGGCATCGGCATGATCGGCGGTGCAGCATTGCTGGCATACGCCTATCAGGCTGCCGGTCTCTACCCGCCCGACGATGCCACGATCAAGTTCATCGCGCGTGAGCGCGGTTGGCTGCGCGACGACGTCTGACGTCGCGGATTTTCATCAGGGAAGCATTACTGCTGCCAGGCAACCGCACCTGGCAGCACCGTAGGACGGACGTTCGCTCGACGGCGCTAAGGCAAGTGAAGGGAAGTGTCATTTTATGAGGTCTGGTGCGCTGGTTAACAGCGCAGTGGGATGGATGTTCGCTCGACGGCGCTACAATATTTGAAGGGATGTGTCGTTTCGTGGGGTCTGGTGCGCCGCCTGACGCCATGCAAAGGAGCATGAATCATGAACAACATGGATCGACCCTGGTTTGCAAGCTATGAGCCGAATGTGCCGCGTTCTGTCGAAATTCCCAACGTCACCCTGAACTACTTCCTGGCAGAGAGTACAAGAAAGTATCCGCACAACATCGCCACAAATTTTGTGCTGAGCTACCTGGCACGCGGTCTGTACACTGTCGGCGGGAAGATGACGTACCAGAAGCTTAGCGAGATGGTCGACCGCTTCGCCAATGCACTCTATCAACTGGGGGTGCGGAAAGGCGACCGCGTTGCGCTGATGTTGCCCAACTCGCCGCATTACGTTATTTCGTTCTTCGCAGCAATGCGCATCGGTGCCATCATTGTCAACAACAACCCAACGTACACCGCCCGCGAACTGAAGCATCAACTCGTCGATAGCGGCTCAGAAACGATCGTGCTGCTGAACCTGTTCTACCCCCGCCTGCGGGAGATCCGCAGCGAAACGCCGATTAAGCGCGTCATTGTCGCCCATATCTACGATACGCTCGGTCCGCTATCACGCTTCCTGGTGCGCGCCAAACAGAGCAAGCAACCAGATTGGGTCGATGTCTCGCGCGATTCGAGCGTGTATCTGTTCCAGCATCTGCTCGAACGCTACGGACCCAACCCGCCCACCGTCGAGGTGCTCCCGGAAGATATTGCCTTGCTTCAGTACACCGGTGGCACTACTGGTCTGCCCAAAGCAGCAATGCTTACCCATCGCAATCTGGTGGCGAATACGGTGCAGGTAGCTTCATGGCTGACGAAGACGGATTACGGCGCCGAGAAGATGATGTGCGCCATTCCGTTCTTCCATGTGTACGGCATGACGGTGGCGATGATCTATGGTCTGTATCTGGGCGGTGAGTTGACGATTGTGCCCAATCCACGTGAACTCGATCACGTGATGGATGTAATGCAGCGCGAGCGCTCAACTCTCTTCCCTGGCGTGCCGGCGATGTATATCCGCATTGTCAACCATCCGCGCATCAATGAGTACAACCTGAAGTCGATCAAAGCCTGTATCAGCGGTTCCGCGCCATTGCCGATTGAAATTCAGGAGAAATTTGGTCAGATCACCGGCGGACGCCTGGTGGAGGGCTTCGGTATGACCGAACTTTCACCAGTCTCGCACTGCAATCCGGTGTTCGGCAAGCGCAAGAAGGGGTCGATCGGCATCCCGCTGCCGGACGTTGATGCCAAGATCATCGATCTGGAAACAGGTGAAGATATTCCGTTCGGATCCGACAAAGAGGGCGAACTGGTCGTTAAGGGTCCGATGGTAATGAAGGGGTACTGGAATCGCCCCGAAGAAACGGCAGCCGCGTTTACGCCCGATGGCTGGCTGCGCACCGGCGATATCTGCAAGGTCGATGAGGAAGGGTACTTCTATGTCGTGGATCGCAAGAAGGATATGATGATCGCGTCGGGATACAAAGTGCTGCCGCGCGATGTCGAGGAAGTGCTCTTCACGCATCCCAAAGTGCTCGAAGCAGTGGTCGTCGGTATTCCCAATCCAGCTCGCGGCGACGATACGATCAAGGCGTTCATTGTGTTGAAGCCGGGTGAGACGGCGACCGCCGACGAGATCCGCGAGTACTGCAAGCAGCACCTCGCGCCGTATAAGGTGCCGCGCGAGATAGAGTTCCGCGCTGAACTACCCAAGACGATGGTCGGTAAGGTGCTGCGCCGCGTGCTGGTCGAGGAGGAGAAAGCTAAAATGGCTGGCGCACCGGCGATGGAAACTGCAGGTACGCCGTCTGCTAGCGCATAACCGTCAATGGTTGAGACAGCGGAGGCGACAGAGGTTCGGGCGACCGGTTCTGTGGTCATGGTTTTCCAACGCCTGGCTTCTGTCGCCTGTTCACTGGTATGTCGATCTCTTACGCCGAATTTGCTTCGCTGATCTGCCCCGTCTGCCGCGCGCCTTTCGCGGCAGAAATATGGACGATTATCGATGCCGGAGAACGCCCCGATCTGGCGGAGATGCTGCTGTCGGGCGCGCTGAATGTGGTCACATGCCCGCAGTGCGGTCACCAGGCGGACGCTGGCGGTCCGCTCCTGGTGCACGATCCGGTGGGTCGGCGCGTCTATTTTGCGGCGCCAGCCGATGCGCCGGAGCATGTGTGGCGTGAACGGGCACAGGAACTGTTGTATGTGCTGATTGGCAGTCTTCCCGAGGATCGGCGCCTGCCGTATCTCAGCGATGTGCAGGTAGAAGTCGAAGCCAGTGGTGTGCGTCGCGCAATGCTGCGCCGTGGACGACGGTTCGCTCCGCGAGCGTCGGAAGCGATGGAACGCACGATAGAACCATCGCCTCCCCCTCCAGTCGATGACATCCGACCGACGTCTCTGACAGCCGATTCGATGATTGGCACGATTGAAGCGTTGCTCGCCGCCGATACTCCCGCGGAAGCAGTTGCAATCATCGAGCGCCATCCAGAGATACGAACACCTGATGCGGATGCACTCATCGAACATCTTATTGCTGCGGCGCATACGCAGGGGGATCGTGATATTGCCCGCGCGCTAACGGAGGTTCGTGCGCTGTTGCACGATTTCCGCGCTGGCGCGATGCCTGCTGAGCGCCAGAATGATGCGTATGACGCCTCTCCTCCCCATCCATCCAGATCGACGACGGGTGAACGCCGCCTGGCAGAGCAGGTGTATGAAGCGTTTTTGCGCGCTGATAGCCCGCGCGCCTTGCGTGAGACCGTCTCGACCTACCCGGCGCTGCTTGAGCCATGGGTCGATGATGAACTGGCAGAACGCGTCGAGAGCGCATTAGACGAAGGAAACGAACATCTGGCGCAGGCGATTGAACTTCGGCGTGACACGCTGACACGTCTGCGCACCGAAATGACTGGTCAGGAAGGGTTGCACCAGGCGATCCATGCCCTGCTGAGCGCTGGCGGTGAAGCCGACGCTCTGGCAGCGGTGGTCGATGAGCACCCTGTACTACTGACGGATGTGGCGCAAACCGCACTGCTCGAACTTGCCGCTGGTGCTCGCGCCCGCGGCGATAATGTCCTGGCAGAGCATGCGGTTGAGTACCGCGCCTTGCTTCGTCGTGTTCGCGAAGGGCTTCAGGAGGAGTGATTATGATCGACTTTTTCGAGTACCATATGCGCACCCGATTGATGTACAAGATTGGTCTGGCGCGCGATTTTGCCAATGAGGTTGTTCAGCTCGGCGTCCAGCGTGTGCTGCTCGTCGCCGATCCCGGCGTTGTGCAGGCTGGACTGCTCGACCAGGTGCGCGAAGGGTTGGAAGGCTCGATCACAGTCGTCGGCGCGTTCACCGATGTCCCTCCCGACTCATCAGTGGCGACGGTCGAGCAGGGAGCGGCAGTTGCTCGTGATGCTGGCGCCGATGTGTTGATCGCGGTAGGTGGTGGTTCCACCATTGATACTGCCAAAGCGATGCGCATCCTCTTGACCGAAGGTGGAACGCTGTACGATTATCAGGGCGCAAACCTGCTTACACGCCCACTCTTCCCAATGATTGCCATTCCAACAACTGCTGGCACCGGTAGTGAGGTAACGCCGGTCGCCGTTATTCGCGATGAGCAGGCGGAACAGAAACTCTTCTTTCTCAGCCCGTACCTGGGACCGGAACTGGCAATCCTTGATCCGGAGATGACGCGCACTCTGCCGCCGCGCCTGACGGCAGCTACTGGCATGGACGCCCTCAGCCATGCGATTGAGACGTTCGTTGGTGTTGGCGCCAACCCGATCACTGATAGTCTGGCGATCCAGGCTATTGATATAATTTCTAACAATTTGCGTGCTGCCACGCACAACGGCGAAGATATGGAGGCGCGCGGAAACATGCTGATTGCAGCGGCAATCGCTGGTATTGCATTCTCTACGACAGGTATTGGCGTCAACACTGGTATTATCCACGCTGCGTCGCATACTGTTGGCGCTGCCTATCACGTGCATCACGGCACCGTCAATTCAATCCTGCTGCCGCACGGCATGCGGTTCAACGCTCCGGTCGTTCGCAACCGCATGGTCCGGATCGCGCGGGCAATGGGCGTCAATGCCGGTGGGCGCTCCGAAGAGGATGTGATTGCAGACGGGATCGCTGCTGTCGCCAAGCTTGCTGCTGATTGCGGCTTGCCTACGCGCCTGCGTGATGTCGGTGTGCCGGAGGATGCGTTGCCTGCCCTCGCGGAAGGCACATTAATGGATGGCGCGATCATGAGCAATCCGCGACCAGTCGAATATGAGGATGCGCTCGCCATTCTCCGCGCCGCTTGGTAGCAGAAAGACGGGTATCGCTCCATCTGCGGGTCGCCTGGAGGTTGTTCGACCGCATCCAGGTGACATGATGGTGTTTGAATAAGAGCCTATCCGAATAACATGGCGGAACGCAAGGCGATCAAGCCACAAGCAAAGCGGTACACCAGTTTTTCGGATAGGCTCTAAGGTGCAGTGGGAATCGCTCCACGCTTTGTGGCGCAGCCTGGCCACGCGACTCTCGTTGCTGTCCGCTGTGATAGCTGTGGAGCCCAAGCCTGCCCTGAGCATGTCGAAGGGTGATCGATGAGCAGCCAGAAAAGCCTGTGGTCGCTGGCGTAGCCGCTGCACTGCAGGACAAGGCATGGGGGCCCTCATGATAGTAGCGCTGTAGGCTACTGCTTCGTGCCGCTATCGAGATCTACCCCAATTCGGCGTAATTGCTTCCTTAGGTCCCATTCAGCTGGTTTCAACTTCGGTTCGAACCATACAGCGCCCTGCCTGATCCATTCGGTACTTTTCCTTCGCCTGAATCGTTGCATCATCATATCCAAATTCACATCTGCAGCACGGGCAAATATCAAAACTGGACGCCCTGTATGTGGATCCCAAGGGGGTTGATCCAGCTCCGAAAACCCACACACCGGGCATGTATACCTCTGCATGGTCACTCTCCTTACTGAGCGTCAAAGTGGTCCAGATTGGTCCAGATAGCTATGCTTTGCAGGATCGGGCTTGAAATAGGTTCATCGTCGGTATAACGACTGCAAACTCGTTTGTGGACACATTGTAAATGACTCTGTTACCGTTGGCACGAATCTTTACGAGAACATCACTTCCTGGCTGACTAGAAGCGAACTCTTGAGCTGCTGCAAGATATTCACTCTCACTTGTGAAGCCGAATTCAGCCCCATGTTTCTTGAAATGCTCAGACAACTTCTGGGGAGTTGCGAATCCTTTGATCTGTGCGATCCGCCCGATGTCGTCAACGCGGTTCAGCGTCCGCCCGACGTCTGCCAGCGTGTCCGCCGCCCGCCCGGCGTCCGCCTGCGTGTCTGCCGCCCGCCCGGCGTCCGCCAGCGCGTCCGCCGTCCGCCCGGCGTCCGCCAGTGCGTCTGCTGTCCGCCCGGCGTCCGCAAGCGCGTCCGCCGTTTTGCCCGCGCTCCCCGCCTTCGCCGCATAGCCCGCAGCGCCCATCCCCCCGGTAATGATGGCGAGGATTGCCGGCAAAAGCTCAAACACCGCTCTGCCGATCGCTTCCCCGTAGCGCCCCGCCTGCCAGTCGGTCACGATCGGCGCGATTATCGCCTCAAAGATACGGGCGAGGGTTCCCAGCGGGTCGCGCACCAGCGCGTCCCACAGCGCGCCGTATTTGCGGCGCGTCGCCGCATCCCCCGCGATGAGTTTGCCCAGATCGCCGACCAGCGTGACCAGCCCGGCTATCGTGTCGACGACCCCCTCGACGAAGCCGATGACCAGCCCCACCCCCTGCCGGACAACCTAGCCGAGTGCGGCGCCGACCGGACGGAGCCACGCCCCGGCGTCCGCCGGCAGCGCTCCGCCGGTCGCGGTCCGCCACGCTGCTGCAGTCGACAACAGACTGCCCGCGATCCCGATCCCCAATGTCGCCCACGGTGCAGCGTCCGTAGTCTGCACCAGCAGCTGCGGCAGGCTCACAACCGTCTAGGGCGGCGCCGTCACCGTCGGCGCTGTGATGCCCGCCGTCCCGCCGATCAACGCCGCACCTGGCGCGCCTGCCAGCCAGCGCGTGAGCGTCGCCGTCGCCGCGCCGCCAATCGCGGAAGCCCGGTCGCGCACGACCAGGCTGAGAAGCGCCAGCAGCGCGATGAGCGCGGCGACCAGCGCCAGCGCTTCAATGGCTTCTGCACCGCATTCGTGCGCCCATACGTGCCGGGCACCGACAGCGCCTCGCACCCGGCGCGCGGTTGCCCGCGTGTGCTTCGACCGTGGCATTCGTCGGATCGCCTGAAGCATCGCCCGCATCTCCCATACGGGCATCCGTTCCGCCCCGCGCCGGACATACCGGGCGCTCCCTCGCTGCGCCACGCTGGTGCAATACCAAAAGACGCAGCACGATGGAAGATGCAGTCTGTAACGAAGCTGTAAACATTCGCAGATGCGATGGCAGTCACGACACGTCTCTATGTGGGTGAAGACGACTATGCCCGCATGCGCCAGCTGGTTGCGGAAGTGGTCAAGGGCGGTCCCGGCTAGAAAGGCCTGGTGGTCTGGTTGTGCGACCCCCGAGCGCCACGTGACGTGCACCTTGCTGGCTCGCCGGGAACCAGACTACCCTGACCCATGGTTAGTGCCGACCGATCAGCCACCCGATAGTGATCTGGTATGGCATGCGGTCCTGGATCGCGTGTGGCTCCAAAGCCATAAAGTGCGACTTGGCATGGGGAGTAGACCAAGATGACCGACCCGGCGCGCGCCAAACGGCTGTGGTTGGTGCTGGCGCTGGCCACAATATTGGTCGTAAGCGTTGGCGTCTCCGCTGAAGCAACCACACCCCAGCCCGTGTTGGAGCACCTGCCCCTCACGCATATCGCTCGTTGGCGGAAAGGCGCCCAACCCCCGCGCCGCCAGATCAGGTGTTTTCATCGCGGACAGTTACTGGCGCTGGCAGCCTTTGCCTGTGGCCACGCCTTGCCGCTAATGGCGCTCATCCCGGAACCCTGGCCAAAAAGTCTTGCACCACCAACGTTACTCTGTCCGTTGGTCTACACTCTGCCAGAAGCGGGCGCCTCCCGCGACACGGCAGACACGAACGATGGTCAACATATCTGAGAAATGCTGTCATTCCCAATCTTCATAAGGTATTTTGTGAACGACGCACTGCACCTCCCGATGTCGCTCACCACAGCGACGGATTGATCTTTCTTCCCCCCTGCGCGTACCCCCGATACCCTGTAGTAACGTTCTCTTCATGCGGACAACTGCGCAGTAGGAGATCACCATGGGACAAAAATCCACATTGGTGGACACTTATCTACGGGCGCGATTGCTTGGCATGGTGCTGGTGAACGTGAGCCTGGCGCTCTTGCTGGTCTTTCTGTACCTTGGACTGCTTATCCTGTTATCGCAGTTCGGCATCCGGGATCACGCAACCCTGCATATGCTAGCGTCAGTCGGGCTGGCAGTCGCCGTCGTTCCGTTGCGACGACGGTTGGTGATAATCAGCAACCATCTCCTGCGCCTGCGCTGGCAGGATAGCGAAGAAATCCTGCGTGAGTTCAGCGCTGCGCTCAGCCGCACTATCGAACCGGACGCATTGCGCGCACTCCTCATTGATGATCTGCCAGGTCGATTGCGATTGTATAGCGCAACGCTCTGGATGCTCGAACCGCCGGATGACCATGTGTTTGTTGCGCTTGGTCAGGAGAAACATTTTCCTGGTGCAACCCTGCTAGCACAGGGAGCAAGTGTGAACAAATTGCGGCGCTGCGGTGAGTATGTGCGCATTCCGGCATACTCAGACGATGAATGGGTCAAACCCTTTGTAGCGCAGGGTGTAGGGCTTGCATTTCCGCTTCGCATCGGCAGTCGCCTGGTGGGGATCTACGGATGCGGCTGGTCGATGAGCCGACGCGGATACTCACCCCAGACTATCAGCCTGCTCGTGACGCTGGCGCCAGCGGTCGCCAGCGCACTCGAAAATACTCGTGCATACACCGAAATTGCGCGCCTGAACAATCAACTGCGTCGACTCGATAAACTGAAGGACGAATTCATTGAGCACGTCGGTCACGAATTGCGCACGCCGGTCACGAGCCTGTCTCTGGCGCTGCAACTGCTCACTCGCCAGCCGGAACTGATGCGCGAACTCATCCACGTTGTCCGCAACAGCATCCTGCAACTCGAGACGCTGGTCGACCGGGTGCTGCTGATGGATCACGCGCTCGAAGAAACAGAAGAGCGCCTGCATCGCGCCTCGTCATCGATCGAACTCCTTCCTTTGCTCGAAGAAATTGCCGAAACATTCATGCCAGCAGTGCGCGCAAAAGGGCTTCACCTGCACGTCCAGGCGCCTGAAGGACTTGCAGTATGGGGTGACGTCACCACGCTTCGTCATGCACTGCACGAAGTCGTCGATAACGCCATCCGATACAGTGACGCTGGAACGGTGACGATCACGGCATCCCTGCGTGATGGTCTTGCCGTTATCACTATCGAAGATCAGGGTCCAGGCATTCCACCCGAAGAGCAGGACTTGCTGTTCAATGCGTTTTATCGCGGGCGCCGCACCCGTGCGCTGGCAGATCAACCCGGCGCAGGGCTCGGACTGAGCCTGGCGCGTCGTGACGTCGAGGCTCTCGGCGGGCAGATCTGGCTGGAACGCACTGGCAGTGACGGATCGGTTATGTGCATCGCAGTACCGGCAGTGGAACTCTCGCATGAAGCAGTGGACAGAGGTTCATCGTCATAGAGCGTTCCGCAGTGTTCCATCCTCAGTTTCCAGTCTCTTCTGCCAAACGCACTTCACATCGCGCAGCAATCCAGACCTTACGGGCAGCATCGGCATTAATCACCAATATCCCCAGCCCCACGATCAGATCGGGCCAACCGGAAAGAACCAGCGTTGTTGCAATCCCCGCCACAACGATAGCAACATTCGCCAGCGCATCATTGCGCGCAGAGAAGAAAGCCGCCTTAATTAGACTCCCCTGATGCTGTCGATGACGCGCAAGCACGAGGGCGCAGGTGAGGTTGACTGCCAGCGCACCCACACCTGCCACCGCAAGCCACACAGGATCAGGTGGCACAGGACGGAGAAATTTCTCCCACGCCTTCCAGACCGTTGCCAGGCTGGGGATCAAAAGAATGCCTGCCAGGATCATGCCCAGGCGCCCACGCCAGACAGCCGACCAACCCAGACCGATGAGGATGAGCAGATTGAGCGCTGTATCTTCGAGGAAATCGATGCTATCGGCAAAGAGCGCAACCGAGCCGATTGCAAGGGCAATAGCAAACTCCACGCCAAAATACACCAGGTTCGCCAGGGCAACAAAGCGCACAGCGCTACGCAACGCCTCATCGCTCGATGGAAACGGAGCAGTTTCGTCAACAGTCATATCAGCGTTGTGCAGCAACCATCGCAGCGCTCAGATCGTGGCTCAGAGCAACGTGCCGCGGCAGGCGCCCGGTAAGACGACTGATAAGAAGGGATTCATCGTAGCACTGCCCTGCATAGAGACAGCTCAGCGCCCAGAGATGTTGAAGATGCAGGCGAGTGAAGACACGACCATCACCAAGGTCGCGATCAGCAAGAACACGCGGCAGTAAACGATCAATAAGGGCATCCAGTTCAACAGTAGACATCCACGCCCTCCCTGGATGAGCGGCTTGTCGATAGAGTACATGTCAATGCTTTATCAGATGCCTGTCAGAACGCTGACATATTGTAACACAAAACCACGAAGATTCCAGCTGGCAACACGGCAGGAGGGTCACCGTGCCCGATATGGCAGCAACAACGCATATCGAAGCAGTTGCACGATAAACCTGTCTCGCTCCGAAAATCACGGTGATAAACTTCTCCCTCTGCACGACATACTGAGCGGGAAGGCAATGCAGAGGGAGAACAGCATCACATATCCCATATCCCAATGCGAGCGCCATGCTCAAGACAGGAAATTTCAATCTCTTAGATCCTCGTGGTACTTGAACGACAATCTCAGTTTGGTGCGATAGACGAGATTCTTACCATCCTCTAGATGAATGTCCATCTGAACTACCTCACCCACCCGCAAATCACGCAGATGGCGCGAAGCAGTCTCGATAGCATTCGCTGCCGCTTTCTCCCACGACTCAGGGCTTGTGCCGACGATTTCGATGATCTTGTACACACTCTCAGACATGGCTTTCCTCCTTACTAACTAAATCCCGATCAGAAATGACCCGCCAGCATATGTGTATCGCGCTTGAACGATGCGATAAACGGACGCGTGAGCCGAATGAAGTCCTTGCTCAACATACTGATCGCATCCTGGTGTGTGCCAGCCTGGAACATGATCGTTTCACACTCAGCAAGGTCGCGATCAAGATACACTGGCAGACCATACAGGTTGCCGAACGGCAGCATTGTGCTGGGTTTGCAACCGGGAAAGAGCAACGCAAATTCGTGTTCATCCGCCAGACAAATCTCATGCGCGCCGATCACGTTGGCAAGACGTGCTAGATCAGCGCGAGTATCGGCAGGCACGGCAAGCATTGCCATTCGCCCGTCAATGAAGACCATGACGACTTTAGCGAAGGTATGCGGTAGAATGTGTTCACTGGCTACGATGGCGAGAGCAGTACATGCGGCGGGATGATGGTGGATCGTGTACGGAACGCAATTCTCGCGCAGATACGCGCTCAAGCGTTCGAGACACATCATTGAAGCACCTCCTTGTGCTGCTAACCTCCAAGTATACTGCATATTTCGTCGCTGATCCAGTCAAAATCAGGAGAATATTCATTCTCTTTTGACGATCAGCAGCATTGCTGGTATGCTTATCGGATAGAGTTTCCTGGTTCCTGGTTCTCGGTTCTCAGTTCTCAGCTCTCGTTCTCAGTTCTTAGTTCCTAGTTCTCAGTTCTTATGACTACAATCCTTGACGATCTACGCTGGCGCGGGTTGCTGTACGAAAGTAGTGATGGTCTTGACGAACTGCTAACACGGGAGCGCGTCACGCTCTATATCGGTTTCGATCCTAGCGCCGATAGCCTGCACATTGGGCATCTGCTGCCGCTGCTGACACTGGCGCGCTTCCAGCGTTGGGGACACACGCCCATTGCGCTGGTCGGCGGCGGCACTGGGCTGATCGGCGATCCGAGCGGCAAAACGCAGGAACGCCCCCTCCTCAGCAAAGAACAGGTTGCTGCGAATGTCGAAGCCATCAAAGGTCAACTCGCGCAGTTTCTCGATTTCAACGCTGGCGATCATTCTGCTCTACTTCTCAATAATGCCGACTGGTTGACGCGCCTGTCGTTGATGGATTTTTTGCGCGACGTCGGCAAGCACCTGACGGTCAACTACATGCTGGCGAAGGACTCGGTGCGCTCGCGAATGATGAGCGAAACTGGCATTTCGTTTACTGAGTTCAGTTATATGCTGCTCCAGGCGTATGATTTCGCCTATCTCTTCGAGCGCTACGGCTGCAAACTCCAGGCAGGCGGCAGTGATCAGTGGGGAAATATCACTGCTGGCATTGAACTGATACGCCGTACCCTCGGTCAGAAGGCGTATGGTCTGGTGTACCCGCTGGTGACAAAAGCAGACGGCACCAAATTTGGCAAAACCGAATCTGGCACGATCTGGCTCAATCCGAAGCGTACATCGCCCTATCGTTTCTACCAGTTCTGGTACAACGTCGATGATGCTGATGTGGGGCGGTACCTGCGGTATTTCACCTGGTTGAGCGCAACCGACATCGAAGAGCTCGAACACATGACTGCGCAACATCCGGAACAACGCGCGGCGCAACAGCGCCTAGCACGCGAAGTGACGCGCATGGTGCACGGAGAAACGGCGCTGGCGCGCGCCGAAGAAGCGTCGCAGGCGCTGTTCGGCGGGTCACTGGCGCGCCTTAGCGCCGGTGATGTGATCGACATATTCGAGGACGTGCCATCAACCACAATCCCGCGCCACGACTTCGAGGGTGATGGCTTACCCTTGATTGATGCGTTGCTGCGCTGCGGTATTGCCACGTCGAAGAGCGATGCACGTCGCACGATTGAGGGGGGCGGCATTTATGTCAACAACATCCAGTGCCCTGATGTTAGTCGGCGCCTGACGTTAAACGACAGCATCGATGGTCAGTTCATTGTGCTGCGCAAAGGGCGCAAACAGTACCATCTAGTGAAGGTCGGGTAGAGCCACCCAAATCTGTAAACCATTCGTCCAGCACTACCAGTCTCGCAGAATTATCATCTTCGACGACGCTGGGGTTACGCGACGTCGTGTCGAGACCTATCCTGGTAACGGTGGCAAACCGCATCCATACTGACGGTTTTTTCCCGCTGGTGGCGTCTTACGCAAGCGTGATAGCCGGGCAGCAACTGCATTGCCATTTTGGGAGATTGGTGTCAGACTAAAACACCAGCGGTCTCGTGAGTGATAAGGCCTACCTCTTATAGAGCCGACAATCCATCGCGTTTGATGCTACGCGAGGCTTTGCCATGCACATTAGTCCGCGAGGTATGACGACATAAGTGAAAGAACTGAGAAACCCTGCATTACTGCAACAGCACCTGTCCTTAGCCTGCTATTAATTTTTACCCGCGATGCAACGACTCAGCGATCATCGCAGGCGCCAACGATTCTGGGAGTAATACCGGGTAGCAGGGTGACAGTTGATAGGCAGACACACAGCTCCTGCGCGTAGACCAGCATTTCGGTGAAAGTTCGGTCAAAATTAATGCATCACCAACATGCCGCTTATGCTCTTCTAACACAGCAGCGCTATAGAATATAGTGTCAATTTCCCGATAGATATATACACACTGGTACGCAATCCGACAGGGAGGCAAGCCTATGCATGTCCAGCCACTAGGCGATCGGGTTGTTGTAAAACCCAAACCCAAAGAAGAAAAGACAAAGGGTGGTGTCATCCTGCCTGATACCGCATCGAAAGAGCGGCCCATGCAGGGTGAAGTCATCGCTGTCGGACCCGGACGGCGCACTGACGACGGCAAACTCATCCCCATCAGTGTCGAAGTAGGGCAGCAGGTCTTGTTTGCCAAATACTCCGGCACTGAGTTCAAAATCGACGATGAAGAGTATCTGATCCTGCAGGAACGCGATCTTCTTGGCATTATCCAGGAGGAGTAGTTTATGGCAAAACAGATCATCTTCAACGAGCAAGCGCGTGCAGCACTCAAGCACGGTGTTGATACTCTGGCGCTCGCTGTTAAGACGACGCTTGGTCCGCGCGGGCGCAATGTTGCAATGGGCAAGAAATGGGGCGCACCCTCTGTTACCCACGACGGTGTTACTGTAGCGAAGGAGGTCGAATTGAAGGACCCCTTCCAAAACATGGGCGCCCAACTCCTCAAAGAAGCAGCCAGCAAAACGAACGATGTTGCCGGTGACGGTACAACAACCGCAACCGTCCTGGCGCAGGCAATGATCGATGAAGGACTGAAACTGGTCGCAGCAGGCGCCAACCCCATGATCCTCAAACGTGGTCTGGATAAGGGGCGTGAAGCGCTGGTTGCACGTATCAAAGAGCAATCGATCACCCTCAAGAGCCGTGACGAGATTCGCCAGGTAGCGACAATCTCTGCACAAGACACAGAGATCGGTGAGTTGCTGGCGACCATCATGGACAAGATCGGGCATGACGGGGTCGTCACTATCGAAGAGGGCAAAGGCACAACCCTGGAGTACGAACTGGTTGAGGGTATGCAGTTCGACCGTGGGTACATTTCGCCCTACTTCGTGACCGACTCGAGCCGCATGGAGGCAGTCATCGACGAGCCGTACATCCTGATCACCGACAAGAAGATCAGTGCCGTTAATGATCTGCTCCCGATTCTGGAGGCTGTCCTGGCGACTGGCAAGAAGGACCTGGTGATCATTGCTGAAGATGTCGATGGCGAAGCGCTGGCGACCCTGGTGGTCAACAAGATGCGCGGTACACTCAACGCACTGGCAGTGAAGGCGCCTGGTTTTGGCGACCGCCGTAAAGCAATGCTCCAGGACATCGCCATTCTCACTGGTGGCACGGTTATCAGCGAGGAGGTCGGTCGCAAACTCGACAGCGCCAAAGTGCAGGACCTCGGTCGTGCTCGCCGGGTGAAGTCGGACAAAGACAACACTGTGATTGTCGAAGGGTTTGGCGACAAACAGGCGATCCAGGGACGCATCCGGCAGCTGAAGCAGCAGATCGAAACCACGACATCGGACTACGACCGTGAAAAATTGCAGGAACGCGTCGCTAAGCTGTCGGGCGGTGTGGCAGTGATCAAGGTCGGCGCTCCGACCGAACCGGCGCTCAAGGAGCGCAAGGCGCGCGTTGAGGATGCGCTGAACGCGACCCGCGCCGCAGTCGAGGAAGGCATCGTACCCGGCGGCGGCATCGCGCTGTTGAACGCCATCCCGGCGCTCGATAATGTACAGACGCAGTTTGAGGAAGAGCGCATGGCGCTGAACATTCTGCGCCGCGCGCTGGAAGAGCCGCTGCGCCAGCTGGCGATCAACGCCGGTGAGGACGGCTCGGTGGTGGTGAATCAGGTGCGCACGCACCAGCGTGAACACAACAATCCGAACTACGGGTTCGATGTGATGACCGGGAAATACGTTGATCTCATGCAGGCCGGCATTATCGACCCGGCAAAGGTGGTGCGCAGCGCCCTGGAGAATGCGGTCAGCGTTGCGGGCATCGTCCTGACCACCGACGCGCTGATCACCGACGCGCCGGAGCCGAAGAAGAACGGTGCACGCACGCCATCGATGCCAGAGGAGGAGTTCTAAGCCGGGATGTATCCGTACGATAGATAAACCGCGAAAGGCAGGGTTGCTCGACGCTTCGTCGAACAGGTGAGGGGCATGGTATGCCATGCCTCTCTCTGTTCTATCTCATGCAATCGAGACAACCATAGGCTGCGCAGGATGAGCAGTTTTCCGCATTCCCTTGCGATTTTGCTCCTCATTCTCCCAACCCCGTTCTCCCCTTGTGGAAGAAGGGGACGTTTGGGTGCCCTGATGGCTAAAACGGGAGATGGCACGCAGAGGCTTCCCAAAACACCTACCTCACTGTAAGGTATCGCCTGCGGCGTATCGTCGAGAGGTTTATCCTGACGGCGCATGCCAGCCCGCGCAGGCGGGCTTCGCCTCGCTTAGCCGAGGGGTTCACCTCGACGGCACGCCGTCGCCCTGAAGGGCTCGGCTAACAGGGCAAAGGCTGCTGACGCGGCATGTCAATCCAGTCTGCACGGAAGTAGCCGTCGCCCTGATGATCTTTGAAGAAATAATCCACCTCAGCCCGCGCAGGCGGGCTTTGCCGCACATAGCCATGGGGGGTTCACCTCGACGACACAGTAGCCCGAACAGGCAGGCTTCGCCTCGTCTAGCCGAGGGATTTATCTTGACGGCTCGTGCGATAGAGCGGATTGAGACTCCAATCTCCGTCACCCTGACGGCACAATAGCCCAAGTAGGCAGAAGGTTCGAGAGGGATCGCCGGAAAGTCACTTCGACAACGAGCTGAAAGATGGTGGGCCGGGTGGGGATCGAACCCACGACCGTCGGTTTAAAAGACCGCTGCTCTACCACTGAGCTACCAGCCCTCACCGTGTATTATAGCATGTTTTTAGAGGATGCTGCAGGCGACCCGGCGGTCAGACGCGCGATCAGAGAATGTACCCTCGTTTGCGCGCCACTTCTTCTTTGTGCTTGCGGAAGAGCACATCGCGCTCGGTGCCTTTGAGTTCGCGCGAGTAGGTGCTGAGAATCCGTTCGACCTCAGCGTCGATCTCCTCCTCGATCTTCAGATCAGCAACGATAAAATCATAGATCGCTTTGACACGCGCGGCGCGCCCAGCGCCGGGGGTCGCGCCGCGCGGATCCTTGTACGCCACCAACCCGCGTTGTTCCAGCTCATCGTGCAGTCGCTCGGCGATCCGGCGAATTTTGTCTTCACTCAAGCGCATAGCAGGCTCCTACAGTTTCACCCGACCCAACTCCGCTTCCAGGCGACGCACCAGCGTGCGCAACGCCTTGATCCGCGCAAATCGCTTATCCTCGGCTTCGATGATCGTCCATGGCGCAGCCGGCGTCGAGGTGCGCAGAAGCATCTCGTCTGCCGCCGCCTCATACTGCGGCCATTTCTCGCGGTTGCGCCAGTCCTCTTCAGTCAGTTTCCAGGCTTTGTACGGGATCGACTGTCGCTCCTCGAAACGCCGCAACTGCTCTTCCGGGCTGAGATGCATCCAGAACTTTACAACAATTGTACCAAACTCGACCAGCTGGCGCTCGAACTCATTGATTTCAGCATATGCGCGCTGCCACTCCTCCGGACGCGCAAACCCTTCGACACGCTCGACCAGCACTCGCCCATACCACGAGCGGTCGAAAATGGCGATCTGACCGCGCGGTGGCAAACGGCGCCAGAAACGATAGAGGTAATGGTGCGCTTTGTCTTCGCCGGTCGGCGCAGCAATCGCGTGCACCACATAACTGCGCGGGTCGAGTTTCTCAGTGATTCGCTGAATGGTTCCACCCTTCCCGGCAGCATCCCACCCCTCGAAGACAACCACAACCGGACGCCTCTGCAGATAGACCTGAAAGCCGAGGAGGCGCAGTTTGGCTTGCAATTTGTTGAGTTGACGGTTGTACTTTCCGGGATCAAGACGCTGGCTCAGATCGACCCGTCGCAGAATACTAACACCGACTGGCAGCGGCGACGTGGACGCCGTGCTGATCGACGATCCAGCAAGAGCGCCGCTGCCAACGAGCAGCGAGGGCGGTCGAGCGCCGTGCGTGCGCAACACATCAAGGCTGCGACGAAGGGATGTGCCGCGCGAGTCGAGCAGTTCTTCGCGCACTTCGGCATCCACACCAACCACCGGACGATGCCCGATGCGCGCCTCGAGCGCGCTCAGGATCGCCTCGAACGCCGCCACGCGCGCATAGTGCCCACACGTTGCCGGAACAATGATCCAGGGCGCATACGGAGTGTCCGTGCGCGCGATCATGTCCTCGACCACATCACGCACCCGTTCGTAGTGGCGATGCTGCCACAGATCTTCCTCCGTCACCTGCCAGGCAGTCGTTTTGTCATCAAGCAACTTTTTGAACCGTCGCCCCTGTTCACGCCGCGAAATGTGCAGCCAGAACTTCAAGATCACGGCGCCATCGTCCGACAGTTGCCGCTCGAACGCCGCAATATCCTCGCACCGCGCGCGCCAGTCGGCGACGCTCAATGCGCCATGAATGCGCTCACCAAGGACGTGGCGGTACCACGAGCGATCAAACATCGCAATCTGACCGTAACTTGGCGTCTTCAACCAGAAGCGATAGAGCCAAGGATACTGCATCTCATACGTACGCGGCGGCGTGATTGAATAGACGCGCAAGCCACGCGGGTCGAGCCGACGGGTAATGGTGCTGATGGTGCGCACCTTGGCAGCGCCAGCCCATCCCTCGAAGGCGAACAGCGCTGGAATGCGCGCCTCGAACAACGCCTGCTCCATATCATACAAGCGCATCTGGAGATCAACGAGGCGCTGACGGTAGTCGCGTTTGCTGAGCGTGAGCGTCAGATCGACCTGTTCGAGCATGGTTACATCCCCCGCTTGCGCGCAATTGCATCACGGTACAACTGCACGTACTCTTTTGCGCTACGCTCCCACGAGAAATCCTGCGCCATTGCCGTCTGAATCATCTGCTGCATATGGTGTGGTCGGTCGAAGTAGGTGCTGATCGCCCAGCCAATAGTGTAATAGACGGCATGGACGCTCGGTTCATAAAACTTGAAACCAGTGCCAGCGCCGGTTTGCTCGTCGTACTGCTGCACTGTATCTTCCAGACCACCAGTGGCGCGCACAATCGGTAGCGTGCCGTAGCGCAACGAATAGATCTGGTTCAATCCGCATGGCTCGTAGCGCGACGGCATGGCAAAGAAGTCGCTGCCAGCTTCGATCCAGTGCGCCAGCTGATTATCGTAGCCGATGAAACTGCCGACCCGTCCCGGAAAACGGACTGGCAGCAGTCTGTAGTATCCTTCCAGGCCCCTATCGCCCGCACCCAGAATGGCAAACTGCACCAGCGCCTGATTCACCAAACCTTCAATCGCGCCTGCCAGCAGGTCAAGACCTTTCTGATACACAAGGCGGCTGACAACGCCAACAATTGGGATATTGGGGTTGGGTTCGAGTCCCATCCGCAGTTGTAATTCGCGTTTGCAGATCGCTTTGCCTGTCAGGTTGCGGGCACTGTACCGCGCCGGAATAAGGGGGTCGGTCTCTGGGTTCCACTGTGTGTAATCGGCGCCGTTTAGAATGCCCCGATAAGCGTCGCCCCGGTCATTCAGGTACATCGCCAGACCATGCCCGCCTTCCGGTGTGCGTGTCTCTCGAGCGTAGGTCGGACTGACGGTGTTGATCATATCGGAATACTGAATGCCGCCTTTGAGAAAGTTGATCCGCCCATGGTCCTCGAACTTATCGGAGGTAAAATTGCTCCACTGCAACCCCAGGTAGGGGTAGTGTACGGCATCGTACACACCCTGGTATGCGATGTTATGAATGGTCAACACACTTGCCGCGCCACCGAGAACTGGGTGATTCCAGTGCCAGATTTTGAGGTACGCCCCTGCCAGCGCCGTGTGCCAGTCATGTGCATGAACGATGTCGGGGCGGAACCCCATATCGATGCAGAGTTGCAATCCGGCGCGTGTCAGAAAGCCGAAGCGACGAGGGTTATCGAGATAATCGTTATAATCAGCGTCGTGGTACAACCCGGGGCGCGCGAAATATTTCTCGAACTCGATGAAAAATACCGGTACTCCGTCGTGCGTCGTAGTATGAACAGCGCACCATTCCTCGGTATCCCCCATCCAGACCCCCATCGGTGCCAGGAACGGGCGAATGTTGTAGCGCTCACGATTAATAAAACTATAGAGCGGCATGATCACAATAACATCGTGACCCAGGGCGCGCAGCGCCTTCGGCAATGAACCCACAACATCCGCCAATCCACCGGTTTTGGCGAATGGCACGCATTCCGATGCAATCATGGCGATCCGCAGCGCCGGACCTTCCTGGGGAACGGCGCGCGTGCGTTTGGGTCGTGGCATGATTGTTCTTCTCCTCTATCCTTCAATCAAGGCAATCTGGCTGCGGCGAAAGGCGATGGCAGCACGACTGCCGCCATACGGATGCGCATCGCGCTCGAAGAGCACACCATCGTATCCCTCGCGATCAAGCCACCATTCGATCATTGCGTCGGTGTTCATATCGAGACCCACGCTGGCCGCTTCATGCGCGATCCGCTGTTTGAGGCGCTTCCAGGTTGCTGCGTCACACACGAGCGGACGAAACATTTGCACCCGGTAGAGACGCCCGATAGCTCCACCAAAACGAAGCAGCGCACCAAACGCCGAGACTTCAATCAGCGGGATGCCGCGACCCGCTGGCGTGCGCTGCTGAGCGCTGTTCGGCATACGGAACAGCCCGTGCACTTCCCCCTGACGCGCCCATGTTTCCGCTTCGCGGGCGTTCATGCGGCGCACCGTCTCAGGATAATCCGACACGCGCGGAATGCGCGGCGGCGCCATGATCTGAATCTGCGGCGTCGGCAGATCAAAGCGTGGCGTCTGCCCCTCAATCCACCACGCAGCAATGACATCCATCGGTGGATCGGTACCGATCCGGTAGCGGAATCCGCGTCGTGTGCGTCCCTCATCGGCGTGCGCCACAGCCCCAATCTGCACCTGCAAGCGCATATTGTGCGCTGCACCCGGTGCTGCAAACCAGACACGCTCAACCGTGAATCGCACCAGTGTGCGGCTAGTTCCATCTGCTGCCCACTCCTGGTCGCATTTCTTCCAGCCATGGTCGGTCAGACCGCTCCATCCTCCCACGACTGCGCGTAACGGCGCATAGATTGCAACAATATCGTCAGGACCGGGCAATTCTGGCGCAAACCACAACCCTGGCGGTACAGCGCCTGATGACGGTAACTTCATAGTGCCGCCGACAACGATCTGCCCGGTGCGAGCATTTGCTAGCCGCACCGTCGGTCCGGTCGCCGCCTGAGGCGCAGCATCCTCAACACGCAGCGGTGGTTCAACCGGTTGACCGCATTCTATACAGAAGCGCGGCTCGCCAGGAGGCAGATCCGCCCCACAGTAGGTGCAAAAACGCGGCATGAAATATTCCATCATACTGATTATTATACGTCTTATGGGATCAAAGTGACGATCACACAAAGAACACTGCCGGAGTTGCTGGCGGTATTAGTAGCGTAAGAGCGCACTTTCGTGGGTGCCTCACCACAGGTGGGTCTTGGGGATAATGCGCTCCAACCAGAGGAAGTGAGAAGAATAGAACCTTATAACACGCCTACTACTGCCATTAGAGCGCATACGCGACGCTGAATGACTGCGCGTTTTCAGGACGCTAAGGTTGGTACCAATGCGCACCAGCGTCTGCACCGATTCAGGGATGATGCTAGTGAGGATGACATCCGTCCCCGGCAGGCGCGCCGACTGTAGCGATCTGTGCGTCGATAATTTTCACGCCAGTGATGTCCAGCAATGCGGTGTGAACCTGATACTGGGTGATGCCAGTGAGGAGCGTTTCCATAATCTGCAAAGCGCGGATTGATTTTGACCGTGTCAATGATCGGCATGACGACAACGCTATCAGCCACTGGGATGAGCGGCGTCGACAATTCACGGACAGCCGCCTGCTGCGCGGCGATCAGCGCCTCGCGCTCAATGCTTCGACGCTTCGCTTGGGATAACACATGCATCTGGGAGCGAGGGCGTCCCGCTCCCGTTGCGCCTACAAGGGCAGGATATCCTCGCTCCCAAGAGGCATATGAACACTTACATTTCACCTTCCCATCCTCACCTGCAACCCCTACGCTTCGCTCAGAGCATGCGCGCGAACGTGCAATAGCAACTTTCAACGTTCAATGTGCACAATCAGTACGCCCCTGGCGTCACTGGCGCCTTCGCTCCTTCGCCGATCACCGGCAACCCTTTGCGACGGCAGAACTCATCGAGGATGGCAGCAGTCGCTGTTGCGCCAACGCGGGTCACGCCAACACGCAACACATTGATCAGCGCATCCAGCGTGCGAACGCCGCCAGCCGCTTTCACCTGCACCCGCGGCGACACGCTGCGTCGCATTAGGATCAGGTCCGGAATAGTTGCGCCAGACGGAGCGAAGCCGGTCGAGGTCTTGACGAAGTCTGCTCCCGCCGCTTCGACCAGGCGCGAAGCGCGTTCCTTTTCCGCATCACAAAGATACGCATTCTCAAGAATGACTTTCACCAACGCCCGCCCCTCGGTGGCAATCACCACAGCGCGAATATCTTCGAGCACATCGTCATCGTGACCGGAGCGCAACCAGCCGATGTTGATCACCATATCAAGTTCGACAGCGCCCTGCTCGATTGCCAGACGAGCCTCGAACACCTTGACGGCGGTTGCGCTGCTGCCATGCGGAAATCCGACGACCGTGCCAACCGCCACATCGCTGCCCGCCAGAAGACGCGCCGCCAGCGGTACATCACATGGCTTGACGCACACCGACGCAGTGTGGTAGCGCCGTGCGAGATCACACCCCACAGCGACCTCCTGGGTCGTCAGTTCGGGGCGTAGCAGGGAATGGTCGATTGTCTTCGCCACCTGTTCGTAGGTCAGGGTCTCAATCGACACTTCGGACATCTGGTTGCCTCCTTGCAGGTTTTGTCCTGTTCTTCTGCATGAAGCGCGCCACCTGACAATGCAGGCATTTGCTCATGCACGCGGCGATTGTACCACTCCTTCGCGCATGTCCACATTGGCGGTTTCTTGACGGGGAGCCATGATCGGGCGAAAATCAGGCGTCGTTCACTGCCCGGAGAGAGGTGCTCTATGCCAGAGATCGCCGCCGCTGTTGTCGGTACAGGATTTATCGGCGTTGTGCACGTTGAGGCGCTCCGCCGGCTCGGCATTCCGGTGCTCGGCGTCGTTGGATCGAGTGTTGAGCGTGCCCGTGCGAAAGCCGATGCGATGGGCATCCCGGTGTATGCCAGTTTTGAGGATATGCTGGCTGATCCGCGGGTTACTGTGGTTCACATCACCACCCCGAACTACCTGCACTTCCCGCAGGTCAAAGCAGCAATTGCCGCCGGTAAGCACGTAGTCTGCGAAAAGCCCCTGGCGATGACGTCCGCCGAGTCGGCGGAACTGCTGCGCCTGGCAACCGAAGCGGGCATCGTCCACGCCGTCAATTTCAATATTCGCTTCTACCCGCTCTGCCAGCACGCCCGCGCCCTGGTGCAGGCAGGCGAAATCGGCGCACCGCGCATTATTCAAGGATCGTACCTCCAGGACTGGCTCATGCTGCCCACCGACTGGAACTGGCGGCTGGAGCCGGAACTCGGCGGCGAATTGCGCGCCGTGGCCGATATTGGTTCGCACTGGCTCGACCTGACGACCTTCATCACCGGCGAGAAGGTCAGTGCAGTGATGGCCGACCTGGCAACATTCATTCCAGTGCGCCGCAAACCCACCCGACCTATCGACACCTTCATCGGCAAAGAGGTAACCGTTACCGAGACGATCGATCAACCTATCCACACCGAAGACTATGCGAGCATCCTGCTGCGCTTCGCAAGCGGTGCACGCGGTGTCCTAACGGTGTCACAGGTCAGTCTGGGGCGCAAAAACCGTCTGAGTTTCGAGATCGATGGCGAGCGTTCGGCGCTGGCGTGGGATTCGGAGCGCCCTGAGGAGTTGTGGTTGGGGCGTCGCGAGACTGCAAGCGGACTGTTGCTGCGCGATCCGGCGTTACTGCTCCCGGCTGCCCGCAGCACAACCGATTACCCTGGCGGTCATGCCGAAGGCTTCCCCGATACCTTCAAACAACTCTACAAAGCGGTCTACCGTGCGGTTGCCGCAGGCGCGCCGCTAGCAACGCCTGACTACCCAACGTTCGCCGATGGGCATGAGGAATTACTGCTAGGAGAAGCGATCCTGCGCAGCGCGCGCGAGGAGCGCTGGGTGGCAATCGAACGCTAACGGCATGGAGGAACGTGCAATGAAACTCGGATTTTTTACGGCTGCGCTCCCACATCTCTCACTCGAAGCATGTGCCGAATGGGGTGCGGCGAACGGTTTCGAAGCTATCGAGATCGCCTGCTGGCCCGCCGGTTCCGGTAAAGAACGGCGCTACGCCGGTGTCTGTCACATCGATGTCGATACACTCACCGATGCGCGCGCGACCGAAATCCGTGACCTGATGGCGCGTACCGGTCTGACGATCTCATCACTCGGCTACTACCCCAACAACCTGCATCCCGACCCGGAGCACCGGGCGCAGGTCAACGCCCATCTCAAGAAGGTCATCGACGCCGCCAGCAAACTGGGAGTCGATATCGTCGGCACCTTCATCGGGCGTGACCCGACAAAGAACGTTCCCGACAATCTTGAACAGTTTGCAACAGTCTGGCCCCCGCTGGTGCGCTACGCCGCTGAGCGCCACGTCAAGATCGCCATCGAAAACTGCCCGATGATCTTTAGCTACGACGAATGGCCCGGCGGCACGAACCTGGCGCACTCACCGGCAATCTGGCGCGAAATGTTCCGTATCATCCCGGACGAGCATTTTGGCTTGAATCTTGATCCATCCCACCTTGTCTAGCAGATGATCGACTATGAGCGCGCGGTGTATGAATTCAAGGACCGGATCTTCCATGTCCATGCCAAAGACATGGAGATCAACCGTGATGGACTGTACGCGCACGGAGTGATGTCCGCCGGTATGGGATGGCAGATCCCGCGCCTGCCGGGGCTGGGCGAAGTGCGCTGGGATCGCTTTATTGCTGCGCTTTACGCCGTCGGGTACGACTTCGTGGTGAGTATCGAACACGAGGATCGTCAGTTCGAGGGAAATGAAGAACTGGTGAAGCGTGGATTCTTGCTTGCGCGCAACGTGCTGCGGCCATATCTGGTGTAAGTACGTGCGCTGGACTGCTGAAGCCCGGCTTCAGCAGCCCGCAACGCTATCATTCATCAGCGAAGCGTTCTTCCTTCCAGGGATCGGCATTATTGTTGTAGCCATAGCGTTCCCAGAAACCAGGGCGATCCTCAGCCATGAACTCGATGCCGCGCAGCCACTTGGCGCTTTTCCAGAAATACTTACGCGGCGTCAATAGACGCAGCGGATAGCCATGCTCTGGTGTCAACTCCTCGCCTTCGTACTTATACGCCAGGAGCGCGTCATCTTCCAGCAACACCTCAAGCGGCACATTTGTCGTAAAACCATGCTCGCAGTGCGCCATCACATACCGCGCTGACGGCTTGAGCGGTGGCAGGTGTCTGAGAAACTCCTTGAACTGCACGCCTTCCCAGCGGGTATCGAGTTTGCTCCATCGGGTCACACAGTGAATATCGGTCGTGATGGTAATTGTAGGCAGGGAGCGGAACTCAGCAAAACTGAAGCGCGCTGGCGCCTCGATTTCACCCCAGACGCGCAGATCCCAGGTGTTTTCAACATCGTGATAGATTGGAACGTCGCCGTAGTGAAGAACGGGAAACTTCTCAGTCACGTACTGACCTGGAGGAACACGATCGCGCCTGTCGGGTGAAGTGCGATCATCGTTCTTCTTGAATCCGTCAAACATACTGCTCCAGATTTCTAAAAACTCATGCTTTCAAAGGCAATACCCATACGCATCGCCCTGCGGTACGATGCATCACCAGCAATCTCGCGCAGCGTGCGGTGCAGCCGATCACGTTCCAGCGGCTCGTTGTAGCACTGCACCAGGCGACGGATCGGTTCCGCCAGTTCACACGACGGACAGAATGCGTAGACTGGACCCTCTCTCGTCGTTGTCTCAGACAACACCCCGCTCTCTGCCAGTTCGCGCAGCGCCTCGCGCGTACTCCATATATCGCGGTACATGCGATTCGCTACTTGCGCGGCAGTAGCGCGCAACTGCTGATGCTCAACAAACAGCAGCACAAGTTGCAGTTTGAGCGGTGTATCGACCACATCCTCAAGCAACGAACGCACACTCTGGTCGATCATTGACCTGCCTCCTTCTGAACTAGGGGTCATCGACGACCACACATATCAGCGGACTGCGCACAGATCCAGACGCTTCCGCCGACAGCGGCTTCCTGCGTTCGTGGGAGGAGCCTTTCTAGGTCGGCATACCTTCTGACACGACAAAAGCTTGTGGAATTTCTCACAAGGTAACGATTCGGTTGATAACAGTATACTACAAAAGGTGGGCATGTGCTAGATGTTTTTTTGACATGAGATTCCAATGCGCGATCTGAGTTGACATTTCTCCACTTTTGGTGCTACCATCCATCGAACAGACCATGCATGATGTTTGTTCGCGCCGCATGCACCGTGCGCCTGTGAAAGGGGAGGCAATGAGCCAATCAGAGCGAATCCTGCTAGTTGACGACGAAGCCAACATTCGGCTAACGCTGGGCGCAATGCTGACACGTGCTGGCTATGACGTAACGACCGCTTCCGGCGGCGCTGAGGCGATCGCCCTTCTCGAAAAGCAGGCGTTCGACCTCCTGATCATCGATCTCAAGATGCCTGGTGTTGACGGAATGCAGGTGGTATCCGCAGCCCGTGCGCGCCATCCTGACGTGCCGATCATCATCCTGACTGGGCACGGCTCGCTCGAAACCGCTGTCGAAGGGTTACGCCAGGGCATCTTCGACTATCTGTTGAAGAACACTGAACCGGCGAAGGTGCTCGAGCGCGTTCAAGCAGCGCTACAGGCGCACGCTGCCGAACAACGCCGACGCGCGCTGCTGAATGCTGTCGAAGCAGCGGTTCAGGAACTGCGCGGCTCGGTCGCAGCGACCGCCGAGACGCCTCCAGCGCCGCAAACGGAGCGGACGATTGTCATCGGGCAGTTGCAGCTCGACACATGGCGTCAGGTAGCCACACTCGGCGGGCGGACGCTGGCGCTTACGCCTACTGAGTTTCGCGTGCTCCTCTGCCTGGCAGAACACGCTGGCACGATGCTTTCCTACAGTCAGCTGGTCAAGTGCGCCCAGGGGTATGATGCCAGCGATCTTGAAGCTGGCGAACTGATCAAGCCCCACATCCACCATTTGCGCCAGAAACTGGAGCCAGACCCCAGTTCGCCGCGCTACATCCTAAATGTGCGGGGGAAGGGGTATCTGCTGGCGATTAATAATGAGTAGACGCAGCGCGGGCGTGCAGCACATCGATGACCGCGCGCCCGCGTCGTTTACAGCAGCGACGCCAACCGACGCACGCCTTCATCGATCTGATCTGGTGTCACCGCACAGAACGGCAGCCGAACAAAGCGTTCACCATTCGGCGCCGGACCTTCATCAGGTTCGGCGAAGAATGCCTGCCCTTCGGTCAACACCAGGCCGATTTCCTTCGCGCGCGCAACCAGGTTGCGGGTATTGGCGTCAGCTGGCAGGGTGACGCTGATGAAGAAGCCGCCATCCGGTTCGGAAGCGACGACGCCGCTCAGGTAGCGTCGCACGGCGTTCATCATCGCTTCCCAGCGAGGGCGGTAGAGTGCTTTCAGCCGCTCGATGTTCGGCGCCATCCAGCCACGCCGGATAAACTCTGCAACTGCCGCCTGCGTCGGGAGCACTGGTGAAAGATATGTGTTCTCCGCTTCCTTCGTCACCGCCGCCACCAGCGACGATGGCGCCACCAGATAGCCAACGCGCATACCGGGACTGAGGAGTTTGCTGAACGACGTGATGGTGATTACACGTTCCGGGTTGATCGCACGCATCATCGGCACACTCTCGCCACGGTAGCGCAGCAATCGATAGGGAATGTCCTCGATCACCCAGAAGCCGTACCGTTCGGCAATGTCCAGAATTGCGCGTCGCTTTTCCAGCGATGTTGTCACCCCTGCCGGGTTCTGGAAATCGGGGATAGTGTAGAGGAATGCCGGGGTCTGCCGTTTGACCTCGGCTTCGAGACGCGCCACGTCAAGCCCATCCGCTTCGAGGGGAATACCGACCACCCGCGCACCACGACGGCGAAACGTCGTAATGGCGCGGTCGTAACTGGGCTGTTCGGTCAGCACTGTTGCCCCTGGACGCACCAGATGCGCCGCCAGCAGATCCTGCAACTGCAATGATCCGTTGGCAACCATGATTTCGTTGTCCTTCACACCGTAGTCGGCGGCGAGCAGCGCTCGTAGCGGTGCGTAACCGGGCTGGTGACCGTACTGGAGAACAACTGCCGCATCCGTCTCGACCGCCGCCGCCAGACATTCGGCGATCTGCGCGGTTGGAAATGCTTCGGTTGGCGGAACGCCGCGGGTGAACATGATGGTGTCGTGCATGATTCTTCCTTTTGGTTAAGAAAATACCACCCAGGATTGTGAAGAATTTTACAACATGTTCGTTCCGGTGTGTATACTAGGGCTGTCGGTTCTTTGTGATGAACCGCACAAGGTTACCGCTCATCCACCACATGCTAGAAGGGGGACATCGTGCTACCTGTCAATGAAAGCGTGCTTGACCGCGACATTCGTCTTGGCGTCGGTTTGTTGATGTTTCTGTTCGGCTTCTTCGGGCTGACCGGCATCTGGCAAATTACGCTTACCGTTATCGCTGTGTTGCTGATTCTCAGCGCAGTGACCGGTTTTTGCCCGTTGTATGCGGTTCTCCACATCAATACCACCGAGCGCAGCAGTCAGTAATAATGTTGAACCTCCCAGACGAGGTGACTGGAGGGGATGCACCCTCCAGTTTTTTTGTCACTGGAACCGAATTCCGGGGTGTCGGCGCGCAGCGATGATCCGCCAGGCTACGTCCAGCGTGCAATTAGGGCCTCGATCCGCGCCAGTGCGTCGCGCGGCGTATCAGGATCGGGACACTGCTGATCGACCCAGTGTTGCAGGCGTCGCGCTGCCTCGGCGTGGATATGGTCCGGTAGCATCCAACAACTGCTGTACATTCGCTCCTGATACCTGCGTGCAACCTCACGGACTGTTTGCGGTTGCTGGCGATAGGTGATCAGCGTTGTACGCTCAACCATCGCTCCGAGCGTCTGAAGATGATTCCGAAAGCGTTCGTCCAGACCGTGCAGTGCACCATCACGGCGCTGATCCAGTGGCACGTTCAGTTCATCAAGAATGGTGGACCAAGCGCGCTGCACCTGGGCGCGTGGCGTGTGATCCGCGCTGTCACATTCACCACGTACATCGTCGGCAAGCACGATAGCCCCCCCTGGTCGCAGCACACGATGCGCTTCATTCAGCACCTGACGCCAGTCCTCTACCAGATGGAGCACGTGAACCATCACTACAGCGTCGAAGGTTGAGTCGGCTATGGGCAGTTGCATCGCATCGCCGCATATCAGATGCACGCGGTGGACTCGACTATCGAGCTTCCGGCGCAGTTGCTCCATCATCCGACGCGAGAGATCGACTCCAGCGTAGAAGTATCCCGCCTCGATGAACGGAATGGCGATACGTCCGGTCCCGACGCCAGCTTCCAGTATCTGTGCACTCCGGCTCAGTTCAAGAGTTGCGATGATTGCATCTCGGAGACGTTCCGCAACACCCGGCGGATAGCCGCGGGTAGCGTCGTAATAATCAACTGCACGATCAAATGAAATGCCTGGCATATGGAGAACCGAGAACCAGGAACCAAGAACCAAGAACTGAGAACCAAGAACCGAGAACCAAGAACCAAGAACCAAGAACTGAGAACCAAGAATCAAGAACCGAGAACTGAGAACCGGGTTCAACGTTCAACCTGCAACCTGCAACCCGCAACCTGCAACATTCCAACCTTCAACCCTCAACGTTCCAACCTTCAACCTTCAATCCTCAACTTCCTCCGGCAAGGGCAGGCGCGGTCGCTCGCCAAAATCGGGAAGTTTAGGCGCGTGATCCTGCATCAGGCGCGGCACTTCAGCAATTGCGCGCTCGAGTTGCGGATCGACGCCCGCAACGTAATCCTGTGGTCGCATTTCGACTTCAATATCCGGTTCAACGCCGCGATTCTCCAGTTGCCAGCCTGCCTCCGCCGACCAGAAGGAAAACTCCGGTTGTGTGGTCACGCCGCCATTTATCAGGGTATCGCGCGGTCGGATGCCGATGATCCCGCCCCACGTGCGCCTGCCGATCAGCGGACCGAGTTTCATTATCTTGAAGACGTGGCCGATGATGTCACCATCGGATTCGGCAGCTTCGTTGATGATCGCCGCCATTGGTCCCATCACCGACTCTGGTGGGTAAGGCTCAGGTTCGCCCCAGCGTGAAACATCGTATCCAAGACGCTTCAATTTCTCGACGATTAACGGCGAAACAAAGCCACCTGTATTATACCGCAGGTCAACGATCAACCCTCATACACAACCCCAGTAAGAAAGCCGCGGTGGAACTCGGCATACCCACGTGCCTGCATATCGGGGATGTGGAGATACCCGATGCACCCCTGCGTTGCTTCGTGGACGATCTGCTGGTTCCGTTCGGCCCATTCCCGATAGCGCGCGCGACTCTCGTCATAGAGCGCCTTGATGGTCACCGATCGCAGCGTACCATTTCATAAAGGTCAACGACACCTCGCTGCCTGCCTGGTTGATCAGCAATTCGTGCGGCGATACATGTCGCCCAACTCGACACCCGCCAATTGCGATCAGGCGGTCGCCGAGCACGATGTTGATCCCTGGCCGTGCCAGCGATGAACTGGCGCGCTCGTCCCATACATCACCCCGGATCACACGCTCAACCACATAACAGTCGGTCTCGGCGTCGTAGCGCAGATCTGCGCCCAATCTGCCAGGGCTGTAGCGCGGCTCAGGGCGGTAATCACTACCATATTCGTAGGCATGCGATGTTCCCAGTTCGCACTGCATCTCCCACAGCAGATCGGAAAATTTGCCGCGGGTCGCAACCCGATCAAGCAATGGCAGGTAGCGATGATAGACCGCTAGCCAGTTGACTCCCGACATATCCGGTGTCCAGAAATGATCGCGCTAGAGACGCCGGGCTCCGCGGTACATCTGCCTCCACTCCGCTGGCGGCGAGACCAGCAGTTTGATGCGCGCGAGATCGATCCATCCGCTCTTCCGTCCAGGCTCAGAGCTGTTATCCTTCGGTTTCTCGCCCGCCCTAACAACACGCACCCGATTGCCAGAACGGTAGATCAGCGTCTTTGCATCGCGTGAAAGGGCAAAGTGCGAGACACCATCGATCAACGTGTCGCTACTCAGAGTCTCGAAATCGTAGACATCAAGACGACCGCGACTTGCCGACGTATAGCCCGACGTCTGCGCCTGACTCAGCATGCCTTCGATTGGAAAAACAGTGAAGAGCGGCCTTTCCCGGTATTCCAGCGATCTGCCCGTACCGCCCAACTGATACAGGAAACGCAACAATCCGGTCGGTAATGCCTTCCAGATCAATAACGATGCTTTTCTCGGACGACGACACCTCTTTCGGATCACTGGCTTCTTCCTGACCTGATGGCGCTTCGCTGGAAGCGGGCTTTATCGTCGGCTGTTCCAGCGGATGCGGACCCGGCACAAACGGCGAACGCAGATCGGCGCGTAACGTCACCAGAAACGGCACCACGAGGAAATCCCAGGTCGAAATGAATCTCATCACGCACCGGATCGAGATCGCGGTATGAAATGAAATAGAGATACTTTTGGATCGAACGCTGGAGATCGATACAACCAGCACCGGTTGCGTGACCGGGGTGATCGTCCCGGTAGCGACCTCGCACGCCTTAATCACTGATGTCTGCTCCGTTTCCCAAAAGCCATACGCAAGCCAGTGTCCATCTGGCGACCAGGCGATGCCGGGCATAGAGGCATATCGACTGCGATCAAGCAGTCGCACGGAGCGATCATTCAGATCGACCAGCAGCAATTCATTCCGTTTATTTATTCGCAAGTGCGACAAGCGGCGCTTTGGGTGAGACGGCGAGCGTCAGAGGACGACCGATATCGAGTCCGTCCAAACGCACCGGTTCCTCAAACAGCAATGTCGATGATCCTGTTCTGGGCTGGACATCCGCAACGTCCGTTTTGGGAGCGACCTGACCATCGCCAAATCCGACCGGGTAGACTTCCAGCATCTCTTCGCCTGCGGCATCGCTTACCACCACAATCCGCCTGCCGTCGGGCAACTAGTCAGCCAGGCGATAGCGCATCGCGCCAGGGTCGCCGTGCTGCAACGTTGCCGTATGTAAATGGCTTGCCGCGAACAACGGCGACGAGCGAGTGCCCCTCTGGATGCAGCGCAACACTCTGAAGAAAACGTGCTGGATCGACAAAGCGACGTTTTCGCTGCGTTCGCGGGCTGTGCAATTCGATCTTGATCTTGCGCGATTCATTCATAGCCGGATCAAACAGGTAGAGATCCGCACCAGCGTGGTAGATGATCCGCCGTCCATCGGTAGACGGAAAACACGCGTAGTATTCACGGTGCCACGTGCGCCGTTGAAGATCCTCGCCGGTCGGCAGGCAATGAATAGAGATTTTCGACACATTCGTGATCGGACACAAAATAGATCCGATCGCCAACCCACAGTGGAATAGCAATATTGCCGGGGAGCGAGATCAGACGCCGCCACTCGCCGCTGCCTTCCGGGTCGATCCACACATCGCCGGTGCGTCTGCCACAATACCGCTTCTAGCGCGCCAGGTCGCTCTCGCTGCGCTCGATAACTACGCCGCTGCTCAGTCCATACGACACATGAATCGCCGGACCATTTGGAAGAAGGTGCGGCTCGCCGCCATCAGCAGCAACCACGTACAGCAGGGGAGACCGCGAAAACGGTGAATGTGTAGAACAGGCAAACAAAATATCGCGCCTATCGCGACTCCACCCGCATACGCGCATGGTTTCGCCGAGAAACGTCAGCCGACGCGCTTCACCGCCCACTGCTGGCATCACAAAGACTTCCCCCGGACCCTCATCGCGTCCGACGAACGCCAGCAATGCACCATCCGGTGAAAGCGCTGGCGACTGTATACCGCCAGGGTTCGCGGTCAACCGTCGCGCCACGCCGCCCGACGCGGCAACCGACCAGAGATGATCTTCACAAACAAAGACAACGGTGTCGTTATGGGTTGGCCAGCGATAATATCCGTGCGTACTCATACTGTTCTCAATCAAATGAAGCGAGAATGCTCGACAATTTCAACGGGGAAGTGTACCACAATTGGGGAATGATCGGGAAAAGGTGAACCAGACGCGTGCGCAGCGCTTCGGACTTAACCAAACATTGACAAACGATTCAGGTAGTGTTATGATTTCTCCACATCTTCGCTTCTGGTGAATGATTCCCGACAACGGTTGTCATCACAAATCTGCTACGGGTGTCCAGGAAGTCACCATTGCGCCACACGGGCGCGGTCTGATCATATCCATAATCATTGCGCAGAGCAAACCTGTTCCTATGCTACGAATGCTGTACCATGCCGCAGGCAACGCACTGAAGAAGCGCAACACGCGAGCGCGTGTGCGTGATAGATTCTCCACCTTCAACGAGGACATAGAAAGGAACACCAGCGCATGACAGACGACAGGAAAGCACGACTGAACCGACGCACATTTCTGCGCGCCGCCGCTATCGGTATTGGGTCAGCAGCGCTTGCCGCCTGCGGCGGCGGGACCGCACCCGCACCAACCCAACCACCAGCGACACTTCCCTCGCCAACGACCGTTCCAACGCTTGCACCAGTACAGCCGACGCCGCCACCAACCGCTGCCCCTGCACCGACCGTCGCACCGGCAGGCACAGTCAAGAACTCTCTCGGCGTTACCCTGCCGGAGAATGCTGCTCCCCTCGAACACCAGACCTTTGTCGTCTATTTCGACATTACTGCTGACTTCACCAGCCCCAACCAGATGGAAACGATCTACAAGTCGGGAGGCTTCGGCAGCATTACCACTCTGACTGGCGATACCCTCGTGCGTCTAAACAAAGACTTCCAGGTGCAACCAGCTGCCGCGCTCTCGTGGTCGTCCGATGAGACAGGCAAAGTCTGGACGTTCAACCTGGACCCCAATCTGGTCTGGAGTGATGGCACACCAGTGACGGCGGAGGACTTTGTGGCGACCTTCCGCTACGCTGCTGACCCGAAGCATGCCTGGGACTTTGCATGGTACTACAGTGCGCCGGGAGCGATCAAGAACTGGGACAAGTGCGTTGCTGGCGAACTGCCGCTGGAAGAGCTTGGCGTCACAGCGAAAGATAAGCACACTCTGGTGATCGAAACCGAAACGCCAGCGCCCTTCCTGCCTGCCAAACTGGTCTACAGCGAAGTGCTCAGCGCTGCGAAACTGAAAGAGTACGGCTCTGGTCTCTACACCGCAGACCCGGAGAAGGCCATTTCGTGCGGACCGTATATTCTAAAAGAGTTCAAGCCTCGCGAACGGGTGGTGTTCGAGATTAACCCGACCTACAAAGGTACGAACCGTCCGCGGATCGAGCGTGTCATTCAGATCGCGGCACGACCCGAAGCTATGTTTGCTGGATACCAGGCGGGCGAAGTTGACCGCGTGACTGGCGAGCAACTGCAAACAGCGGACAACGAGATCATCGCCAGAGACCCCGAACTCTCGAAGCAGGTGCGTCTGACCGCTGGCGACTTCCGCACCGATTACCTGTTCTTCGACTGCCAGAATCCGCCGTTCAACGATGTGCGTGTACGCAAGGCGTTCAGCCATATCGTCGACCGCGATACGTTGATCAAGACGATCATCACGCCAATGCAGGGCATTCCAGCATATTCCTTCCTGATGCCTGGCTTCCCGGCATCAAACTCAGAGGGGTTGAAGGACATTCAGCGCTACGACCCCGAACGTGGACGTGCACTGCTCAAGGAGGCTGGCTACGAGGGTGGCAAAGGGTTCCCCAAACTGACTATGTGGCTACGCAACGAGCCTCCGATTCGCCAGGCGCTCGCTGCAGCGATCGCCGCAGCCATCACTCAGGAGTATGGTATCGAAGTCGAGGTCTCAAACAAGGACTTCAAGACGTTCATGGATGCGCTTAACGCCAAGCCGACTCAGATCCAGTTCGGCATGGTGTCGTATGGTATCGACTTCCTTGATCCGTCAAACATGCTTGGTGTCTGGCTCAGCACGGGTCGCCACAACTGGTTCAACAAGAAATTCGACGAGATGGTGCTGGCGGCGTCAGAGAGCACCGATCCAAGTCGCATCCAGATTTTCCAGGAAGCTGAACGATTGTTGTGCGAAGAAGCGCCAGCAGTCTTCATCTACCACCGTACCGTTGCCGACATCTACAAGCCCTATGTTGTCGGTGAGTGCTTCGAGCCGAATATCGCCGGTTTCTCCGGTTTGCAGTGGCCCGGCTTCACATCAATGAGCGACTCGTTGCAAACCCTGTACATGAGCAACGAGGTCACGAAGTATCGGAAAGCGCCTCCGAGATAAGCGGGTCAGAAAGGAGGTGAGAGGTCGGGGAACATTGCTATGCAACCTTTCCCTGCCTCTCACCTCTTACGGAGCCGATCATGGTTGCCTACATCCTTAAGCGCCTGGCGGGGCTAGCATTCGTCTTCTTTCTCGTGTCGGTCGTTGCGTTCTTGCTCATGCATTCCACCCCCGGAGGACCGTTCGACGAGCCAAATATGCCGCTGCCGCCAGCAGCTAAAGCGAATATTCTCCGTAAGTATGGTCTTGATCAACCGCTCCATATTCAGTACATCAACTATATTACAAATGCGCTACGCGGCGACTTTGGCTATTCGTTCTCAAACCCAAGCGAAACTGTTGCCCAGATCATTGGGCGCACCTGGCCCATCAGCATCACCCTCGGCGGCATTACCGTTATCGTGGCGCTTGGGAGCGGCATTGTGATTGGCATTCTTGCTGCTGTCCGTCAGAATACGATTGTCGATTATGTCGCTACGTTCCTTGCAACCCTTGGTCTCACTGTGCCCAATTTTGTGATTGCGCTCTGGCTGATCCTGGTATTTGCAGTTGAACTTCAATGGCTGCCGATCGGCGGATGGGGCGAAGACTGGCGTCAGATCATTATGCCGATGATTGCGCTGGGGTTGGGACCTATGGGGATCGCTATGCGCTACACCCGCGCCAGTCTAGTCGATGTCTTTACAGCGGATTATATTCGTACCGCGCGTGCCAAAGGGTTGGCTGAGCGGATGGTCGTGATGCGCCACGCAGTCAAGAATGCGCTCATTCCGATTATTACGGTGCTGGGTCCGCGCGTTCCCGATCTGATCACCGGCACGATCTTTGTCGAGACAATGTTTCGCGTGCCTGGCCTGGGCAAATTCTTCGTCGAAAGCGTCCTTGACCGGGATTATCCAATGATTATGGCGTTGACGCTGCTGATTGCAGCCCTGTGGGGTATTGTCTATCTGCTTACCGACCTGTTGTACACCCTGATTGATCCGCGCGTTAAACTGACATAGCGCCATGAACCGCTGTCAGAGAGTGCTATGAGTGCAATTGCAACAAAGGATGCCGTCACTGCTGTCGATCCAATCATCTCCCGCCCTCCGAGCAACCTCTGGCGCGATGCTGCCATCCGCTTCTCGAAAAACAAACTGGCCATGGGGGCGCTGATCATCGTAGGGTTCCTGGTATTTCTGGCTGTGTTCGCCGATGTTCTGGCGCCGCAACCTAATTTCGCCCGCCCCATCGATGCGCGCAAGTTTCCTGGAGAGGCGGGGTACATTCTGGGGACTGACGATGTTGGGCGCGATATGCTGAAACGGTTAATCCACGGCATTCGCACATCACTGATCGTTGGCGTATCGGTGCAGGCAATTGCGCTGGTCATCGGCGCTGCACTGGGGCTAAGCGCGGGATTCATAGGGGGATGGGTTGATTTCTTTGTCATGCGGGTTGTCGAATTGTTCACTGCCATCCCACAGTTGCTGTTCGCCCTTTTCCTGATTTCGATATTTGGTGGCGGTATGTTCAACGTTATCCTGGCAATCGCTCTGATCGCCTGGGTAGACATCTGTCGCTTGACACGCGCCCAACTCTTTTCTTTGCGCGAAAAAGAGTTTATCGAAGCCGCACGCGCTGTCGGCGTTCCATCGTGGCAGATAGCCTGGCGGCATCTCCTTCCCAACGCACTCACCCCGCTCATTATCGCGGTAACCCTGGGTATCCCGACTGCCATTTTTACCGAAGCGGGGCTCAGTTTCCTCGGTCTTGGCATCGATGAACCGACTGCGAGCCTTGGTAAAATGGTCGGTGTCTCCTCAGCATATATCCGCGTCTACTGGCATATGGGGTTGCTGCCTACGCTAATGATCGCCCTGATCATGCTCAGTTTCTCGTTCGTCGGCGATGGCCTGCGCGATGCGCTTGATCCGCGCCTTCGGAAGTAGCGCCGGGCAATGAAGGCGAACAGGTGCGGCGACGTCTGCCTGGCGCCCTTCCTTCAGCGCCGGTGAATAACATACACCGGCGCCGGACCAAGATCAATGACCAGGCGCCCATCGCTGGCGACAATCGTCGCTGTGGCGCCGTCGCGCGTGATCAGTGTGGCAGTGGATGCACTGGTGCTGATGCTGGCGCGTACCGGTGCAGGCGCCCATAAGACATCGATGGCGACGTCGCCGCGCCGGAACTGCGCATCGTAGGCTTCCGGTCCGCTGATGGCAAATATGTCGTCGAGGTAGATAGTTCCACCGCCGACGAACACATCAGGGGCATCATCAAGCACGATTGCGTCGAGCCACGCCGGAGCGTCGACCCGTCCGTTGCCATTGCCGCTGATCCGATCCCAGGGTGGCACAGTCCCACTGATCGGCGCTTCCAGAATGCGCCATCCGGCTGGTCCGACCGCGCCCAGGGCAAACTGCAACACTTCTCCCTCAGCATCGCGGATCCAGACTTTCAGCGTGTTCCCGGAGCCATCGCCATAGACCCATACACCCAACGCATATGTGCCATCAGGAACAGGTATGGGACGTTCGCGCCGGAAAACGACGTACTCATTTGCGCGGGACGGGAAGAAATAGCGGAGTTGTGCAGCGCCGCGCCCGCTGCGCACTCGTTCGCCGGTCGGCGCGAAGTCGCCATAGGTTTGATCGCCGCGTCGCCAGGAACCAAAGTTCTCGAAATCGATCACCGATGATCGGTCGAACAGGTCGCGTACCACCACCAGTTCTGCACCGGCGAGATATTCCGTCATGACCCGGTATGCCGTAAACGACGGCTTCAGGCGGCTGTAGTCGAAGTAGCCAGATCCGAAATCGACCAGTCCATAGGGGTTGCCTGGATCATCCTTGAGGGTGTACCAGAAGATTTTTTCGACCCCGGCACGCCAGAGGAGCAGGGTTGCCCGCACCAGAAAGTTCGCCTGATCCTGCTCGTCGACCAGTCCGACAGGATCGCGGTCGCCGCGCCCGCTCGACCATCCGATCTCGGTGACCCAGATCGGACGCGCGCCGTACCGTTCGGCGACAGCGCGCGCCGCTTCAACACCGGCAATCAGGTTCCCAATCTCAGGCGCGCTTGGGCTGACATAGGGATGAATGGCGAGGATATCAAAACTCGACCAGGCGCCAGCTTCCGCTACCTGACGCAAAAATGATGGCTCGAACGAGTACACCCCGCCGATCAGGATGGTCGCCTGCGGATTGACCGATCGGATTGCAGCAGCCGACAGACGTAGGAGTGTTGCGTACGCTGCGGGATCGGGGGCAGGTTTCCAGAAGAGCGGATTATCCGGCTCGTTCCAGATCTCCCAGTGAGAGATGTAGTTGCGGTACCGTTGCGCGACGGCGGCAGCGAAGGCGGCAAACCGTTGCGGATCGGGAGCGTAGAACGAAACGCCGTGCGGCACATCACCGGGGAATGGTGTCGCCCAGCCGGGCGGATGCCCGATGACGCCAAGAATATTCACGCCACGCCGACTGAGTGCGCGTACCGCTTCATCGGTGTACGTCCAGTCATAGGGTGCATCGGGCGTTGGCTGAATGCGAAACCAGTGGACATCTTCGCGCGCCCAACCGACCCCCAAACGTGCCACGACATCTGCCGGGATGGACATCGAGGCGGGATCCCAGTAGCGGGTTGCCAGATGCGAGTTGATCCCGAAGGGAGAGTCGTTCGACATCAGGCGCGGCGCCTCCGCGACTGCGAGCGAAGACTCAGGCGGCGGCGCGACCGCAGGCACGATCAGTGCGACGATGACAAGAATCGGCAGGATATGACCAATACGAAACAGTGATGTTGAGCACATAACGCGCCAATTATACCATTCACGGAAACAGGGAGACGTGTCCGCTACGGCGCCACAATTTGCACGACTGTCGTTGTGGCAGTTCCGGTCAGCGCGCGATCGCCGGGCAGGATCAGTTCCGGTGGCGGAACAGCATACGATCCCGGCGTTACCGCACGTACCAGGTAGGTGTACCGGTAGATGCCGGGTGCAAGCGCCTCGACAGCAAGTTCGATCCGGTCTGAAAACAGATCGATTTGACGAAACACTGGACTCGATCCAGCATCGACCGGCACGAATCCAGCGGGGAACGCATCGCGCAGCGTCACAAAATGTCGCTCGGCGTGAGCAACACAGGTCAGTCGTACTTTGATCAGTTGTCCAACCCGGAGACGCGCCGGATCCAGCGGAATGCCGGTTTGCGGATCGAGAAACTCGCGGATCAGACCGACGCCTTCCGCAGGAAGCGCCGCAGGATCCGCAGAGGTCACCTGCCAGGCAACGAGCGCCGGGTTGCCATCGCTGGTCACAACGAGCGTGTTGACCGAGCGCAGATCGCTGAGAGGAATGGGAACGATTCGTAACACAGCGTCAGGCGCGGCAGGCGATACGACAGGCGCACCGTTGAGCGTCATCGCAACGGTCGCCGGTGCTCTGGCAGGCGCAATCGTGCGCAACGCCTGTACCACGCGCGCTGTTGTATATGCGTCACCCCATCCTGCTGGCGTCATACGGCTGATCAGCCAGCGCGCGGCATCAGCAGTCAGCGGATGCCGTGGTGATGCATGGTGAACTGCACGCGCTGCGATGGCAGTTGTTGCAACATCATCGTGCGGGAATGCGCCGCCATCTGGCGCCGTCCACCACGCTTCCGTCTGTGTGCGTTGCGCCAGACTGATCAGACGGGGAAGCGCAGGGTCGATGCGTGCCCGATCCGGTGGCAGCATCAACAGGCGACACGCCAGCCCGGACACATTCAAAGCATGTTCATCCCATTCGCGCGGGACAGGGGCGTCAAGCTGCGTCAGCGCATAACTCAGGCAGATGCGCTTTTCGAGCGAAAGGACGGGATCATTCGTCAGTCGGGATGCCAGGTCGATTGCGCGTTCCAGCGTCGTATCCGGAACGGCAAAACCAGACTCCTTCGCCCTGGCGAGCGCCTCAAGCGCTGCTGCGATAACGACCGGACTCGAAGATCCCTGCCGCTTCCACATCCATCCTCCATCGGCTGCCTGCAATTCCACCAGATGATCAACCACCATCTGTGTTTCCTGGCGAGCATCCGCCAGTGATGCTGCCATCAGGATGATTGCTACATCGTCGAGCGCGCGGCGATTCGTCGATACGGCAAGTATGCGTGCCCGTTCAAGCGCCAGCGCTTCCAAAGAAGGCGCCACGAGAATATCCAGCCATCCCCACGTTGCCTGGGGCGCCGGTATCGCCACCTCGAACCGGTCAGTCACAAGCGCGCTGCCTGTACTGAGAACCCTCGTCGCAGGCGGCAAAACAGACAGATCAGTGCGCAGTGTCTCACTGAAAGCGTTATCGGTCTCAACAGTCGCCTGCACCTCCAGGGTAGCGCCGGACGGCGCCTGCACCGTGAACGTCGCTAATGCAGCGCCTTCTGTGGGAACTGTGGTTGTCTGCACAACGGAGGTTCCGTCTGGCATCTGCATCTTAATGCGCGCCTGGCGCGGGACATCCTCTTGCGTGGTGAGACGCACGCCGACAACGAACCGATCCCCGGCGCGTGCAAACTGTGGTGCAACTATCTGCGCAACAATCGGTTGCCTTACCTGCAACGCAGCTCCGGTTACACCAAAGCCACGTTCACTCGCAACCCATACCTGCACCTCGCGTGAACCTGGGGTCTGGGGCAGCGATATGTCGAAGCGGATCACACCACTACTATCCGTTCGCCCGGTGCGCCAGACGACGGGTTCCTGCCGATCATCATCGCCTGCCGCAATTCGCACCAGCACATCGGCGGACACCAGAGCGCCACGCGCATCCATAACGGTGATCGTCAGCGCTGCGGTCGCTCCCGGATCATACGTCTGTGCATCAGTCGTCGCCGTCGCCAGGAGCGATGGAGTGATCGCAGTCACCGGCACGTCCAACTGCAAACGACGATACGCTGGCGACTGCACCCCAGACGTCAACATAACCCGGACAACCGGCGCATCGGCAGAGGTCAACGTGAGCGTCAGCGGTACGCCACTACGCACAGTACGAAGTTCAGTCACAACATCCCCCGACGCCCGCTGAACCGTCAGCAATGCCAGACCTTCCGGGATCGGCGCCAGCGGCAAAAGCAACGCCGTATCGCCAGGTTGATACCGTGCACGATCAGCAATCAACGAGGCGCTGGTGTGAGGTTCGTTCCAGGCAGTAAAACCGGGCTGATACGCACGTAGAACAATATCGGTCGGCGGAGACGCCAGACCGCCGCCGACCAGCGCTGCGCGAATCCGGTATACCCCCGGTGCGGGGAGCGACACAGTGAATGTCGCCCGTCCATCGTTATCGGTGATGATCACACGACTCAGGATTTGCTGATCGGATGGCGACACGCCCATATCGCCAGCAGCATCGCCGTCGAGCCGCACTGCATCGATCTGTACACGCTGCGCAGCAAGCGGTTGATCGCCCGCCAGGGTCACCAACTCAACGCTTGTCTGACCTCCTGCGCCTACGAGCGATGTTGCAGCCCGTAGACCGACCGCCGGTACAGGCGCTGTGCGGATCGTTCGATCAAGCGTCGCCGTTAGTCCGCCAGCTTCGACAATCTGCGCCTGGAAGCGAATATGATACCAGTCTAAAGGGAGTGGGAGTGTCAGCATACCCTGCTCATCGGTGACGCCGACACCCGATAGAGATGTGAGCGGCGTTTCCAGTCTGCCGAACACAAAGTCTTCCATGACCGGCGGCGGTATCGGTTCTGGATCAATCGTCCAGGTGATCGTTGCGCCTGCAACCGGAAGATCTTCCGGTGTATGGACAGAGACGACGACCTGATCCCGCGTTACGCGTGTGATTGATGCGCGCAATGGCGACAAAGGCGGATGCACGTCAAATTGGAGCGCCACACGCTCATCGTGAGGAGTGAAGAGACGATAGACGCCAGACGGCGCATTGGCGGGAAGCGTTAGTGTCGTGTCGATCATTCCTGAGGCATCGGGAACAATCCGCTTCCGCAGGCGGAAACCGGACGGACCATGGATGTTGAGGTCCAGCGACTGTCCAGGATCAGGAATCTCGAATGTCTGTGATCCCTCCTGGCGGACAAAGCCACGAATCGCCACCGATTCGCCCGGAGAGTAGACGGATCGATCAGTCGCCAGGATGATTCGCAGGCGTGGCGCAGGCGCCGATTGCACCGGCGCCTCCGGTGTGGCGAAGGCGGGCAGAAGCGTAGCAACAGCGACAAGATCGCGCGGATTGACGCCAGACAGATCGGTTTCCCACACCCCGCGCTCATCACTGCGTCCGACGGCGATCAGTGTTCCCTGCCGGTAGAGCGCCAGCGGCGTGTCGGAAATGACCGATGTACTGGCGATGTCCGTCACCCATACGATGGCGCGCTGTCCGACGACCTGAAAGGAGAGCGCGACGCGCGACACCACCAGGAGAACGCCAGCGCTGGCACGCTCAGGCGAGCGTATGCGCAGGAAGTAGAAACCCGGCGGCAGCGGCGCGCCACCATCGAGGGTCACCGTCACTCGCTCTTCGACGACTGTATTGAGCGGATCGGTCAGCGGCTGTGTCCAGAAACGCAAAGGTGACAGACCATAGCGCGCCGGCTCGAACGACGTCCACTCGGCATCGCTGAAACTCAACGCACGCAACAACGTCGCCTCATCGAGCGGATAGAGCGTCAACCGCAATTCCGAGAGGTTCGTCCGCCGCGTCAGCAGGTCAATCGCTCGATCAGGGAGCGACCGTATAACGCGACCATTCGCTTCCGGCAGCGTGAGCGATGGTGCAGCCGGTGCGGTAAAAAAGCGAACCTGATAGTCACGCTCCAGCGCAACACCGGCGCGATCTGAAAGCGAAGCCGGTATTGTTATCGTATACAGGGTGGCAGCCTGAAGTTGCGCATCAATGCGCGCTTCACCGTCGTTCGTGACGACCCGCAGATGTGCAACCGGCGGTTCGACGCGCAGATTGTCGCGCAGGGCGCCAGCATCGATTGGGGTGCTGAAGATCAACCGCACACTGCCTCCCGGCGGAAGCAGTTGACCCTCACCGGGGAACCTTCCGATCAGCGCTGGCTTTGGCGCCGTCATAAAACTCCATCGATACGGCTTTACCAGCAGCGGACTTCCATCCGCCGTCTTTTCTGGAAGGGCAATCGTATACACAACGCCAGCCTGCCATTCAGCAGTCGGGGTGTACGTGACAACCTGCGTTCCGTCGGGCAACACGGCGTCCTCGAGAGCGCCGGGCATCGGCGGTGTCACCGACAGCGCCGCTTCGAGCGCCTGCCGATCGACCGGCTGCGAGAAAACGATGCGCAGCGGCTCGCGGAGCGCGACCTGACGCGCATTTGGCGACGGCGACACGTTGAGCACTGCTGGCGCCGGCGTGGTGAACGACCAGGAATAGGCGCGACCAAGCGGCGTACCGCTCTGATCGGTCAGATCAGGCGATAGCGAGCAGGTATAACGAACACCGGGACGAAGCGGTTGATCCGGGCGAAAGAGCAACGTGGCAGGATCGATCCAGACAGCACTCCCGGCAACCGGCGGATCGGTGCGGAACGCAGGTAACAATTCAGGAACGGCAAGCCGGTCAGGAGGAACAATGGATCGGCTGAACCGCACACTGATGAGCGTATCGACAGGAACCTCAACGCTGCCATCACGGGGCCACAGAGAAGTCACCGCTGGCGGCGGCGCTGTTTCGAATGTGAAAACGAACGGTTCCTCCAGCGGGCGGAAGAACCGGCTCAGCGCCGTCTCATCGATGCTGACCCGATAACGCATGCCTGCCTGGAGCGTCTTCGTTGGTGTGACAGTCAGCGTTGTACGCGAATCATCCCAGGCGTAGACGACGTCGCTCTCGGGTTCGATGCGCAACGCACGTTCGACGCCGGGCGGATTCATCGGCGTGTTGAACTGAATGATCAACGCTGTGCGCGGCGAAACATCACGCGCCCCGTCGGACGGCGAGACCGCCACAACCACAGGCGCATCGGAGAGCCAGGGGAGAAGAAGAAAGCGCGCTCCAGGCAGCGCCAGAGACGCCAGAACAACGACCAGCAGGGCGGCAGTCCAGATCAAACCGACCTGTCGCAGAAAACGCACACGCACTCCTCAGCGACGAGCGGCGACGCGAACCAGCACATGCATCAACAGGCACCGTCTCCGTCGCAGTATAGCACACCCCGCTCCTGTT